>Ga0206131_10000006_pt1 | contig 339008 bp, 278 predicted proteins | sample Helgoland_Spring_FD_148636 | JGI IMG/M metagenome (GOLD analysis project Ga0206131, IMG submission 148636) | Pelagic subsurface seawater microbial communities from Kabeltonne, Helgoland, North Sea - Helgoland_Spring_Bloom_20160517_1 | ecosystem: Environmental > Aquatic > Marine > Epipelagic ...
TGGCAAGTATTCGTTGATACATGGGCTGATGGTGTAGTAGATTATGAGTATAGCTCATTCCTACCATCAAACGATTCAAATATCAACAACGATACGAACGGAAACGGGATCAACGACAGATACTTAGCTCCAACATCAAGTGGAGAAGAAGTAGCAGTTGACGTAACGGAAGTATTTGAGTCAAGCATGACTAATCATGTAGTAACTTGGAAGGTAACAGACGGCTGTGGAAACGTATCATCATGCACGACTACATTTATGGTAGTTGATCAGAAAGCACCCACACCATATTGTATAAATGTATATACTGCACTCATGGCAGATCCTGATGGTGACGGACCTCTTTCACCGATGGTAGAGTTATGGGCTAAAGATTTTGACAAAGGAGCTTTTGATAATTGTACAGAACAAGAAGATTTACTATTTACATTTGGTGATTCATTTCCTGTATTGGAATTGTTAAATGAAGCACACTACTTTAAAGGTGAAGGTCAGTTGGCTACAGAAGCTGAATATCTTGCAGGTAATGCCCAATACTGGGATCCAGTAGAGCAGACGGCAGGAATGGTATTCGATTGTGATGATAGACCTTCGGTTAATATTGAAATCAGAGTTACTGATGCGAAAGGAAATTCAGATACATGTCTCATATTCTTAGGAATTATTGACAACCAAGATGGATGTGATAATGCAGGTTCAAAAGCTGATATCGCAGGTAACATATCTACATCTACGGGAGAATTTGTTCAAGGAACTGAAGTGAGACTAGGAGCATTATTGCCAGAGTATCCCCGGTCTACTGAAGTTGTAGATGGAACATTCGCATTTTCTGACAATGATCTATTTATAGATTACGATGTTACAGCGGCACTCAATGATAATCCAACTAACGGTGTGAGTACATTAGATTTAGTTCTTATCCAAAGACATATAGTTGGTCTTTCGGAACTAGATTCTCCATATAAAGTGATAGCTGCTGATATATCTAACGATGAGAAACTTTCTGCACTAGATATTATAGAACTAAGAAAAGTAATCTTAGGTGTTCAAGATGAATTTAACTCTGTAGATAGTTGGAGATTTGTTGATGCGGCCCAGGAGTTCGCAGATGTTTTGAGTCCATGGCCAGTGGACTACTCTGTTGATATAGATAACTTAGAATCAAATATCAATTCTGCGAATATGGTAGCTGTGAAGATGGGAGATGTAAATGATACATATACATCATTTACTAATCAATCAACTGACGTTAGATCTGGAAACTCAGTATCTCTAAGCGTAGTAGATGCTGAGCTAGTATCGAATACAGTAGGAATAATCGAAATCACTAATGATGAGAAAGTAACTACTCAAGGTTTACAGATGTCTATCGAATTTAACAAAGTGTCACCTATAACAATAGAATCTTCATTAGCAGGATTTGGCGATGTTAACTATAGTATCAATGGTAACCTAGTTACTATCAGTTGGAGTGCTAATACGTTAAAGACAGTTGATGCTGGACAAGTTTTATTTACTATTATATGCAATGTTGAATCTAATATTGCTATCAGTGATGTGATCACTATTTCTGACAGAAAACTTAGATCAGAAGTATACTTAGGAGAATCACATGATATTAATAATGTAGAACTTGTAGTTAGAGATGGTAATGGATTAGAAGTAGAATTTAAGTCAAAAGTACTATTACAGAATGAACCAAATCCATTTACTAATGAAACCACCATTTCATATTTCTTAAATAATATGGAGACATCAGCTACTATCAAAGTAATGGATGTAATGGGGAAGGTAGTTTATTCTCAATCAGTTAATACTAATAAAGGCTGGAATACTCATTCAATATCACAATCTGATTTAGCAGCAAGTGGAGTATACTACTATCAATTAGATGCAGGAAATTTCAGTGAAATAAAAAGTATGATACTAGTTAAGTAGTATTGAAAATATGAAATAAGTATAGGTGGATCTAGTTAATTCTGGGTCCACCTTTTCTTTGGATCACTTTTAAAATTGACGAATAGCAAAATATGATATTGGCACACAACTAATTTTTAACTCTAAGACTATTGAAGCTATAGCGAGTATTATTGTTAATGAGAATTATTTATAAGCTATCAGTGAAATTTATATTTACGATTTAAATTGTTAATTATTATACCTTAGCATTATCAATTAACTAGTTCAAATGAGATACTTTATTAAGTTACAATATGATGGCTCAAATCATCACGGATGGCAATCTCAACCTACAGAAATTGCCACTATCCAAGGTGATATTGAAAAGGCATTTAGTAAGATTCTCAGAGAAAAAATAGAAGTAGTAGGTTGCGGTCGTACAGATACAGGAGTGCATGCAAGAGATTACTATATGCACATGGATCTAGATCATTTGGATTGGAAGCTTTTTGGTAGAGTCAATAGATTAGTGTCAGATAATATTGCTCTTTTAAATTTCAAAGCTGTCACAGATGCTGCACATGCTCGATTCGATGCTATTAGTCGATCTTACGAATATCATATCCACTTTCAGAAGAATCCTTTTATTAATGGTAGGTCTTTTTTATTTCCCCACAAGAGCTATGATAGAAAGAAGATGAAAGAAGCTGTAGCAATGCTTACTGAATACACGCACTTTGATACTTTCTGTAAGTCCAATACTGATGTAATAGAAAAGGTCTGTGAGATCACTAGAAGTGAATGGGTGTTCAATGAAGATGGTGCGGTCTATTACGTATCAGCGAATAGATTCCTGAGAGGCATGATTAGGTTGATCGTAGGTATGAGTCTGCAAGTAGCAAGAGGGCAAATGGAATTGGAATATGTCAAACAACAATTATCAAATCAAGATAGATTAGAGAAAGCTTTGAGTGCACCTGCACACGGATTGTATTTGTGTGATATTAAGTATCCGTTTATAGATTAAGGAGATTAAATTAGTCTTTTTTCGCACTGTTTCATTTCGAATAATTTTGAAATATAAAGTCACATTATCAAATGTAAGTAGTAAAAGAGCCTAATAGATTTCTAATTAGACAATAAAAGCGAATCCCAACTTAGCCAGAATTCGCTTTCATTAATGAAGTCTTCAGGAATGTGGTTAATTAAATCGAGTATGGGAATATGTTTTTTCTTAATTGTGAATCTGGCTGACTTTCAATTTAGTTTTTATTCAAAAAAATAATTTACGTTATCTCTGGATACAGAGGATAGTTTTCCATTTTTTTATTGATTTTAGATTTGATATCTGCTATGTAGCTATCATTGTCTAAGTGAGTAAGTACACTATCGATCCATTCAACTATTTCAACACAATCACTTTCGTTCATTCCTCTACTAGTTATGGCAGAAGTACCGATTCTGATTCCTGAGGTTACGAATGGACTTCTACTATCGTACGGGACCATATTTTTGTTGATTGTTATATCCGCTTTGATTAATGCGTTTTCGGCATCACGACCAGTTACGTCACCTTTAGATCTAAGGTCTATCAACATGAGGTGATTATCTGTTCCACCTGATATTACTTTATATGACTTATCTACAAAAGTCTGAGCCATTACTTGAGCGTTCTTCATTACTTGCTCTCCGTATACTCTAAAATCATCAGAAAGTGCTTCTCCAAATGCAACTGCTTTGGCTGCAATGACATGCTCGAGCGGTCCACCTTGCATACCAGGAAATACACCACTATTTAGGATAGAAGACATCTTAATTGGTGTACCTTTTTTAGTAGTACGACCCCAAGGATTGACAAAGTCTTTTCCCATCATAATGATACCACCTCGAGGCCCTCTAAGTGTCTTGTGAGTAGTAGAACTAACAATATGGCAATGTGACATTGGATCATTTAATAGACCTTTCGCAATCATTCCTGCTGGGTGTGCAATATCAGCTAATAATAGCGCACCTACCTCATCAGCTATAGCACGGAATCTTGCATAGTCCCAATCTCTAGAGTAAGCAGAAGCTCCACAAATGATTAATTTTGGTTTATGCTCTCTAGCTTGAGCTGCTACCTTGTCCATATCTATCAATCCAGAATCTTCTTCTACACCATAGAATGCTGGGCGGTATACTTTTCCAGAGAAGTTAACAGGAGATCCGTGAGATAAGTGACCGCCATGAGATAAATTAAATCCTAAGATTGTATCTCCAGGTTGTAATACTGCTAAAAAGATCGCAGCATTAGCTTGAGCACCCGAGTGTGGTTGTACATTGGCATACTCTGCGCCGAACAATTCGCATAATCTTTCAATAGCTATCGATTCTATTTTATCTACCACTTCACATCCTCCATAGTATCTTTTTTTCGGGTAGCCTTCCGCGTATTTATTAGTAAGACAAGAACCTACTGCAGCCATTACTTGATAACTGGTAAAATTTTCGGAAGCGATGAGCTCTACTCCTTCTCTTTGTCTTTGTAATTCTTTGTTGATCAGATTGTTAATAATTGGATCTTTGATCATGGCATATTATTATGGATTATAGATATTGGTGATGCCTATTTCATAGGCTCTGCAATGATATGACTTTACTATTTATATAGGTAATGTAATCTGTGTAAAGTAATAAGAAATAAATGAGAATTATAGGGGTAGGATTAATACAATTCAAAAGTAAGACCAAGGAGGTCTCACTATAAGATTGAAAAATCTATGTTTACTTCACTTTATGTTATAAGTGATTTCGGACTGCAAATATAGTGTTTTACAATAGGTTTACTGCCCATATCATAATCCGAAATCTCTTCTAAAGGATATATATGACCACTTTTCATAAGAATAAGGATCTTTTCTTTATCCTTATTATAGGTCTGATTCGATTCACTTCCAGTTAAGACTAAGTAATCTAAATCAGATATGCTAAATCTATTATTATTCAATAATTGAGATCTCGTATTTTGAATGATTTCTTCAGTTATCGCCTCATTTTGTAAAGCAACCTTAAATAAGACTCTGTTTAGAATTGAATCGGATAAGTACTGAAGAACCTTGTCTGAGTTATTCCCCTGTATTTTAAGGGTATAAACGATATCTGTGTCATCGACTTTGCAAAAGCTTTCGATTAGCTCAGGTGTAATTCTATTATCTTTCTTTTCGCTCAATTCAAATAGTTTCATTAATGGAATTGATATATACTCAGTTCCCCCCTTAAAGTACTCATTTTTTAGTTTCTTCATAAATGCAATAAGCATTTGTTCAGCTGCTATTCCTGTCTTATGTAGATAGACTTGCCAATACATAAATCGACGAGCAACTAGAAATTTTTCTATTGAGTATATTCCTTTTTCTTCTATGACTAGTCGATTATCCCTTACATTCAGCATAGTAATAATACGGTCATAACTCACTACACCTTCTGCTACTCCAGTGAAAAAACTATCTCTATTGAGATAGTCCAATCTGTCCATATCAATCTGACCACTAATCAGTTCATGTAGAAATGACTTGTGATAATTCCCTTTGAAAATCTCTATTCCTAAATTGAGTTTTCCATTAAACTCAACATTTAGTTCTTCCATGATAGCTAGGGACATTTCCTCATGATGAAAAGGAAGAATGTTGTTTTCCAGTGCATGCGAAAAAGGACCATGACCTATATCATGAAGAAGTATAGCTAAACACACTCCTTCGAACTCTTCATCTGTTATGTCTATATTCTTCGATCTAAGAGTGTTTACGGCTTCACATGTAAGGTGTAGAGCTCCTAGTGCATGGTGAAATCTCGTGTGCATGGCGCCAGGATACACTAAGTGGGATAGGCCTTGTTGAGATATACGACGTAGTCGTTGGAAATACGGGTGCTCAATAATATCATACAAGATATCAAATGGAAAAGTAATAAATCCGTAGATAGGGTCATTAAATAGTTTCTTTTTACTCAATAGTTGTAATATTAAAAATCATGAGTCCGTTACATTAACTTAGACGCTTTAAAGCAAAACAAGTCACGCATTTCGGATAATTAATTAAAGATACAAAATCAAAGAGTTAACTACATGGATAATAAGATCAAGATACTTTGGGCAGATGATGAGATAGATTTATTGAAGCCGCAACTTTTTTTTCTGGAGAAGAAGGGATATGAAGTAGTAACCGTTACTAATGGCCACGATGCCTTAGATGTTATAGCCGAAGATGGAAGTATCGATGTGGTATTCTTAGATGAGAGTATGCCTGGACTAACTGGGCTTGAAACATTGTCTCGTATCAAAGAGACCAAAGGTAGTATACCTATAGTGATGATTACTAAGAATGAAGCAGAAAATCTAATGGAGGATGCAATCGGTTCTCAGATAGATGATTATTTGATCAAGCCAGTGAATCCTAATCAAATACTGTTGACACTCAAGAAATTAATCGATAATAAGAGGTTAATTAGTGAAAAAACAGCAACCGATTATCAACAGGAGTTTAGAAATATATCGATGGATATCTCTGGTGGCCCTGATCATGCAGAATGGTCGGCTATATATAAGCGTATCATCAATTGGGAGCTAAAGCTTGATGAAAGCAACAATCCACAGCTTAAGGAGATCCTCGATATGCAGAAGAGTGAAGCGAATAAAGAATTTTCTAGGTATGTGGCTAAAAACTATGAAGATTGGATAAATAAAGAAGGGGGACCGATACTCTCGCATACGATGATGAGAGAGAAGATATTCACTAAAATGGATCGATCTAAGCCAGTTTTCTTTCTTTTATTAGATAATTTAAGATTTGATCAGTGGAAAGTATTAGAGCCGCTTATCACAGAACTGTTTAGAGTAGATAGTGAAGATTATTTCTACAGTATTTTGCCTACAGCGACGCAATATAGCCGTAATGCAATTTTCGCTGGTATGACTCCAGCAGATATACAAAAAAGGTATAAGGACAAATGGCTCAATGATAATGAGAAGGGTGGAAAAAACATGCATGAGAAGTTCTTCTTTCAAGAGCAAATAGGTCGCGTCATCAGAGATGATATCAAAACAGATTATGTCAAGATCACCAATGTGAGTAAAGCCAAACATTTACAGGATAATATCTTGAATTATATGCAAAATGATATGTCTGTGATAGTGTACAACTTTATAGATATGCTCTCACATAGTCGTACTGAAATGGATGTAATCAAAGAACTAGCAGGAGACGAGAAGGCCTATAGATCATTGACCAAATCTTGGTTCTTGAATTCTCCACTATATGGTGCTTTAGAGAAGTTGGCAGAGAAAGATATTCAATTATTTATTTCTACGGATCACGGTACTATTAGAGTAAAGCAGCCTAGTAAGGTATTAGCGGATAGAGACACTAGCAACAATCTCAGGTACAAGGTAGGTAAGAATCTCCAATTTGATCATAAAGATGTATTAGCATTTCGAGATCCTCATAAGGCTGGATTACCGACGCCTAATATTAGCTCCACGTTCATATTTGCCAAAGAAGATAAGTTCTTTTTGTACCCTAATAACTATAATCACTTCAAACAGTATTATAATGATACATTCCAGCATGGAGGTATTAGTTTAGAAGAAGTAATATGTCCAGTGATATCATTATCAAGCAAATAAGTAATGGCAAGGTATTTATTTGGTATTAGCGATCTAATTAAATCTTGACTTAGGCGATATTAAGACAGCTGTTACAAACTTGACGGCTGTTTTCTTTTATATTTATTTTTAGCTCTACTAGAAATACTGATTTAGATTTTTCCACTAAGGTCGAAATGAACTGAGAAATTTAGTCTTTGATCCTTCCTCTAGCATTCAGGATTGTAAAATGAGTGTTTTTTGGGATTGGAAGGATAGAGCCAAAGATTTTAGAATCGTTTGGCTGAGATAAATAAAAGAGAACTCTAACTGAATAGTATGGAATTACTTATGAATCAAACTCTCAAAGATCTGTGGATGTTTGGTAACAAAGTCGTTGTACCAGACCTTGCTTTTGAGGAAGTATATATTCCGACCATGTTTGGTTAGTCCCTTCATCTTTATGCTGACAAGAGTCTTGAATACAAGATTGTATTCTTTTATCTTTTCTATATCTTGATAATTATACTGATATGTTTGAAAATAGTTGCTAGCTGAAAAAGCTTCTTCTGCGAATTCGATTCTGAGTAACTTCATGATTGTGAAGTAGATAAAAGCTAAGAAAACGAGGAATAATCCGAGAATGCTTAACTTGAAAGTCCAATCACTAAACAATAGATTTTCTTTTCCTGATGAGAAAAAGATAGCCAATGTCAGTAATCCGAAAAATGCAATCCATAGGGTAGGCAAGAAAATCTTGAGTACCAACGTCAGATTAGAACTTACTCTTATACTCATGAATTTTCCTTTAATTGGTTAGCTTTTTCTACTCGACGACTGATGTGTATACTTATCTCATATAAGATGAATAAAGGTATACCTATAAGAAACTGAGAAGTAACATCTGGTGGAGTGATTATGGATGCCAATATTAATATAATTATCAGTGCATGCTTACGGTACGTCCTCATGAAATCAGGAGTAAGTAAACCTACTTTGGATAAGAAGTAAACTACTATTGGTAGTTCAAATACTATACCTGTGGGAATGGTGAACATAGTAAGATAGCTCACATATGACGCGAGAGTAGGATCTATTATGATCTCATCACTTAGATTATATCCTACTAAGAAATTGATAGCAAAAGGTGATATCACGAAATAACCAAATAGCGCTCCTGCAATAAACAAAGAAGAACAATAGGCGACTATTCCTCTTGCCGCTTTCTGCTCTCCAGGATATAATCCTGGCTTGAGAAACTGCCAAAATTCCCAAAATATATAAGGAAATGAGACTATGAAACCTAAGCTCATACAAACTTTGAGACTGGTAAAAAATTGCTCTCCTAGTTCTTTTACTTGCAGTCCAAATACTGGTGGTCTAAAGCAAGTAGCTTCTGATAAACTACAGAAAAATTCGTAAGTAGGGAATGAATTTTGCTTAGGCCAGAAAATAATATTGTCAAATACCCAAGATTCTAATATGTAGAATATAATGGCAAAAATAACGATGGCAAGTATAGATCTTATCAAATGCCACCTGAGTTCTTCTAAGTGCTGAAGGAAGCCCATCTCTCCTTCCTCTGTTTTTGCAGGCGAGTTGTTTTTCTTTTTGGAAAGTCCGAGCATATATATTCTAGATCATTATCGTTTTATCGAAGGTCAAATATATACTACAATGTTTTGGTATGATGTCTGTTCATTGTAATATGTTAAGAGACATAATACTTAGATTTTTTCAGCCAATTGTGATAGAAAGAATAAATAGAATATAATCAACATAGCTCCTTCCCACTTACTAATCTTACGAGTAAGGCAGATCATACCAAATAATATGGTCGCGGCTAGCATAAAAGGGGTATCAAAAGTCAATGTCTCTTCAGGTATTTTTATATCTCCGAAGAACCTTGGAATACTCATCACCGCAAAAGTGTTGAACATGTTACTTCCCAATACATTTCCAATCGCCATACCATGATTACCCGCCTTGGCGGCTTTGACACTTACTACTACTTCCGGTAGTGATGTCCCCAGTGCTACGGCTCCTAATGCTATGATATGTGGATCTATCGCCATTACAGTTGCTATCTCCGTCATAGCTTTGATCGTATAGGTAGCTCCAAAATATACTAGAGTAGCTCCCAACAGGAGCATGACATAAGTTTTAGCATCAGGTTTATTACATTTATCTTTATCATTGACTTTCTTTCTAGTGAAAGAATTCAGCAGAAATACGATTAGAGCAATGATAAATATAGTTGCTTCTATCAATGTAAACTGAAGATCATAAAGAGCAAAATATAAAAGAAATGCAGATCCAAATAGTAATGGCATATCGATATCCATCACATCGAAATCGATTTTCATTTTACCACCTAAAAATGCAGCCAAACCTAGTACCAACAATATATTAGTAATATTGGACCCAATAACATTACCTATAACTATCTCTGATGTGCCTGATGTTACAGCTGCTATTGAAGTAGCTAATTCAGGTAACGAGGTACCAAAAGCTACTATAGTAACTCCAATTACAAAAGACGGAATACCAATATAAGTACCAATCTTTTCTGCAGAGCTTATAAACCAATCTGACGCGATTACAAGAGCAGCCAAGCTTACCACAAATAGTATTAAAGCTAAAGTTAATCCCAATTCGTATTTATTTTAAATCTCATAAAATGTAAAGTTAACTATTTATACTCTATAAGTATATAGTGATTATTACACTATATGGATATTAGATCTATAGCTATGCTTTCTCCGACAATGTGTTTGTAAAAATCAAATACTTCCCAATTCGATTTCTCGGTATTTTTACTCTTAAATAAAAAAAGCAGCTCCTGTATGACAAGAGCTGCTTCGGTATATCTGTTATTGAGCTAGATTATAACCTCACTACTTTCTCTGTTTGTATCGATCCATTCATATTGATAGTCAGGAAGTATATTCCCTGAGGATAGTGTGCCATCTCTACAGTGAAATTACCTTCAGAGTTAGATTGCTGATTCATTACTTGACCATTTACACTTCGGAGTATGATAGAAGATTGCGCTCCGGTATTTACTGTCACGAAGTCATATGTAGAAGTAGGTGTAATACGTATACTAGATTTATGTATCTCTACAGATACCATATCTGAGTAGTCGAAGCGACCATCAATATCTACTTGTTTTAATCTATAGTAGTTGATACCAGTTAATGGTGATTCATCCATGAAAATGTAATCATTTAATCCCAAACTATTTCCATTTCCTTTCACAGCACCAATCGTTTCATATCTAACTGCATCAGTAGATCTTTCGATTTCAAATCTATCGTTATTGATTTCAGAAGCCGTTTGCCAAGCTAATTTTACTCGATTAGTACGGTTCGTTGCATTGAATTTTGTAAAATCTACTGGAAGCACTATTTCCTCCACAGTAATAGCTGATATATCATAACCATCTCCGGCACCATTTACATTAAATCTAAATCCAACAGTCAGAATATTGGCACCTGTTACATCAATAGTGGCAGTAGATAGATCGACAGGATCACCTGAAGTATCTGATCCATCTAAAATAATCTCAACGATAGTTTCTATTCCATCAATAAAATAAAAGTATTCAAAAAATTCACTTTCAGCGTTTTGAACATTGCCTCCAAATGTAGCTCCTGTAGCGGTAATAGTAATGAAGTTTACATTAGATATGTCTATTTCCATAGATTCGAGAGAAGCTGTTCCTCCCCAATCTTGAATATGGATTTGGCCACCGTCAACTTTAAATTCATTAAAACTACCATCGGTGGATGGTGTATCTGTATATGAAGCTGTCCAGTCATCAGGCGATATACCACCTATTTCAGAGGCAGGGCCTTCGGCAGGTGGATTTGCTGTATTGTGGTCAGGAAATCAATCTCCATCTGTTGAGAAGTCGGCGTTATATAATACTTGGCTACTAATCGAAGAGGAGATTAAAAATATTAAGACAAATAATGGCATTAACTTTTTCATTTTTCCAGATATTTTTATTGTAATTTTTTACGTAACTGAAGCAAAGTTAAATACTTTATATTTTTAAGACAAATCATATATGATATTAACGTATATATTTAGTTGTTATATAATAGAGAGATATTATTCTTATATGTCAGAAGGGTTTAGTATTTATCGTCAGAGACTACTATTTTTACATTCTAATTTAAAAAGTGAGATGACTATGTTTGGAGATATGATGAAAAATATGCAATCGCAGCAAGAAGAGATGCAATCTACGCTGAAAAAAATAAAGGTAGCGGTATCTAAAAATGGTATTGCCATAGAAGCTAATGCAGCTAGAGAGATACTCAATATTTCTATTGATAAAGATCTGATGGAAGACAAAGAGCAGTTGGAAGATATGCTCATATTCGCAATCAATGATATCACTCAGGTTATCCAGCAGCAAGAGGCTGTTGCCTCTCAAGATATGATGAGTAAAGTACTTCCTGGTGGATTAGCAGGTTTGGGAGACATGTTTTCAAAATAGTTTAACATAGATTTGTAGCATGAGCTTAATGCAAATGATAAGACAGAAGTCCTACTTCGTAAAATTAGTGTTGATTATATCTAGTATAATCTTTCTTGGCTTAAGATATGCTAGTGCACAGGTGGTACATTACAGTTTTGATATGTGTGATGGTACTGACGAAGTATTACTTCAATCTGATGCTGATTTACAGGGTGTTACTTGTGGCTGTGGATTAGTAGGCCAAAGTGCCTCTCTAGATGGAGTGAATGATAGGATTGTATTTCCAGCTGGACTGCGAGACGTTTTTGAGCAAAATTTTAGCCTCGAATTCTATTTTCAAATAGAACCTGTAAATGGCACTATTGATATATTATCATTTTCTACGGATTGTTCTTTGGATAGCAATTTTACGATAAGATATATAAGTAATACCAATGATATACTAGTTAACCTTACTGAGAATATCAATGCACGTATAGAGACGAGAGCTGAGCTCAATGTTGATATCTGTTGGCATCATATTTTATGGGTTAAATCTGGATTGGAGTATTCCTTTTATCTTGACAATCAATTTGTTAGTACGACAGTTGCATCAAAGGGATTGTCTATAGGAAAGAATGCATTATTCGGTATATCTAATAGTCCATGCCTTGCGGTAAATGAAGAGAGATTTACTGGAGTGATCGATGAATTTAAAATATACGATAGACCTATTTCTCTATTAGAGGCCAATAATAGATACCTATTCCCTGGAGAGATAATTAATAGAGATACTACCATATTTGTAGGTAATAGTGTAAATCTATCAGCAGGTAACAATTGCGCAAACTCTCTAGTTTGGTCACCTGTAAATGGGCTATCAGTTACCAATGATTTTAATACTATAGCAACTCCTACAGAATCCACTAGCTATACGTTGAGTACCGTCGCTATAGACGGATGTACTCAGACAGATACAGTAAGAATAAATGTAATAAGTGATGACGATATCAGTTGCGAAAATCTGCTACTTCCATCAGCATTTACTCCAAATGGAGATGGACTAAACGAGACGTACCGTATCTCCAATACGTTTATTATTGAGTCATTAGAATCTTTCGAAATATTCGATAGATGGGGGAGTAGAGTATTCGTCGCCAATGGTGTAAGCGATGGCTGGGATGGTTTCTTTAACGGATCGCCGGTCAATCCTGGACATTATGTGTACAAAGTAAAATATACCTGTCAGACGGGAGAGTTTAGCAAAGTTGGCGGGTTTACTGTTCTACGGTAATCATGTAATAATCACTGTATTTTCCAATTCAATTCGGAAATAGATTACTTTATCTCTCACTGGTACAATTCAAGCCAAGACTTCAAGATGAGAAGGATGTAGTTGCAGATACCAATGGGTCAATGCCTCAGGATAATTCAAAATATTAAGGTTGTATGATCTGTGTTTATATTTCAGTAATATTCCTTATATCGACGGTAGGAATTATCAATAATTATGACTGAATTACAGTTTTTTGAAAACTATCGAATCACTGTGATATCTCCAGTGTATTGTAGTACTCTACCATCTAAGAAGTTGACCTCTGCAGTATAAACATATACCCCAGGATTGACATATTGACCATTGTGTTTTCCGTCCCACCCATCTTGCTGTCCTATTTCAGGGATATATTCGTTTTCTATAGAAAATACACTATTGCCCCATCTGTCGTATATAGAAAGATATGATATAGAAACAGCACCTGAGCCTATTACAAGGTTGAAATAGTCATTGGTGCCATCACCATTAGGCGTGAATATATTGGCAATGTATACATTTCTACTTATGTTCACTGTGATGAGAATATCATCCATTGCAGAACATCCATTTTCGTCGACGACTGTTACTGTATATAGTTGATCGAATTGCGTATTGGAAATTACATCTTCACAGTCTGCGTCTTTGCATTCTAGGCTATCCATAGGTGACCATGATACATCTGTTACAGGCAATGTAGAGTTTATGATCGGTGAGATAATATCACTCGCACTTCCAAGATCTATTTCTTGATTTGGTCCGGCATCTACCATAATTTCATCTGGCTGATCGATAGTGATAGTGGTCTCCCAACTGCAAAAACCAGTGCTGTCAAAAACGGTGATCAGATGCTCATCAGCATATACTGCTACACAACTATCTATTGGAAATCTAAATCCATCAGGGGTTATCGTAAATGTATAGTCATTACCGACTCCTCCAGTAACAGATTCTATACTTATACAGGTGAGCTCACCGAAACAATTGGGCTCTAAAATATCCCCTAATACAACCATGACTGGTTCAGGTGCTACCAATGTATATGATGTTTCTGCTGTACAATTGTTATCGTCGGTTACAATTATATTGTATGTACCAGCACTAAGGCCTTTAGCTAGTTTATTAGTAGATACATTATCCGTCCACATATATGTGTATGGCTCAGTTCCGCCAGTAGTTTCTACAGCCAATTCTCCATTGTTTTCATTACAACTCACTTCTTGTAGAAGTAAAGAATCTATTTTAGTACTCAGAATCATAGGATTTAATAACTCTATAGATCGTGTGACGTTACAGCCATTGGCGTCCGTGATCATTAAATCGTATAGTCCAGCACAGAGGTTTATTCGCATCGAATTATTACTATTGTCGTCTAACCATGTATAGTTATAAGAGGCAGGATTACCACCTGTAGTTACGATTTCGATTGTACCATCGCAATCTCCAAAACAACTTGGAGAATTAAATACACTGTTAACTATATCAATCGCAATAGAGTCTATATTCGGAATAGTAAAAAATACAGTATCCGAAGCACAGAAAAAGTCGGTTGCAATAACCCAATTTTCTCCTGCTGGAAAATTTGATTGGCTACTAGTTATTCCACTCACTCCATTCGTAGGATCGTTAGACCAAAAATAGGTATACGTGCTAGCCATTTCAGGACCACCATTTGCAGTTGCCGTGATAGATCCATTATTTGATCCGAAGCAATCGACACCCACGATATCTGTAAAATCTATTCCTATTGGGTTTTGTACTGAAAGCGTGAGGAAAGTATCTAGTTCACATTGGTTATTGTCTGTGATTGTGACATTATATGTACCTTCTGTGACTCCACTGAGTACTTGTGACATACTTCCATCTTCCCAAAGATACTCAAAAGGTGAAGTTCCTTCAATATGGACGACACCTATAACACCATTAGGTACACCAGGACATGTAGGTTCTGTAAAATTACCTTCTATAGTAATAGGTGATGTAACTGCAAGTATGACGGTATCTAATGCTGTGCAGCTACCAGTAACATCTGTGGCAGTCACATAGTATACTCCAGATCCTAGATTAGACACAGTCTGCATATCTGATATAAATGTACCATCTGGAAGCTCCCAGTTATATGTGAATATATCTCCACTTTTTATGACTACTTCTATAACACCGTTTTCGTCTTGTGGACAGTTGATGGCTTGTATTATATTAGAATTGATCTCTATATCTTCACCATTAGGTAAGGCGAATGAAGCGATATCTGTACAACCATGGTTATCAGTCAATGTGACTTGATACATACCGCCTATGAGTCCATTACGATCTTCTGCTGTTGAAGGTCCATCAGACCACATAAATTCATATGGGCTTGTACCTCCTGTAGGCGTAAGTAGTATTACACCATCGTTACCTATACATCCAGGATTAATTACATTATCAGTAAGAAGCACTAACTCTGTTGGCTCTTCTAAACAGAATGCATCAGATATCTCACATCCGTTAAATGATTCTATAACTGTTACAGTATAGCATCCAGGACTGAGGTCAGGGAATGTTTGTTTTGTTGGAGTTCCAGCTCCTGCAATTAACATATTCATATCATCTCTTACGATGAATCCGAAGTTAGTACTTCCTATGCCCTTAATGGTAACTGATCCATCATCAGCTCCAAAGCATGATATGTTTGTAACGTCAAGCTCTATAGATAGATCTACTCCTATGAATGGTATGTCGATGAAGCTATCGACTTGACATAGTGGTATAGCAGCATCAATTACAGAGAAGTTGAAAATTCCAGTCTCTACATTATTGAGGAAAATTGTGTCTATTGGTCCGATGTTTCCCGCATCTGTTTCGAATTTGTATTCTGGATTAGTTGGCATAGGTGGAAAAGGAGTTCCTCCTTCTGCCCATATTTTTACTACAGCGTCATTATTACCTTCGCAAGAGGCACTATCTAATAATTCAGCATGTAAGATTAACGGTTCAATGTATAATGTGGCAGATTCAGTTGCAGAACAGCCACTTAGATCAGTCACAGTTACAGTATATGTGCCACTGCCGAGATTATCTATATCTTGCGTAAATTGAAAGGTAGACCATTCGTAATTTGCTACTAATTCGTCTCCGAAGCTATTGGTAACTTTAGTTTCGATAAATCCCTTATCTCTATTGAAGCAATAAGGATCAGTGGCTTCAAGCGTTACCTGTATTGTTCCGATATCAGAAATAAAAATGTTTTGGTTAATTACTTCTCCTGAATTGTTGTCGGTCGCCGTTATGGTATAGTTGTTTGTAGAGAGTCCTTCCAATCTCACCCATTCGCTTTCTCCTATTGTACCCATGAATCCTCCAGGAATAACGGTATAATTATAACTACCAGATCCACCTGCTACATAGAATGATAAAGTACCGTCATCGTTTGCTGTGGATGCATTGCATCTAAATGCATTGATGATCATATCTGAACAGGAAATACCAACACTTCCTTCATTGACTATAATTTCTTGATTTTCGCAACTCACACCAGCTTCAGAGATCTGATATATCTCTAGTGGCAGAGGATCTGACGTGAAAATAACTGGACTATTCAGTCCACACGTCCCTACAATTTTAAAACATAGGGAGAAAAGTACATCTCCATTTGGTATTGTAACACCATCTGCTTCTGTAGAATTAGGATCGGTCCAAAAGACTCTTACTGTGCCATCATCGTCAGAGCAATTAAAAAATAGTTCAGTCTGGTCCAAGGGAGAGTTAGTTACATCTACAGGACAAATTATAGAAAGTAAATTGCTGTTATAATTAATAGAGAATTGCATGCCTTCTACTCTAATAAAATTATCAGCAGTCACATCTAAACATACAATATCGCCGAACTCGCCAGTTAAAGACCCAATATTAAGTTCAATAGGATTAAATCCATCAATAGTTGGCTTAGCTGATATGTCTAGCGTTACACCCAATATTAGACAAATAGCCATTAAAGTTGATTGAATATTTATTTTCAAAAGCTGGTTATTCATAAATTTATTCTAAGCTCCAATATAGCTTTTTTACATTCGTGTAATAACACCTTATTTTACGGTGTGTTAGAGTAAAAATTCTTTGTAATTTACTTCATCGGTCAATGGTCGCAAAGGTATAATATATATGTGATTCTTCTTATATGTTTATTATAATCTTATTCCACTTTAATAAACCTTAATTGTAACGTTCAAAATATTAGTGCGAGTATATCAAAACTGACTAGTTTATTGTTATTAATAAAAAATCGATTATGCTTTCCAGCTCCATACAGAGTATAGATAGAGCTGAGGTTTATTTTGTTACATTATCAATGTAGAATAGCCTTTCGTTTGTTGAATAAAAGACGAAAGTCAAGCATACAACTAACAATAAAGCGAATGGAAATTGTTTTATTAATTTAATGATTGTTGCGGCATTTAGGCTACTTAAATGCCTAATTATTTTGGTGTTTCGTTGTCACTCGATGGAACAAACTAAAAGAATTAATGACATTTATTTACTAATAAACGGTATTACATTACTTTTCCTCTTACCAAGACTTTTTCTATGTGATTGGTGCCAAACATATATGGTATATAAGTTAGGTTTGGAATGTTTTTAGTGATAATTAGATTGGCCAGTTTCCCCTTCGTGATGCTTCCTACTTCATCTTCTAGTTGCATTGCGTAAGCACCGTTGATAGTCACTGCGTTGAATGCTTCTTCCGGTGTCAACTTCATCTTAGTGCAAGCCAGTGAAAGTAAGAATGGTATATTTCCGGAAGGCGACGATCCAGGATTGAAATCTGTAGCTAGGGTGATGCCTAGGCCAGCTTCAATCATTTTTCTTGCTGGCGCGTAAGGTATATTAATATAATAAGAGCAAGAGGGTAGTAGCGTAGGGATTGTATTACTTTGTAGTAGTGCTTCTATCTCAGTATCTCCCATGACCTCTAGATGGTCTACAGAAATAGCATTATTAGCGATACCTACTTGTACTGCTCCAGAGTTAGACAGTTGATTGGCATGAATTTTTGGTGGTATACCGTATTTTGCGGCAGCCTTAAGTATTCGATCCGTCTCATCTACTGTGAAGAATCCTTTTTCACAAAATACATCGCAGTAATCAGCTAATTTTTCTTCTGCTATTTTGGGTAGCATCTTATTGATTATGAGATTGATATAGTCCTCTCTTCTTTTTTTGTATTCTGTTGGTATAGCATGCGCTCCCAAGAAGGTAGATTTGATAGATATAGGGCTGTAGGCGGATAATCGTCGTATTACTCTTAGCATTTTGACTTCACTCTCTAAGGACAAGCCATACCCAGATTTGATTTCTATCGCGCCAGTTCCAAATTGTGTTACTTCTTCTAGTCGACCTTTTGCCATCTCATATAGATCGTCTTCTGAGCAGTCTTTGAGTTTGCGCGCAGAGTTGAGTATACCTCCGCCTGCAGCGGCAATGTCTTCATAAGACATCCCTTTGATTTTCATTTCAAATTCTTTCTCTCTAGTAGTAGCAAACACGATATGAGTATGGCTATCGCACCATGCAGGTAATACTAGACTATCAGTAGCATCTATAACCTGATCCATATTATCTGGACAGTCTACCATGCTTCCATAATCAGATATTCTTTCGTCTTCTATTAGGATATATCCATTGGCGAGCATCTCTACATTAGAAAGAGCCTCAGCTTTTTTATAAGTTTGAGGCCCTTCGATTATTCCTATAATATTCTTTATGTTCTTGATCAGTGTGCGCATTAGAAATAATATTGTGCTAGTCCTTTACAAAGATAATTATACTAATTCACTATTCCCTTGATATCAAATTCTTCTGCCAATATCTCTCTAAAACTTTCAGCTTCTTCCAATGTAGCAAACTGTCCGAGCTTTACTCTGAAAAGTACTTTGTCACCTTTATAATCATTGATCACAACCACACCTTCAAGAAATAACTCTCTCAAATGTGCAGCCATCTTAGTAGCTCCAGCGTAAGTTTCGTATACACCAGTCTGAACTCTAAATACTGTTTTATTACTGTCTTTGAAATTGATGTATTCTGCGTACGTCATCGAAGAGTTGTCATCCTCAGCTTCGTAAGTACATTGCTTTCCTGTTGGGGAAGCATTTAATCCATTGACGATTATTCGTTTGTTACCTACAGAATTTTGTCTATTTAATAATTGGACGAGATCAGCGGAAGCTAGCGTTTCTTCTATCCTGTCTACCACTTGACCTTTACTATTAAGGATGAGAATAGAAGGAAGATATCGAATTTCATATTGCTTTTTCATTTCAAAACCTTCCTCTTCATCAATATTCATCTTTACAGCGATAAAATTATTGTTAAGTAACTCTACTACGGTTTTGTCTTTGAATGTAGTCTCATTCATCCAATTACATGGTGTACACCATCTAGCATAGAAGTTTACGAAGACTAATTTTCCTTCGGTGCTAGCACTATGCTTCGCATCTTCTATGTTTGAATTAAGAAAATTAACATCGCCATCACCAACACTTGCAATAACAACTGTGAGAGAGGTGAAAAGTAACAACAATAACACTACGGCTCTTTTTACGGTTTCTAGATTAGAATTCATGATCTTTACAATTTATGGCTTGGTGATAGTATATTTTGTATTCATTCCAACGTAAATTCAATGTTGTAGAAACAACTATGGAATATTATTTCAAGATTAGTTAAGTAACAATCGGAGACATTTCCGAATTCACAAAAAAAAACAAAACTTAGGTGGACGCGAATTAAATTTTTGACAATTTTCATCACATTAATTAACATAGATGTTAATTGCAAATTGTATACCAAGAGAGTCATATAAATGGACAGTAAGTATTGCTTTTAAGCACCAATGCTATTTTATTTTATACGTAAATTGTTACAAAAGAACATTTTACGTCTTAAATATTTATTTAATGTGTATTCTGATTTTTTTTAAAATTTAATTAGAATAAATGAAAAAAATGTTTTTTGATTCTGCATTGAGAAGTTGCCAGACAAATTTGGTAGAAATAAATTTTAATAGTATTTGACAACTCACGACCAAATATTAACTTCACCGTTTGTATTTATTGGTGTAATTATATTAACGCACTGAGTGAATACCGCTAGTAAGAAAATCAAAAGCAAAATAATCATGAAGTTACGAAGGGCAGCGATAACAGGGATAGCAGGATATACACCAGATACAGTGCTTACAAATGCAGATTTGGAGAAAATGGTTGATACAAACGATGAATGGATTGTATCGCGTACGGGTATAAAACAACGACATATACTCAAAGAGCCCGGAAAGGCGACTAGTGACATGGGAGCTGAGGCGGTAAAAATACTTCTAGAGAAAACGAATACTGATCCAGCAGACGTGGAACTATTGATATGTGCTACTGTGACTGGGGATATGATATTTCCTGATACAGCCAATACCATTTGTGATAAGGTAGGTATCAAAAATGCGTATGGATTTGATGTGAATGCCGCTTGTTCTGGATTTCTATTTTCGTTGACAACAGCTAGTAAATTTATTGAGACAGGAGTGCATAAAAAAATAATAGTAGTAGGTGCAGATATGATGTCAAGTATAGTGGACTATAAAGATAGGACCACTTGTATAATTTTTGGTGATGGTGCAGGAGCAGTTATGCTTGAGCCGAGCGAAGATGATTTTGGCATACAAGATAGTTTATTAAAAGCTGATGGTTCTGGTCGTCAGTACCTGCATATGAAAGCAGGAGGATCGCTGCATCCGGCTACTTTAGAAACAGTTACGGCTAGGGAGCACTTTGCTTATCAGGAGGGTAGAACTGTATTCAAACATGCTGTGAGTGGTATGGTAGATACTATGAAAGAAGTAATGGAGCGCAACGGTCTCACAAGAGACGATATCAATTGGGTAGTACCACATCAAGCCAATCAACGTATTATAGAATACGTAGGAAATATGTTTGACTTTCCAGTAGAGAAAGTAATGAACAATATAGCTATGTATGGTAATACCACTTCAGCGACTATTCCATTAGCGATCAGAGACTATGAGTCTCAGCTCAAAAAAGGAGACAAACTACTATTAACGGCCTTTGGTGGCGGATTTACTTGGGGAACTACGTTCATTAAATGGGCTTACAATGGGTAGTAATAATTATGCTTACATGACCTAATATTAATAGCTATTGACATAGCTACGGCTTTAATAAATTGACATAGTAAGGTATGCCGTCATTATTATTTTATTTTTGCGATAGCATATTCATTTGGATCTAGCAGTTGTTAACATTTTTTAAAAGAAAAAATCAATGGGTTCTACTACAGATATTAAAAATGGTCTTTGTTTCAGATATAACCATGATATATTTAAGGTCACTGAATTTCTGCATGTTAAACCAGGGAAGGGACCTGCATTCGTGCGTACAAAGATGAAGAGTCTCACTACTGGAAAAGTATTAGACAATACTTTTCCATCAGGTCACAAGATCGATATAGTAAGAGTTGAAAACCGTAAATACCAGTACCTCTACAACGATGATATGGGATATCACTTCATGAACAATCAGACTTACGAGCAAGTAAATATTGACAAGGCACTGATTGATAGACCAGAGTTACTTAAAGAAAGCGCTATTGTAGATATTATTTTTGATAGTGAGAATGAAGTTCCTTTAATAATGGAGATGCCACAGCATATCGTGCTTAAAGTGACATATACAGAGCCAGGCGTCAGAGGAGATACGGCAACTAATGTAACTAAGCCTGCTACAGTAGAAACAGGGGCAGAAATCAAAGTGCCTCTCTTTATCAACGAAGGGGATAATGTTAAAATAGATACTCGTACAGGTTCGTACCTAGAGCGAGTTAGATCATAAGAAAGTAAAAAAACGTATTTTCGGATTGCTCATTAAGAAATAAAAGAAAAGATCAACCAAATGGATCCAAAACAATTAAACGAATTACTCAGACTGATTAAGAAGCTTGATTTCGCTGAGTTTAAGATGGCTGAAGGAGATTTCTCTATGACAGTGAGATCAGAATATAAGCCAGGACATATACCTGCTCCACAGATTGTATCTATGGCAGCACCTGCTGCTCCATTAGCTGCGCCAGTTGCAGCTGCTCTACCAGTGACAGATGTATCTGCAGTTACCGAAGCAGAAGAGTCAACGGGAAACCTACTTGAGATTAGATCTCCAATCGTAGGGACATTCTACAGAGCAGCATCGCCAGATAAACCACCTTATGTGAAGGTGGGAGATAGCATAGCAGCAGGTGATGTTGTTTGCATAGTAGAGGCTATGAAACTATTTAATGAGATAGAAAGTGAAGTATCTGGTAAGATTGTAAAAGTCTTAATAGAAGAAGCTAAGCCAGTAGAGTACGATCAAGTATTGTATCTAGTAGATCCAAACGCCTAATTCTCTAGGCTCATTTTATCAATAGATGAATTTTGCTGTGGATAGAATCTGCTTCAATATTCTGATAATAAGGCAATTATGTTTAGTAAAATCCTGATAGCAAATAGAGGAGAGATAGCACTGCGTATCATACGTACGTGTAAGGAGATGGGAATAAAGACTGTAGCAGTATATTCCACAGCGGATAAAGAAAGTCTTCATGTAAGATTTGCAGATGAAGCGGTGTGTATAGGTCCTCCAGCTTCCTCAGAATCTTATCTTAGTATTCCTAAAATAATGGCGGCAGTAGAGATCACGAATGCAGACGCGATACATCCTGGATATGGTTTTTTAGCGGAAAACGCTGATTTCGCTGAACTATGTGAGGAATATGGGGTAAAATTTATAGGCCCTAGTGCGGCAATGATACGTAAGATGGGTGATAAAGTGACCGCCAAAGAGACTATGATAGCTGCAGGAGTACCTGTAGTGCCAGGCTCTGATGGACTGGTAAAAGATATAGCATCGGGTATTAAAGATGCTAAAATAATAGGCTACCCAATCATACTAAAAGCAACTGCTGGAGGAGGTGGTAAAGGTATGCGTATCGTAGAGGAAGAAGAAGATTTTGAAAACCAATGGAATATGTGTAAGAATGAAGCTAAGGCTTCATTTGGTAATGATGGTATTTATATGGAGAAGTTCGTAGTAGAGCCAAGACACATAGAATTTCAAGTAATAGGTGATCAGCATGGAAATGTAATACACCTTTCGGAAAGAGATTGCTCTATACAAAGACGCCATCAGAAGCTTGTAGAAGAGTCACCGTCACCATTTATGACGAAAGCACTCCGTAAAGAAATGGGAGAAGCAGCTGTGAAAGCTGGTGCCTCAATTAATTACGAAGGAGTAGGTACTGTAGAATTTTTAGTAGATAAGTATAAAAAATTCTACTTCATGGAAATGAATACTCGAATCCAAGTAGAGCATCCTGTTACAGAGGAAGTAATCGATCATGACCTGATCAAAGAACAGATCAAGGTTGCTGCAGGAGATAAAATCGGCGCTAAAAATTATATACCTAAGCTACATGCAATGGAATGTCGTATTAATGCAGAGGACCCATACAATGACTTTAGACCGAGTCCTGGAAAGATTACATCATTCCATAGTGCAAAGGGACACGGTGTACGAGTAGATACTCATGTGTATGCAGGATATACAGTGCCACCGTACTATGATTCTATGATCGCCAAGTTGATATGTAAAGCGCAGACAAGGGAGGAGTGTATCAAAAAGATGCAAAGAGCTCTAGATGAATTTATTGTGGAGGGAGTGAAAACTACAGTACCGTTTCATCAAGCATTGATGAAGGATCCAGATTTTAGATCAGGTAATTTTAATACAGGGTTTATGGAAACCTTTGATATTGGAGAATCAAAAAAATAAATGAATTTCAAAGTTTGAATTGTTCAATTTCGAATGGTAAAAAGTGACATAGATTTTTTTAGTGTTGAATTAAATTAACTTGGCTCGAGTGCTGTTCTATGATACGCTTGAGCCAATTAGTATATATATCATTTGATATGCTATCACAGCAAAATACATCTTCTAACAATTCTGGATTTTGGCGACTCCTGTCAAGACTCAGAGGCTATAAAAAGAATGTAATTTTAGCGATAGTTTCTAATGTCTTGATGGCCATATTTACGGTGGTTAGTATTCCTATGATTGCTCCGTTTTTCGATATCTTATTTAGTCAAGAGGTAGTGGCTTTATCTAAACCAGAGGATAACAACCTTCCTGATAATCTAAATTACTTTTTTTCTCAGTTAGTCATTAACTATACGCCGCAGAATGCTTTGTTGATTGTAATTGCTGCGATGTTAGTAGTGTTTTTCTTAAAAAATATATTTCGATATCTGGCTTTATATTTTATGGCTCCTGTAAGAAATGGAATCATTTATGATCTGAGAAAACAGATTTTTGAGAAGTATATCGATCTCCCATTATCCTTCTATAGTACTGAGAAGAAAGGTGATCTTATGAATCGTATGACCTCAGATGTTCAAGAGATAGAATGGAGTATTCTTAATACGATAGAAGCAATATTCAAAGCGCCATTAATCATAGTAGGTAGTTTAACTTTTATGATATTAGTGAGTCCACAGTTGACTTTATTTGTACTAGTTTTAATCGGATTTACAGCATTCATTATTGGTGGAATATCTAAGACTCTAAAGCGATCGAGCTCTGAAGTACAGACGAGGCTGGGTCGTATCAGTAGTATACTCGAGGAGACTTTAGGCGGTCTAAGGATCATCAAAGGATTCAATGCACAGGAGTACCAAAGTGAGAAGCTTGAAAAGGATAATGCTGATTATCGAAATATACTGACGCGATTACTTTGGAGAAGAGATCTATCTTCTCCATTATCTGAGTTTTTGGGGATAGTAGTGGTCTCTATGTTACTGTGGTATGGTTCAGCATTAGTATTCGATAAGGTGCTTACCCCAGATTTGTTTTTTGCATTCATATTCGCATTCTTTCAAGTGATAGAGCCGGCTAAATCATTTTCGTCAGCATATTACAATATTCAGAAGGGATTAGCTGCTGTAGATAGAGTAGATAATTTATTGAATACACCTAACCCAATAGTCGATCCTGAGAAACCACTTACTGACATTTCATTTGAGAGAAAAATCAAATTTGAAAAAGTCAGTTTTAAGTATGATAATGCGGATACGGCAGCACTAGATCAAATAGATATCACTATAAATAAAGGAGAAGTAGTTGCCTTAGTGGGATCATCTGGCGCTGGAAAATCAACGTTTGTCGATTTGTTGCCAAGATTTTTTGATGTCTCATCGGGATCAATAAGAATTGATGGAAATGATATTAGGTCATATACCTTGTACGATCTAAGGTCACTTTTTGGTATTGTGAGTCAAGAAGCTATATTATTTAATGATACTATTAAGAATAATATTTTATTTGGTGCTGAGGCTACTGATGAGCAAATAGAGGAAGCTGCGCGTATCGCAAATGTGTTAGAATTCGTTAATGAAATGCCAGATAAATACCAATCAAATATAGGTGATAGAGGTATGAAACTCAGTGGTGGTCAACGTCAGAGGTTAACTATAGCAAGAGCAGTATTGCGAAATCCTCCGATTATGATATTAGACGAAGCTACTTCTGCTTTGGACTCAGAATCTGAGTTGCTGGTCCAAGATGCTCTTGAGAAACTAATGAAAAATAGAACAACAGTAGTGATTGCACATAGATTATCGACTATTCGAAATGCAGATAAAATCGTAGTACTTGATAAGGGGAGGATAGTCGAAATGGGGTCTCATGAACAACTGATGACTTTAGATGGAAATTATAATAAATTTGTTGAGATGCAAACATTTAATTAGATTTATAAGATTAAATAAACATTATGAAAATAAGATTTATTATAAAGTATATTTCTACTGCTATTATTGCTATGTATTGCACTGCGATAATAGGTCAGATTACGGTTACTAATTCTACGTTTCCAGAGGCTGGGGATATCTTATTTACCATTTTAGATACCGAATCTAACATATCGATTGGTGATGCTGGAGAAGATGTGATATGGGATTATAGGTCTTTAACTGGCCCATTTGTACGAGAAACAAGATTTTTTGAAGCATCAGAAGGTATGTCGAGTGAAGACTTCCCAGAAGCTGATTTAGTATCGTTATCGGCTAACGAAGAAGAAATTTATTATAAAAGTTTTTCTAATAAAATAATTGAAATTGGTAGAGCTGGAGAATTTGTTCCTGGTTTTGATATCCCTGTAGTATATGAAGAAAATCCAACGTTTAGAAGAGCACCTATATCGTTTGGTGATGTGGATGATGATGAATCGATAGCTTCTGTAGATATTGGAGCAGATATTATTCCGGCGGAATTATTAGAGGGTGTTCCTTTCGAGTTTGATAGTGTTAGAATATCATTAATTAATAATAGTGAATCAGAAGTAGAAGCTTGGGGAACAGTAAGACTTCCAGATGGAGATTATGATGTGATAAGGGATAAAATCTCTAATACTGCAGACACTAAATTATTTGCTAAACTTCCTATCATTGGATGGTTTGATGTTACTTCACTTATAGGTGATATTGATGAATTAGGTGACGCAATTGGAGTTGTAGAAACTATTACGTACAATTACTATAGTGCAGAAGATAAAGAAATCATAGTATCCATAATCACTGATGATCAAGACATGATCACAAGTGTTGAGTATAAAGGTGATGCGATCTTAAGTGATACCAAAGTAGTTACTCCTGATTATTCTATGATTACTGCTTATCCAAATCCATCTTTTGGTAGTGTATCTGTGCAGATGGTTAATTACCCACTAGGTGAGTACCGTATAAAGGTATATAACGTAGTAGGGAAAGAGCTATGGACAGAATCATATCAATTAAGATCTAATAGAGTATTCAAAGCGGATCTAATGCACCTTAGAAAAGGTACATATCTTTACTCTATCTTTGATAAGAATGGTAAGAAGCTAGTAACAAAAAGAATTGCGATCATCAGTATTTAATAAGGTCATTCCGTATTATTTTCATTTAAATTATACTTAACGTACTGCTCGATAATTACATTAAAATATCGTCAGAAGAAAAAGCGAATGTAGTAAGTCATGTAATTGCCTTACTTATACTTCTAGGATGTATTCCAATATTATTGTTTAAGGCAATTTCGCTCGGTAGTACATCTTCGATTGTAGGTATTGGGATTTTTTCTCTGATGATTTTATTCTGTTATGCTTCTTCAGTACGATATCATCTTGCTAATGATAGCTCCGATAAGTATCAGTGGCGCAGAATCGATCATATCTGTATATACTTGCTCATAGGAGGTAGTTATACTGGTTATATATTGCGATTTATGGATACCCCAGAAGGACATATGTTCTTAGGGTTTCATTGGTTGATTATAATACTTGGGATATTTAAGAAAATATGGTTCACTGGTAGATTCGAAATAATTTCAGTGCTATCATATCTGTTTCTAGGGTGGATGGTAGTATTTATATATGATGATATCGTACCACAGATGAATGATGTCACATATAATCTACTCTGGATTGGAGGTTTGATTTATTCCTTTGGAGTGATCTTCTACACATGGAACAAACTACGTTACAATCATTTTATCTGGCATATTTTTGTGTTTGGTGGCACATTTTGCCATGTTCTGAGTTTGTGGTCGAGTTTATAGATCGACTTGATGAAAGTTAGAATTTAAGAGTATTACTATCTTTATTTTTTGGTTAAGTAGATATACAATAATAGACTCGTATAAGTAATAAGGGGATACACATGAATTTTTTCAAGACAACGATTCTGGGATTAGCTATGATGCTGATATCTGTAGTAGCATCTGCTCAAGAGATTTCTCTACTTACGATTGCACCGGGGGATATGGTATACGACACCTACGGACATAGTGCATTACGGGTCAACTATCCAGACCGTGATATGGATCTAGTGTACAACTATGGTTTGTATGATTTCAATACACCTGGATTCGTCATGAAGTTTATGAGAGGCAAACTGCTCTATCAAGTTGGAGCACATCGGTATAATAGTTTTTTATACAATTATAATCTTGATAAAAGATCTATCTACGAGCAAAAATTGAATCTCAACGAGATAGAAAAAGCAGCTTTAATCAAGGCCTTACGTATAAATATGCTCAAAGAAAATCGTAGTTACAAGTATGACTTCTTTTTTGATAATTGTTCAACTCGGCTACGCGATCTTTTTGAAGTTGCAGCTGATTCGTTAGAAATACATGGAGAAATACAAGCACTTACTTACAGGGACTTGATCAAGAAGCATCAATATGGAATGCCTTGGTCCGACTTTGGTATCGACCTTATTATAGGTGCTAAGGCTGATGTACTCTCATCTCTAGATGATCAGATGTTTTTGCCTTTATACCTTAAGCAGGTATTATCGAAAGCTGAAATACAAAGAGGAAATACTGTAGAACCTCTGCTAGGTGAAGCCTACAAAGTACTTTCGTTTCCAGAAGAAACAGAAAAGAGATTGACTAGGTCATGGTTCACACCTGAGCTTGTATTTGCTCTATTAGCTTTATTTTTATTGATGTTAAGGTGGCCTTATCGAAAAGAAAAAGTCTTACCCAAATGGCTGAGAAATATTGATGGGACCTATATTACTATATTAGGAATATTAGGATTGCTATTGGCATTTATGTGGTGGGGTACAGATCATGTTCCGACTAAGTCCAACTGGAATCTAATATGGCTTTCGCCGCTATTACTTATCATTCATTTTGGCAAAGGAAAGGGATTTGTATGGATGACATACTTAATTTATTTGATGCTATTTACATGTTTGATTGCATTAGTCAATGCATGGATTCAAATTTTGCCACAACAGTTTAATGTTGCTTTTGGCTGGATGATTTTGATCGAAATCATGATATTACTTTCTGTATTGAAAATGGAAAAGAGAGCGTAACTGTTGTCAGGACTAAAGTCTTGAGGGATGACTTGAGAAAATGAACTGCTATAAACGGTCATTAAATCTAAAGCGGGAGACTTATATCTGGAAATAATCACTGGTAAGTGGATCGCTAAGCTTGACCCATATCACCGCCCATAAGATTTCGTAGCCTTTGAATTTCGGCTAGATCATGCAGTCTTTGTTTTTCAGCTTCAATAGCTTCTTGTATGCGTTGAGCTTTGGTTTTATCAAATATATCACTTTGGAGATAAAGCATCTTAGTAGTATCTTCATTTGCCCATGGATCTGACTTGATTTCATCTATCTCTATTGTGTTTTTGAAAAGGAATGCTGTGAAAATACCTGTAATGGCACCACTCAGATGGCTCTCCCATGATACACCCTTTTCATTCGGTAAAAGTCCTTGCTCGTAGCCTGCATACATAACTACAGTACATAAAGCGAGTACAATAGATTTGACATTTCGCCTGAGTAAACCTGTCCAAAGCATCCATGAAATAAGACCATATACTACTCCGCTGGCACCTATATGGTAGGCTGGCCTTGCGAATAACCAAACTGAAAAGCCACTAAGAAGATAGATGATTACAAAGCTAACTACGGCAACTCGATTATAGAAAACCATCATCACTGAACCAAGTACCAATAATGGTGCACTATTAGAAAATATATGATTCCAATCATTGTGCAGCAATGGACTGAAAAGTATGCCTTTGAGTCCGCCCATCTCTCTTGGATATATTCCATATCGACCTAGATATACACCAGCTACTTCCTCATATATTTCTACACCCCAAATGAAAAGTACGAATAAGAGTGGTATTTTAATTTTATCTAGAAAATTTATCCAGCTGATTTTTTTGACCATATGTTGCGGTTGCCGCTTTAGTGTTTCTTATTAACTAAATCTGCGCTGTACTAGTTTAACAAACTTATCAGCTTTTTTATAATGAGCTTCTGAATCCCATTTCAATTCTGTCGCTACTTCACGTATTAGGTATTCTTTAGCTTCATCGTATCCACTTAGCTCGTTGATGTCAGACATTACAGTTTTAAATCTTTCTTGATTCCCCCCAAAGAGCTCTTTGATCGTAAACATTCTTTCATTTATACCCATAACTTTAGTCAAGTCTTTGAGGGGTAGATTGCCCAATTTGTCTGATATTTCCAATCCTCTTGACTTTTCGAATATTGATATCATTTTTTCGGACAACTCTACTTTACTAGCTTCTATGACTACTGAAGCCGGAGTGTTTACTGTTTTTTTCGTTTCTACTGGAATAATTGGTTTCACAGCATCCTTTACTAATATTTCTTGCGGTGTCGAAATAATTTCGATTTCTTCCACTACAGGTAGGCCAGTCTCTGTTTTTTTCTCCATTGCAACAGGTTTACTTGTCTTAGCTTCAGCGACTAAATTGTCAATAGGATCCAAAATTGATTCATACAGTTTACTGATATAACTCAGGAGCAGATTTTTTTCAATTTTAGATATCTCATCATCAGTAGTGATACTTTCAAAAAATGAATTGATTTTATTGATTTGCTTCTTGATCTTCTTATGATTCATACTCAAAGTGAAATTTTATAGTAAATCAATCTATTGAACGGTAGAGGTATAGATATTTATTATCATTACCTACCTAATAGATCCTTTCTATCATGTGTATAACAAAAATGATGCAAAAATATTGCAATATTATTAATATGTGTTTAATTTTTGAGATGTAGAATAAGTAATCTTAGTTTTTGATGATCTGCTTACTCAATATTTGGCTTTTATCGAGGGTTACAACTAGATTGTAAATGCTTGAAGGTAAGCTCGATTGGTCAAAGCGTAATTGGGTTCAAAAGGATTTAGGCAATAAATTATTGTGAGGTTAGTTTTACCGATCAAAGTACATCATTTATTGACTTACGAAGGTATTAGGTAGGCTTATGTCTTAATGATAAGGTGGTATATGAAATATATAGTCTAATTGCAATTACAACTCCAGCATTTTATTTGAGCTATATAACTGACAACTAGGTCAAGTCCTAAATTTTTTCTTTCCTTTGTATCGATCACAATAAACGATATATGTTTCTCGAACCACACTTTAAAGGACAGCGCAGCGGATGGATAGAAGTCATCTGTGGCTCTATGTTTAGTGGTAAGACGGAGGAATTGATTCGTAGACTTAAGCGTGCAAGGATTGCCAATCAAAAGGTAAAGATCTTTAAGCCTGCGAAAGATGTTAGATATGATGCTGTCGATGTAGTGTCACACGATGACAATGTAGTCAGTGCTCAGCCCGTACCTTCAGCTAGAGATATATTACTGTACTGCGAGGATGTAAACGTCATAGGAATCGATGAAGCACAATTTTTTGATGATGATTTACCAGGTGTTTGTGAAAAACTAGCTCTTAGGGGCGTTCGTATCATAGTAGCAGGCTTAGATATGGATTTCAAAGGTCGACCATTTGGTACTATGCCCGCATTACTGTCTATAGCAGAATATATTACTAAGGTACATGCTATATGTCCTCACTGTGGAAACCTAGCTACATACTCTTATCGTCTCATTGAAGAACAAGATACTGTAGTATTAGGAGAGAAGGATATATATGAACCTAGATGTAGAATTTGTTATAGCATGGGTAATATGTTGGATCTGAAAGTTAGATAACTAGTTTTATCTGTAGGTTTCACCTATTCATTTTCAAGCTAAAACATATGGAATTCGAAAATTGAATGGAGAATAACATGAGCAAAACAATAATCATAGATAACTACGATAGTTTCACCTATAACCTTGTACAGATAGTAAACGAAATACAAGACGAAGAAGTCACTGTGAGAAGGAATAACGAAACTACTATCGAAGAGGTAGCTACTTTCGATCATATTATTCTCAGCCCTGGTCCTGGATTACCAGAAGAGGCCGGATTATTGAAAGATATAATTAAAGAATTAGGAAGCACACATAAAATATTCGGAGTCTGCTTAGGCTTACAAGCTATAGGAGAAGTGTATGGTGCTAAACTGAAAAATTTGGATAGAGTATTTCATGGCATACAATCAGAGTTTGTGCAATCAGAAAATATATCTGAGATATTCAAAGGAGTTAGTTTAATATTCCAAGCAGGAAGATATCACTCTTGGGTCGTCGATAAGGAAACTATAAGTGATGATCTAATTGTAACTGCAAGAGGTGAGTTTGGCGAAATCATGGCCGCTCAGCATAAGACTCACCAAGTATATGGATTGCAATTTCATCCTGAGTCTATTATGACTCCAGAAGGGAGTAAGATGGTAGAGAATTTTTTGAAAATTTAGTGAAATAAATATCAACCGAAGAGCAAATATCCAAATACCCATATAATCCATAAAACGGAAATGCAAATATCTAATTTGATTATAGCTGAGCTTTCTTTAATCTTACTCATCCATAATCCAAGTCTTAAGAATACTTGACCAATGAAAAAAATGAATATTTTCAAAGAATGAGGATTGGACGGCGTTGCAAAATCTAATCGCAAATACCTAAAAATATCACGGCTGACACCACAGGAGAAACATGGGATTCCAAACTGGTTTTCGTAAGGACATCGTACGAGACCACTAATAATAGTTAAAAATAATAGCACCAGTACTATCAAGAGTACTGCTGTTAACGTTAAATTTACTTTCTGATATGTAGATTTAGTCTTCGATTTCCTTAGCAAATTCATCCATTTTTGCTTTGAATTCTGGATCATTGTTACAACTCATTTCTTCTGCTGCTTTTTGTATAGATATCAATTTAGTAGTAGAGTTGATTATGAGTGATAGATCACCAAAGCCGGCATCATCACCTTTGTCCTGTAAAACTTTCATTTCACTTGTTGTTTTTTTCATTTCGGCGAGTACTTCTTCACATGTTTCAATTTCTAGAGGTGTAGTTGCATTATTACTAGCTCTGGACATGAATGTACCCCAAGCTAAAGCGATGATTATAGCCAAGGCAGAGAGCACGATACCTACTATTGCTATAGTGGTTGGGCCGCCTGAATCTTTTGCTGATCTATATCCAATGATACTAAGTATAAGACCAACTACCCCAATCAATCCTCCCAAAACACCTATACAAGGGATGAAAGATATTAGTAAGCTCAATATACCTACTACCATTCCGCCTATCGATAGGCCATTTGTTTTGTTCTCCATGATTTTATTTAAAGTCTATCATTCAATTCCCAATTGAATATAAGTTTTTGTCAAATTCTTACTGATTAAATTCCAGATAACAATGATTTTTAAAATTGTTGCGTTATTAATAGAGAATTTAGTATTCATGTCATTTTGAAGTTAAGATTGGTCTTAGTTACATACTTTCACACCCATTTCCATTATTTTTAATTTATTAAATATTCAAGTAATTTATTAGTAACTGTAATATCAAATAAAGTTATGAAAATAACATTTAAGTTTTTAGCATTATTGATGATCAGCATGACTTATTTGTCGTGTGGAGAAGATAAGTCAGGCAATACACAGAATGAGGATGGAAGTGTTGAAATGGTGCTAAAAGTGACTTATGATGGCCTGCCATTGGTACTGTCCCAAGATTATGTATATCCTGATGGAAGGGCAATGTTTTTTAGCAGATTCAGTTTCTATATGTCTGAATTGACATTGCGTACGGAGGATGCAACTGCTTCATCTGATGAGGTTAGTTATCTTAGGTTAGGGGAAGCACACACTAATGCCTCTGGTGCCGAAGAAGGTCTAAGATTTAATCTCGATGGAGTGAAATCTGCGGATTATGTGAATGTATCTTTTGGAATTGGTGTACCTGCTGCACAGAATAGTATGGCACCATCAGACTTTTTATCAAGTAATGATTTGTCTTTAGGAGAACATTGGCCGGGCTGGAATAGTTACATATTTTGTAAGGTGGAAGGACGGATTGATTTCGATGATGATGGTGTTCCAGAGACAGATTTTGCTCTACACTTAGGTGCTGATGAAGCATTTGTTAATATCGAGTTGGATAGAAATTTTAAAGTTGATGACAACCAGACTACAGAATTAATAATCCCTATAGAACTTAAGAATTTATTTGTCAACAATGGTGATATTTATGATATTGAATCTAATCCTAAAATTCATAGTCTTAGTCAGCAAGCTCAAATACTCGAATTGGCAAATAATCTCAACACTTGTTTTTAAGTAAAAAATATCAACAATAAATATTTTTAAGGCAGTGGGATCATTCTTACTGCCTTTTTTTGGTCTCAATTATTTGAGTAAAAATATTGAAATTCAGTCCTATCAGTTTATTTATTCTAAGTTCTTTACTTTCTATTTCAATACTTATTAGATTCTTCTGACTGACATATTAATTTCAGTGGATTTCTAAATATTTAGTTTGTATCAGTATTAGGTGTCTTTGCATTTTTTGATATGTCATTATAGTAGAAACGACTATTGGCTTTGAAACATATCGAACCAAGGGGTATTTCAATGGATATTCATTACGTTCGATAAGTTCTATTTACCCGTATTTTCTTTATTTGTATAGTCAGATTGGCACATTACTTGATAGTTATATATTAATAAATAATATAATATGAATGAATTAGGAAATATATTCAAATTACTTATCCTTCTATTAATGACACAAGTGGGAAATGCAAGTTTGCCTAAGGCAGATTTTGAGTTAGCGGATAGGTATATAGATAATCATAGTGAGATCGCTATCTCTGAGATGATACGCACTGGTGTACCTGCTAGCATTAAGTTGGCTCAAGGGATGCTTGAGTCTAACTGGGGTAGATCTAAACTTGCAACTGTAGCAAACAATCACTTTGGAATTAAGTGCGGTGGTAAATGGTCAGGTGGGACGTTTTATAAAACTGATGATGATACTGATAAGAATGGGAAATTGATAAAGAGTTGTTTTAGAGCTTTTGATAGTACATATGATTCATTCATAGCACATAGTGATTTTCTATCTGATCCAAAAAAATCTTATCGTTATGGATTTCTATTCGAATTAAAAATAACAGATTACAAGAAATGGGCAAAGGGATTGCGAAAATCTGGGTACGCCACTGACCCAAATTATCCGAAAAAGTTGATTCAGATTATTGAAAAATATGAACTTTATAAATTTGATATTCAAGGAAGAAAACAATTAGCCTCTATAAATACGAATGACAAGATTCTCAAAATAGTAAATTTGGAAAGCGGAGTAACAACGAACGAATCTTCAAAACGAAATACGGCTAAGAATCTCCGTACAAGTAAAGTGAATAGCCTTAAAGTTGTTTATGGTGATGGGATAGCAACAATCAATGATATTGCCGAGGCGAATAGAAAAAAAGCGCTACAATTACTCAAGTATAATGAACTATTTCCTAATGAACACCATGTACCAAAAAAAGGGATGTTGGTGTTTCTTCAAAGAAAAAAATCTAGTACAAGTGGAAAACAAAGGTACCACATCGTTAATGAAGGTGAAACCATGGTTAGTATTGCCCATCAATATGGAGTGAAATTGAAAAGCCTCTATTCTAAAAATAGAATACCTAAAGATTCACAACCTGTAATTGGAGAGAATCTTAATCTTTATCGCCAAGTAGGAATGTCTAACAGACCTAAATTTTTTAATGAATATGGTAACGATAGTAGTGATGGAGAGTTGCTCTTTCTTGATGATCCAGAATTGAAATAGGAGTGAAATTAAGGGATGAAAAATAATGAGAGTGTTTATCATAGATATTGATAATCACTCTTTTTGCTTTATTCAGATTTAGAGTATTTATCTTCTATTATATGGTGGTTAGATGCTTTCTGAATTGTTTAGGATAATTAGTGGATAATAGCTTATATATACAGGCTATCATTATCTTTCCGCTCGATTTTCGATACTGAGTGTCTTGGTTGAAAGAAAAAATAATTAAAAGCGAACAAATTATATTATGGATCACATGTATAGATCACACAATTGCGGAGAGCTAAGAGCCTCACATATAGGACAAGGAGTAACACTCAGTGGATGGGTGCAGAAAGGTAGAGACCTTGGAGGAATGACATTCGTAGACCTTAGAGATAGATACGGTATCACGCAATTAGTATTTAACTTAGATGCTAATGAAGAGCTCACAATGGCGGCACGTAAGCTAGGAAGAGAATTCGTAGTACAGATCAAAGGTCAAGTAGAGGAACGAAGCAGTAAAAATTCTAACAGAGCGACTGGAGATATCGAAATCAATGTAACTGAGCTCAAGGTACTCAATGCATCTATGACTCCACCGTTTACTATTGAGGATGAAACAGATGGAGGCGATGATATTCGTATGAAATATAGATATATGGATATTAGACGTAATCCTGTACGTGATAATATGATCTTCCGTAGTAAGCTGGCTCTAGAGACTCGAAAATTTTTGGACAGTCAAGATTTCGTAGAAGTAGAAACACCATGCCTTATCAAGTCTACTCCTGAAGGAGCCAGAGACTTCGTAGTGCCAAGTAGACTCAATCCTGGTCAGTTCTATGCATTGCCTCAGTCACCTCAGACTTTCAAGCAACTCCTAATGATCGCAGGTATGGATAAGTACTTTCAGATTGTAAAGTGTTTCCGTGATGAAGATCTTAGAGCAGACCGTCAGCCAGAATTTACACAGATTGATTGCGAAATGTCCTTCGTGACAATTGAAGATATCCTCAATACATTTGAAGGGTTAACTAAACACCTTTTTAAGCATACGCTAGATAGGGACCTTGGTGATTTTCCTCGCATGTCATATGATGAGGCTATGGAGAGATACGGAAGTGATAAGCCAGATCTAAGATTTGATATGGAATTTGTGGAGCTCAATGATATAGCCAAAGGACATGATTTTCCCATATTCGATGCTGCAGAACTAGTAGTAGGTATCTGCGCCAAAGGTATTGCGGATGATTACTCGAATAAGGATATGAAGAAACTCACGGAGTGGATGCAACGTCCACAGATTGGAGCTAAAGGATTAATATATGTTAAATTGATGGCTGATGGTATTATCAAATCTACAGTTGGCAAGTATTACACTGATGATCAATTACGAATATGGGCAGATAAAATGGGTGCAGAGCCTGGTGATGTAATGTTTATCGTAAGTGGTGAAGCAGAAAAAGTACGTAAGCAACTTAATGAACTGAGATTAGAAATGGGTAGCCGTCTAGGGTTAATGAAAGATGGAGACTTCAAACCGTTATGGGTAATTGATTTTCCACTATTGGAATGGGATGAAGATTCTGAGAGATTTCACGCTATGCATCACCCATTCACCTCTCCTAAGCAAGAAGATATGAATAGGATGTTGACTGGTGATCATGAGACTATGAAGGCACTCAGAGCAGATGCATATGATCTTGTAATCAATGGATCAGAGATCGGTGGAGGATCTATCAGAATTCACGATAGAGAATTACAATCACGTAACTTCGATTTACTAGGATTTACTAAAGAGGAAGCTGAAGAACAATTTGGTTTCCTTATGGGGGCATTCGAATATGGAGCACCACCGCACGGAGGTATCGCTTTCGGGTTTGATAGACTTTGTGCTGTGATGAATGGTCAGTCTAGTATTCGTGATTTCATTGCTTTCCCGAAGAACAATCAAGGACGTGATATGATGATCGACGCACCGAGCCCAGTAGATGGAGACCAGCTAAATGATTTAAATCTAGTATTTGATTTCAAGGAAGACTAGTATTATCATTTAATTGAAATAATACTATAAGAGCATCTTGTTAATTCGAGATACTCTTTTTTATTGTTGGCTTCGATGAATACCTTTCACATTTTAGTGAGGACGATAAATATACTAGTATAGAATCATGCAAATCTAAAGTAGATGCCAATAATACTGAGTTAACTATGATGAAAACACCTAATGTTGGCAATTGGTTTGCATGTTTCAAAGAAGGAAGTATCAATAGTGCAGCCCTTAAGTCTTTAACGAGGTCTTAAGATAAATTGTAATTACTTTACAAGACTGATCCGATAAATAGCCTCTGCGAAATCATCACTTACTAACAGCGAGCCATCTGGCATCCATTCCATATCTACAGGACGACCCCAAACATCTTCATCCTGAGGATTGAGCCAACCCGTAGCGAAATCTTCATAAGCAGTAGCGTTGTGGTTTTCGTCAAGAGTTACCATACTGATTTTGTAGCCGCTTTTCTTTGTGCGATTCCATGAGCCGTGCTCAGCTATGAGTACGCAATTGTTGTATTTACCAGGCCAAGTAGACTCATTGGTAAATACCATTCCCAATGGAGCTATATGAGCATCTAGTACTTGTGCAGGAGCCACATAGTCTGAGCAATATTTTCCCTTACCAAATTCGTCGTCTAGTAAATCTCCTTGGTGACAATATGGAAATCCAAAATGCTGTCCTTCTTTGGTAGCTCGATTCAGCTCACAGCCTGGTCTATCATCTCCCCATAGATCTCGTCCATTATCAGTAAACCATAGTTCCTTAGTATCTGGATGCCAATCAAATCCTACCGAATTACGTACTCCATTGGCTATGATTTCCATATTGCTTCCATCGGGATTCATACGGGTGATGGTATTGTATATTTCTTCTTCTCTTTCGCAGCTGTTGCAAGGTGCTCCTACAGGAACATACAATTTACCATCAGGCCCAAATGCAATATACTTCCAACCGTGATGCTTATCAGTAGGGTATTGATTATAGATGACCTCTGGAGTGCCAGGATTATCAAGTTTAGATTCTACGTCTGATATTTTAAGTATGCGATTAACCTCTGCTATGTACAGATCTCCATCTTTGTATGCAACTCCGTTGGGCATGTTGCCTCCAGTATATAATTCGTATTGCTTTTCTGCTTTACCGTCGCCGTCGAGATCTTGGAGCGCTAGAACCTTGTCACCACCTCTATTGCCAACGTAAAGTATTCCACTCGGAGATAGACATATAGACCTTGCATTTTCTACATTTTCAGCATATATATCTACTCTAAATCCCTTAGGCACTTTTATCTTATCAATTGGTAGTTCACCTTCGTAACTCTTGCCGATTAAATTTATAGGAGGGTTAACTTTAAATTTTTTTATAAGGAAAAACCCTGCTATAAACAAGATAATAAGAATAGGAACTACATTCTTTAAAAATTTCATACACAGCTATTTAAGTGCTCATTATAATCCTGTGAATGTAAGAAGTTCTTAAATATAAACTATTAATACTATTTTTGAATTAAGAATACAGAACTTATTTAATGATCATGACAGAGGCAGAACACAAGCTAAAACTTTTAGGAATCCGTATGACGCCAATACGTATCGAGATGTTAGATATCTTTATAAATTCTGCAGGTAAGGCATTGGGTAATAAAGACATAGAGCTTTATCTTGAAAATCCTGATCGCATTACGGTTTATCGTACGCTGAAGACTTTTGAGCAGAAAGGATTAATCCATCAAGTGATGGATGGTACAGGAGTGACAAAATTTGCTATCTGTATAGATGATTGTGATAATCATTCACATCATGATGAGCACGCTCATTTCCGTTGTGAAAAGTGTGGAAAGACCAGTTGCTTAGATGGAGGTATTACTCTACCAAGTGATATTCCAAATGGCTATCGAATAAAAAATGTACATCTAGTCTTAGAAGGTTGGTGCGCTGAGTGCAAATAGAATTAACTGAATTACAGTCAATTATAATTGAAGATATTTTCTAATGTGTATATTGCAAGTTCCTAGCAATAATACTTCTATGAATTTTTCTATATCGGCAATCATCATTTTGTTTATTCTATTTTTTGTGTTAATACTACTTTGGCTACGTTATCAGTCTACTCTGAAAGATCTATCTATCGCTAAGTTTAACGAACAACGAATTAGTCAAGAACTTAATGCTAGTGTATTGGCTCACCAATATGATACAAATCAACTACACGAACTTAAAATAGATATTGCTTCTTTAGAATCTCAACATTTATTTCTCCAAGAACAAATGGAGCAATATCGCAATGATACTTCAAGATCTAATGAACAATTTCAGTTATTGGCAAATAAAGTACTTGATGAGAAATCAGCCAAAATGGAACATGATCATAATCGCAGCATCAAAGAAATGCTTGATCCATTGAAGGAACGTATTAAGACATTCGAAAATAGAATAGAGCAAAATATAAAAGAAGATATAGCAAGGCATTCATCGCTCAAAGAGCAGATCATAGCACTTGCTCATCTCAATGAGCGTATGACTTTAGAGACTACTAACCTAACTAAAGCGCTTAAAGGTGATAATAAAATGCAGGGTAATTGGGGAGAACTGATCCTGGAAAATATCCTTCAAAAATCCGGTCTTGAGAAAGATCGAGAATACTTTACTCAAAAATCATTTACAGATGAGTACGGAAAGCGACTGATGCCAGATATGCTCATTAAGACACCAGACGATAAAGTATATGTCATTGACTCTAAAGTGTCACTCAAGGCCTACGAACAATATGTCAATGCCGAAGATTCTGATTTTGAGAAAGCGGCTCTAAAAGCACATGCGCTATCTATTAGATCCCATGTTGATGGATTAGCTGATAAGCGATATCACGAATTGTATCAGATAGAGAGTCCAGATTTTGTATTGATGTTTGTACCTATAGAGACGGCATTCGCAGCTACGGTCAAGGTAGATAATAGCATTTATCAATATGCGTTTGATAAGCATGTAGTGATCGTCACACCAAGTACATTGTTAGCTACATTAAAAACTGTAGAGACCATGTGGCGTAACGATAAGCAACAGAAATATGCATTAGATATAGCAGTCCAAGCAGGAAGGATGTACGATAAATTTCATGCATTTACTGAAGACATGGGAAAGATAGATAATCGACTCAATCAACTAAGAAATACATACGATGATGCTATGAATAAATTATCAATTGGTAAAGGAAATCTAGTACAAAGAGCAGAAAAAATCAAACAACTTGGTGCCAAAGCCAACAAGAAACTAAGCAAAGACCTATTAGAAAAAGAAGGTTAGTGTTGAGGTAATTCTACATGACAGACCTCGAGTCATTGTGAGTGATTTTTCTCTACCTAACAATAGTAACGTCTCCAGATATTGTCTCTTCTTCACTATCTAGTGCCACGTAAGTAGCAATGTAAACATATACTCCAGTAATGGCATCTAATCCATTAATCTTGCCATCCCATCCTTGCCATATACTGAGATCAGCAATTGATTCTACAGAATAGACTAAGTTACCCCACCTGTCATATATCATCATTTCTTTGAGTGCCGCTAAAGATTGATTGACCTCCGGACGGAAGTAATCATTATTACCGTCGCCATTGGGGCTAAATATATTAGGAGTGTATATTCCGATATTTCTATTTACCCTGATTTCTATTTCATCCATATCTCTACAGCCATATTGATCCAATCCTGTTAAAGTAATATTTTGAACATTTATTACTTTATCTATATTGAGAATATCTTCATTAGATATTACGGTTCCTGTTGAATCTGTCCATACGATCTGTATTAAATCTGGAGCTATGTATGAAGGACTTATCGATATTGGATCACCCAAATTTACTGTGACATAATCAGGTAGCAATATACCATCATTCCATTCCACGACACTAAGATTTAATGAGATCAAGCTATCACAACCAGCTACATTTTGTAAGGTAACTAGATAACTACCTTCAGTATTAAACGTATCGGTTCCTAATGGATAATTTTCACCTAGACAGATTGTTTTATTATCAAAAGCCGTCGTAATATTTTCTACCTCCAGAGTAAGTAGTACACTACTATCACATCCTGCTATACTCGAGAGTACCTCTCCATATGTACCTGCTGCAGTTAATAATTGAGATCCGAGTTGATAAGACTCACCTTCGCATATAGTTGCGAAGGTTAAGTCTTCATAGACGTCGTTTACAATCAGATTGATAGTAACTATACTATCACAACCTGCTACCGTATAATAGTTAAATGTATAGTTCCCTGTTGTACTTAATATATCTGTTCCTTCTTGTATAGTTTGTCCTTGACAGATACTAATTGGGTAATTTAGGTTGTATTTAGGAGTGACAGTGAGATCTATAGATATCAAACTATCGCAATCATTTGGTCCAGGAGTATTGAGAGAATAAAATCCTGCCTCAGTAAAACTCTGTCCAGCATAATTATATACTTCACCTTCACAGATCTGAGGTGTTAAAAAATTGGTACCTGCTATTAATACTTCGAGATCTAGAAAGACAATACTATCACACCCTAAGGTTGATGTCAAGGGGAAAGAATATGATCCAGTAGCTGATATCTCATTACCCGCAATGTTGTAAGTTTCACCTTCACAGATACTACCTTCCAGGGTAGTTTCAAATACAGGAACAAATAATTCAAACTCTTCACTATTAAAGCAACCATCAGAAGTAGTAATCAATACTTCATAGAAACCTTCGTTTGCTACGTCTACCGCGAGGTCTAGACTGATATTTGTTTCACCTATAAGTGCTACTCCATCTTTAAACCATTGGTAACCATAGTCGTCATCATCTTCTGCTACTATTGTAAGACCCTCTTGACATAGATCGCCTATTATATCTGCAAATGGTATATCAAAGTCAGCTAACTCTGCGAGGGCAAGTCTGTCTACAAAAAAATACGGAGAGCTGCCAGAATTATTATTTACATCACATCCTGGACCGATGACTATTACGTTGTATGGTTTGTCTGCGATGATATCAAAAATAATATTTTTCCATTCTCCTTGACCAGAAACAACTTGCTGACCCAGTTGGTCCCATCCAGGCCCATTTGTAGGGCAACCAAAAAGATCTTCGCCATTTCCAAATGGGATATTGCTACATTCTGTAGTACCATATATTGTTATATCTATGGTTTGATTTAATTCGGGAGCAAAGCCTAAAAAAAAATCCAATCTATATTCCTTACTAACTTCCATTGTCGCATTAAGACATGCTCCAACATATTCTTTGTAAGAGGTGCTATAGGATGCAATACCATCTCTAAACCCGATGTATCCTTCTCCATCTGGGATAGGTAGGGGTACTGTTTTGTTTACATTAGGATGTACAGTTATACCACATAGATGTAAATAATCCGAAGTAGCTTCTGAAGCTTGAATCCAAGATACTGCACATTCTAATTCCTCTTTTTCAGTTGGACAACAAACCATATCTTCAAATGATGGATTAGGAATCAATCCAGATGGTATCGAAGAGGGACAGTCACAATCTTCCTCATCGTTTAGGTCTATAAGTCCATCTCCATCATCATCGATAGCATTATTACAGATCTCTTGGCCGTATATGCTTAGGCTCATCATTAATATGAAAATAGATACAATGAATTTTATATGTTGAACCAAATTAGTTTTCATTTAATGTCTATCTAATTAATGTAATATCACCAGATACGTTCTCTTCTTTACCATCGAGAGCCAAGAAAGTGGATATGTAAACATATACACCAGATACGGCATCCTTACCATTAAACTTGCCATCCCACCCTTGCCATACGCTAAGATCAGTAAGGTTTTCTCTATGATAAACTAAATTACCCCAGCGATCATAAATATTGATTTCTTTAAGAGAGCCTATAGATTCATTTACGGTAGAGCGGAAATAGTCATTCGATACATCTCCGTTTGGGCTAAATATATTAGGCGTGTAGATTCCAATATTTCGATCTACTCGTATGACAATATTGTCTTTGTCTACACAACCATATTCGTCCACTGCGGTCATTGTTATTTCTTGATCCTGCGTTACTCCTGTCAGCAAAAGGGTAGGGTCGTTTGATAGTACTTCTCCAGCTTCGTCTAACCAGACCGTCTGTAAAAAATCTGGTGCCACATATACAGGTATAATTATGATATCGGAACCGAGATTGATGACAGTATCCAAAGGTAGTTCTACACCATCATTCCATGATATGGTCTCCAGATCAAGAAATATTGTACTATCACAATTATTGACATTGCTAGTAACCGCCTGATAAGATCCTGCATTCCTATATACGGTACCTTCTAAGTCGTAAAATTCGCCTTCGCAGATTGTCGCTTCTATTTGTGAGAAGGTTGCCTCCTCTACATCTAGAGTAAGTACAACACTACTATCACATCCATATATCGACGTAAGTCCACCGGTATATGTACCAGCATCAGTAAGTGTTTGCGTTCCAAATGGGTATACTTCTCCTGAGCAAATCGATGCAAAAGCATCTTGTGTATAGTTTTCCCTTACGGTTAAATCTATAATAAATGTACTATCGCACCCATTAGCTTGAGTATAGAAAAATGGATAGGTACCAGTGGTTGTCAAATCTGTCCCTTCAAACATAAAAGGATCTCCTTCACAAATTGAGAAAAACTCAGTTCTTGTGACAGATTCTAAAACAGTCAATACAACAGTCACTATACTATCACAGTCATTAATAGCTGAGTCGAATGTATAGAAGTAGTTGCCAGATTGTGTAAGTGTTTCCCCATTGATGATTATAGATTCTCCCTCACAGATAGTTGGCGTTAATGAAGTCTGACTTGCCTCCAATACATTTAGATTTAAAGTGACGATACTATCACAACCTTGTATGGATTCGTATGTATAGAGATATTCACCAGCGTCAGTCAGCAGATCATCTCCCATTGAATATGTTTCACCTTCGCAAATTGTTGCTTCTTCTTCTCCAAATAATATAGGGAGGGTTAGTTCTAGTTCTTCACTCAATACACAACCAACAGGTGTAATGATTACCACGGAGTATGTGCCTACATTAAATGCCTGTACAGCTAATGTAATCGTATTAGATTCTTCTCCGAGTATTGCGATTCCATCCATATACCATTGATAACCAAATTCGTCTCCTAGATCTAATTGAAGGGTGATTTCTTCTTCACATAGTGAACCTTCAATATTAGTAAATGGAAGTCCTTCTTCTACTTTTTCTACAAGATTAAGTCGATCAACAAAAAAGTATGGATCATTTTCATAATTTAAATTTGCTCCACAGCCTGGACCTAATATGATTGCCGTATATGGTTTATCTGCAAAGAGATCAAATGTTACATTAAGCCACTCGTTATCACCTTGAATAAATTGAGCATCAAGTTGGTCCCACCCAGGATTGCTAGTAGGGCAGCCAGTATCAAAATTTGTAGTAAAAGGAAGATTATTACACTCTGTAGTGGCATAGATAGTCATATTAATACTGTTACTGCTGAGTGGAAAACCTAAGAAAAAATCTAATGTATAAACTTTTCCTACTTCCATTTCATCCGTAAGACAAGCACCTACATATTCCTTGTAATCAGGGCGACCAGGTCTCTTTCCATCTCTAAATCCTACATAACCTTGTCCATCAGGAAGTGGTTGCGGAGGCTGCTGCGTAGGATTAATCCAAGTTGGATATGTTATGCCGCAAGTATGAAAATAGTCTGAGGTGGGAGCCGCTTGCTGCCAGCTAGTAGCACATTGAAAGTCCGCTTCACCGGTAGGACAGCACTCCATAATCTCAAAAGATTCATTAGGGATCAATCCTGAAGGAAGTATTTGGTCACAATCGCAATCAGAATCTTGTATATCTATCAGACCATCGCCGTCATCATCTATTGAGTTATTACATATCTCAATTTGAGCAGAAATAGATAGGCTGAAAAAGATGGATGCTATGATGATTAGATATACTCTCATATGGTGTTTGTAGGATGGAAAATCAAGATTTTCTATAAGGTATATTTTTATTCTTGATTGACTATATGTAAAAATATGAATATTGATGACTATTTCTGGCTACACATAGAGTATATACCCATTTTAGTCGCTTACACATAAAGGATCTCTTTTAAAACGAACTCGCTGCAACGATTTTGATGTTAATGTGAATAGATAAGACATTTTGTACTTATGATAAATCTGAAATCAACACTGCAATACATCCAATCCAAAGCGAATAACCTCAGTCAATCGTTGGCTTATTCAGTATTTTTGATGTATTATGCTTGGAAAAATCCAGATACACCAGCGTGGGCAAAACAAATTATCATGGGAGCGATAGCTTACTTGTTAGCACCTATTGATGGTATTCCTGACCTAACACCCTTTATTGGATTTACTGATGATTTGAGCATCTTGAGTCTCAGTCTTATGGCTATAAAGTTCTATGTTCATGATGAAGTAAAATCCAAAGCAAAAGAAGCAATGAGAAGACATTTTAAAACAGTAGATGTTAAATCTTTCGAAGATATAGAGGGAAAACTGTAATTGTCTGCCCCAGCCTTCAGGCTCTTGCCATCCTTTTACTAATATAGTCCATTCGTATTAATGGTCAAGCCCTGAAAAAGTGAAATTTTAATATTGAAGCAGCATAATAGCTATTGCCTTAGCAGCTATTCATCCTATTTGAAATATAAATAATCTAGATAATATACTATTCTGAGGGAGAGACTGTTTTCTTGATATTGGTCAAATACACCACCTATATTTTCTAAATAGGAACTATCATAACCATCGTCTTCTCCACTGATTTCACTTTTAAAATTGAGAATTACATCACTACCTGGAGCAAATCTCCACAGGTAATTCATATCTACAGTAAACGCATTAAAATTTCGATCAAAAATAGGGTTTTCTTCTTCATTCAAGCCATCAAAATAGAGATCTGATATACTACCATCTTGGTCTAATATTCCTAATGAATTATAGATTACTGTGGCATTATAATGCCTTATTCTAAGTGACAAGGACTGCCTATTAGTAAAGATAAATTGACCTCTAATACTATTTTCAAAAATTTCTAATTTCCTCTTGCCAATCATGATATCTGTTGAGGACAATCCAACATCCTGCTGTATTACCTCAGGTATTAAAGTGCGATTGACAAAGCCTTGATCATTATTGAGAATGTCATAGCTGAAATCCATAAAAAATGAGAGTTTGTCACTGAGTCGTATTCTTGGTAACAATGATAGACTAATATTATTTCTTCCATCTTGATCTATCTTTCTGTAATTGGTTCTAATATCAGTAGCGAACATCTTACGATAATCTGATGAGAAAAATGCACTTACAGTTGAGTTGGCTGGAAAGTATAGGTAGCTCTGAAAATTATTTCTAGGTTCAAAATAATCAAATGACTCAGGTTCAAATCTGATATTTCCTCCTACCGCATCTCGTGATTTGAAAAGATAAAACGTACCAGCTGTTACTCCAAAGTTAGTAAATACGTCAGGAGTATAGAGTCTGCCATAGTCTGCATTTACATAGTATTCATATCGCTGCAATCTTCCCTTTGCATTTGGCTCATTATATTCTATGCTTGCACTTACACTTCGCTCATTTGGACTAAAAAGAAAACCAAGATCATTGGGATTGAAAGTATCACTTTCTTCTAAATATTTAATTTCAGACTTGATCTGACCACTTTGTTTAGCCACTTGAGCAGAATACATATGACCACTATTATTTTCTATCTTACTGAAGTATTGTTCAGATCGCATAAAACTGCCACTGAACCTGTAAGCTTGACTTTTATTATTGAGATCTATAAAGGCTCCTATCGTATTCGCATCGTAAGTAGATCCTCTGCGCAGCACGTTGGTATTCAATATCGAAACTCTACTATTATTTGGTAGATTTTGATCTATAGTCAATACATTGTAGTTAGTTAATGGACTAGTTTGTACCTGTCTTTTTTCTCCTGATAAAGATTCGATAATGGCATTTGTTTCACTTGATACGCCATTGAAAAATCCAATACCAGTTCCACTAGATGTCCTTCCTGATATTTTGCTGGCATTATAGAGTTGAACTCTTGTAGGGTTTTCTATGATTTTTTCTCCATCCACCAAGCTTTTTTGGGCATCTCTAAAGTTGATTGGTCGACCTCCCACACGACGAGTATAAAACAGTCTCCCTCTGTCAAATAATTCAAGACCTTCAGTAAAAAATTGTCTGTTCTCATCAAAGAAGACTTCAAAGGGACTAAGATTTAATACTTGATTGTCGGTTTGTACCTGACCAAAATCAGGAACTAGAGTCATGTCTAAAGTAAATGCATCGTTGATGCCATATTTGAGATCCATACCTGCATTGTAACTAGTCCCAGTTTCGCTTACTCCATTATCTTTATTATTTTGTATATAGCCAGTTATGTAGGGTGTGATGGATAATCTAACTGGAGATTCTATATTTTTGATTCCTTCTAGATGGCCAGCTTGATTGACAAATCCTTCAAAATTCGGATCCAATGGATTCCAAAAGGATTGCTCTCTTTCTCTCCTAATTTCTCTAGCTAATTGTAGATTCCAATGTTGTATATCTGTATTTGGGAATCTGATGGCTGAGTAAGGAATAAATAATTCTGCATTCCACCCTCTCTCATGAATTAGTACTTCACTTTGCCATACGGCATCCCAGTTTTCATCTTCATCACCACCTGCGAATTTAATATCTTGCTGAACTCCAGCAGCTGTTACTGTAAACGCAAATCCATTTAGTCCATCTCGGTATGTATCTATTAAAACTCCAAACCAATCCGTATTATTTTTCTTATCTCTTACAGATAATTCTTTGAGAATTTTATTAGCTCGAGTATCATGCATTAAGGCTCCAAAGTATATACCCTGATCATTATATATAATCTTTACTTCAGTCTGTTGACTAGGAGTTGTATTTGGTTCTGGCTCAAATTCTGTAAATCCTGTTGTGGTGGGCGCCATAAACCAAGCTTCATCATCTAAAATGCCATCAATTTTTATTTCACCTTCAAACGGCGCCGCGTAAGTAGTTTTCTTTTCGTTTTGGGCCGTGATCATATTTGTACAATATAGACACAGTAGAAGTAGGATTGTTTTTTTCACTTATTGAGTAGTTGTGCTCATACGCAAAGCTAAATATTACTATTTCTAAAAGTATTTTCTATGGTTAATTAACAAGCCGTTAGCATTAACAATTAACTTTTGATGCTTCTGAATAATTACTTTATTTGTATTGTTATTATTATGTTATTGCAGATATAATTTTATTACTCCTAGAATAATTATTAGTCTAATCTAAAAATTACTTTAGTAACATCTAAAATAATACATTATTAGTATCCTATTTGCATCTTACTTATTGAGATATACATTAGTTTTGTAGTAAATCACAAGAATAAAAAAGATACCACTATGAGCATAGTAGAAATGAAAGTTCCAGTAATCGGAGAATCTATCTCTGAAGTAACTTTATCACAATGGTTGAAAGCTGATGGAGAATATGTAAAGATAGATGAGCCAATATGTGAATTTGAATCAGATAAGGCAACTTTGGAGTTTCCGGCTGAAGCAAGCGGTAAGCTCATATATGTAGCAGCAGAGGAAGATGATTTAGAGATTGGAGCCATGGTAGCTAAGATAGATACATCGATTAAAGCTCCAGCTGGAAGCGATATACCAGTTACACCTCAAGTAGAAGCTCCCAAAGCCGAATCACCAGTAGTAGCACCACCAGCACCAGCTATAACTAGTTATGCTACTGGGCACCCATCTCCGTCAGCAGCTAAGATCATGAGAGAATCAAGGGTAGATGCTGCTAATGTAAAAGGCACAGGTGTAGATGGGCGTATCACTAAAGATGATGCACAGAAAGCAGCTAGTAATCCTGGAGGATCAACTCATTCTATTACTACATCAATAACTCCAATCGCAGGAGTTAGGACAACGCGTAGAGAGAAGATGAGTCGAATGAGACGTACGATAGCAACAAGACTAGTATCTGCAAAGAATAATACAGCTATGCTTACGACTTTCAACGAAGTAGATCTTAGTGAGCTTATGGCAATGCGAAAGAAATACCAAGAAAAATTTGTAGAGAAGCACGGTGTAAAACTTGGATTTATGTCTCTATTTCTGAAGGCATGTAGTAATGTACTGCTAGAGATGCCATCAGTTAATGCTCAGTTAGATGGTAACGAAATCATTTATCATGATTTTGTGGATATCTCAGTTGCTATCTCTACACCAACAGGTCTAGTAGTACCACCAGTAAAGAATGTTGAATCTAGGAGCTTCTCAGAAATAGAAAAGGAAATAAAAGTTCTTGCTGGAAAGGCGAGAGATGGAAGTCTTGCTCTCGAGGAAATGAAAGGAGGAACCTTTACAGTGACTAACGGAGGAGTATTCGGATCACTAGTAAGTACTCCTATAATCAATGAACCCCAATCAGCGATACTAGGTATGCATACAATAAAGCAACGCCCTATCGCTGTAGACGGAAAAGTGGAGATAAGACCAATGATGTGGTTAGCATTATCATACGATCATAGAGTTATTGACGGTAGTACTTCGGTTACGTTCCTTGTAAAAGTGAAAGAACAATTGGAAGACCCATACACACTGATGATGAACATATAGAGCGATTTTTTAAAAATTTTCGTGGACCTAATATCGTAGCAGCGTTTATGGAAAACGTGTATAAGACGTCAGGATTGCTATGTCGTAACCAAGTTGTCATCCTAAAAGAAATGCAGTGAAGTCGAAGGATCAATAACTGATTTTTCGCTAATTCAGGCTGTGGTGGAGAAATCTTCCGCTTTAGTAAACTAAGTTTTAGATAATACTACATTTGCGGTTAACCAGAAATTTCAATGTCAAATATATAAAGTGAGAAGCTAAAAGTTGCTTCATGAGCAATGCTCGCACTAAAGATAATAGTGGTTATAGTCTGGGTGTTTTACCTCTTTCCATTCCAAACAGAGAAGTTAAGCCCTACAGTGCCGATGGTAATGCATTTGTGGGAGAGTATGTAGCCGCCTTTGTGTTATTGTATAAGTTTAACATTTACAAGATTTAAATATTTAGTATTTGAGATACTAGATTCTAGATTGATACATTAAGAGTCGGATGCTAAGATAATAATCTCTTCATCGACCAATATCTTAAGAGCTTCTATCTCATTTTCTGTTGGAACATGTAGTTCCATATCTCCAAAGAGACCAGCATGCGCACTATCCATTTTATTTACTGTCCAACTTTCTATGCCAGCTTCCCTCAAGAAGTATCTCGCAGATACTATTTTCAATTGGGATATGGTAAACATTACGGTCGTGGTGCTCATAGCTTATAATTTAAAGGTTATAGTACCCTTACTCTCATAAATAGGTTTATCAACTTTCCTTGAATAACAAATTTTGTAACCTTGAAATTCCGTAATGTTTACTTTTCTGCACTGATTATTATCTGTAATCATTTATTTTGGGAGAATACTGCTTTGCCTTTATAACTTTCTATGATACCTCTATGCTGACTTTAGCTCTAATCTTTTAAATTTGAATAGAGTTGCCAAATAGATTGCCAGCAGCTTCACAAAATTCAGTAATTTACTTTGATCAGTACAAGAGTTGCCATTACATTGATAAATATTGAATTTGTTATAATTAGAATATTTTGTTCCAGTACCGAATAAATATACAACTATCGATATGACATGGTAGATTGAATGTTACACGACATTGTGGCGCTGCAAAAATTAGAGTTTCGAAACAAAATACGACAAAGTGTCGCTGTAGAGCTCTTGGAATAGTATCTGATTATTCTATAAGGTAATCGCTCATACTTTGTATCTTTGAGCTCTTTTGAGGCATTCTAATTGATTATAGCCTTAAAACCAATTATTAAGACAATATAAATTTACTATAGTCCATGTTTAATTTTCTCAAGAAAGTATTTGGAACCAAATATGATAAAGATGTCAAAGAGTATGATCCAATTGTATTAGAGATCAACGGACACTTTGAGCAATATAAATCTCTATCTAACGATGATCTTCGTAACAAGACATTTGAATTTAGAGAGAGAATCAAAACCCATCTTAAGGGCATCAATGTAGAGATAGACTCTTTACAGGAGAAAGCAGCAATTGAAAATGATCTTAATGTGAAGGAAGAAATGTTTAACGACATAGATGGTCTGATTAAAGAAAGAGATAAACATTTAGAAGCAGTCCTAAAAGAAATAAGACCGGAGGCTTTCGCGGTAGTGAAAGAGACAGCACGTAGATTCTCTGAGCATGAGACCATTCAAGTTTCGGCTTCTCAAAACGATAGAGATTTAGCAGTTAAAGTTAACTATGTAACAATAGATGGTGAAACGGCAACATGGAAGAATTCATGGTTAGCTGCAGGAGGTGAGGTCACTTGGAATATGATACACTATGATGTCCAGTTGATCGGTGGTATGGTATTACATGATGGTAAGATTGCAGAGATGGCAACAGGAGAAGGTAAGACTTTAGTGGCAACACTACCAGCATACCTTAATGGTTTGTCTGGCTACGGAGTGCATGTGATCACAGTCAATGATTATCTAGCACGAAGAGACAGTGAGTGGATTGGACCTATCATGGAATTCCTGCATCTGACTATTGATTGTATTGATAAATACAAACCTCACTCACCACAAAGAGTAGCAGCATATAAGAAGGATATCGTTTATGGGACTAACAATGAATTTGGCTTTGATTATTTAAGAGACAATATGGTTAGATCATCTAAAGAGCTAGTTCAGTCTAAGCACCATTTTGCGATGATCGATGAGGTAGATAGTGTACTTGTGGATGATGCACGTACCCCCTTGATTATATCTGGTCCAGTACCAGAGGGATCTGAAGAGCAAGAATATAATGAACTTAAGTATAAAGTAGAAAATCTTTTTAGCGGTCAACGTAAAATAGCTAACGAGTATTTGACTGATGCAAAAAGACTTTTTTCGGAAGGGATAACAGGGGTTAATGAAGGCGAAGGTGGCCTAGCACTGTACCGGGCACATAAGGCAATGCCAAAATCCTTACCTCTGATTAAGTTCCTATCTGGTGAGGGGGTAAAGGTTCACATGCAGAAGACTGAGAATTTCTATATGCAGGAACAGAATAAGAATATGCATATTGTTGATGCTCCATTGCTCTTCACAATAGACGAGAAGAACAGAAATGTAGAGCTAACTGATCGAGGTGTAGATTTTCTTTCTAAAGGTGAGAATGATCCGAATTTCTATATTATGCCAGATATCACTGAGGAGATGCAAAATCTCAATCTTAGAGAGACAGAATTAGGTACAAAGCTTACTGAGGAGAGAGATATACTTGTACAAGATTACTCTATTAAGGCACGCAGATTACACTCTGTGAGTCAGTTACTCAAGGCCTATACAATGTTTGAGAAAGATACTGATTATGTAGTGATGGAGGGTCAAGTAAAGATTGTAGATGAGCAGACTGGTCGTATGATGGAAGGTCGTAGATACTCTGATGGATTGCATCAAGCACTAGAGGCGAAGGAAAATGTAAAGGTAGGAGAGATCACACAGACTTATGCTACCGTAACATTGCAAAACTATTTCCGTAAGTATCACAAGCTTTGTGGTATGACGGGTACGGCGGAGACGGAAGCAGGTGAGTTCTGGGAAATCTATAAATTAGACGTAGTGGTAATCCCAACTAATCGTCCGATCGTAAGAGATGATAGAGAAGATTTAATCTATAAGACCAATAAAGAAAAGTATAAGGCAGTAATTGATGAAGTTAATAAACTGACTGAAGCTGGTCGTCCAGTTCTTGTAGGAACGACTTCTGTAGATATATCAGAGAGACTAAGTGCAATGCTAGATTCTAGTGGTATAAGTCATAATGTATTAAATGCTAAACAGCATCAACGTGAGGCAGAGGTAGTTAGTGAAGCCGGTCTTCCTAGTAAAGTAACTATTGCCACTAACATGGCAGGTAGAGGTACTGACATTAAGCTGTCACAGCAAGTAAAAGATGCAGGCGGATTGGCCATTATTGCTACGGAGAGACATGATAGTAGACGCGTAGATAGACAGTTGAGAGGTCGTGCTGGTAGACAAGGAGATCCAGGAATGTCGCAGTTCTATGTATCTCTGGAGGATACACTTATGCGTAATTTTGGATCAGAACGTGTGGCTGGGATTATGGATAAATTAGGTCACAAAGAAGGTGACGTAATACAGCATTCCATGGTATCAAAGTCAATTGAAAGGGCTCAGAAGAAGGTCGAGGAAAACAATTTCGGTGTCCGTAAACGTCTTCTTGAGTATGATGATGTTATGAATATCCAAAGAGAAGCAATTTACTCAAAGCGTAATCACGCATTGAACGGTAAAAGACTTACTGTCGATCTCAATAACATGTTTATCGGTCTTACTGAAAATATAGTAGAGAATAATGTTCAGTATGGAGATTACGAGTCATTTCGTAATAGATCTATCACTGCTCTCGGTATCGATCCTGAGATCACAGAAGATGAGTTTGCATCAAAGAATATCGATGATCTTATAGATATGTATCAGCATCAGGTAAATCGTATGTATGGAACTAAATCAAAGCAAATACGAGATATATTACTACCCACTATTAAACGTGTATATGAGGCTGAAGGTCATAAATATAAGAGAATAGCTATACCATATACAGATGGTAGAGCAAAGCAACTTAATATCTCTGCAGGACTAGAGGAAGCTATCGGAAGTGATGGGGGAACGATCATGAGAGATATCGAAAAAGCAATCATGCTCGCACTGATAGATGAAAACTGGAAAGAGCATTTAAGAGCGATGGATGAATTGAAAGAATCATCTCAATCTGCGTCATTTGAGCAAAAGGATCCGTTAGTAATTTACAAGATGGAATCATTCAACTTGTTTGAGAAGTTGATGAAAAACATTAACTATGATGTATGTTCGTACTTAATGAAAGGTAAACTCTTTATTGATACAGGAGACGGTAATTTGAAAGAAGCTAAAGAGCAAAAAACTGATCTATCAAAAATGCAAACGAATGAAGGGAGACGAACTGCTGAAGAGCAAGCAATGAGACGAGCAGCAGCAGGAGCAGGAAGAGCAGTACAGAAAGTAGAGACTTTTAAGAGAGAGCAAAAAAAAGTGGGAAGAAACGAACCGTGCCCGTGTGGTAGTGGTAAGAAATATAAACATTGCTGTGGGAAGTAAGAAGCTTTAAATTGAAAGATTAAATAATGCCAGTAAAAGCTATATTCCATAACCTTCCTGTATGCAAAAAAATGAACAGGTTAAAATTTCGTTAAAGGACTGTTACTTGCCTGATGGAGTTAACATATATATATCTGACAATCAGTATTTTGTGTGATATTGTGAAAGTGTGTTAAATTCTGTGAGGAAACAGAAGGTCTTAGTATGTATCTTTTAGTTGTATAAAGTGATAAAATTGTAAATTTGACACCATCTAAAAAACGTTACGTGCTTGACTTACAAATAAGAACAATAAAGATTAGACTTATGATGAAAAGAATTCTTACCCTCCTAGTGCTAGTAGCAGCAGTAGGTTACACAGCATCAGCTCAAAGAATCGCAGTAATTGATATCCAGGAGATATTATCTAACATGAAAGAATATAGCTCAGCAGAAAAGCAACTAGACGATGTGGCAGCAGGATGGAGACAAGAAGTATCTATCGAATATGATAAAATAAAGAGTCTTTACAATAAATATCAGGCTGAGCAAGTACTCCTTAGTGATGCAGATAAGAAAAAAAGAGAAGACGAAATCGTAGAGGCAGAAGCAGCAGTAAGAGAACTTCAGAAAAGGAGATTTGGTCCAGAAGGAGATCTATTTCTCAAGCGACAAGAACTAGTAGCTCCAGTTCAAGAGAAAGTATTCTCAGCGATCGAAGATTTTGCAGCAGATAGAGGTTATGATCTTATTTTTGACAAAGCGGGATCTACAGGACTGCTCTTCACATCCGATGAATACGACAAGACAGCAGATCTCAAAAAGAGATTAGGAGTAAAATAATTTGGCTTTGGCCATAGTATTGGTTTAAAATCGATACACCATAATATTAAGCTAACTCACATATATTAAATTACACTTTGAGATTGGTCACAAAACCGTCTCATACATATTAGACTATTATGAAGACATTCAGTAAATTATTAATTGTAGCAGTTGCATTTGTTTCATTTTCAATGACTGCATCGGCTCAGAAGTTTGGATACATTAATTCACAAGAGCTAATTTCTCAACTACCAGAAGTAAAGGAAGCTAACGCTAACATAGAGACACTTAAGACTCAATTGCAGAAAAAAGGCCAAGACATGATTACTGCACTGCAAACTAAGTATGGTAAATTAGAGGCAGATAGAGATAATTACTCACCGAAGCAACTAGAGGCAGAAGCGATTAAGTTAAAAGGAGAAGAGCAAAAGATTGGAGAATTTGAGCAAACTTCTTCACAACGTATTATGTCAAAAAGCGAAGAACTACTCAAGCCTATACAGGAAAGAATCAATGTTGCTATCAAACAAGTTGCTGAAGAGAATGGATATACTTATATTTTTGATGCGAGTCTTGGTATAGTGCTTTATGCAGATCCAGGAACAGATGTAACGGCGCTTGTAAAAGCTAAATTATAACTGATTGGGTAATAAAGATACTAATAGGACAGTTTATAATGACCAAAAGAGTATTGGAGTCTTTGACTCTGGCATTGGCGGCTTAACGGTCGCCAATGCTATTAATAAGGTATTGCCCAAAGAACATTTGATTTATTTTGGTGATACTGCCCATCTTCCGTATGGAGATAAGTCTGTAGATGCCATTCGATATTATGCTCTTCGGATTTCAAAGTTTTTACTAGAGCAAGACTGTAAAATGATTGTCATTGCATGTAACTCTGCTTCTGCAGTTGCAAGTGATATGCTGCTTGAGTTTTTTAAAGGTAAGGTCCTCTTTGCTAATGTGATAGATCCGTTAGTACAATATACAATTGAGAAAGGCTATCAAAATGTAGGTGTAATAGCTACGAAAGCCACTATCGGATCTAATGTATATCGCGAAAAACTCAAAACTAAAGATCAAAAACTTAAAGTCAATCAATTGGCTACACCCCTTTTGGCGCCCATGATCGAGGAGGGATTTTTCAATAATAATATAAGTCAGGAGGTGATAAAAAAATATTTATCAGATGATAGTATGCAGGGTCTTGACTCATTGCTATTAGCCTGTACTCATTATCCACTTATAAGATCGGAGATAGAACTGTACTATAAAGAAAAAGTTCAAATACTAGATAGTTGTGACGTGTTGGCTTACCAAGTAAAAGAAATGCTTTCTAAGGAGAATCTCCTTTCGGCTAAGCTCTCAAAATCACATAAATACTATGTGTCCGATTTCACTCAATCATTTGAGGATACCGCTAAGCTATTCAATGGCAGCGAAATAGAGTTGGAAGTCAAAAATATCTGGTAAAATTTGAGCTTGGCCAATTGGTTTTAATATAATCAACTATGTTTAGAACCTAAAACCAAAAGAACCCTGGAGACCAAAGTGCGTATCCTTATCATCTCTATAGATATAACTGTTATTCTCACTATACTCAGCTCTGGATATATCGGTGTCATTATTAGTGATATCGGCTAGACCAATATCAGCTCTAACACCAATGTAGAATCCACGATTGATATTGTATGATACACCAACGATCAAACCATAGTCCAAGAAGTTCATAGCATTCCCTTTCTTCTCATTGAACTGGTAATACGCACCAGCAAACTTTGGAAGATAGACCACTACTCCATTTACCTTGATGCCTGGACTGCGCCCAATTGCTTGACCTTCACCTGCTACATCAGAATTATAATTAAAATCTAAAGATTGTCTAAATTGTATTAGCGAGTCATTTTCAGTAGATATGAATGTCTGGAGCCCAGTGGCAGTAGGGCCTACAAGCATACTTATGTAAGCTCCTGCACTCACTTCTATTTTTTCTGTAATATTGAGATGGGCAGTAACTGGGAAACTGATATAAGCATTAGAAATATCAAGATCGTAGTCAAGTCTTCCTCTTTCTATGATGTCTTCACTACTAGGAATTGGAATTTTATAGAATGACTCTGTACCTTCTCCTCCAAAACTTTTTTTAGCTCCATTTTGTACGTAAAGCACTTCTAATCTAACAGAAAATACGTCGCTAAAATTTTGGGTATAATTGAGGCCAAAATGAAATCCACTACTCACAGCATAATCTTCGTTGATACTTTCTTCGAGAGGTCCTTTAAAAGTACTATAGTTGAGACCTGCTCTTACACCGATGTTAAATGATTGCGCCATCATGATGGTGGCAAATAATGAGAATGTCGATGCTAGTATTATCTTCTTAATCATAAGTATTGTTTATTATTCCAAGAGGGAATACATTTTGAGCATCAAAGATATCAAAATAGACAACTGAGTAACGTTTAGAAGAGGATATTCGCTGGATAGAATAATCTTTTGGGTAAATTTTATGATTTTGCTAAGATATGCTAGCTTATCTAGCTTTAAAAGATGGTCTCATCTTCAAGATATCACTTAAATAAAAAAGTGGAACTAATAACTTTTTTATGCATCGCTTCTTTAAATCTAATCAGATAGTACCTTTGCGACACTTTAATAATTTATCAGTGTAATGAGCAAGAGAAATAAACTATCCAAGTTTGAAGATATTATGTCCTATCCTAATGTCTATCAAAATTTTAGTCCTAAGGAAATTATGCCAATGGGTCAGGGTGGGAAAGTGGTACAGTTGAAAGGTAAGTGGGTAGAGCATTTTGGTGACCAAAAGCCGATAACGTTAGAGCTTGCTTGTGGAAGAGGAGAATACACCATACAACTAGCTAGAGATTATACGGATCGCAATTTTATTGGTGTGGATGTCAAGGGAGCTCGTATTTGGAAAGGTGCTACGATGGCGTTATCAGAAGGATTAGACAACGTTGCTTTCATGCGTACTAAGATAGAGGTGATAGAAGAGTTTTTTGCGCCCAATGAGATATCAGAGATATGGATTACTTTCGCAGATCCATTCCTAGGGAAGCCCAATAGAAGGCTTACAGCACCTGATTTTCATGATAGATACAAACGAATACTCATAGATGGAGGCGTCGTCAATATGAAGATAGATGATCCTACGCTCTATGAATTCACTAAGGAAGTGTTAGCAGAACGAGATGACGTAAAGATTCTCTACGATAGAGACAATATATATAGTCAGCCATTAGATTTTCCTGAGTTACAGTACAAAACCTATTATGAAAAATCTCACTTAGAGAAAGGCCGTAAAATCAAGTATATGAGATGGATGTACGTTTAATACTAACATTTTTCTGTTGTCGTAGTATTGAGGAAGATTTCTAGAGCGGAAGGACCATTTCGTTTATTAAATATTGGACGTAAACCTTATCACTGTTTATAAACTACATTAATTGGCTTTTCTCTGTCATGTTGACCATCTTGATATTAATTTTATTGATATAATTGTCAGTTTCTGGGTTTGGTTTGTATTTTGTCGGAATTGTATCCGAAATACTAAAAATGACTTACGATAATTATACAATAAAGGCACAAGAGGCCATACTGAAATCTCAGCAATTGGCTGGACACTTGGATCAACAAGGTGTTGATACAGTACATCTTATAAAAGGGATTATAGAGACAGATGAAAAGTTGGCCGAATTTCTACTACAAAAGATGGAGATCAATGTAGCGGTGCTGATTAGAGAACTTAATAAAGCGTTAGAAAATTACCCAAAAGTATCTGGGGTTGGCAAGCAATTTCTGACAAACGATAGTAATCAAGCACTTTCAAGAGCTAAAAAGCAAATGAAAGTATTCGAAGACCAATTTATTTCATTGGAGCTTATCCTTGTGGGGATAGTTACTGGTAATGATAAGGCTGCAAAGATACTCAAGGACTTAGGTGCTAGCGAGAAAGCATTAAAGGCTGCGATCAATGACTTGCGTAAGGGGAGAAAAGTTACAGAACAAAGTGCTGAAGAATCTTATAATGCTCTCAATAAATATGCAATTAATCTATGCGAAAGAGCGGAGCGAGGTAAGTTGGATCCAATCGTAGGTAGAGACGAAGAGATCAGGAGAATATTACACATATTATCTCGAAGAAAGAAAAATAATCCCATCTTAATAGGTGAATCTGGAGTTGGTAAGACGGCAATAGTAGAAGGGATAGCATGGCGTATTATCAATCAAGATGTACCTGAGAATCTTAGAACGAAGCAAATATTTTCACTTGATATATCTGCATTGATTGCAGGTGCGAAATATAAAGGTGAATTCGAAGAAAGATTAAAAGCAGTAATAAAGGAAGTGAAGAGTGCTGATGGTGAGATTATTCTATTTGTGGATGAGATACATACACTAATCGGAGCAGGAGGAGGTAATGGCGCTATGGATGCAGCTAACATATTAAAACCAGCTCTCGCTAGAGGAGAATTGAGAACTATTGGAGCTACTACTCTAGATGAATACCAGAAATATTTTGAAAAAGACAAAGCATTAGTTCGTAGATTTCAAACAGTATTAATCGATGAGCCGTCAGTCGAAGATACAGTATCTATACTGAGAGGAATACAAGAAAAATATGAAGTTTATCACAAGATGGATATTCTTGATGAAGCACTCGTAGCTGCTGCAGAATTGTCTCATAGATATATTTCAGATAGATCCCTTCCAGATAAGGCAATTGATCTTATTGATGAAGCAGCGGCAAAGCTAAGGTTAGAATTAGATTCTGTTCCAGAAGAAATAGATGAGCTTGATAGAAAACTTCGTCAATTAGAGATAGAGCGTGAGTTTATAAAGAGAGAAAATGATACTAAAAAGTTAAAAGGAGTTGAAGAGAATATCGCAAATGTTAAGGAGGATTTGGATTCGATTACTGCAGCGTGGAAGAGTGAAAAAGAGATTGTCGATACCGTGCAAAATATTAAGATTCAAATCGAAGAGCAGGAGCATCTGGCTGAAGTAGCTGAGCGGGAAAGTAAATATGAAGAGGTAGCAAAAATAAGGTATGGTACGCTCAAAGAATTAGAAGCCAAACTTAAAGTATCAGAAGAAAAATTGGATAAACTTCCGGAAGATGGAAGATTTACGAATGAGGAAGTAACGGCTAGTGATATTGCAGAAGTAGTGGCAAAGTGGACAGGGATTCCTGTGTCAAAAATGCAAAAAAGCGATAGAGATCGACTACTTGATCTTGAAGAAGAAATAGGCAAACGACTAGTAGGACAAAAGGAATCGGTAGTCGCAGTTTCTGATGCTGTACGTAGAAGTAGATCAGGCCTATCTGATGATAAACGCCCTATTGGATCATTCATATTTGTAGGACCTACGGGTGTAGGTAAAACAGAGTTAGCTAAAGCGTTGGCAGAAGTACTTTTTGATGATGAAAATGCTATCACTCGAATAGATATGTCAGAGTTTCAAGAGAAACACTCGGTGTCTAGGCTCGTAGGTGCGCCACCAGGATATGTAGGATATGACGAGGGTGGACAACTTACAGAAGCGGTGCGTCGTAAACCTTATTCTATAATACTATTGGATGAGATCGAGAAGGCCCACCCAGATACTTTCAATATCTTATTACAAGTTCTGGATGATGGTCGGTTGACTGATAATAAAGGTAGAGTAGCTAATTTTAAAAATACAATTATCATTATGACATCCAATATGGGTTCTGAAACTATTTTAGAAAATTTTGAAAATCTAGATGCCCTAGGTGAAAAACATAGAGCGGACATAATAGAGACTACTAAGTTGGAGATATTCGATGTACTAAAAGAAAGCCTTCGTCCTGAGTTTCTGAATAGAATAGATGACAAGATTATGTTCTTACCATTAACTAAATCTGAGATTAAAACGATTGCTGGATTTATGTTGAATAGTACTCGTAAGAATCTTGCGAAACAAGAATTGGCTATTGAACTTTCTGAATCTGCATTGGATCTCTTAACTGACTTAGGTTATGATCCGCAGTTTGGTGCAAGACCACTAAAGAGAGTTATCCAAAAAGAGTTGGTTAATCGATTGGCAGTAGAAGTACTTAAGGGAGAATTTACAGCAGGAGAGACAATCTATATTGGTACCGATGCAAAAGGATTTACTTTCTCTGAGGAGCCAAACGATTATCAAGCTAAGCCTAAATTAGAGAAGAAACTAAAGAAGTCTGATTTAGATAAACTTAAGAGGGCTACAAGATATTTCAATGATGCTGTGGATGATGTAAATAAAATTGATCCTAAGGATAATTAATGTTTTGAAATTGAATTAATTCCTTACTCTACTGTAAATTGGAGTATTGCATTGTTGTTTAATAATAATTGAGCAGCGGTAATTGTGTTTTTTTACTTTCAGTATTGGGCATACATTGGCATTAGAAGACGAAACTATTTTTTAGTAGATGATATTGATCTTTGGGTGGTGGAAGGCTTAGGATCACACTCAAAGAAGAAGATCGTGTCAGATTGAAATTAGATTACGCTTTTTCATAAGAGGGTATAAGTTTATATATCACAGCTAATAATGCCTTTTGAAAGTAAACTTATGGCTTCTCTGAAAAGTGATGTTCTGCGGCTTCGGCTAACTGATCATAGAACTCTTCTCCTTTTGCTCGTATTATAGCTTCTTTGAGAAATTTATATACTGGGACTTTGAGTTCATTTCCAAGGCTACAAGCCGCTGAGCAAATATCCCATTCATCATAGTTCCAAGCTTCAAATCCTAACTCGGGATTGCGATTGACTCTGATAGGGTAGAGATGGCATGATAGAGGTTTCTTAAAGTCTATTTTTCCTTCGTTATATGCTTTTTCGATACCGCACATGCTTATACCGATTTCATTTTTGATCAAAAAAACACAGGATCCGTCTGGATGTAAAGCTGCACCATCCCACTGGTCACTAGTAAACTTATCTTTCCAGTCCCAATTATCGATCATTTTTTTCGATTCGTCGCTCAGACCTTCTCTGATTATATCTATGTACTGGTCAAGTATTTTTACTTCTTTAGGTAATACAGGAGCACCATAATCTCCTACCCAGCAACATGCTCCTTTACAGGCAATGAGATTGCAGACGAATTTTTTTTCTACTATATCATTAGCGATTAATACATCGTCTATAGCTATCATATTGTATTATTCAATTCCAAGCCTAAAAGTACATTAACAATTCTAACAATTTCGAACTATTGAAAAGGTACACATAATAAGTTAAAAGTTAATTTCAATAAGTAATCAAGTACTTATATATACGACTTTTTATTATGTAATAAAGCATGTGTTATAATGAGCTTTTTTATTGTCTTTTGGACATAATTAAACATTAACTTACTTTCATTTATTAGATAATGGTAATATTTTGCAGGAAATTTAAAATACCAACAATTAATGGACATGTTAAAACAGAAGTTTTTTGAGAAAGCAAGTGCTCAGAAAACTGAAATGAAATCCTTGCTCAAACTACACGGTTCTAGGGTTGTTGGAGAAGTAACTTTATCTCAGACATTCGGTGGAATGCGCGGAGTTAAAAGTTTGGTTTGGGATGCATCTAATCTTGATGCTAAAGAAGGAATCAGATTCAGAGGATACAACATACCTCAGTTGAGAGAAGTTCTTCCTAAAGTAGAGGGATGTAAAGAACCGCTTCCGGAAGGCTTATTTTGGCTTATGCTTGTAGGAGAAGTGCCTACAAAAGAAGAGGTTCAATGGCTGAGTGATGAATGGAAAAAAAGGTCAAACATTCCTGAGCATACGTTCAAGGCTTTAGATGCACTTTCTCCGGAAACACACCCTATGACTCAATTTAGTATGGCTATTTTATCTATGCAGACTGAGAGTGTATTTGCCAAAAGATATGCTGAAGGAATGAGAAAGCACGAATACTGGGATGCTGCTTATGAGGATACAATGAATCTAGTGGCTAAGTTACCAAGAGTAGCAGCTTATATATACAGACGTACGTATCACAATGGTGATCATATAGCACCACGCACTGATTTGGATTGGGCCGGTAACTATGCACATATGTTAGGAATCGATTCTACAGACTTTAAGTCATTGATGAGATTATACTTAACAATACATGCCGATCATGAAGGTGGAAATGCTTCAGCACATACAGTTCATCTAGTAGGTTCTACATTGAGTGATTCTTACTACTCATTAGCTGGAGGGTTATGCTCTCTTGCAGGTCCCTTGCATGGATTAGCTAATCAAGAAGTGATTAAATGGATATTCGAATTAGAAGAGAAGCTTGGAACTTCTAAGCCTAGTAAAGAGCAAATTTCTCAATATGTTCGAGATACCTTGGATGCAGGAAAGGTAATTCCTGGATATGGACACGCAGTATTGCGTCAACCAGACCCAAGATTTACGGCTCAGAGAGAGTTTGCTAAAGAGTATATTAAAGATGATGACTACGTAAATATAGTTTGGAATCTGTTCGATGTAGTTCCTGGTATATTAGGCGCTTTAGGGAAAGTGAAAAATCCAAACCCAAATGTAGATGCTCATTCTGGAGCCTTACTTGTCCATTACGGATTAAAAGAATTTAGTTACTATACAGTATTATTTGGTGTGAGTAGAGCATTAGGTGTATTAGCTAACGGTTGTTGGAGTAGAGCTATGGGCTTTCCATTAGAAAGGCCAAAGTCAGTAACATCTGATTGGGTAAGAGATTTTATCAAGTCTGATAGTTAAAAATATATTGTGTTAAGTAGAAATTTAAAAGAACCATAACAATTATAATTAATATGAATCATCCAGAAAATCTAAAATATACAAAAGAGCACGAGTGGGTAAGAGTAGAGGGAAATGGTATTGCAGTAATCGGTATCACTGATTTTGCTCAATCTGAGCTCGGTGAGCTTGTATATATAGAAGTAGATACTGTAGGAGACTCTATAGGCAAAGATGAAGTTTTTGGTACTGTAGAAGCGGTAAAAACTACATCTGATTTATTCATGCCTTTATCCGGTGAGGTATTAGAGTTTAACTCTGACCTTGATGAGTCGGAAGGAGACAATCCGGGACTGATTAACGAAGATCCATATGAAGGTGGATGGATTGTGAAAATAAAGATATCTGATGAGTCAGAATTAGAAGCATTAATGGATCACGCAACCTATATGTCGGTAATTGGATAATTTATTTTTTTGAGACACACCATTTCTAGATTTCACGGCATCTAGTAACTATTGACAATTATTAGATGGATAAGATAAAGCATCTGATTTTACCTCTACTCGCTACTGTTATTACGATTATAGGATCAGGTATATCAGCCACTAAGGCGAATAATTTTTTGACATTCTATTTTTTTTCACAAGATAAGATTTTGCATTTGTTTTGCTATTTTGTCTTGCAGTTACTTTGGTCATATGGATTAAATAAGATTACAAAATGGCCATTACTAATGTCGTTGGTAATTACAATTGGAGTAGGAATACTAATGGAAGTTTGCCAATATTTATTTTTCGAAGGAAGACTCTTTGAGTTTCTAGATATTATTGCTAATATTTGTGGTTCTTTAATAGGAGCACTTGTTTTTATAAAAATTATTAAATAAAGAAACCATGTTTGGAGATCTATCACTAAATGGTACAATGACGACAGTAGCGCTTTTTGCATTGGTAGCATTGACACTTGGTATCATCTTCTATCTTCGTAACAGATTTAAAAACTCCGACTTAGAGGCTCTTAAAGAGAAGTATGCTGGAAATGAGGGTGGATCTGTAGCCTCTCGAAATAAGTACCCAGAGGTTAATGCTTTTGATCTGTCTTCTACTTTTTGGGGATATGGTCTTGCGATAGCATTAGCAACTACTGTACTTGGATTTAGTTGGACTAAATATGAGAAGGCTGTATACGTACCAGATTACGATTTAAGTGTAGATGAGGAGATAGAAATGGAACCACCACGTACGGCAGAACCACCACCACCGCCACCACCACCGCCACCACCGGTGATAGAAGAAGTGCCAGAGGAAGAAATTCTTGAGGAAGACGAACCTGAGTTCGTTGATCAAGATGTAGAGGAAGAAACGGTGATAGAAGAAGTAGTAGTAGAAGCGCCACCACCACCGCCACCACCGCCACCACCAGTTGAAGATGAAATTTTCAAGGTAGTAGAGCAAATGCCCAGATTTCCAGGGTGTGAAGATATATCAGGAGGCGAGGCCGAGAAGAAAAAATGTGCAGAGGAGAAAATGCTTCAGTATATATATAAGAGTCTCAAGTACCCTGCGATTGCTAGAGAAAACGGTATCGAGGGTAGAGCTATATTACAATTCGTAGTAGATAAAGATGGATCAGTAACTGAAGTTAATGTGGTAAGAGACCCAGGTGCAGGTACAGGAGACGCTGCCAAAAAAGTAATAAATGCTATGAATGATATGCCTACAAAGTGGACACCAGGTAAGCAAAGGGGTAGACCAGTAAAGGTTCTCTATACATTACCAGTACTATTTAGATTAGAAGGATAGTCACTATTTATTATAATATATTAAGGTCATCCGATACATGTCGGATGACCTTTTTTTTGGCCGTTTGGTGAGTAGGGCCGCGAAAAATAGAATCAAGATGAAAAGTAGCCTTAGTTAAATTATACATAATTGATCTTTTAACTAGATAATTGTAATTTATCAACAATAATAATGTTTGAATTACCAATAATTATAAACTCAAATCAAGCTTGTGAATAATGCTTATATCTGCTTTTTTTAAAACAAATTATATTTTTTAGTAATATGTATGTGTTTGATAATGTTTATTGTATTACATTTGGAGGTGACATAATGTTAAGTAATATAGAATCGCTTACCGATGTCATATGTCAAATCGATTAAGAAGCCTATACGAGCAGTACTGTGAGAAAGTACTGTCTTACCCTGAGTGTGAATGGATAGATCTAATTTATTAGCAATTAGATAACTATTTACTAGTGATTTATATAACAAATGTCAAAATGAGAGAATTACAATTTAGACAAGCACCTGCTTGCTCTAAATCATTTATGGTATTGGCAAGCAGTATTTTAATTACCTTATGCACATCGATAGCAGTTTTATCTCAATGTGATCCTGATGAGAGGTCCATAAAATATTCAGTATTTATAGATTCACAGTCAGATAGTACTTTTAGTACTGGAGAGTTTGGTATTGCTAATGATATAGTCGCAATACATGATACTGAAAGTAAATCAATAGAGTTTGCTATGTTTTATGGAATCGATATCTCGAGACAAAATATAGATTCTACTCCATTAGAGTTTCAAAATAATCATAATGGTGTAAAAGAAAATAGTATAACTTATGAAAGTGTAGATTTCGAACAAGATATTGGTACCGAAGATCAAGAGCTTGCAATGATGCCGGTTATCACTAGTGATGTAACTAGCGCATGTGAATGTACCGATCCAGTCGCCGGTTTCTTTACCAACGAGGTAACAATAACTTCAGAAGATGGACAAAAGTGGTATGTGGATCAAGCGATCGGAGCATTTGATACTACATCTACTGATGGAAATTTAGTGACTTTTGTAACAGGGATAATGGGAGATTCACTCACTCAGATAGGTATTGTTGGAACAGATGATAATTATGTTTTAAGGTTTTATAGCCTGGATGGAAATCCTTGGCAACTAAGTCTTAGAAATGAACAGGATAATTTCGTAGTGATACAGGGTGCTGCCTGCGACAATACAATTATTAGTGTAAGCGGAGAGTCAGCTCTTTGCATTGGAACTACCGAAGTTTATTCTGTGACAAATCCTACAGCTGGTGATAGTTATACTTTTTCACTTCCTCCGGCATCAGGTAGTATTACTATAATAAGTGCAATAAGTGCACAGGTAGAATGGTCTGTTAATGGAGGACCTTTTCAATTGAGCGTATCTAATACAGGAACTAATGTCGATTGTCAAAGTCCTACTATCGTAGGTGGAGAAGGTGTAATGGTCGGAACTGCAGATGGGCCACTATCATGTATAGGACATACTAATGCTTCTCTTAATGAATGGTGTGAACTTTTAGTAAAACCGAGTACTGTCTCTTCTCAGTCTCTAGATCCATTGGTTCCATATTCTATAATGCTAACTTTACCAAATGGTACAATAGTACCAGATAATATTCTTACCGGCGAACATATAGGATTGTTAGTAGAAGCTAAACTGATAGAGGGATGTGGAAATAATGCATGTTGGGGTACAATAACAGTAGAAGACAAACTAGGGCCAGTATTCAATTGTGTAGATACTGAGGTCTTCTGTTTTAATCTTGATGAATATGGTGGACCGTTAGCACTAGATGCGTGTGATGGACCTGTAGAAGTAGAGTATTCTTCTCAGGAAACAGTTAATTTACCTAATGATCAAGAATTCGTAAATAAAATTACACGTACCTATATAGCAGAGGATTCAAAAGGGAATACAGCTACCCCATGCGTAGTAGAGATCTATGTTAAGAGATTAAAGTTTGATGATATAACATGGCCAAATGATATAACTGGTGAGGATGCTCTAATTTGTTCAGATATAGATGAATCTGGAACCCCATCACTAGAAATTTCAAAAGTACCTATGGTGTTTGGCTATCCACTACTTCCTGCTCAAGATAATATTTGTGATTTCACACTAATTTATGAAGATAAAGAGGAAATTGACTTTGGGTGTATTACAAGTGTGTTAAGAGAATATACTGCAATTTTTTGGGATCCTCTATCTAATACATACGCAACAGATTCGTATACTCAAGTAATAGAAGTGGAAGACGACAATGACCCTATATTCCAACCATTGGATGATATCGAATTAACTTCCGGTTTTGATAATTGTACTAAAGAAGTAACAATATTATATCCGGAAGGCCTGGATGATCAATGTTCGGATATCGATCAAATTGATATAACTTGGACTCCAATTGAATCTAATACAATAGGTGGATCATTGCAAAATGTAGATTTTCCAGTTGATATCGCATTGCCATTAGGCGAAAGCTTGGTAACATATCGAGCATATGATGAGTGTAATAATTCGAGTACTGCAAGTATCACTGTTATAATCAATCCTAATGCTGGTCCTACGGCTTCTTGTAAAGATATGAATGTGGCACTAGGAAGTGGTAATGGTGGATTTGCATATGTCCCGGCAACATCTATTGATAAAAGCAATTCTCCATTATGTGGATCTATTGTAAGTAGCCATGTAAGACGATTAGATGAAGGAGCTAACTGTTATACTGATCCAGTTACCGGAGAAAATATATCTACAACCGAATTTGGAGATTATGTTATTTTCTGTTGTGAAGATGCTGGTAAAACTATTATGGTGGAATTGCAAATAATAGATAATTATGGTGGAATAGGCTTATGTACAAGTATGATTACTGTACAAGATTCCAATGCACCTACTATCTCGACTCTACCTAATGACACAATTGAATGTGGTACATTATTTACAACGGCACAACTAGATCTTTTGAATGATACAGATCCTGATAATGATGTAGATCTTAGTCAATTCGGATTCCCAATAATAGATGATGAATGTGGCAATGCCGATACAGAAGTCACAACCATTTGGGCACCTACTATGGTAGGTTGTGGAAGGGGTACTATTGTCCGTACATTTACAGCATCAGATTCCAATAATACTTCTTCTATTTCGCAGACAATAACTGTTACCAAAGAGCCTTTTCAAGACTCTTATATCGAACAATTTGAAGTATTGGATACCAATATCTGTGACTTGACTCTATTAGCTCCTGAATTATTGCCGGTTCCATTTAATGGGCCTCAAATTACTGGTGAAGGGCCATGTGATGATAGTATGGTATCGATAATTAGTGAGGATACATATGCATTTCCTGAAGACGATTCTGGTTACTGCTTTAAGATTATCAGAAACTGGACTGTTATGAGTTGGTGTGATGTTGATGCAATGGGAGCTCCATTATCTTTCCAGAGACAACAAATAATAAGAATAGTAAATATTGACACACCTGTAATTGAAAATACCCCATTGGAGCAGATTGTCGAATGTGTCCAAGAGGGTGACGAATCTTCTTTCATCGAAGTAATAGTCAGCGCTAAAAATAATTGTACTATATCTAACAATCTGGAATGGTCATACGCAATTATAAATACAAGTGCTAATCCGGATACATTAGTTGAACTTTCTCCCTTTGAGCTGAATTTTGGAGACTCTATTGATGTTTCTGGAGTATACGCTTCGGGTGATTATCGATTAGATTTCGTTTTCAGAGATAGATGTGGTAGTGAAGTCACTGGAGAGCAAACATTCTCAGTAAGTAGTGATTATTGCTACGATGTAGAAGACTGTGTGGGTCCTTTGTCAGAAGTGGATATTAATCTAATAGGATGTGATTATCCACAAGATGTTGCTGATTTAGTTGACGTAATAAGCTTAGAAGATAGTGGTATTCCTAATATTGATTGTACTGAATGTATCCCAATTGATACTGCGTTTACTGATATACTAATCGATAGTGTTGATGAATTGGTTTGTGATACTATTAGACGTACTCTCATTTTGACGTTCAATTGTCCATTCGGACCAAACCTTATTGTAGAGAGACCACATTTTCTTGTATTAAACAATACAAATAATCCAGTAATAGTCGTTCCGTCAATACCTGATACAGTATTTACAGCTAGTAATTGTGATGCATTGGTAGATATAGATTTGGCTATATCCATGGATGGCTGTAGTACTGGAGTTGAGATTACAAATGATTCTCCATACGCGGATTCAAATAATGAAGGTGATAATGCATCAGGAATTTATCCTGTAGGAAATCATATTGTTAGGTATACAGCTAAAGACCTATGTGGAAATATGACAGTAGATTCTATTGTATTTTCTGTGAATGATGGAGAAGCTCCTTTATGTAATACTCAAGATATTACATTAACTTTTTTCGATACAGATCTGATTTCTATCAACGCTGATACGCTTGATAATTTTAGTACGGATAATTGTGTAGACAATGAAGATTTAATTTTTACAGTGAGTCAATCCACTTTTAGTTGTGAGAATTTAGGATATAACGATTTGATACTAACCGTCTCTGATGGTACTTTGTCTAGTACCTGTGCCGTTACAGTAGAAATATTAGATAGTATTCCTCCAATATGTGATACTCAAGATATTGTTGTGTATTTAGATGAGGATGGAGAGGTAATAATTAATGCACAGATGGTTGATAATGGAAGCGTTACTGGATGCCAAGGTATATTTCCAGTTTCTCAAAATGTGAATCCATCATTCTTCAACTGTGAGGAAATTGGAGATACTACAATTTTGGTCAATGGAGTGCCACAAGTTTTTTTTAGGGATACGACGGTATTTTTAATAAATGTGTTTACTAGTGGCAGCTTTAATATAGATTTCTGTCAATCTACTGTGTCATTCATTGATACTTTTCCACCAATATGTAATGTCATGGATATTACCGTAGATGTTGGAGAGACATTAGAAGGGATAGATTTCGATAATGGGAGTATTGATAATTGTGGAGGCTCTCTTACCTTCGATGTAGATATCAACACTTTTACCTGTGATGATGTAGATGAGCTTAATTCAGTAATGGTTACTGTGATAGACAGATTCGGAAATGCTGCAATTTGTGAGGCTAATGTAACAGTATTGAGTCCCTCAGAAATAATGTGTGTTGCGAAAGATACAGTTCTTTATCTTGATTCTTTGGGTATTGTATCAGTGACTCCGTTTGAAATTGGCTATGCAAGTTTTACAGAATGTGGTATTGATCTAAGTTATGAACTCAGCCAATCAGAATTTACATGTAATGATGCACAAGGACCAAACAATGAAATACAAACAATATTAACTGTTTTTGTAGATGATCCAAATGTTGATCCGGTTGAATGTAATTCAATAATAACATTACTGGATACTATTTTTCCAAGAATAAATTGTTTGTTGCCTGAAACAGTCAGTTGTGCCGATTTTGATGAAACCTTTTTAACATATGGAATAATTGATGCAGATCAGGTGTATGAAAATTGTAGTAGTGGAGTTATAATACAAGATACTGTATTTGAAGAAATTAATGTATGTGGTATTGGAACATATACGAGGAGATGGATTGCCACTGATGCGGCAGATAATAGTGATACCTGTGAGCAAGTAATAACTGTAGTATTAGGAGATAATCCAATTATGGAGGAAGATCTTGATTTCCCATCCGATACGCTCTGGTTCTTTGATTGTTATGATTTTGATTTAGATAATCTAGATACAATAGTAGAGATTGATAATATTGCAGCTGAATGTTTCAATGTATCAGTCAGTTTTATAGATACAGGAATTAATTTAGATATGCCATGTAATGATACGCTTATCAGGACGTATACGGTCTATGATTCTTGTCAGATAAATACAAGCGGGTTTTTAGTAGCCTCATTTGAACAAATAATTATTATAAATGATATTACAGCACCTATAGCGACTGGTCCAGAGGACATAATAGTTACTATACAAGATACAATGACATGTTTAATAGATTTAGAACTTATTGGATCAGCTACGGACGAATGTGATCTAGACCAAATAAATTTAGTGACAGTCGTTACCGACGAAAATGGTATCGAAACTGAATTTGTAGGCGGAGATGCTTCAGGTTCTTTTGAAGTTGGAGTTTATGATATTATTGTAATAGCCTCAGATAATTGTGGTAATAGTTCGATGTATCCATATACTGTGACAGTACTAGATTCAACATATACTAATTTCACTTGTCTGAGAGTAATAATACCTATGGAGGGTGATACTATGGTACAAGTCTTAGCAGAACAATTGATTGATACGTTTCAAATCTTCAATTGTTTTGGAACATCAGTAGATACTGCCTTTTCTTATTCCGATACTGATATTAATGATACTATTCAAGTATTTGGATGTGAATCAGTGGATGATTTTACAGAGATTTATGTCTTTTTGTACATAGATGGTGTATTAGAAGATTCTTGTGTTGGAACAGTGCAATTACTCGACCCTTTAGATTTATGTATGGATGGGATAGTGGGCACAGTGGATGGTACAGTATTTACTTCTGACAACGAACCAGTATCTGGTGTTCTAGTTAATCTAGATGGAAGTAATGAAAGTATAATGACCGATGAAGATGGATATTATGCCTTTCCTGAAATGTTGGGAGCGCAAGCATATGAAGTAATACCTATCAAGGACGATGATCCAATGAATGGTGTCACTACGCTTGATCTGATCTTGATACAGAGACATATATTAGGCTTAACAGACCTTGATAGTCCATACGACCTAATCGCAGCAGATATTGATGCTAGTGGAACTCTTTCAGTTTTAGATATATTACAGCTAAGAAAAATGATCTTAGGAATCTATAATGAATTCCCTGAAAATAAGAGTTGGAGAATGGTCGATAAAGGATTTGTATTCTGGCATTCAGATCATGCTGAAGAAGAGGAATTTCCTGAGACTTATAATATCGAAACTCTGATATCACCTATGAAAGTTGACTTCATCGGTATCAAAACTGGAGATGTTAATGGGTCAGTAACTGCGAGTATTAAGCAGCAAAAAGATGCTGCTACTAGATCAAATAATACTTGGAACCTTCAAGCGACTGATAGATATGTAAAAGCAGGTCAATCAGTATTCGTTGAGATTGCTGTATCTGAGGATATTGAAATACAAGGATTTCAGTTGGCCATTTCAACTAATAAAATCGGAGATATTTCCATATCATCTTCTAATATTCAAATTACAGAAGATAATTATTCAGTAGATAAATTTGGTGTTATTAATATAAGTTGGAATACTATTAATTATGTACAATTGGCAAATGGATCAAGTGTCATTGAGCTTGAAATAAAACCTTTAGTTAATGGTAAGCTTTCTGAGATGATGTCAATTTCTGACGTAGGTATTGAGTCGCAAACATATTTAAATAACGAAGTCAGTTATGACAGTGCTGAGATATTTTGGAATACTGACATAGGTGAATTTGCTCTCTATCAAAACACTCCGAACCCTTGGACAGAGTCAACAGATATTAGCTTTAAGATACCAATTGATAGCGAGGTAACAATTAATATAAGTAGTATAAATGGACAACGGATCAAAACGTTCAACGGATATTACGAGTCTGGAATCCATTCTATAATACTTAATGATCAGGATTTAATGCGGAGTGGGGTATATTATTACGAGATGCGCTATGGAAATCATGTTGTTCTAGAAAAAATGATACTGCTCAAATAAATTAATCGATTCTCTAATTTTAAAAACAGGCATAGTCTTCATTGATTGTGCGGGTTTTATATATTATAATATTTATATATATTTAATATACTGTCATGTAGTGTATAATATATTACAAATTATTATTATATTTGTTCTTATTATCTATCCAACATAGATACAAGTGAAATTTTTTCACTGAACCTTACCTCCTGAGTTTGTAATAATGACCGTAGAATAACGGCCTCATATGTAATGTATTTGGCTACCTGTACTTAATTATACAAACTTATCACAATGGGAGAACTTACAAATACTTCAGTAAGATTAGGCATTTTAGCTTCAATCAATTTGTCTTTTTTATCAGCACGAATATTCAAGTGCTTTATTTTGTTCCTTTTGATGAATTTAATAGCATTTTCAGCTATTGCCAAACATTCAGTAACAGATATCTTTTTGGTTAATCCAAATGATCCAGTTAAGATGATGGATTCTGATAATGATAGCTATACCTCAGATGTTGATTGCGATGATAATAATCCTCTAGTGAATCCAGGAGCTATTGAAATATTAAATGGTATTGATGACAATTGTAATGGGAATGTTGATGAAGGTCTTTGTGGAAATGGTATTCTGGAGGCTGGTGAAGCATGTGATGATGGTGGATTAAACGATCCAGCTAGTAGTTGTTATAATTGTCAGATTGTGAATGATGCAGATGGCGACGGTTTCAATTCTGCATTTGATTGTAACGATGATGATATTAATATTAATCCAAACGCTACAGAAATTCCAAATAATAATGTAGATGAAGATTGTAATGGGTTGGCTGAAGTTTATGATTTAGCTTTAACTACAATAACTAGTTCACCAATAAATAATTCAATTGGTGACATTATCAAATTTACATTTACAATTGCCAATGAAGGGAATACAAATGTCAATAACATAGTATTACAGGTTACTAATCCATCAGGATTCACACCAGTTAATATAGACAATACACCATTGGGTTGGGATAATGTGGCGTCAAGTTTTACTGTAATATCAGAGTTAAGCTCAGCGAGTAATATTAGTATTGATTATTATATCCAGCTTGAAGTTGGCTCTAGTGAGGAGGACTTCACAATTATTGGTGAGATTACTTCATTTGAAGATTTACAAGGTAATTCATTGGAGGATATTGATTCTCAGCCAGATAATTCAGAAGCGAGTGAAGATGACCAAGATGAGGCTTTTGCATTTCCTTGTGGAAGCAATTGTGCACTTACATGTAGAAGTAACGTAAACGTTTCTGTAGATGAATTGAGCTGTATGGCCGAGATAACTCCAAGTAGTATTAGTGAGGATATAGATACTGATTGTGATTTTTATTATACAATTACCTTGTTTGATGAGAATGGTTTAGAACTACCTACAAATGTTATAGATGCTAGTATGGTTGGTATGTTAATTACTTATGAGCTTTCAGAGCCAGAGTGTAATAATAAGTGTTCTGGTATTGCTTTAATAGAGGATAAAATGGCACCCACACTTTCGGTACAAGATTTTACGGTCTCATGCGTAACCCTTAATGAACAAGGTACAGCAGCAATGTTATTACCAGTAGTAAGCGACAATTGTCAAAATACTCTGCCTGTTGAACTTTTATCAGAAGTGGAGATAAACGTAGATTGCAGTAATCCAGATTCAGATGATTTAATAGGATATATAGAGCGCACATATGTAGTTCAAGATGCTGAGGGTAACATAAGTGATCCAGTAACACAAACTATAACCCTTGAAAGAGTAACAATTGGTGCAATAGCTAGACCGGCAGATATTATCTTCCCATTTGATACTATATCATGTAGTTCGGGCTACGCTACAGATGAATTTGGCAATCCAGATGTTTCAGTTACAGGGGTACCTACAACTATACAAGAGAATTATGATCAAGCAAGTGCGATATTTGATTACATCGATATATCTGTACCTGGTAACTTAATTTTGATTGGCGACGATGAGTCAGTTGATGTTGATTTGGGTGCGAGCTTTCCTCTCTTCGATATGACATTTAATGTAATATCAGTAAATACAAATGGTTTTATTTCAACTGCTTCTGGTGATGCCGTACCGGATAGTGAATGTCCGTTGTCATTAGATCCTAATTCCTTAGCAAATACGAATGGAGCTCGTATATATGCATTACAAGATGATTTATCGGCAGATACTACTGAAGATGCATTAGCAGGGGTATATTATGAATATATGACTGAATCTCCAATACTTACCCCTTCGGGTATGCTAACAGGTGTAAGTATATTTCAGTGGAAAGTAGATCATTTGGAAGCATCTGGTGACTATGACTTAGATTTTCAAGCTCTATTATTTGATAATGGAGAAATTACTTTTCAGTACAATGAGATAGGAACAGAGATGGGATCAGAGGCTACTGTAGGTATTCAGTCATTTGCGATGGATGATAATACTACGCCTTTGCACGCAACTACAATATCATGTAATACGCCTAATTCCGTGAATAGTCTTTCTGCGGTAGGTCTTATTCCACCTACAATGGGTGGTATTGATTTATATCCATTTCCTGAGGGTGTATCCTGTAATGGCTACAGTCAATATAATGATCAGATAGTATATACTGATTCGTGTATGACAAAAATATTGAGAACATTTACAATTGGTGAGTGGCGATGTAATGATATTAATGAAAGATATTTTAATCAGATGATTGATATAATGGATGTTGAGGGACCAACAATGGACCAATTAACTGATATAACGGTAAGTACCGAGCCTTTTAGTTGTGAAGCTAATGTATTGCTTCCTGCAATTTCTCCAGATGATGATTGTAATAAAGCAGATATAGTAATAGACATTGAGTATGAAGTTGGTTCTAGAATAGAAAATGCGATCGGAGATGTAATTGTAGAAATGCCTCTGGGCATTTATACGGTTACTTATATAGCGACAGATAAATGTGGAAACGAATCAAGAATGTCATTCACTGTTACTGTAATAGATGCAGTTGCGCCTACAGCAATTTGTGATGCAGACCAGATCAGCGTGGGTTACGATCCATCATTTTTTACTGCAGTAGCACTAGATAATGGTTCATTTGATGATTGTGGTCCTGTGACACTTGCAATTGCTCGTACCGATGATCCAGGTTATCCAGATTTGGCAATTTTCACGGATGAATTAGAGTTTGGTTGTATGGATATTGGGAATACATATGAGGTAGCTCTTTTAGTAACAGATACAGCAAATAACACAAGCATATGTACTTCTAATCTTATGATTGAGGATGGTATTGCTCCATTTTTCGCAGATATTCCGGAAGATATTACAATTGATTGTACTGAAGATATTGATACTTATCCATTTGATAATCCAACAGTCGTAGACAATTGCGATCTGCCTGATGCGTTTACCGTATCACTGGATACCATTGATATAAATTTATGTGGCGAAAGTATGATCGAAAGAGTATTTACGATTAATGATTCTGATGTTTCTGATGTGCAATTAATTCAGATAAATTTTGTAAATCAACTAGCAGTAACAGGAACAATAGATGATAGCCCAGTAGAAGGCTGTGATGCGAGCGACGCTCCAGCACAGACTACAGTATCTGGATTGGTAGAATTGGATGGTGATTTATTGATATCGGATGCATGTGTAGAGCTAACCGTAACAAGTAGTGATGCGAGTACAGGTACATGTCCATTAGTAATTACACGAACGTACGTAGTACAAGATGCTTGTGGTAACACAACCGCAGGTATAGTGCATACAATAACTGTCGATGATACTACTGCACCAGTAGTGACAGGATCTATAACAGATAGCCCAGTAGAAGGCTGTGATGCGAGCGACGCTCCAGCAGCAGAGACTACAGTAGCAGGATTGGAAGGTTTGGGTGATTTAATGATAGCAGATGCATGTACAGCAGATGAGGACTTAACTGTAACAAGTAGTGCTGATAGTACAGGTACATGTCCATTAGTAATTACACGAACGTACGTAGTACAAGATGCTTGTGGTAACACAACCGCAGGTATAGTACATACAATAACTGTGGATGATACAGTTGCACCAATATTTACAAATCCTCCAACAGATATTTCTGTCGAAACAGAGGCGAATGAAACTGAAGCCAATGTTGTTATTATTGCAGAAGTCGACGAAACTTGTAATTTTTCAATAAGTTACGTAATTGTGTATGATGATGGATCAGAATCTGAAGATGACGGATCTGACGCTAGTGGTGTTTATCCTGTCGGGGAACACATAGTTACATTTACAGCTACGGATGATTGTGGTAATTCAGCAACTCTTATTGTAATGGTTACAGTAAATACTCCACCTAACATAGCAACTATTGAAGGTTCTATTTACACTGAAAGTTTTGAAGAGGTAAATTCCGTGCAAATTGGCTTGACAGGTATAGACGCATTTTATCAAACCACTGAAGAAAATGGAGAATATGCATTTTCAGATATACCAATGGGTCACGACTATATTGTATATCCGTACAAGAATGACAATCATAAAAATGGTTTGACTACATTAGATCTTGTACTAATACAAAGGCATATTCTTGGATTAGGGGATCTTGACAGTCCATATAAAATGATTGCTGCAGACATCAATAATAGTCAAAGTATTTCATCTGTAGATTTGGTTATTCTGCGAAAAATTATTTTAGGTATCTATGATGATTTTCCAAATAATAGGTCTTGGAGGTTTATAGATGCTCAATATAATTTTCTAGATGCAACGGACCCATGGTTAGGTAGTGTGCCGGAAGATTATGAAATTACTCATCTTGATTCAGACATGAAGATTGATTTTATTGGTGTTAAGACTGGTGATGTAAATGAAAGTGCAATAGCTAATGTTCAGAGTAAGTCATCAGAAACTAGAAGTGATAATAAATGGCTGCTTTCAATCTCTGATAAATTTGTTAAAAAAGATGAGAATGTAGTTTTAGAAGTTAAAGCAGAAAATATTTCTAAAGTATATGGCTGGCAGTATACTCTTGAGTCTAAAGATTTATCTTTTATTGCTATTGAATCTGCTTCAGCCAATCTCTCAAATCAAAATATTAGACGTGAGAATAGTAATCTTCATATGAGTTATGGTCATGCTGTAGGTCTCGAATTAGAACCTAATGACATTATTTATACTATGATATTCAAGGCTACTCGATCTGGTAAACTAAGTGATATGCTAAACATAAGTAACAGAGGTTTAACAGCAGAATCATATCATAAGAATTTGGAAATTAACAATGTTGAAATAAGATGGAATGAGTCAGTTGAAGAATCTGATTTAACTCAAGGATTTTCTGTTGCACAAAATGAGCCTAATCCTTGGAACGAAAGAACTTCAGTCGATTATTATATTCCTACTGCAGGCGACGTCAAGATCGTCATAAAGGATGTGAGAGGAAGAGTATTATTCAAATCGGCTTCTTACAAAGAGTCGGGTAATCACACTCAAGATATTGAAGACAGTTTTTTAGATGGTAATGGAGTCTTGGTATATGAAGTGCACTACAGCGGTAAGTTAATTTCAAATCGAATGATTCATATTAGATAACATAAATTAGGATTTAAGCGTAACGCTTTTCATTTTAAATATATCAGCCTTATTTAACATTGAAAATTTAGTTGGATAGGTAAGATCTCAGAATGATTAAGAGACTCATCGGAAATGGTGGGTCTCTTTAATTTTAAATAGAGAGCAAGTAAATTATATTTGATGTTCTTTATTTAGATATTTCCCTAAAGTGTATCCCATACTAAAACATCCTTGCAGTAGATATCCACCTGTCGGAGCATTCCAATTTATCATCTCTCCAATAGTATAATGGTTTGGAAAATTGATAAGTTCGAAATGCTTATCCATAGCTGTAGATTTTATTCCTCCTACTGTTGATATTGCATTATCAATTTTTTCCAATCCAATAATAGAAAGTGGCAGTTTCTTAATGCAGTGCGTTAATAATTTTACATCATTAAATTCCTCGCGAGTAGTTGCACTTTTTATAAGAGCAACCGCAGTACTGCTTAGGGAGAGTTCATCTCTAAGTAGCTTAGATATTTTTTTATAACTTTTAGATAGAATCGAGTTAACTTTTTCTAATGAAAGTGAAGGTTTTAAATCAACAAATACAGTTATCGATTTTTTGGACTCTAATTCATTTCCCACATAATAACTCAATGCATAAGCAGGACTTCCCTCAATACCGTGCTTAGTAACTATCATTTCTCCTTTAATGTATGTGTCATTGTATGTGAGCGCAATATTTTTTATAGGCTTACCGAAATGGACTTTCATATTCTCAGGCCAATTAATACACATTGCGCAGTTGCTAGGACGGAAGGGTAGGGTAGCGACATTATTTTTTTTAAAATGTGGCAACCAACATCCATCGGACCCTGTAATTTTCCAGCTGCCACCACCCAAGGCAAAGATAACTTTATCAGCCTTTAGTGATATATTTTTTTCCTTATGTAGTAACTGTATAGAACTATTTTCAATGAAACTTCCATACCATAAAGTCTCTTTCAATAGCGTAATACCTTTTCGTTCTATTTCTTTCTTAATTGCTCGTAATACTGCGATGGGTTTTATGCCTTTTACAGGAAACACCCTTTTACTACTGCCTATATAAGTTTCTATTCCAATCGAAGAAAGCCAATGACGAAAATCATTATTGGTAAATGAGGAAAGCGAATCGAGTAGTGATTTTGGACCTTCATATTTTTCGATCATTTTATCTATATCCTCGCTGTGAGTTAAATTAAATCCTCCTTTTCCAGCGACCAAAAATTTTCGTCCTATAGCCTTTCCTTTTTCTACTATTGTCACATCGAATAGGATTGGATCAAGTGTGCAAGCAAGCATCATTGCTGCTGGTCCACCTCCTATGATTACAATTGCTTCTTTGGACTTCGATTTCATTATTGCCAATATCAGTATTATTAAGTAATAGTACTAAGACATTAAATTATTATTTTTTAATAGATTTTTTTGAAGATCGGGAGGGACAGTGTTTATAGCTCTGGAGTAATGACATTGTCATCTGATAAAAGTTTGTTGGAATGTACAATTATTCCGTTACTACAAATTGCTGACTAGTCATTCCAATTGATGCAATATAAATTCCACTCTGATTAGGTACTAAAATTTCTTGCGACGATGCAGATACAATCAAAGTACCATCCAGAGCATAAATTTTTATTTGGCCTGATATATTATCATTAAATATTAATGACATTCCCGGCGTATAATGTTCTTTCAATAATATAGTTTGCTTAGCTTTTAATAATTGATTTTCTACATCGACAATAGGGGCACTATTTTCTTTTAGCCATATATATCCATCAGTCAATATCTCTACTTGATTTGGGAACCAGATAGTATGACCCACTCCAGGCAAAAGATTACTCTCGACTAATGCACCTTCATTCAAAAGTCTTTCTATCATTGGATAGAATCTTACGTTAGGATTATCATTTTCACCATGTATAATATAGTATGGCTTCTCAAATGATTGATCTGCTATGCCATCGAGATCATTGACACTTGTTGCCGCTCCTATTGGCATAAATCCGGCAAATTTACTTACGTGATTAAGCCCATAAGTATAAGTAGTTTTTCCTCCCCATGAAAATCCCAAAACGTAAAGACTGTCTGGCGCGATACTATACCACGTCATCGCCGAATCTATTACAACAGTTGTGAATGCGGTATCGATAGGATCATCGATTTGACCATCAACACCTCCGTCTGGACATATTAAGATTACACTATTTACTTCTGCAAAATCAGCAATCTCTTCGCACCATCTTCGACCATCCCAATTTTGGGTGTTCCAAGGATGTAATGCTAGAAATGCAGAGATCTCCTTTCCTTCTTCGTAGGCAGATGGAATGACTATTGAGTAATCTTTTGATGGGTCAGTTTGGAAAGGAAATGAACCATTTATTTGCTCTTGGGCAGATGAAGTAATTGATATTGCACTAAGGCTTATTATTATCAATAGTCTAATGTTGTATTGCATTACTCAGTTGTTCAATTTTTGATGTTTACCATCGTATATCGATTAGTAATATCAGTGATAAATGTTATTAGACTCTTGCTAACAAAATGTTTTACCTTATTACTTTTACAAACTTTTGGCTTGTATTGACGTATTTGCTTTTTAGGTTTACTAAGTACTTTCCTGCATTGACTTGTCCACTATCAAAGTGAACAATGTGATTTCCTTTACCAAAAAATTCTCCACTTCTAAGCTCTTTAATTAATTGACCATTGATATTGTAGATGCTTATATCGATTACCTGTCCTCTGTCTAGCACAAACGGAATGGATATGAGTTGGTCACCACTCACAGGGTTGGGTTGTATGGGTAGTATTGTACTGCTCTCTTTAAGATTAATAATATCTGTAACCGCCGTACTTACGTCTTCAAATACTACATCTTCGTCACCATCTTCGTATGTTACATAGAATAGAGGTAGATAGTACATCTCATCTGTGGTATTTTCGCCCCATGATACGAATTGTGGTGGATTACTTGGATTATTGACGTTCTCTGAAGTATTATCATAACCTGCTATAGCATGTATGACAGATCCTACTGGTGCTATTATAAATTTTGGAAAGTAATATGCACCTTGCCAATTGAAATCCCACTCTGGGATAGAGATCATATTCTCTCTTGTACCATCAGGTTTCTCTATATATACTTCCCAATCAGTTCCAAGTAAGTGCATATGCGGAGAAAGCCCCATTAAACTTATTGGTTGATTGACAGTCCATGTACCATGGAAACTTCTAACTTGCTCTGGAGATAATGTGAAATTAAAAAATCCACCTGGCAGATCACTTGGGAGCATAATTCGATCTTTTACGATACGATCTACTTGCTCTTCTTCGTCAGCAAAAAATATATTGACAGAACTAAGGTCTGTTTCATCTACTGATGATGGTGCATAGTGCATTTGCATTATAAGGTCTGATCCAGCGTGTAACATTTGACCTAGACCTTCAGGATAATACAGTGGTTTTGTACCTGGCACATACCCTGGATATTGATCATAAAGCAAAACCTGAGATATATCAAACGCACTACTAAAAGCGTCAAATCCATATTCTGGTGTCTGCGCATCGTATTGAGCTACAGTTCCGGATCTATCTTCAAAAAAGAGTGAGTGGTGTACTATCTTAGAGTTTCCGGGTCTAAGCTCGATTGCCTTTACAATTTTATCTTCTGAAAGCCCAGTTGGTAATACAAAATATCTGTATTCATCTTGATTATTTCCCTTATGTATGTGTGTTTCAGCGAAGTTTAGTACTAAGTCAGGCTCACCGAGGAGAGAACCTTCTGGATAATCTGGAAATGGGGGTTCGGCAGAAGCAGGTCCCTCCGGCATACCATTATCTACCCAATTAGCTATAGTCTCTATCTGGTCATCGGTCAAAAAATTCTCATCCATTACTCTAGAATACTCACTATCAGGCTGCCAGGGCGGCATATATCTGAGGGAAGTTACGGCTTTAATCGTCTGACCGTAGCTTTTGATTTCTTCATAGTTAGTTAGATTCATAGGGCCAATCTCTCCTGGTCTATGGCATGTACTACATTGATTGTATACTATTACGGCTACATCTTCTGTAAATGTTTGGGCATCGGTATTAGATGGAATCGATAAAGCAGTGATAAGAGTTAAAGTCAATAATTTGAAAGTTCTCATAATGGTGCGTTGTAGGAGTTTAGAAATTATTGAGGTTATTTATTTCTAGAAATCTTATCGTTAAAGTTAATAAAACATCCGACAGCTTCTGTCTGAGGTATTGCAATTTCTCTATCATTAGAAATAGATTTGAGAGCATCTGATAGCTCGTGAGCAGTGACGACACGTCTACGCTTACCTATCTCGACATAGCTATTATCTATTCTACCTTTATAGACAATCCTACCACTCGTATCTAATAGTATCGCTTCTGGAGTGATAGTCGCACCTAAAGACTTACTCAGTACTTTGTAGTAATCAGTTTTATGAGGAATTTTTAGTTTGTATTTATCATAAAAAGATTGGATCTTCTTCGTTTTAGAGCTAAAATTAGGGAATATCGCTACCATATCTACATCTTCACCATATTGGACCCAGATGTCATTAAGTGAAGGCACATAGTATTGAGTGATTATACATTCATCGGATAGGAATACATAAAGTATCGGCTTAGAAAGATCATCTTGACTATAAGTACTAGTGTTCAAGCCAAGAAAAAGAAAGAGAATGACAATACAGTTTTTAGATATTCCATACATTAATTCAATATAGACCATTTAGGAAGACAAAACGATATTAAAACCTACTTTTTAGCAATAATTAACAGAGCTGTCTCATTTTTATTTGGAGGTAAAAAAATCGATCTCCATAAAAAGTTTTTATTTGTCCTATTCATAATAGTATGATTTTGAATGTGCTATACATAAGCAGTCTAGACATAGATACTATTTTTGTTTTCATCGAGAGTTTCTGAAATCTATAAAAATGGTTTCTTCTCATTTTTTTTTCGATCTTGTTTTCTCTTTTGTAGAAAGATTCTATATTTGCAGCGCTTTACAAGTAGAGCAAGAATATATATCAACTCTAGGCCCGTTCGTCTAGGGGTTAGGACGCCAGGTTTTCATCCTGGTAGCAGGGGTTCGAATCCCCTACGGGCTACTATAAAGACTCTCTAATCTGTTGATTATGAGGGTCTTTTGTTTTATATGGAAAATCAATTCAAAACAATTGACAAACATATTAAGGAATGAGTAGAAAAAACCCTTCCACGTCAATAGACGCAGCATATTAAAATATAGGTACTAAAGATTTTAAAATATTGATATCCTAACTGCTAATACCTTAGTTTAATATTTTTTAAACCATATTGTATTCTGGTTTTATTTTTTGTAGAGTATCATTAATCGCATCCCATAAGCCAATTCTCTTCTCTAATGACTGTTTTGCAACTGTTAAAGCTCCATTCCATTTTTGATCGTCATTACCACATAGTTCTGAAATCATTTTAAGAGATAGAGGGCCGTGCTCATCTCCATCTAATTCTATATGTCTTTCAAGATAATATGTTAGCTTACTGTATGCTTTATTTTCCGCATCAGTAGATTTCAGGATTTCAATAAACATATCTGGAATAACATCTTCTCGTCCAAATGTGAAAGCAGAAGCTACAAGGTGAACTTCGTTGGTTTCAATAATTGAAAAAGAAAATTTCACAAAATCAGCTATCCTTTTATCTATATTGATTTCGCCTAATGAATATTCAACTGAATTTCCTGATTCAATAAGTTTTATGAAATGATTAATCTCGTCTGTTTTCACATCGGCTTGGATCATTGCATCCAAATACATTTCAAAATGACTTTTAGGTTCTCCTAATTCATTGATATCACTTTCTTCTCCGTGTACGATCTCATTTATGAATCTAGAAAGAGTTGGGTTTTTAGATGGAGTCCAAGGAATTTCGACATTTGTCAATTCTATTTGAAGGGATTTTAAAAGTGACATAAAGTCCCAAACAGCAAATACGTGGTTCTCCATAAAAGCTCTTATGTCACCTATTGTCTTTAGGTTATCATAAAGTTTATGGTTTTGTAACTGAGTTCTCAAATCTGAAATCTCATCTTCTATGTACTGTATTCTATTCATATTCTTTCTTTTCTCCTATTGTAACATCCTTGTGTATGATTTGTTCTGTTTTTTTTTCTTTAAATAATCTCTCATTGTAATTCAACAATGACCTCGTTTTTACGGTTAAAAAATTCATATGGTGCATTATATCCCAAAAAGTAAAAACGATCAGAATAAGGTATTCCCTCACTATTCAATGCTGATTTTAGTTCTTGTTTAAACTTTTCTATTTTTTTATCATTAGCCCAGCCTGTAAAAGTTATTGCAGCAACAGTTTTTGCAGGCTCCTCAATAAACTCTACTAAAGATTGATTAGGCTTAGGAAGCATTTCTTTTTTTAATTTCTTAGGAACCATAAACATCATCGTCATAGAATCTTCTAATGACATTGTTACTGGAGAGGTCATAGATATTTTTTGATTTTTTTCATTTCCCCCAAAAATATAATCTGCTAATATAGAAAACCCTCTACTCGAGCTATTATTATATCCTTTTGTTGAGAGTTTGACAGAAGTAAATAAAGTTGCTTCATAACTTCTTAGTTCAAATGTGTCATATTTTTTGTTGACGACATATTCATAAGTTTCAATATTCCTTTGGCTATTAAGAGCAAATAACTGGACAACAATAAACCCTATGAGTATTATTCCGAATATAAAAATTAATATTTTCATTTGTTTTAACAATTTAGTTTTTACGTTTTTTATTTACGACAATGCTGTTTATTTGAGTCGTCGAAACTGAGCGAGCATGATCGTCATTTATGTTTTTGTAGCATGTATTGATATTATGTGAAATAAGAACTGTACGAAATACCTAATTTAAAATAATAAACAAAAAAAAAGGTAACCATCTAGGTTACCTTCTTCTTTTTAAATTTAGGTGGAGTCTTCTTAGAAACTCGCTCCAAACTGGATTCGGATTTCAGCTCCTGAAGAGGACCCTGCATCATTCGATCCTGCTGTATAATTCAATTGAGGAGATATGAACCACATGTCCTTGACAGGAATGTACTTGCCCAAACCAACGCCGTAACCCGTCGAACTCATAGCTTCATCGACGCCATTGTCTACGTTTCCAAGAACAACTTGCGCTTGGCCGTAAAAATTATCTCCGAAGAAGTAGGCCGCCCCTAAACTTACTTGAGAACTTGAAATTGTCAGGTCATCAGCTCCATCAACACCATTAAGTGTGTTTGACACCATGTTTAAGCCGAGGCTTATGGCAATGTTGTCCGCTACAGTATAGCCAACGAAAGGAGCTACGTCCACGCCCTCATCTGAGAACATTTTGAACAGAGAGGTGGCATCACCAGATCCCAAGTACCAAGTGCCTTTCGGCTGAAGTGCCTCAGTATCCTGAGCGGATACATTCAATGCGCAGAATGCAAAAGCAAAAACGCTGCAAGAAACAATAAACTTTTTCATCATATTGTAATTTTATTAAGAATAATCGAAATTAAATAAATAATTTCTTTTATCCAAAGAAACACCTTATTACATATATTTTTAATTTGTAAAATACTTATAATCAATAATATATGATAAATTGAGGCATTGAGTTATCTATATTGTTATAGTCACTTATTCTGATTTATATCTCTATCCTTTCATTCCATCTATAATCTCATTCAACGTGTTACTCGGTCTCATAGCGGCATATGTCTTCTCTCTATCAGTAGAGTAGTATCCATCTATATTTACGGCTGCACCTTGCACAGATATGAGTTCATCATTGATCTTCGCTTCGTTAGCGGCAAGGGCTTCTGCAATCGGAGCAAAAGTAGCAGCTAATTCCTTATCTTGAGTCTGATCAGCTAATGCCTGAGCCCAATACATCGCTACATAATAGTGACTACCTCTGTTATCGTGCTCGTTGACTTTACGAGATGGAGACTTGTCATTGTCTAGATATTTGGTAGTAGCTTTGTCAAGGGCTTCTCCTAATATGTTGGCTTTTGGGTTGTTGTATTTTTCGCCTAGGTGATCTAACGAGACCGCAAGTGCTAGAAATTCTCCTAGCGAATCCCATCTTAAATGATTTTCTTTGAGTAGCTGTTGGATATGCTTAGGAGCTGATCCACCAGCACCAGTTTCAAACAGACCTCCCCCATTCATCAGAGGTACTATAGATAGCATCTTGGCAGATGTTCCGAGCTCTAGGATAGGGAATAGATCAGTGTTGTAATCTCTAAGTACATTACCAGTTACAGAGATCGTATCGAGTCCATCTTTGATGCGGACGAGAGAAAATTTCGTAGCCTCGATAGGAGACATTATATGAATCTCTAGACCTTCAGTATTATGCTTAGGTAGATATGCATTTACCTTAGTGATGAGCTCAGCATCGTGAGCTCTATTTTTGTCTAACCAAAATACGATAGGCGTACCAGTAGCGCGAGCTCTATTCACAGCTAGCTTTACCCAATCTTGTATTGGAGCATCTTTTACTTGACACATACGCCAGATGTCTCCAGCGTCCACATTATGTGATAGGATAGCGTCTCCACCATCTTGAGTTACTACATTGACTTTGCCTCCAAATGTCATTTCAAATGTCTTATCGTGCGATCCGTATTCCTCTGCTTTTTGGGCCATCAGTCCTACATTAGGTACACTACCCATAGTCGTAGGGTCAAAAGCGCCATGCTCTTTACAGAAGTCAATAGTGGCTTGATATATACCCGCGTAACTACTATCTGGAATTACTGCTTTAGTATCTTTCTGCGCACCATTCTTATCCCACATCTGACCACTCGTACGGATCATGGCTGGCATGGATGCATCGATTATCACGTCACTAGGTACATGTAAGTTGGTGATTCCTTTGTCAGAGTCTACCATAGCTAGATCAGGTCTAGTATCATAGCAAGCTTGTATGTCAGCTTCGATTTCAGCTTTCTTGTCTGCAGGTAGGCTATCTAACTTACTCAGTAGATTACCAAATCCATTACGTACGTTGACACCGATTTCTTCAAATATATCATTGTGCTTATCAAATACAGGCTCAAAGAATGCTTCTACTGCATGACCAAATATAATCGGATCAGATACTTTCATCATAGTAGCCTTCATATGTAATGAGAAGAGTACGTCATTAGCTTTAGCATCTGCGATCTGCTCATGGAGGAAGTCCACAAGTGCGTTTCTATTCATAACGGTAGCATCGATAATCTCTCCAGCTTGTATCTCTAGTCCTTTTTTAAGGATAGTCACACTGCCGTCATCAGCGATGTGTACGATATCTACTTTCATAGCTTTATCTGTCGTAAGAGAAATTTCATTAGCTTGGAAGTCACCTGCACCCATCGTAGCCACGTGAGACTTAGAGTCTGATAACCACTTACCCATACGATGTGGATGCTTACGAGCGAATGCCTTTACCGGCTTCGGCGCTCTACGATCAGAGTTTCCTTCACGGAGTACTGGATTTACGGCACTACCTTTTATCTTATTATATCTTGCGAGTACATCTTTCTCCTCATCTGTCTGAGCATTATCTGGAAAACTCGGAATTGCATATCCATCATCTTGTAGTTCCTTGATAGCCATCTTGAGCTGAGGTACAGATGCTGATATATTTGGCAGTTTGATAATGTTAGCCTCTGGTTTTTTAGCAAGATCGCCTAGGTAAGCAAGATCATCAGATACCTTCTGATCTTCAGTTAGAAAATCTGGAAAGATAGCTAGAATACGACCTGCTAAAGAGATGTCTTTCGTCTCTAATTTGATTCCTGCTTGTGCCGTATAAGCTTCTACGATAGGTAAGAATGAGTGAGTCGCTAGATAAGGCGCTTCATCCGTAATAGTATAAATGATTTTACTCATAGATATATATTGTTTTTAATATTTTTTAATAGCTAATTAATAAATGGTTCAATCCCATTTATTAACAGTTCGCGAAGATAGAAAAAAATGAATATCATGATACGCTTTGGGGCAGGTATAGTATAGCGTTTTGTGCATCGTAATCATTCGAGAGAATATGTCGTCAAATGCTTATTACGTCGCGGTAGCGTTTCCGACCTACGGCTGATATTAAACTAATAGTGATTACTGTTATGCTTGGCAATTACTTGGTTGACGCCCTATGTGTATCCAAGTGTTTTCTTCGAAAGCCACATTAAACTCCTCTGTCGTTTTTTGCTCCGCAAACAATTAGTGTTTACAAGTAAACACTAACTGTCAACACAGCCATAGTTACCAGCACTAAAGCGATAAATAAAGGCATAATAAACTTCAGCCATTTATCAAACCCAATATTGACTACTGCGAGTGATGCAAGTATTAGTCCTGTTGGATTGATTAGGTAGAAAAGACCCATTCCATATTGATAACAGTTGACTACGACTTCTCTACCAATTCCCACAGTGTCAGCGAGAGGCGCCATTATAGGCATTGTCAGTACTGCCATACCAGATGAAGATGGTATAAAGAACGAAAGTATACTAAAAACAACCATCATCACATTAGCAAATATTCCTTTATTCATTCCTTCTGTCACACCGCTAGCATAATATAGCATTGTATCGCTTATCTGACCGTCGTCCATAAGTATAGATACCCCTCTAGCGATACCGATGATGAATGCTACTGCCAATAAATCTCCAGCTCCTTTTGCAAAAGCCTCTACAAAATCACTTTCTCTAACCTTGGCTAGTAATCCGATCAGTATAGATCCGACAAGAAATACAGTAGTCATCTCTACATACCACCAATCGAGCATAGAGACTCCTATGATCATGATCACAAAGCAAAGTGTGAATACTGTCAATATTAATTTGTGCCTTCCTGTAAGTACAAGTTTATTATCCATATCAAACCCAAATTTCGATTCTAATTCTTCTTTTTGATTATAGACAATAGATTTCGAAGGATCATTTTTCACTCTCCTAGCATATCGAAGAATATATAGGATGGTAATAATTAGACACAGTGCTAGCATGACTGCTCTTCCATAGAGCCCTGTGGTCCAATTGATACCTGCTGAGTCTGACGCTATTATAGCTGAGAAAGGATTAGTGGTAGAGCACATGGTACCAATGGCTGATCCAAGAAATACACTAGCTAGTCCAACAATGGCATCATACCGTGCAGCTATAAATACAGGAATGAGAATAGGATAGAAGGCCATAGTCTCTTCCGCTAATCCAAATGTAGTTCCACCAATAGCAATAAGGACAGTTACTAATATGATTAAAATATATTCTCTTCCTTTTAGCGCTGATGCTAATCTAGATATTCCAGCATCAAATGATCCCGAAAGGTTCATAATACCTATCAATCCTCCTATGATAAGTACTAGAAAAATGATATCAGCGGCAGCTATGATTCCTTTGATAGGCGATTTTAAAAATGCTGCAAAACCTTGTGGATTAGAGTCCACCTTTTTATAACTCTTTGGTATAGCTATAGCTTTATATATTTTTCCACTGGTAAATTTTTCTAAAGGTATCGCAATGTCCAAACTGTCGAGTGTAGTCTGAGACGCATTTAAGCTTGTCGTTATACCAAAGCTTGTTTTCTCGAATACTTCACTGTCACTATTGTAAGTGAGGCTATCATACTTGCCAGCTGGTACTAACCATGTCATCAAGGCTACCAGTGCGGCGATGATAAATAGAATCGTCTGTGCGGAGGGGAATTTAAATTTCATTAGACTAATGTAGTCATACATGAGTAAAAGCCGATAAAATTTGTGGAGTTTCAGATAAACTACTCTAAATAAGAAGAAGCCAAGCTCAATTAAGATCTCGACTCTAGTACTAAATATCTAATAATTACGCCGTTAATAATTATCGATTTTATTTTCAAATAATAATAGAATTATTTAAATGATATTATAAATTGAAAACAACTCATTTTCTGTTGGGTAACTATACCGCAGTAATAATAATCAAAAGTTCACTGGTCTTTGGGAAAATTGTTTTTTTGAAGATTGTAAACAAAGCAATTTATTACTTAGATACTTTGTTCCTGACAGTAAGTAAAATATTATCGACATATATGCAGCAATTAGGCTCTTGTGGAGCTTTTTTGGGTAACATATCATACATTTATAGGCGAGATTTGCGAGACGGAGTTGAAGTGGTCTTATTTTTGCACAAGAATATTAAGTTTTTCGATTGTCTAAAATAGATATTCGATAGAAATGTTAAGCCTTATTTAATGGTTTAGATGAAGTTATGATGGCGTTAAATTACAACTGTAAATGAGAAAAGCGACTTATAGTCGCAGCACAAAGCAACAATATATTATGAAGACAAAGATTGTACTCTGGGGAGCAAACGAAGCAGACGAGAAACTATTAATAGGGTTAGAACTCGTAGATAAGGAAAATAAAGTACTCATACACAAGATACCAGAAGCAGCAGCTACCGAGGAAGTATATAAGATGATGATGGACAGCTGGAGAGAGGGTAAAGAGATAACTTGGCCAGCTGAAAAAGAAGAGATTATTAGAGAATTATCCGTGGCAGAAGGTCTATTACCAAATGATATCAAAGTAGAGCGTACAGATGTAATCTCTCGAGCAAAGGCTGAATGGCATTTTGTAGTATTATCATCTAAGTTGTATCATATGTATAATGGTGAGGTAGATGACTTTAAAGACAAAGTAGATCAACTCAAAGATTTTGATAGTGCTTTATGGGAAGAATTGAAGTCATTTTGGACAAAAGTTCAAAATCAAGTTCAGGATAAAAATTTATTTCGTCAGCACGCAGGCAAGCTTAGAGCAAAGACTAATGAGCTTTTCGATGCTATGAAGGCAATGAAGAAAACTGCTGATACGGAATTCAAAAAACAATCGAAAATAGTGGTCAAAGAGTTTAAAGAAAAACTCGCAGTTATCGATGTAAAAGTAGAAAAAGGTCTAGGACTCAAGCCAATATTTGAAGAGCTTAAAAAGTTACAGGCAAAGGTTAAAGATGCGGCATTTACGAGAGATGACCGCAATGACATTTGGAAAAAAATTGATAAATTATTCAAAATAGTAAAGGAGAAAAGATTTGGTGAGAGTGGGAAAGCTGGAAACTCTGGGGCTAGTAGACTGGAAGCTAGATATAATGGTCTTATCTCTGCGATCAATAGAATGCAAGGATCTATTAAAAAAGATACGCATGAGAAAAATTTCCAAACCAAAAGGATCAATGTCACAGATGGTCAACTAGAAGCTCAGATTAGACAGGCTAAGTTAGTCATGATCGAAGAGCGAATCAGTTCGAAACAAATGAAGCTTGATGATATGCTAAAGACTAAAGTAGAGTTGGAACAAAAGATGGAGCGCGAAAAAGTAAAAGAAGCGGCAATAGCTGAAAAAGCTAAAGCTAAAGAAGTAGCCAATCAACTCAAAGCTAAGATCAAAGAAGAAATAGCGGATAAGCAGTCTAAAAGAACACCAGAAGAAGAAGCTGAACTTAAGAAAGCTGCAGATACAATAGCTGCGACTAAAAAGAAAAGAATGGAGAAAGAAGTGGCCAAGGAAGTAACAAAATCTACTGGAGAAAAAGTCGAGGAATTACTTGCTGCTGAAATGCCAAAAGCAGAAATTAAAGCCACCGAAAAGTCAAATAAGAAGGAAGCTAAGGAAGAAAAGAACGACATAAAAGAATCAGTAAATGAAAAGAGTGAAGAAACGTCAGAAGCTAAAACGGAATTGAAAAGTGACGGCTTCTTAGGAGCACTTACGGATAAGATCGAGGAAGAAGTAGACGTAGCTAAAGATCTCTGTGAAGCAGTAGCTGATAAAATTGAAGATGTCAAAGGAGAAGAAGAATAGTTTTTTAGTTATTTTGATCTAGTTTAATTGATAATTTAATTTTCATATAAATAAATTTTAAAGGATACTTTCTGTTAAGGGAGTATCCTTTTTTATGTTCTCAAATATGTTAAAGAATATTTCTAGTCTTTCTTCATTCCCTCAATATTTGTTGGTAAGCACACCATTTCTTTTACCTAAGTAAAGTCGTTACCTTTGTACCATGTCAAGTAATGCTCAACGACTAGCCATCAAACTATCAAAAGCAGGAGAGCGTTCTGTTCGAGCAGGTCACCCTTGGATATTCGAAAAGGCAATTACCAAACGGAGTAAAGATGGAGATGTCGGAGATATAGCTGTCATCTATGGTACAAAGTCAAACAAAGTGATTGGAATAGGATTATACGATCCACATTCTCCAATCAGAATTAAGATGTTACATCACAATGGAGGTTGCAATATTGATCAGTCATGGATTGGGGAAAAAATTGCAATTGCATATGATCGCAGAGTACCATTATTACAGATGGACACTAATAGCTACAGACTTATCTTCGGAGAAAATGACGGTATGCCTTCACTCATAGTAGATGTTTACGCCGAGGTCGCTGTCATTAAGTTGTACTCCTTGATATGGAAGTATCACATGCAAGATATTCTAGAAGCTATACTTCATCACACCGGAGTAAAGACAGTCGTGTTAAGACTTAGTCGCAACGTACAGAAGCTACAGAAGGATTACAAAGATGGGCAGATAATTCATGGTGTTTTAGAAGATCCTATTGTTGTATTTCGGGAGTATGGTATACTCTTTTCTGCACATGTCATCAAAGGACACAAAACAGGATATTTTCTTGATCATAGAGATAATCGTAGACGTATCGGTGAATTGTCCGAAGGGAAATCTGTACTAGATATATTTGCATATGCGGGAGGTTTCTCTGTACACGCTTTGGCAGGTCGAGCCAAGAGAGTTATTAGTCTTGATATCAGTAAGCAAGCCCTCGAGATGGCGAAACAAAACGTTGCACTAAATGATTTATCTGCTAATCATAATGTAATGGCAATTGATGCATTTGAAGGTATGCAGAAACTACAAGATAAAGGACAAAAATTTGATATAGTAATTGTCGATCCTCCGTCGTTCGCTAAAAGTGCAGCTGACGTAATAGGAGCAATCAATAGTTATCGTCGACTAACTAAATTAGCAGTACCGTTGGTTAGTAAAGGAGGATTACTACTCAGTGCATCTTGCTCGAGTAGGGTAGACAAGGATACTTTTTACAATTTGTTGGTAGAAGAGTTAGATAAGGAAGATAGGTTTTATAAAATAGTGGATCGTACTTATCATGATGTCGATCATCCCATTTCATTTCCGGAAGGCTCTTACTTGAAGAGTGTATATATACAACTAGATTAAAATTGCAATTGCTGGGCAAAAGTAATTTGTATCTACATTCTACAAGCTAAGTGTAGGTCCTTAGAGGAACTATAAGGATGCTACTTGTTTTTATTAATCAAATAATTGACGGGTACTTTTAAAAATAAATATCAACTTATTCTTTGGCTTAATCTTATTCAGTCTACAGCTGATTCTTAGCCAATAACTCTGGCTCAAGAGGGTCTATCATGTCCAAAAATGACCTGATCATATTTCTCTGCTTGTAGAACGCAGGTAACTCAGCTTCGTCCATCGGATCTGCCGGAGGAAAATTCTCTCTTAAGTGATTGATCTGCTTTTTGTTTTTCCAAAAACGGAAACAAACGTGTGGTCCTGTTGCTAGTCCTGTAGATCCTACAAAACCAATAGTCTGCCCTTGAGATACTTTGATGCCAGGTCTTATGCCAGCTGCAAATTTTTGCATATGCAGATACTGAGTTTCGTATGTACGATCATGTTTCATTTTGACATACTTACCATTGTTACGGGTATAAGTAGCTTTAGTTATCACTCCGTCTGCTACTGCACGTATGGGTGTACCATATGGCGCAGCATAGTCAGTACCTAGATGTGGTATTCTTCTTTTCTTAATAGGGTGAAATCTTCTACGATTAAATCTAGAGGAGATTCTAGAGAAACGTACGGGAGATCTTAAGAATGCTTTTTGTGTAGGTCTTCCTTCTCCATCATAGTATCCTTCGTACTTGTCGTTTTCGTATAAGATGGAGTAGTATTCACCGTATTCATTTTTGTAATAGGCGCCTAATAGTCTACCAAGAGATACAGGCTTATCATCTACATATTTGCGTTCGTAGATCAGTTTAAATTCATCACCATACTGTGTACGATAAAAATCTACTGAAGAAGCTAATGCATCTTCCATTAAATCTACTAAACCGAAATCGAGATTTTGAGCGGTCATCGCTCCCCAGAGAGAAGATTCTACTCTTCCAGAGGCGGTCTCTATGCAAGTCACAAATTCTCTTTCATTGATTTTGACCTCTACAGAATCACGTAGATCATACACCACATAGTGTAATGGATCTGGCTCATATATTAACGCACAAGCAGGACCACAGCTATCTTTTCTTACTATATGATAGTTTTTTCCGGCTCTTATTTTTCTTACATTAAAGATGTCGGTAGCTTCATTTTCGAGTGCCGCTATCTTTGTATAACTGATGCCATTCTTAAACAAGATCTCTCCTACAAATTGGTTTTTGGCCATTTCGTATGCTTCGAGGACATAATTTTCAGTATTAAAGCCAAATTTGATAGAACTCTTTATGGGTGCATCATGGGTATGAGCAACAGTAATAGTGGATTCGCCATCGTTAGCAAGCTTAGGGATAAGGTAATATAAAGCTATCAGCAGAGAAGTAACGGTCAGTGCTGCTATGATGTCAATCATCGACCTACTCTTCCCTTTAGTATTGGGACTATTCTGATTCAATGTAGTACTTATTTTATATTGTTTTTGACAATGATCAAACTCTATCGCACTGTAATAATAAGGCAACCAGAATCTAATTCATAGCTTATATGCTATATTCTCAAGGAATTGCAAAGCTATACCTTCTTGAGAATTGAATAGTATAATTATTGTTATTGAAATCTTAACGACCAAAATTCAACATTTATTCGATAGTAATTTATCTAGGTCGCATATTGATAAATAATTCAGAACCCATTCTTGATTCGATGCTATTGGTGCAAGGTGTTATCACTCTAATATCAAATTTCTTGGAGAACATAGCTTTATAATTATTAATTACACCTCCAAATGGCGGCCCTTCTCTGTCGAATTCCATACTAAACAATAGACCAATTAGGCTGCCTTTAGGCTTAATGATCTTGGACATCTGCTCTATATAATCTTGTCTGAGTAATGGATTCAATGCACAAAAGAAAGTCTGCTCCAATACTAAGTCAAATTCATCTTGGATTTCAAAGAAATTTCCATGAATCAGATTATCTATAGGGAATGTGGTTACTCTATCCTTTAGGTTGTCCAAAGGAACATTGGATATGTCGCAAACGTAAAGATTAGTAAAACCTTGATTGTGAATATATTCAGCTTCATGGCTATTACCAGCACCTGGAATAAGAATCTTTATGTCTTTGTTAGTCAATTGATCTATATATTCTTTGATCGGAGGTGATATACAACCTAAATCCCATCCGTCTTTGCCAGCATCATAACGCTCGGTCCAGTATTGTTCGTCAAAATTCATATCTTATGCTATCTATGAATGAATGGTGCTTGATGTTTATTTAAATTCGTAACATGTTTTAAATTAAACAAAGATGAGTTTTTAAAAATAATCCTATCATGAGTCAATTACAAATCTTTTTGTGCTTCTCTATTTCATTCACTTCCCTTACTTTTGTATTATGATATTGAATTGTAATGGAAGACTATTAGATCTCTCGACGCCAGTTATAATGGGTGTACTCAATATTACACCTGATTCATTTCATGAGGGATCGAGGATGATATCCGTAGAGCACGCTGTAAATGTTGCTAAGCAAATGATAGTTGATGGTGCACAGATACTTGACTTAGGAGCTATGAGCAGTAGGCCCGGAGCAAAAATAATTACTGTCCAAGAGGAGTTAAATAGAATATTACCGGTAGTTAGAGCAATCCATAAAGTATTACCCGATGCCATACTTTCAATTGATACTGTGAGATCCTCTGTGGCAATAGCTTGTCTTGAGGCTGGAGCTCATATTATTAATGATATATCTGGAGCAAGTATAGATAGCGAATTGATAGATGTAATTGCTAAATACAAAGTTCCATACATCCTTATGCATATGAAAGGTAATCCTGAAACTATGCAATCAAAAGCAAAATATAGTGATGTCACAATGGAAGTATTAGCTTTTATGAGTAATCAAATAAGAGCATTGAGAGCAAGAGGAATTCACGATATAGTAATTGATCCAGGATTCGGTTTTGCTAAACTAGATGTGCATAATTTCACTTTAATGAAGCAGCTAGGATCATTCAAAATATTTGACTGTCCAATACTCGCAGGCATATCTCGCAAGTCTACCATTCAGAGAACTTTAGAGGTAAACGCTGATGATGCACTAAATGGCTCTACAGCCTTACACATGTATCTGCTCGAGCGCGGAACTAATATCTTAAGAGTGCATGATGTCAAAGAAGCAAGAGAAGTAATTAAGCTTTGGCAAAAACTACAATAATTAGTTTTGTCATATTTGATAAATTAAAGACTTGGTAGTGAATTAGATCGATGCTATTTCTTTTAGCATTTGCTATATTTCTGAGATGGCGTCTAAATGAAAAGTGTTTAACTACAAATTAGATTTATTTTTAAATTTCTAATTATGAAGTCACAATAAAGACGAATTCAATTGGATTATTAATATTCAATAATCATCTATCGGACATTTAATTTTCTATTTGTTAGCTTTGCAAAATATCTATGAATAGTTAAAACTGCATATGCGTCAACTGATTACATATATAATATTTTCTTTGAGTATTCTATTAACAGTTGGGGTATCTGCCCAAAATGTGACGGTAGCTCATGAATGGAATGAAACGCTACTTCAATCTATACGAAAGGATTTCGCAAGGCCTACGGTTCATTCACGTAATCTATGGCACACATCAGCAGCCATGTATGATCTCTGGGCATTGACAAAATACAATGCTTCGCCCTACTTCTTGGGTAATACTGTAGATGGATTTTCTTTTCCATTTAAGTCTTTTCCATGGAATGAAGATCCAACAGTACAATTAGAAGAGGCCATAAGCTTTGCGATGTACAGAATACTTTCTCACAGATTTTTTAATTCTCCAGAAGGAGGATTTGCTCAAAATAGATTTGATGCTAAGATGACTTCATTAGGATACGATATTACTAATAATAGTGAGGCTTTTGGAAATGGGTCAGGAGCAGCCTTAGGTAATTACTTGGGTAATCTGATGATAGCGTACGGTCTTCAAGATGGAGCGAATGAAGCACAGCAATATCAAAATACATTTTATAATTCGGTAAATGATCCATTGGTAATGGCATTTTCAGGAAATCCAAATCTTCAGAATCCTAATAGATGGCAACAGTTGACATTAGATGTATTCATTGATCAATCAGGTAATGAGATACCTTTCAACACACCGGACTTTTTGAGTCCAGAATGGGGTAATGTCACTCAGTTCGCTATACCTGATGAAGATAAGATTGTAGATGGTCAATTTACATTATATCATGATCCAGGTCCACCGCCTATGATCGATCCTGACGATATAGAGTCATCTGTGGATTACAAGAAAGGCTTCGGTATGGTAGTACAATGGTCATCTCACTTAGATCCATCCGATGGCGTGATGATAGATATATCACCTGCTTCTCTAGGTAATGCTGGCGAGCTACCGGAGGCTGAGCAGTTCTATGAATATTATAACTATCTAGAAGGAGGAGATTCAAGTATGGGTCATGCATTCAATCCTATCACAGGTCAACCATACGAACCACAGATGGTCCCTAGAGGAGATTACACTAGAGTACTCGCAGAGTTTTGGGCAGATGGTCCAGATAGTGAGACGCCTCCAGGTCACTGGTTTACATTGATCAATTATGTCAATAGTCATCCGATGCTAGAGAAGCGATATGAAGGAGTAGGACCCATCATCGATGATTTAGAATGGGATATTAAGAGTTACTTCCTTCTAGGAGCAGCGATGCATGATAGCGCAGTATCGACATGGGGAATCAAAGGGTACTACGACTACCTAAGGCCAGTGTCGGCGATCAGATATATGGCGGAGAAAGGTCAATGTACAGATTCGACAAGGCCGCATTACGATCCTGCAGGAATGGATCTCATAGATGGACAAGTGGAACTCGTAGAAGCAAGCGATCCACTAGCAGGAAATCAAGGTCAGCATGTAGGAAAAATCAAAGTAAAATCATGGCGTGGTCCAGATTATATCAACAATCCTGATAACGATGTAGCAGGAGTAGGTTGGATTCTCGCTGAAGAATGGTGGCCTTATCAGAGACCTTCTTTTGTAACACCTCCGTTTGCAGGTTATGTGTCTGGTCATTCTACATTCTCTAGAGCTGCGGCTGAGATTATTACTATGATGACTGGAGACGAATATTTCCCTGGAGGTATGGGAACATTCGAAGTGAAGCAAAACGATTTCTTAGTATTCGAAGATGGTCCTTCGCAAGATTTTACATTGCAATGGGCGACCTATAGAGATGCATCAGATCAGACAAGTCTTTCACGGATCTGGGGAGGTATCCATCCGCCTGCAGATGATATTCCTGGTCGTAAGATCGGTATCAAAGTAGCTAACGATGTATATGCCAAAGCCGAGTCATTATTTTTTAGAGATGTTGATAATGATGGCTATTGGTCATACGAAGATTGTGATGATAATAATGATACAGTCTACCCAGGCGCACCAGAAGTATGTGATGATGAGGACAATGATTGCGATGGATTCGTAGATGAGGATCTAGAACTTTATTCCTACTATATTGACGAAGATCTAGATGGTTATGGTGAAGAATCTAGAGACACACAGACATGTAATGCTTTTGCACCAATAGGATTTGTAGAATTGTCGACTGATTGTAATGATCAAAATCCAGCAGTCAATCCTAATGCAACCGAAATATGCGACGATATAGATAATAATTGCGACGGATTCATTGACGAAGACTTAGAGCATTTTACATATTACTTTGATGAAGATCAGGATGGTTATGGTGATGTGACTAGAGATACACAGACTTGTTACAATGTGGCACCGATAGGATTTGTAGTGCCTTCTACTGATTGTAATGATTTAAATTCAGCAATCAATCCTGGAGCTGTAGAATTGTGTGATGATTTAGATAATAACTGTGATGGACAGATCGACGAGGACATACAACTGTATACGTATTATATAGATACAGATGGTGATTCTTATGGTGATGATGCTTTTAGTATTCAGATCTGTTATAATAATCCACCTGAAGGCTACGCAGTGGACAATGCAGATTGTGTCGATGACGATTCAGCGATCAATCCTGCAGCTATAGAATTGTGTGACGATATAGACAATAACTGTGATGGACAGATTGACGAGGGTTTACCTTTATTCAAATATTATTTGGATAATGACAATGATGGATTTGGAGATGCAGCTGAGGAAATACAAATTTGTTATAATATTCCGCCTACAAGTTATGTGATTGACAATACAGATTGTAATGATAATAATGCAGGCATCAATCCTGCAGAAATAGATATTCCAGATAATGGAATTGATGAAGATTGCAGTGGAGTAGATTTATTCTTACAGTCTAGAGTGTATCCAAATCCTGTAACAGATATACTCGAGATTCATCATCAAGTGGACGGTGCGGCTGAGGTAATATGGATTTCTTCCGGAGGGAAATTGATTAGAGAAGAACAGATTTTTTTTGCGGATAATCGAGCTGTAATCTACAGTGTTGATTTACCTCAAGGGGTATATATTTTAAGAATAATTAAAGATGGTTTACCCGTGTTAACGGAGAGAGTGTTGGTTGGGGAGTAGACAAAATGGCATTATTGTAATAAGATTATATTGCAAAGAAAAGGATAAATCAAATGGCTCTGACTAGTTTTTATATTCTCATTTTTGGATTTAAGTAATGATGCTTTTAGCATCTAATCCAATGTCTGGTAATCAAGCCCTAAAATTTCTAAACAGGCATATACAAACGAAATTTCTACTTAAACTTATAAAGTTCACCACCCTTGCTAAACAACTTATCTACTTTTTTGGTAACTGCAGGGTCTTGCACCAACTCTGGCGCATGATGCGGCTTGATACGTGCATCGATTATTAGAGATCCTAGACATCCCCAATGTTTATGTTCTACATAACTATCTACACCATAAATGTCATGAGAAGGATTAGCTCTAGTATATGTTACCCACAGATAATTATTAAGCGTTGCAGATGTAAATTTAGAATCATCAACTACTAACACTAGAGGAAATTTTTCTAGATTTTGTCCCTTTAAATTATTCGACAATATTTCCATTTCTTCTTTAGCATTTTCTTGAGAAGTAAACTTAGGAGCCTGTAATGCGAGTATTCCGGGTAATGCAACATGAGCGTCATTATATCCTTTCGGTAAGGTAAGATCTGATGATATTTCTTTAGCTAATTCTCGTTTTACTTCACCACGACAAGCGATTAATACTTTTGATCCAGCATTCCATCCATTACCGGAATAATCAAGAGTATCAATAGTAGTTTTGGTCTGGAAATGTAAGTCTCGAGTCCAATCTACTCGTTGCAAAAAGTGATAAAAGAAATGCTCAATGTTGTCAGAGTCTAACTTTGGATCATCGTCATCTGCAGCGATGAAAAGGAACTTAGCTAATGAAGTTTGGCCGCTTCCTAATATTCTATTTCCAATTGTAATAATTTCCTCAGGTACACGCTCACGAAAAGGCATATATCGTTCTCCGCCTACAGCGAGTAGGAGAGGGTGTACGCCAGAAGCATCTACTGCATTTATAGAACGCAAACCAGGAAATTCTCCAGGTGTAAGTGCCTTTACAAGTTTATGAATTAAGTATCCGAAACTACTATCTTCCATCGGCGGTCGACCTACTATGGAGAAGTGCCAAATGGCATCTTTTCTATGATACACACGATCTACTTTCATCACAGGAAAATCATGCGTTAGACTATAATATCCTAGGTGATCACCAAACGGTCCCTCAGGCATTTGTCGTTTTTTGTCTATCGTACCTGTGATTACGAAGTCAGCATCTGTAGAGACGGCATGACCCATGTCATCAAATGCATATCTAAATCTTCGCCCTGCTAGCATGCCAGCAAATGTCAATTCACTTAAGCCTTCGGGCATCGGCATGATAGCCGAAAATGCATGTGACGGTGGTCCACCCACGAAAACTGATACTCTAAATGGTTCATTACTCTTGAGGTACTCTTTATGATGTACACCAATACCTCTATGTAGCTGGTAGTGAAGACCGATCTCTTCATTAGTTTTATAATCATTGCCAGTCAACTGGATACGGTACATACCAAGATTGGATTCCATCATATTCTTACATCCAGGAGGCAGCGACATCACTTGCGGCATAGTTACGAATGCTCCACCATCCATTGGCCACGATTTGATGAGCGGCAATTGGTCTATGGTGGTCTGGCCATACATAGCAGGCTTAGAGAATAGAGCTTTGGTAGGTAGCGCAGATAAAGCTGTGAATGGTGTAGATAAATACCTTTTAGGATTTTTGAGGAAATTGGCAGGGTCAGCTTTGAGCTCAGTTACTTTCTGCACCTTTTTAAGTGTCTTTCGAAAGAGCCAATCTGTGCGCTCAAAAGTCCCATAAATATTAGATAATCCTCTGAAAGGGCTACCTATCACTTTCTCAAAAAGAATAGCAGGGCCCCTAGATTCGAATATTCTTCTGTGCACTTCTGCTATTTCTAGATTGGGATCTAAAGGAGATTTAATTCTTAGTAACTGACCTGATTTTTCAAGATCATTCACACAATCTTGGAGAGAAGCGTACATAAATTGTCTATTGAGTTATATAAGTAAGAGATTACCAATCTTAAAGTTTAGTCTTGATTTAGATTTTACCATTAGCAGAGGTAATCATAGCCTAAAACTAATAGGTTTACTAATGAATATGTTATTATTTGTCAATTAGCGACAATCAACATGAATCGAGATTATTTCAGAATAATTAGTGGAACAATTCAGCGGAATGGATATTACAATGTAACTTCAATAATACTTTGTTTATTATGAATCCAAGTGAAATGAATCTATTAGAGGTTGCCAAACAAGAACTCATACGCAGTAATCGGGATTATCGCCACCCCTTTAATTTGATGACCTTGGCTACAATAGATGCCAAGACAGGTTACCCTCAGGTACGCACAGTAGTGATGCGTCACATAAATAGTCTTTTAAATGTACTGTTTTATTCAGACAGCAGATCTCCTAAGATTGTTCAGATTGAGAAAAATAACCTTACATCGATTATTTGGTATCATCCCAAGAGAAAACTACAAGTAAGGATGGATTGTATTGCTCATATCGTCGAAGAAAAGAGCCAGTTATACAAAGATCATTTGCTTAAAGTAAAACATTCCAAAAGTGTTTCGGACTACAATTCTTCTTTGGCTCCAGGTACAGAGCTCAACGGATTGGAAGTAAAGCATAGAGATGAGATTCATTTTAGCCTCATACAATTGAATCCTACACTTATAGATATATTACAACTCAGTAACGAAGGACATCAAAGATCATTGTACATTAGTGCTAATGAACAATGGCAAGAGAGTATATTAGTACCTTAGAGACTTATGCTATGCATAAATAACAATTATAGACCTTTGTTATAACCATCCAGAAGTAGAATAACATATCCTCTGATCTGTAACTTATCTTTATGCTCTGCTAGTGAGGGAATTGAGGATACGCCAAAAAAAACCAGTTAGTACTACTAATAAGCTTTAAATTACAGTATCGACTATGGCTATTGTATTGTAATAATATCCAATTCTTGTTTTATTTGGAACCTTAAAAATAGCTTTTTCATCATTTAGTTATTGATGAATTGGAGGTCATTTAAGTGACTATTCAGATTAAACTTTTTCTTATACTTAATCTTGTATTACAGTTCCTACCTTTGTAAAGAATAAATCACACAGAATGCAAGAATCTTTACAAATATTAAATGACATCTTTGGTTACAGTTCATTCCGTGACAGACAGGGGGATATCATCCAATCGGTTGTAGATGGAAATGATAATTTGGTAATCATGCCTACTGGTGGCGGTAAGTCACTTTGTTATCAAATACCAGCACTAGTAAGAGATGGCTTAGCGATAGTAGTTTCACCGCTTATTGCATTGATGAACGATCAGGTGGCCGCTCTTAAACAACTAGATATTGCTGCAGATGCATTACACAGTAATATAGACGAAGAGACGAAAAGAAGAATCCATAGCGATATAGCCGAAGGTAAACTGAAGATGCTTTATATCTCTCCAGAAGGCTTATTGGCTGGTCGATTTTTGGAATATCTCAAGAATAACAACGTAAGTCTATTTGCAATTGATGAAGCACACTGTGTTTCTGTTTGGGGAAACGATTTTCGTCCAGAGTATGTTAAGCTATCAAGACTCAAAGATACATTTCCGGATATACCTATAGTTGCTTTAACAGCTACTGCTGATCATGCGACCCAATCGGATATAATTACCCAACTTAAACTTAACGAACCGAAGCAGTTTCTTTCTAGCTTTGAAAGAACTAACATCAAAACAGTAGTCAATTCTGGACTAAAGAGAATACAACAGATCTCAAATTTCTTATTGTCACATCAAGGTGAAGCAGGCATCGTTTATTGCCTTAGTCGTAAGAGCACCGAGAAAGTAGCGAATGATCTCAGAGCTCAAGGATATAAAGCTAGAGCGTATCATGCTCGTTTGTCAGCCGACGAGAGGGAGGAAGTGCAACATGAGTTTCAAGCAGATGAGATACAGATAGTATGCGCTACTATAGCATTCGGAATGGGTATTGATAAGCCTAATATTCGTTGGGTGATACATTATAATATGCCCAAAAATATAGAGAGTTATTACCAAGAAATAGGTAGAGGAGGTAGGGATGGCAAACCTGCAGAATCGCTTCTTTTTCATAGCTGGGGAGACTATGTAAGTTTAAAAAGATTTATAGATGAAGGAGAAGCTACAGAGCAATTTAAAATAGTGCAATCTGCTAAGCTTGAGAGGATGTGGGAGTTTGCTACGGCAGCTAGTTGTAGAACTAATTTAGTGCTTAGTTACTTTGGAGAATATAGAAATACCAAGTGCGATCATTGTGATAATTGTTTAAACCCTCCGGAGTTGTTTGATGGCACCAAGTATGTCCAAATGGCATTGAGTGCAGTAATTAGATCTCAGGAGTCAGTCAGCCTCAATTTACTTATAGATGTACTCAGAGGATCCAACAGGACAGAAGTACGAGACTTAGGATTGGATAAAATTAAAACCTTTGGAATCGGAAGAGATGTTCCATTTCTAGATTGGAAGCATTATGTGACTCAGATGATAAATCAAGGATTAGTATCGATAGATTTTACTGATAGATCTAAGCTCAAATCTACACCACTATCTAATCCGATTCTTAAGGGAGAATCAACAATCATGCTGAGTAAGTTCATTCCAAATGATAAGAAGCCTAAGGTCAAAGTACCCAAGTTGTCTATTGATGTTGGAAATGCAGATCAAGATCTTTTAGCGGCCCTAAAAGCATGGCGATTAGGTTTAGCAAAATCTCAAAAAGTGCCTGCATATGTAATTATGAATAATAAAGCATTGGATCAGATCTCTAGCGTGTTACCAAGTAATAGTTCAGAGCTATTAGTGGTAGATGGAGTAGGTAGAGTGAAGCTTATGAAGTATGGAGATGCAATATTGAAAATTGTGAAAGAGTATGGATAGCAGAATGTTATTAAAAATACTGCTAAATAATATTTTTTACAAAAGATTTGGTCAAAATAAGTGGTTTTGGATTCGATCTAGAGTCAATTGATTTCTTAAGGAATAATGCGGAAGGAGATTACTATTCCGTGGATTTGTATAACACAGATTCTGAAACGGAATATGTAAATGATTTTTTAGAAAAAATTCAGAACGATATCTCTTCAACGTTTTTTGTCTAGCATATTAACTTTATTCCATATATTCCTTGCGTAAAAGTGAGTGGATTAACATTTATAGATTAATAAAATATTAATCTATAATCTACCTATATTTGCGGCATAACATCTTCCAACTATGAAGCAATATCACGACCTTCTCAGAAACATATTAGACAAAGGAATTCGTAAAGATGACCGTACAGGTACAGGTACAATTTCTTGCTTTGGATATCAGATGAGATTTGATCTCGCTGATGGTTTTCCTATGCTGACTACTAAAAAGCTTCATCTTAAGTCCATTATTTACGAGCTATTATGGTTTCTCAATGGAGACACTAATGTGAAATACTTACAAAAAAATGGAGTGCGTATCTGGAATGCTTGGGCAGACGAAAATGGAGAATTGGGTCCGGTATATGGTAAGCAATGGAGATCATGGACCAAGCCAAATGGAGAAACAGTCGATCAAATCGAAAGGGTAGTAGATCTCATTAAAAATAATCCTGATAGCCGCCGCATCCTTGTCAATGCTTGGAATGTAGGTGAATTAGAAGATATGGCGCTCACACCTTGTCATTGTCTTTTTCAGTTCTATGTTGCAGATGGTAAGCTTTCTTGTCAGCTTTACCAAAGGTCAGCAGATACATTCTTAGGTGTACCATTTAATATAGCATCATACGCACTACTTACAATGATGCTGGCCGAAGTATGCGACCTAGAGTATGGTGATTTTGTTCATACATTCGGTGATGTACATCTTTACACTAACCACTTAGAGCAGGCAGAGCTTCAACTTACAAGAGACTTCAGAGACTTACCAAAAATGACAATCCGTAAAGGCGTTAAGTCTATTTACGATTTTGAATTCGAAGACTTTACGCTAGAAGGTTACGATCCACATCCACATATCAAAGCTGCTGTGTCAGTGTAAGGAAAACGCGTTTCGCTTTCAATCAAACGCATGTGCGTTGAAACAGACCGTATAGCAATTGGTAGAAACGCATTGATTCAATAATGAAAATACAAACATATTTACTGTTTATTTAAAATTAAGGTGGAAAGAGTCCCTTTTAAATATTCAATCCATTAATTAGGCAGAGGCAAGCTAACGAAGTGATGTGATTAATGTAAAGTTAATGACTGTTGGTAGTTTCGAAACTGCAATTGATTAAGTTTCTAATTTGATTTATTAAAGCTATTTTAATTTAAAACTCAAAATATTAACATAAACTTATTGCTTGTTTTAAACTTTCACAATGACATTTATGAATCACACATTTTTTGCTTTAGAATGAAAATATTGCTTTTGATTATTTTGTTATTTAGACATGGTCTAAATAAATAATATGCATCATAGATTATTGATATAAATGACACCTATTTTTACTTTTGCGTGACGAAGCTAGAACAAGCGTGAATACTATTTATCCGCTTCAAAATACATGTTGTATAAAAGACACAGAAGAATGATACATAATCATCTGAAAATGAAATCATTAATAGCCATATTAGGCCTATTTTTCGCTTTCAATATCACAGCTCAAGTTGACGCAAAAGCTGGAAAAACTCTATTTAGAAATTACTGTGCTCAATGTCACAATAAAGACATGAAGACAGCCATGACTGGGCCAGCACTAGGTGGAGCGCAAGAAAGATGGGGTGACGACGAAGCACTTTATAGCTGGATTCGTAACTCGCAAGCCATGATTGCTGCAGGTCATCCTAGAGCTGTAGAGCTTTGGAATGAGTGGAAGCCAACTGTTATGACAGCTTATCCAGATCTTACTGATGATCAGATTGGTTCCGTTCTAGCTTATGTAGCCGGTACAGCTGATGGTACGTTGAACCCGAAACCAGTTGGAGGTTTAGTAGATGTTTTAGTTAAAGAAGAAAGCTCTAGTAATTTTTGGTATTGGATACTGTTCGCTCTGCTAGTTGGTTTATCACTAACTTTACTCAGAGTTATAGGCAATCTAGATCAACTCAATGCGGAGAAAGAAGGTAAGTCTTACAAGAGAAAGTCTTTAATACAATCTATCACGTCATCAGGATTAGTGTCTATCTTGATATTTGCGTTAGTGTTACTTGCGGGATATACTACAGTTAACAATGCTATGAATCTAGGCCGCCAGCAAGGCTATCAACCAGATCAACCAATAGCATTCTCTCATGCTACTCACGCAGGCTTACATAAGATTGATTGTCAGTATTGTCATGATGGTGCGCGTAGATCAAAGCACGCTGTAATTCCAGCTACAAATACATGTATGAACTGTCACTCTGCAATCAAAGTAGGATCTCAGTACGGTACAGCAGAATTGTCTAAAATATATGCGTCCTCAGGATGGGATCCTAATACAGGAACTTACATTGAGGGTTATGATGATATGGCTGAAGAGGATATCAAAGCCATATTTACAAAGTGGATTACTGAAAATTATAAGGATGAAAAAGAAGTAGATGTTTTAGATGAGTCCGCAATGGAAGAAATCGAAGGGCAATGGAATAATATAGTAACATCTCTAACTAATGAGCAGAAGAAAACTGTACAGGGTCCTATTGAATGGACTAGAGTTCATAACCTTCCGGATCATGTATACTTCAATCACGCTCAGCACGTAACTGCTGGTAAGGTTGAATGTCAGACATGTCATGGTGCGGTAGAAGAGATGGATGTGCTGAAGCAAGATGCGCCACTCTCTATGGGATGGTGTATTAACTGTCACAGACAGACTGAAGTCCAATTCAATGAAAATGACTACTACAAAGACTACGCTAAGTATCATGAAGAGATTCAATCCGGAGAAAGAGATAAAGTAACAGTAGCAGACATTGGAGGACTTGAGTGTCAGAAATGCCATTACTAAATTATTAGGATATAGTTTTATTAAAAATAGAAATTAAGGATTCCTAATCAGGATCTATATATAAATCGAATATAATATACAGATGAGCAACAAAAATTCTAACGTCTGGATTGGTGATAAAGACCTTACAAGAGACGAAAGCTTTATCGCTATTTCTGAGCAAGAGTTTGCTGATAGTTCACTATTAGAAACATTAGGTAACGAAGAGGTGGCTGAGTCTTCTAAAGGTAACAGGAGAGATTTCCTTAAGTTCCTTGGATTTGGACTAGGTGCTGCTACTATAGCGGCAGGATGTGATATCCCAGTGAAAAGAGCATTGCCATATGTAGTTAAACCAGAGGAGATTATCCCAGGTGTAGCGAACTACTACGCATCAACATTTGTCAATGGAAGTGATTATGCTCCAATATTAGTAAAGACAAGAGAAGCACGTCCTATTAAGGTTGAGGGTAATGCAGCGATGGGCCAAGGTGGATCTTCTGCGAGAGCACAAGCATCCGTACTTGATCTGTATGATACCAATAGATATTCAAAGCCATATGTAAAGAATGACGAAGCTTGGGATGCAATTAGTTGGGCTGATTTAGATAAGTCGGTTATGGCTAAGCTAGCTGCAGCATCTAACATACGTATCCTCACTAATACGATTATGAGCCCTACAACCCAGGCGGCCGTAGATGCATTCACAGCGAAGTATCCTTTTACTAAAATAGTGATGCATGATTCAGTGTCTTACTCAGGAATACTAGATGCTAATCAATCAGACTTCGGAGATAGATCTATCCCAGGTTACCATTTTGATAAAGCGGATGTAATCGTTGGGTTTGATGCCGATTTTCTGGGGACATGGGTTTCTCCAACAGAGTTTAACCAACAGTATGCTTTAGGAAGACAAGTAAAAGACGTAAAAAATCCGAATATCAGTAAGCATATTCAAGTAGAGAGTGGGATGTCTCTTACAGGATCAAATGCGGATAATAGAATATTAGTAAAGCCATCTGCTATGGGAGAGGCTATCGCTTATTTGTACGGCAAGTTGATTGGCGGATCAGCATCTGCTAAAGGTCTTACTGATAAAGCAAGAAAAGCACTCGATAAGACTGCAGCATCTTTGTCAGTAGCTAAAGGAAAATCACTAGTAGTATCTGGCAGTAATAATCCTGCAGAGCAAATGCTAGTTAACGGAATTAATAACGCATTAGGTAACTACGGATCTACGATCGACTTCGGATTAGCATATCTAAATAGAGCAGGAAGTGATGAAGATGTAGCGGATTTAGTAGCAGAAATGAAAAGTGGATCTGTTGATGCATTGATTGTAATGGGTACTAATCCAGCTTACAGTCACGCAGCTAAAACAGCTTTCACGGAAGCTATGAGCAAAGTAGCTACTAAGATCTCATTGGCATATGCCAATGATGAGACAACAGCTCTTTGTGATTTGATAGCTCCAGTGCACCACTCACTAGAATCTTGGGGAGATGTACAGGCGCGTAAAGGAATTGTTACTATGATTCAGCCTACTATTCAGCCATTATTCGATACAAGACAAAAGGAAGTATCTCTAATGCTATGGGCAGGAAGTTCGTCTACTGACATGTATGAGACTATGCAATCAGTTTGGAAAAATACAGTGTTCCCACTTCAGTCTAAATATGCATCTTTCAGTTCATTCTGGAATGCATCGTTACATGACGGAGGTGTAATTGTAAGGGGAGGGTCATCAGCTTCTTACTCAGGTAATGCGTCGGCAGCTCTTAGAAATATTTCTAAGTCAGCATCTTCCGAATTAGAAATATCATTTTTCGAACCAGTTTCTATAGGTAATGGACAATACTCTAATAATCCGTGGTTACAAGAGATGCCTGATCCTGTTACACGAACTTCTTGGGGTAATTATCTTGCAGTACCAGTATCATTCGATGGTCACAATAAAATGATCGGACTTAATGGTCTCGAAGACGGTGATATGGTAGAGCTCAAAATTGGAGGTAAAACTGTTACTGTACCAGTTATTAAGCAATTTGGTCAGATGCCAGGGACTGTATCTCTCGCACTTGGATATGGTAGAACTGTATCTGGTCCTGCTGGTCTTAATGTTGGTGTAGATGTAAATGATTGTATCACGGTAAATAACGGATACGCTCAATACTATAATAACTCGGCATCATTATCTGCAAAGGTAGGAACTGAGAAAGAATATTCTTGCGTACAGTATCACCATACATATGGTGTGACAACACTGAAAGATGGAGTAGAGATAAATGCTGATGAAGAAGCTTTAGGTATGGCTTATGGATTAAGTGGATATCAAGGAGCTCTTACAGATAGATCAGTAATCTATCACTCAAGAGTAGATGACTTAAAAGATAACTTAGATAATCTTCATCACAAAAGAGAGCATGCTCAGCACCTAAATGATCAGCAGTATTATAGTGGATTTGATGAGGTTTACGAGATGGGTCACCATTGGGGAATGCACGTAGATCTTAATGCCTGTACAGGTTGTGGAGCTTGTACAGTAGCGTGTATGGCTGAGAATAATATCCCAGTAGTTGGTAAAAGAGAAGTATCACGTCACCACGAGATGTCTTGGTTGCGTATTGATAGGTACTACTATGGAGATATCGAAAATCCGAGAGCTGTATACCAACCTATGATGTGTCAGCACTGTGATAACGCTCCATGTGAGAATGTGTGTCCAGTAAATGCTACAAACCACAGTAGTGAAGGTCTTAATCAGATGACGTATAACAGATGTATCGGTACAAGGTACTGTGCTAATAATTGTCCTTATAAAGTAAGAAGATTCAACTGGTTAGATTATACAAATTCGGATTTATTCCCAGCAAATCAACCAGCACTTACTAATAATGATGACTCAATACCTTACGGAGCAGATAATCTGACTCGTATGGTACTTAACCCTGACGTGACAGTAAGATCAAGAGGAGTAATTGAGAAATGTAGCTTTTGTGTACAACGAATCCAAGAAGGTAAACTTACTGCTAAAACAGAAGGTCGCCAACTTAGAGATGGCGATGTGAAGTCAGCATGTATGACTGTCTGTCCTACAGGTGCCATCACATTCGGTGACCAAAATGATAAGAACAGTTTATTAGCTAAAAAATTAGCTAGTCCACTTAACTTTATAGCTTTAGAAGAAATCAACGTAAGATCTTCAGTGAACTATACTATGAAAGTAAATAACCACGACGAGTCATTAGATGCATAGTCCAATATATACTTTCAAACTAATAAATAGATAACGATATAAACATTAAAGATATGAGTGGCCACGTAAGTCCAATTAGACCTCCTTTAGTTACAGGGAATAAGACATATCACCAGATTACAGAAGATCTGATCTCTCCAACGGAGAGAGTGCCATCGAAAGCCTGGATTTTAGGATTAATCCTATCTGTAAGTGTATTTTCATTTGGGGCATTCTGTATCCTATGGACGATATGGAATGGTATAGGTACTTGGGATCTCAACCGCACAATCAATTGGGGTTGGGATATTACCAATTTTGTTTGGTGGATCGGTATCGGTCACGCAGGTACTTTGATTTCGGCGATTCTTCTCATCTTTCGTCAAAAATGGCGTACTGGTGTAAACAGAGCAGCGGAAGCCATGACTATATTTGCCGTGATGTGTGCTGGTTTGTTCCCCTTGATTCACATGGGACGTATTTGGTTAGCAATGTTCATATTCCCTTATCCTAATACAAGGGGACCGTTATGGGTGAATTTCAACTCACCTTTACTTTGGGATGTATTTGCGATATCTACATATTTCACAGTATCGTTATTGTTTTGGTATACAGGTCTTGTTCCTGATTTTGCTTCTGTAAGGGATAGAGCAAAGGGTTTGAGAAAGAAAATATATAACTTCTTATCATTTGGATGGACAGGATCAGCAAAGCATTGGCAAAGATGGGAATATCTATCTCTTATACTTGCAGGTATAGCTACACCGCTTGTACTTTCTGTACATACTATTGTATCATTTGATTTTGCCACTTCTGTTATTCCAGGATGGCATACAACCATCTTTCCTCCATATTTTGTGGCAGGAGCGATCTTCTCTGGGTTCGCTATGGTACTCACTCTTATGATTATTACCCGTAAGATACTTGGTCTAGAAGATTATATTACTATCGAGCATGTTGAGTCTATGAATAAAGTAATATTAGTAACGGGTACTATCGTGGGCGTAGCATATTTAACAGAGCTATTTATTGCCTGGTATTCGGGATATGTATATGAGCAATTTGCTTTTTTTAATAGAGCAGCTGGTCCATATTGGTGGTCATATTTTGGTATGATGTTTTGTAATGTTTTATCGCCTCAGTTATTTTGGAAGAAAAGTTGGAGACGTAATATTTGGCTCACATTCTTCATGTCTATATTTATTAATATTGGTATGTGGTTTGAGAGATTCGTAATTATCGCTACTACACTAGCTAGGGACTATTTACCATCATCTTGGTCGTATTATTCACCTACTTGGGTTGAGATAGGCATCTTCGTTGGTACGATGGGACTATTCTTTACACTATATCTTATTTTTTGTAGGGTAGCACCGGTAGTTGCAGTGGCAGAGATTAAGGCTATTCTCAAGACTTCAGGTAACCAATATGTCGGTCCCGATGCTCAACATCAGCATCCCAAGGATGTAAAGGTAGAATCAGAACCGAATCACACTAGTATTTAATTAATAAGATATCAATAAGCTATTATGGCACATCAAGATAAAGAAGTAATCTACGGTCTATATGACGATGAGACAGATCTATTGAAAGCTGTCAAGGAGGCTAAAGATCAGCACTTAGAGATCATGGATGTATATTCTCCATTTCCTGTGCACGGTCTTGATCCTATTCTTGGATTAGCTGAATCAAGATTGCACATAGCAGGATTCGTCTATGGAGCAATAGGTACACTTACAGCTTTCCTAGGGATGACTTGGATTTTCACTAAGGATTGGCCGATAATATTTGGTGGAAAGCCTTATTGGTCTGTGCCTGCATTTATTCCTATTACTTTTGAACTTACAGTTTTGTTCTCATGTGTAGGTATGGTGATCACATTCTATATAGTTTCGGGTTTAGGTCCGGGTGTGACTAATGATTATCTTGATGACCGTATCACAGATGATAAATTTTGTATTGCTTTTGATATGTCGGAGGTGGATGGAGCAGCTGCTAAATCTTTTTTAAGTGACACAGGCGCTGACGTAAATCAAAAAATCATATAGTTTAATAATTTTTCTAGACAAATAATGAAATAATTGCAATTATAACATACAAATAGATGCAAACAACATTAAAATATATAACAGCTGTAGTAATTACCATATGCTTTTTTACAGCATGTCAGCAGCCAGGAGTAAACTCAACAGGAAGTGAGTACATGCCTGACATGGCACACTCAGTTGCATACGAAGCTAACTACTATGCTTATTACTATCATAATACTTGGGGCACTGAGGATGAGTATTACAAAATGGCAGGACCAAGACAGCCAGTAAAAGGCACGATCGCAAGATCTGCAGCAGGTACCGGTAAGGATAATGCACTTAATTATCCATATGCTGACACTGAGGAAGAAAGAAAAAGAGCTATAGCCCAACTTATTGAAAATCCATATTCAATCACCGATGCTGGTTTAGTACAAGGTAAGGAACTATACAATGTTATGTGTGGTATCTGTCATGGTGAAAAAGGTGACGGTCTTGGCTACTTAGTGAGAGATGATGGAGGTAAATATCCAGCAGCACCAGCAAACTTCCTTTTGGAAGAACATTTATCTGCGTCTAATGGTAGATATTATCATGCGATTATGTATGGTAAAAATGTAATGGGCGCATATAAAGACAAACTTTCTTTCGAAGAAAGATGGAATGTCATTCACTACATCAGATCATTGCAAGCCAAGGAACTTAAATTGGAATATAATCAAATGTCTAATACACTAAATAATGTAGACAGACCAGCAGGTGAAATTGTATCTGTAAAAATACAAGATGGAAATGGGGATGAAAGAGGTCATGGATCTGAAGAGAGTCATGCACATGATCATGAGTCAAAAGAGGGGTACAGAGGTGAAGATCGTGGTCAAGGTCATTAAGCCAAGAGATTAATACGAAAAAGATATCTACAGTCTTTTACAATAAAAGATAAAGAGACTTAAATAAAAGAAATATGAATCAATATACATTTTCAGGAACAGCAAAAACAGTAACTATCGGAGCGATGATAGTTGGTGTCGTGAGTATGTTACTGACTTGGTTTGTGGGCGCAGATGATCTGCAAAGTAGATTTTGGTCTAACTTCCTACACAACAGCACATTCTTCTTAGGAATATCTATGATGGCATTCTTCTTTATTGCTGTGTGTATCACTGCTTATGCAGGTTGGGCATCGGTATTCAAGAGAGTGTGGGAAGCAATGTCTGCTAACATGTTAGTTGGATTTATTTTTATGCTCGTTATAGCCCTGACGACTTATTTCCATTGGAATCATCTTTATCACTGGGCAGATGCTGCCGCAGTAGCTGAGGATCCAATATTAAATGGTAAAAAGAGTTTCCTTAATCCAAATTGGTACTTATTTGGTACAATTATAATAGTAGGTACTTGGGTTGTATTTGGTCGTAAGATGAGATCTCTATCTTTAGATGAGGATGAAGACCAAGGGCATGATTTTGCAAAACATAGGAGTATGCGGATATGGTCGGCAGTATTCTTACCAATCATGGGTTTCTCTAGTGCAGCAATGATCTGGCAATGGCTTATGAGTGTGGACGCGCATTGGTACAGTACACTATATGCATGGCATGCTGCAGTAAGTTGGTTTGTAGCTATGATTTGTCTTACTATTTTACTACTGATATACCTTAAGAGTAAAGGATTGTACAAGGAAGTGACAAATGAGCATATGCATGATTTAGGTAAGTTCTTATTTGCGTTCTCTATATTTTGGACATACATGTGGTTCTCACAATTCATGCTGATTTGGTATGCTAACATCGGTGAGGAAACAACATATTTCTTACTCCGAAGAGAAGAGTACCCGATTTTATTTTATGCTAACCTCGCAGTAAACTTCTTGATACCATTCTTTGTTTTAATGAGGAATGATACAAAGAGGAAACTTGGATCATTGGCTTTTGTTTCGCTATTGGTATTCATAGGTCACTGGTTAGATTTTTTCCTTATGATAAAGCCGGGAGTGAAAATCACAAGAGATGATCATGGACATATGGCTGCACACGGCGAAGAAGTTGTGCATGGAGCAGCGGAACATGGCATACATGAATCAGTGGCTTCTTCGTTTGAGGTGGGTTATACTATACCAGGTCTATTAGAGCTTGGTACTATGATTGGGTTTTTAGGATTATTCTTTTTTGTAACATTGACTGCTTTATCAAAAGCGCCATTGATCGCTAAGAATGATCCTTACCTAGACGAATCATTACACCACCACACATAGACCAATTGGTTTATTATTAATAAAGAGACAACAACTTATTTTAGTATAATATACAATACCATATAATGACTGGATTGATAATATTTTTAATTTTTCTTCTTCTAGGGGTTATAATTGTGCAGATCGGTAGAGTGTCCGAGTTGGCATCAAAGATCAGAGGCGAAGAAGAAGTGGAGCAGCAAAGCACAAATCGTCAAGCGAAGATGTTGATGTTGTTCTTAGCCCTATTCTTAGTGTTGGGATTAGGGTCTGCTTATTATTTTAAAGATGTAATGCTTGGATATGGTCCATTAGTAGCTGCATCGGATCACGGTGGAGACATTGATTCTTTATTCAATTGGACGTTGTTTTTTACTGGGATTGTATTTGTGATTACTCAAATATTACTATTCTGGTTCTCTTATAAGTACAGAACCATGCCGGGTAGAAAAGCAATGTTTCAACCTCACAATAACACTCTAGAAATTATTTGGACTGTAGTACCAGCCGTAGTTATGACTTTTTTAGTTGTGAATGGTTTGGTCGTGTGGAATGAAATAATGGCTGAGCCTAATGGTGAATATCTAGAAATTGAAGCTACAGGATATCAGTTTGCTTGGGATATTAGATATCCAGGAGCAGATAACAAGTTGGCTACAAAGAATTTTAGATTAATTGATCCAGCAACTAACCCATTAGGGATAGATTGGACAGATGATAAATCTATAGATGATGTAATCTTAACTGGGGCAGATAAGATCGTACTACCTGTAGATACTACAGTAAGAGTTCGTATTACATCTAAGGATGTATTACATAACTTTTATTTACCTCACTTTAGAGTAAAAATGGATGCTATACCAGGATTACCTACTTTCTTTGTGTTTAGGCCGATAACTACTACTAAGGAGTTTCGTAAAAATTTGAAAAATTATCCAGAGTGGAGAACACCTTATGATCCAGAAGATCCAGAAAGTAAGGAAAGATGGGAAATGTTTGACTATGAGCTTGCATGTGCAGAGCTATGTGGTAAATCTCATTACGCTATGAGACGAATTGTAGAGATAGTAACAAGAGAAGAATACAATGAATGGATGGCTGAGAAAAATACTAAGCCATACTATCGTACGACAATAAGAGGTACAGATGCTGATCCAAGAAAAGGAGAGCTACTTGATATCGAAAAGAAGAATAGAAATATTGAGCTTACTTCGGAATTTACTTTGGCTACGGAGTCTGAAAGCTTAAAGGATAAGATAATTAATCTTAAGAATATATTTTATGAAACTGGTTCTGCAACTCTAGATAACCAGTCTCAATCTGAGCTTGACAAATTATCACAATTACTTGTACAGTTTCCTTCTGTGAATGCGCAGATAATAAGTCATACAGATAATCTAGGTGACGCTGACTTAAACTATACTCTATCAGAGTCAAGAGCAGGTAACGTTAGACAATACCTATTGAATAAAGGAATAAACGCAGACAGGTTATCGAGTGTTGGATTTGGGGAAATTCAACCTATAGAATCAAACGGTAGTCCTGAAGCTAGAGAATCAAACGGAAGAACTGAACTTAGAATTATTTCTAATCTCATTGTAAAAAATTAAACCATGGCTGAAGTAGCAAAAAAGTACGATACTGACGTATTGATCCAGGATAATGGCTATGATGATCATTTTCATGATCATCACCACGGAGATAAGTATCAATCAGGATTCTTGGGACACTATGTGTTCTCTATGGATCATAAAATAATTGCTAGGCAATTCCTTATTACAGGAATTATTTGGGCAATTATTGGCGCAGCAATGTCTGTAGTTTTCAGACTCCAATTAGGTTTTCCGGAAGAGAGTATGGCATGGTTAAAGCCGGTATTGGGCAAATGGATCACATTAAATGATGGAGTGGGAACATTGGCTCCTGAGTTTTATTATGCATTAGTGACGATGCACGGTACCATCTTGGTATTCTTTGTATTGACAGCTGGATTGAGTGGAACATTTAGTAATCTATTGATTCCTTTGCAACTGGGAGCAAGAGATATGGCCTCACCATTCCTCAATATGTTATCATACTGGTTCTTCTTCTTCTCGGGTGTAATCATGATGTATTCTCTATTCCTTAATACAGGACCGTTCTCAGGAGGGTGGACGGCTTATCCACCACTTAGCGCACTACCACAAGCATCATCAGGATCAGGAGCAGGCATGACATTATGGTTAGTAAGTTTGACACTTTTCGTAGTATCGGTATTGCTTGGTGGCATCAATTATGTAACTACAGTACTTAATCTAAGAACTAAAGGTATGTCTATGTGGAGAATGCCTTTAACAATATGGGCTTTCTTCGTAACGGCTATATTAGGTATCCTTTCATTTCCAGTATTAGTATCTGGATTTTTTATGTTGATGATGGATAGAGGTTTAGGAACTTCGTTTTTCCTAAATGAAATCTTTATAGAAGGTCAAGCATTGGAGCGTATAGGTGGTACTCCCGTGTTGTATCAGCACCTTTTCTGGTTCTTAGGTCACCCTGAAGTATACATTATTATACTTCCTGCAATGGGTCTAGCTTCAGAGGTTCTATCTGTACATGCACGTAAGCCAATATTTGGTTATAGAGCGATGGTGTATTCTATCCTTGCGATTGGATTTTTATCGTTTATAGTATGGGCTCACCACATGTTTATGTCTGGGGTTAATCCATTTATTTCTAACTTCTTTGTAGTATTTACATTGATCATTGCAGTGCCATCAGCAGTCAAAGTGTTCAACTGGATTACTACACTTTATGGAGCCAACATTAGATTGAATTCACCAATGCTTTTTGCAATTGGATTTGTTTCGATGTTTATCTCTGGAGGTCTTACCGGTATATTTTTAGGTAACTCTACTCTTGATATTCAGATGCACGACACCTACTTCGTTGTAGCTCACTTTCACGTTGTGATGGGTGTAGCCGCTTTCTTTGGTATGTTCGCAGGTATCTATCATTGGTACCCTAAAATGTTTGGTAGATTTATGAATGAGACGTTAGGTAAGTTCCACTTTTGGGGTACTTTGATTGGTGCATATGCTATATTTTGGCCAATGCACTACATAGGTATGGCAGGTGTACCTAGAAGATATTATAGCTTCCAATCTTACGATGCATTTAAGCATTTTGGAGATATGAACAAGTTTATAACTATCGCTGCTATTGTAGTTTTCTTCGTACAGATTGTGTTCGTGATAAACTTCTTCTATAGTATTTGGAGAGGTCGTAAGATGACAACACAAAATCCATGGGGTGCTAATACTTTAGAGTGGACTACTCCTATCGAGCCTATCCACGGTAACTGGCCAGGAAGTCTTCCTACTGTTCACAGATGGGCGTATGATTATAACAAAGATGAGAGAGAATTTGTACCTCAAGTAGTTCCATTAGCTGAAGGTGAGATAGGAGACCATTAATTTATAATAACAGATATACTAACTAATAGATAGTACTAATTGGATAAAACTAATACATATATAGGAGTAGCTGACATTAAGTTGTATACCAAGATGGATGACTACTCCATGCTGGTAAAGCTTAGACTGAATCTATTTGTAGTATTTAGTTCTGTGTTAGCTTATTTTATTGTCGCTGGATCGACTGTTAGTTGGTTACATGTCGGTCTAATTGCAATTGGAGGCTTTTTAATAACTTCGGCAGCCAATACGCTTAATCAAGTCTTGGAAAAAGATTTCGATAAGTTAATGACTAGAACAGCAAATAGACCATTAGCTGCGGGCCGTATGAAAGTATCTGAGGCCGTAATATTTGCGGGCTTGACCACGATAATAGGTGTAGTTCTATTAGCGATGATCAATCCATTAGTGGTATTGCTATCAATGCTATCTTTAGTGAGTTATGCATTCCTCTACACACCACTGAAGAGACACTCTACATTGGCTGTAGCGGTAGGAGCGATACCAGGAGCACTCCCGGTAATGATCGGCGGAGTTGCAGCAGAAGGGCAATTGACATTAATAATATCATGCTTATTCTTCATTCAGTTTTTATGGCAGTTCCCACACTTTTGGGCTATTGCATATTTAGCTTTTGATGATTATCATGCAGCAGGTTACAAACTATTACCTGTGGACTCAAATGACAACATAGATTCTAAGTTAGGACTGCATGCTTCGCTGTATGCTTTATTGATCATCCCATTTGTGGTGATGCTATATATATCTGGCGACGCATCTATAATCGCAAGTATAGTATCAGGGCTTATGGCTTTGGTGTATTTATATATGTCTCTAAATTTTTATATCACTACAGAACGAAGAACAGCTTTGGGACTGATGTTTAGTTCCTTCATTTTTTTACCAGTAGTACTCATATCGTACTGGGTACTTTAAAAGTATAAATGACAATGGATGTGATAGTTGATAGTAATCAAGACATAGTACGTAACAGAATTAATCCTAATAAGTTTGCTCTATGGGCAGGTATGGCGAGTATATTAATGATGTTCATGGGCTGGACGAGTGCTTATATTATAAAGCAAGCAGGAGGCAATTGGATAGATTATAGGATACCAGATATCTTTTTTTTGAGTACAGTAATAATTATACTTAGTAGCATTACGCTACATACTTCATATAGGTCTTTTCTCAATGGGAATGAGGTGAGATATAAGTTATTACTATTGGTAACTGGGTTACTTGGACTGATATTCGTAGTGACGCAGTATATGGGATGGTCTCATATGTTCAACATAGGGATTGATCTGAAGGCTAACCCTTCTGGATCATTTTTCTATCTGATCACAGCTGCTCATGCAGCGCATGTTTTAGCAGGAGTGGCGGCTATAGTAGTAGCATGTTTTCATGCATTTACACTGAAGTATAAAGTAACAGTAAAACGAAAAAACAGATTTGAACTAGTATTACATTATTGGCATTTTGTAGATATCTTATGGGTATACTTATTAGCTTTTTTAATACTTAGTAAATAATCTATTTTTCAAAACAGATTGAACAGTTATTTAGAAAGACAATTTGTTAATGAAATTTGCAATACAGAATAATATTTAAACAATGGCAACAGATACAACAGGACAAGTAAAAGTCGATAGCGGAACTTGGGATGGAGGTAACGAACCTTTCAAGGCGAGCTATGGAAAGCTGATGATGTGGTATTTTCTTCTTTCGGATTCATTTACATTCGCAGGTTTCCTTATTGCTTATGGAGCGCTTAGAATCAGTATGCCTTCATGGCCAGTACCGGATTTTGTATTCAGTCTTCTTCCTGGAGGAATAGAGAATATGCCTCTTATCTTTGTAACGATCATGACGTTCGTTCTTCTTTTTAGTTCTTACACAATGGTAAGGGCGGTGCAAGAAGGACATCAAGAGAATCGAAAGGGTGTAGTATTTTGGATGTTACTTACGATTATTGGAGGATCGGCATTCTTAGGTTGTCAAGCTTGGGAGTGGAACACACTGATAGGAAAAGAGCATATGACTATCTCAACTAATCCATTTGGTACACATACAGAAAGTGGAGTGTATCTAGAAGGAGACGGACACCATATCAATGAAGGTGATACTTTCGCGGAAGGTGATTCATATCTAATACATCAGCATTCAGGTGAATTTCATCCACTTAGTTATAAAGTAACTGAAGGTGATGATGCGGGAACTACTAAGCAAATGGAGTTTGGTCCTAAAGCATTTGGGGCATTATTTTACTTCATTACAGGATTCCACGGATTCCACGTTTTCTCAGGTGTAGTGTTCTTGATCATTATCATGGTCAACTCATTCACTGGGCTATATGCCGAGAGGAAGAATGGATACGAGATGGTAGAAAAGATTGGTTTGTACTGGCACTTTGTCGATCTAGTATGGGTATTCGTATTCTTAGTGTTTTATCTAATATAATAGGTAGAAATCAAGCAAGAACAACGATAATCAACATTAAATAATACAATACAAATAATATATTTATGGGACATATGACATACGAACAGTCAAAAAGTGTTGCATTAAAGCTAATCATCGTACTAGCTGTCATTACAATTATAGAAGTAGCTATAGCCTTAGTAGGTAAGGGATATATTATTGAAGGGTTTCACGCTCCTATATTTGTGATGGCTATTCTCATGATTGGTCTTAGCCTTTATAAGGCCTATAAAATTGTATACGAATTTATGCACTTGGGACATGAAGTACCGGGATTACTTAAGTCAGTGCTATTACCCGTACTATTACTGGTTTGGGCTATTATAGCATTCTTTTGGGAGGGTAGTGATTGGAATGCTCGTAGAACATTAATAGATAATAAGAACAAAGAAGAGGTTGGAGTAAATACTCCGACAACTATGGATATAAAGCAATGGGAAAAAGAACCATTGGTATAATATTACTTTGCTAAAAATACAGAAAGGCAAGCTCATTGATTTGGGCTTGCCTTTTTTGTTTATGATCTAGTCGTAATATTGCAAAATTGTGAAGAACTTTAAAACCTTTCAACCCTTATAAACTGTTAACTTTACAAATCAATAATAGCTATGAAAAGAATAATTCCAATACTCGTACTATTTCTCTTGTTCATCGTGTTACCTCTTGGGTCATATCTATATCTCAGTGGAGGTGTAGATTATAGATTAGCAGCTCTTGAGAAGATCCAGCCTAAAGGAGAGCTTTTAGATTTTGAGTATTATTTAGAAGGAGTAGCAATTAGTAGTAGATCGTTAAAAAACAAAACAGTTCTTATACATGTAAATGAGGGTAGTCAAGATAGTAAGTATCTACAAAGATTTTATGATCAGTTCAAGCAATCTGCCAATATTGAGTTTTTACAGATTGTAAGTGACAGTCTTGTACAAGTGGAAGAAGGATTTAATAAAGTCTATAGCCCAACTGCAAATGCTATAATGGAAGCATATAGTGGGAAAGATATCATATTGGTAGATACAGCTATGCAAGTGAGAAGTTACTATGATCTTAACGATACTACAGTAAATGAGTTAGTGAGAGACATCTCTGTAATACTACCTCTAAAGAAGAAATCATCTATTAAAATGAAGGACAGATAATGAATACTCCCAATCCAAAATTAGGAAAAAAGTTAGATAAACTAGCGTATGTATTATCGGCAGTAGTGATCGCATTAGTAATCCTTATGCGTGGACCTAATAAGCCAGAAGTGGGATTTGACACGAGCATACTTCCTCCGATCAATGCTATACTGAATACATTCTGCGCACTATCGCTATTAATGGCCGTATTTTTCATTAAGCGTAAGAATATAAATATGCATAGAAAAATGGTCTTTGCAGCAATGGTCTTTTCAATTCTTTTTCTGCTGTGTTATGTATTATATCACTTTACGACTTACGAAACTATCTATTGTAAACAAGGTAATATTCGGTATGTTTATTTCACTATTTTAATATCGCATATCATATTAGCAGCTGTATCGCTACCATTCATACTGTTGACTTTCATCAGAGGATATACTTTCCAAGTTGAGAAGCACAGAAGGATGGCTAAGTGGGTATTTCCTATCTGGTTATATGTAGCGATAAGTGGACCTTTAGTATATCTCATGTTAGCACCTTGTTATCCTAAATAGATGCCTAATGAAAGCTAAAACTCTAATTATATTATTCGTATTACTAATTGTTCCGTTTGGAATTGAGCTTCTAGCTCAATGTCCAATGTGTAGAATGGCCGCAGAGAGTAATCTAGACAATGGAGGAACTGAAGGTCGTGGACTAAACACTGGAATATTATATTTATTTTCTATGCCTTATCTCATCGCAGGGATATTAGGGTTTATTTGGTGGAGAAATAGAGTAAAGGACGTAGATGAATTGCTGGATTAGTGTGGCCTTTTTTTCGCTAATTGGTAGCGATGGATTTATAAAACACAATGAAGCTAAAGTGTCGAAAAAATAGATTTGGGACAATTTACCTAACTCTCTTATTATAACATTAACACACAAATTCCACACTTCAATAATCATTTCTTTGCCAATCACGTTATTACAAACATGAAAGATTTCTTACTATCTGTTTTTTTATTGCTATCGTTAGCTGCATCAGCGCAATGGACCAAGTTAACTTCTTACGATAAGTATGATGAAATGGCACAAGAGTACATGGATAGAGATGACGGATACACATATGTGATCAACTATTGGGCAACATGGTGTGGACCTTGCGTCAAAGAATTACCTTATTTTGAGCAGTTACTGAAGGATTACAGTCATGATAAGACCAAAGTAATACTTGTCAGTCTTGATTTCCCTAAAAAAGTAGATTCCAAACTTCTTCCTTTTTTAAATAAACATAATATCCAATCTGAAGTAGTCATTCTAGATGATCCTAAAAGTAATATTTGGATCGATAAAGTAGATCTATCTTGGGAAGGTGCTATTCCGGTCACCATCATTTATAGAGGTGAAAAGCGAGTGTTTTGGGATGGCGAGTTCGATACTTATGAAGATTTAGATAAATTATTCTTATCAATTCACAATTAATCAAATTAAACAAATAGTTATGAGTCAATTCTTATTAGTATTATTCTCACTTGTTATGCCATTCACATCTTCTAATGAAGTTGGTGACCCTTATACTGTAGGTGATAAAGTTGAAGACTTCAACCTTAAGAGTGTAGATGGAAATATGTATTCTCTTTCATCTGCTAAGAATGTAAAAGGATATATCGTAGTATTCACATGTAACCATTGTCCTTATGCTGTGATGTACGAAGACAGGATGAACGATCTCAATGCATTTGCAAATAAGAATGACTTCGCTCTATTTGCGATCAATCCTAACGATCCTAACAAAGTACCAGAAGATGGCTTTGCTGAGATGCAAGTAAGGGCTAAAGAGAAGGGATTTGAGTTTCCTTATATGATGGACGAGGGACAAAAAGTATATCCAAAATGGGGTGCAACTAAAACGCCGCACGCATATGTACTAGACGCTAATATGGTCATCCAATATATCGGAGCGATAGATAATAGCCCAAGAGATGCAGCAGCAGCTACAATTAACTATGTAGAAAAAGCAGCACGGTCTATTTTACTTGGAGAAACGCCGGCAATCACAAAGACCAAAGCGATCGGTTGTTCTATTAAGACTATGTAGATTAATCTATTGCTTTTGAAATTACCATTAACCGAGTAAGTTCCGTTCAAGTTGATCAGTATTATACCACAGTAATTCCTGCTAATTGCAGCAGTATTGGTATAAGATATTTGCTACCATTAGCAATCAAGCCTGACAATGTTTACATTTGTCAGGCTTGATTATTTTAGAATCAAGCCTGACAAATCGCAAACAACACTCAGATGACTATACGCACGCTATTATATCTATTCTCTACTACTATTATCATGTTTTCATGTAAATCTGATCCATTGAGTGATATGAAGAAAACTGAGTTGATGAGTCATGGTTTTCCTATAGCCATGTATGTTCCTGAAGGTGCTGTGATCCAGAAAACTGATTTAGGTGTTATGCAAGATCTTACGATCAAAGCAAAAAAAAACTACTATGTACAGATTTTTTCAAGTGATCTATTGACACTTGATAAGAAGGTAGTAATGAATGAAAAGCTAGTAGAGGCTAAGTCGCACAGGTATTTCTCTAAGATCATATCTGAAGAAGATGATGGATTTATATTCGAAAAGAACGTAGATGGTATACTCAACTATGATTTTCGATACGTCAAGATTCAAGGGGATAAAGAATTCGTTTTCCAGACAGGACTAGTAGGTAATTATTCGGAAGATGATGTAAAAGCGATGTACGCTTCTGTGAAGTAGTCAATAATAGTATCGCAACACAATTCATAAATATGAATAGAGAACCCAAAGACATCCATGCTCTTAGACAGAATTATACCAGAGCTGAACTTCAAGAAAGCAAAGCGGGTAATGATCCAATGCAGTTCTTTAAGAAATGGTTTTGTGAAGCGCAGGACTCAAATATACTAGAGCCTAATGCCATGATACTGTCTACAGTTTCGGCTGACCTTAGATCTCATTCTAGAACTGTGCTATTAAAAGAAATTACAACACAAGGATTTGTATTCTATTCCAATTACCAGAGTGCCAAAGCGATGGATATTGAGCATAGCGCTCATGTGTCTGTCACATTTCTTTGGAAAGAATTAGAACGTCAAGTACGCATAGAAGGTAAAGCGGAAAAGGTAAGCGTAGAAAGATCAGAAAAGTACTTTCAAAGTAGACCAAGAGGAAGCCAGTTAGGCGCTTGGGCTAGTCCACAAAGTGATGTCATTATGGACAGATCCGTGCTTCACGATAACTTAAATGCCTTAAAAGAAAAATATCCTGAGGGCTCGCCAATCCCAATTCCTCCACATTGGGGCGGTTACGAGATTAAGCCGGATCTTATAGAGTTTTGGCAGGGTAGAGAAAGTCGGTTACATGATCGATTAGTGTTTACCGCTTCAGACGATCTTTGGACAATTGTAAGGTTAGCGCCATAAGCGATCAAAAGAATACTAGCGATTGCTATAAATTATTACATCTTAAACTGCGACTCATAACAGCCCATATCAGGCGCGCTACTTCTCATTCTTCCTAACAGATCATCAGTGACACCATTGATAGGTATTGACTTTCTTTCAGCGATAGATAGAGAATCTAGTTCAAAATTATCATCGTTGACATCGACAAATAGAGCGTCTGTTCCATTAAAATTGATGCAATCATTACAGTTGTCAAAGAAATCGGGTCTTGATTCTAAGAACTCATCAATTCTGATCATGGTATTGTTGAAAGTATAATCTACTGTGAAAGGATCCGACCCTTCAAATTCGTCAATCAATATCTCATCTCTTGAAGACCCGACAAGTATGCTATTAGATATTGTAGCCATTAATGGATTGGTTCTTATTTCACCAAGGCATAGTTGATCTGTACAGAGATAGTTTTCCATACGAAGTGCTTCGGCTTGTATACCATAAGAAACAACTGTGGAGAAATTCATATTGTAGTTGCCGCCATATCTCCAATATACACCATAGCTTCCGGCAGAATAAATAAGACTATTAGATACCTCTGCACTCGAGTGACTACCAAATAGTCCAAGTGATGATGAGTTAAGCAACTGCGAATGATCTATTTCTAGATGTGAAGATGAGTCAGCGAGGATTCCATAGATACCATTTTTGATAGTAGTATACGAGAATTGATTATTAATAGAAGCACTGTCCAATTGGATACCAAACCATTGACCAGGGACATCAGCAAATTCTGGTTCTAATCTATCACCTTGAATCGTTATTGGATTTTCTAATGTACCATTGGCCTTTATAGATCCATTCTTAACAAAGATTCTTCCTGGGTTATAACTCAGGCTGTCTCCGATCACTATTCCTCCATGTACATAAACATTAGTGCCGGCTTTAATAATCAGATCACAGCCAATAATAGCCATTATACCATAGATGACATATGGCTTAGGATCATTCCAAGTAATTGGATTCGTACCATTGCAGATATTTGCTATTGTAGTAATGTCTCTTTTCCCAAAAACATAATTAGCATTCTGACCAAAAGACTCTAATTGAACAATGTCTTGATCATTTCCTCCAGTGATTACCACTTGATCTTTCACCACAAAGGGACTTTTAGATAATGGTAGATCTGGATCTATAAATACCTCAACAAAGACATACAAACTATCGTTGGCTTGTATAGTTGCATTATTGATTTCTGGACCCACAATACCATCCGCATTGATTCTATAAAACGAAGTGGCTCCACCTTGAAGTTTGATATCTACAGCCACAGCTTTACTCTTACTGTTATAAAGCTTAAAGCTACGAGTAGCACTACCGACTTCAGTAAATACTGTATCAAACATGATTGTATCTCTGGAAGTACTAATATCAATATCGTCACCCATATATACATCTTCTCTAGCGCAGCTGTAAAGCATCATAGCGAGCATAAATGATAAGGCGATTTTTAAAGGCAAAATGGTAATATTCATATACGATATTTAACGGCCCTGAGGCTATTTTTATTAGCAAGTGGTAAAAATCTAAATTAACCTAAAACGACATTTTAATGGGCTTCGCTTTTACGAGATGTAAATTTACTAATATTGAACATTTAGAGTAGTTCTTTTAATGCAACCATTGTCCTTATGACAACAACACAAACAGTCTGCAAAATGCTACTTTTGCACTCACTTCAATTAAATTGTTATAATTTAGATCTTTCTATGAATAAAAGTCATGTTATCATTGACGTCATCATACCCGCTTATAATGAGGAAGGCTCCATAGGAAAGGTCATAGATGATTTACCTAGAGAGCTACTCAGACATATTATCGTATGTGATAATGCTAGTACAGATACTACGGCTCAAGTTGCATTGAATGCAGGAGCAGTAGTGGTGTCAGCACCTAAGAAAGGATATGGTAGTGCTTGTCTACAAGGTATATCGTATGTCAAGTCATGTGAGCAAGCGCCTGATATACTGGTCTTTGTTGATGGTGATTACTCTGACTATCCAGATCAGCTGACTGAGTTAGTACAGCCTATTATAAAAGAAGATATAGATATGGTTATAGGTAGCAGAGCTACAGGAGATATGGAAGCAGGGGCGATGATGCCTCAGCAAATTTTTGGTAATTGGTTAGCGACGAACCTCATTAAACTTATCTACAATTATCAGTTTACAGATTTGGGACCATTTAGAGCTATCAAATGGGATAAATTAGTTGATATTGATATGCAAGATGAAGATTTTGGGTGGACAGTAGAAATGCAAGTCAAAGCAGCAAAATATAAATTCAAGACCTCAGAAGTACCAGTAAGATATCGAAAGAGAATTGGTCAGTCGAAGGTGTCTGGTACTATTAAAGGTACTTTATTGGCTGGGCACAAGATATTATGGACAATATTCAAGTTAATGTAACTACATGGCAACTATAGCAAACATATTATTAGGACTTTATGTAGTAGCATTGATTTACATTATGGTGTTCTGCCTCATGCAGTTTCATTTGTTATACCATTACGGTAAAAATGCGGAGGTAAGTTCTCAAGATTTTGAGGATACTAAAGATGAAGATCTGCCTTTTGTAACAATCCAACTACCAATATATAATGAATTATATGTCGTGGAGCGATTAGTTGATAACATCGCTAAGTTTGATTATCCTAAGGATAAATATGAGATACACATCTTAGATGACTCTACTGACGAGACTATGCAAATAGCACTAGCCAAAGTAGAGGAATATAAAGCCAAAGGATTTAATATAGAACACATTACTCGCTCCAACAGGGTCGGTTATAAAGCTGGAGCGCTTAAAGAAGGTACTAAGTTTGCCAAAGGTAAATTTTTAGCCATTTTTGATGCAGACTTCTTACCTAATCCTGATTTTCTTCGACAGACGATTCCTCACTTCTCAGATGAGAAAGTCGGTGTAGTGCAGACGAGATGGGAACATATCAATGAGGACTATTCTCTCATTACTAGACTTCAAGCTTTTCAGCTGAATGTTCATTTCACAGTGGAACAGATGGGAAGGTATAATGCCGATTATTTATTGCAATTTAATGGCACTGCAGGCATTTGGAGACGAGAGTGTATTACAGACGCCGGAGGCTGGGAGGCGGATACACTTACAGAGGATTTAGATCTAAGTTATAGAGCACAGTTCAAAGGTTGGAAAATTACATTCCTAGAGGACATAACTAGTCCAGCTGAACTACCAGCAGAAATGAATGGTCTCAAATCTCAACAACACAGATGGATGAAGGGTGGAGCAGAGACCGCAGTAAAGTTACTACCTACTGTATGGAAGTCGAATATTTCTTTGGGACAGAAGATACATGCTACTTCACATTTGTTATCTAGTTCGATATTTTTATTTGTTTTCTTTATTGGTGTTTCGAGTGTACCACTAGTGTTTATGCTTAAAGGATTCGATTTCGATTATCTGGGTTTCTTTCTGATATCACTATTGACGATTATAGTTGTTTATTATAATGCTAACGTCAGGAAAGCATGGAAAGATGGACTTACTGTAAATAATTTTTTAAAATTCATTTTTTTATTTCCAGTATTCTTAGCATTGAGTATGGGTCTCTCCTTTCATAACAGTATCGCTGTAATACAGGGTCTCAGAGGGAAAAAATCACCTTTTGTACGCACACCTAAGTTTGATATCAAAGGACTAACAGATAGTTTTGCCAAAGATAAATATCATTATAAGGATATCAATAAGGTGACGATCTTTGAAGGTTTACTTGCGATTTACTTTATGATGGCTATCATAGGTGCTATCGTCGTAGGAAATACATCGTTTATTATTTTTCATACTTTATTAGCTTTTGGATATAGTGCGATTTTCTTTTTCTCTATCAAGCATAGTAAGACTAAGTGATTCCAAGAGAGCATACTGGATTTTTTTGGTCAGGGCTAATCGTTTGGCTTTGTGCAATGCTCTACACGTTAATAATACCTAGTCAATCTGATTTTCAATTGTTAACTATAGGCTTCCCTCTAGCGATAGTTACATATATATTATTCATATGCTCCAAGCCTATCGGTAAGAAACTGCAATGGCTGATCATCGTTGGGATTTTAGTTAGGTTAGTATCCATCTTCTTTTTTCCACAGTTATCTGATGATATATATCGATTTATTTGGGATGGACGATTAGCTCAGAATGGTATGCAGCCATATGCATATTTACCCATAGATATAGTGGAACAGATACCTTCGTTAGCTGACGGTGATATTTTATCCAAGATGAACTCTCCGGAGTACTACACCGTATATCCTCCAGTCAGTCAATTTGTATTTTACCTTGGCAGTTGGCTAGGATTAAGTGTTGAAATTTCCTCTATTTTGATGAAATCGATATTCTTTATATCTGAATTAGCTACATTATTTTTTTCTCTCAAAATTCTTAAGTGGCTAAAATTATCACCTTCAAATATTTTGGTCTATTGGCTTAATCCTTTGATAATTATTGAAGGAATAGGTAATCTACATTTTGAGATTATTATGATAGGATTCTTGTCAGTTTCTATATACTATTGGTTAACCGCCAGACATTATCGTGCCATTGTGTTCTTAGCTTTTTCTGTTGGCTCTAAGTTGCTCAGTTTGCTCATTTTACCATATCTACTATGGCAAATTAGATGGAAGGATAGTATAATAGTATTGGTATTGTTTATTGCGGTTAGTCTTTTGATTTTCAGTCCATTATTAGTAGGGTTCAACTATGATGAATTTCTTTCGAGTATTGATTTATACTTTAGAAAATTCGAGTTTAATGCAGGGTTCTATTATGTGTTAAGATGGGTGGGTTTCCAAGTGACCGGTTATAATCTTATTGCTTATATAGGCCCATTACTTGGTCTTTGGTTTATCATTATCACTTTGTGGATAACCGTCCAGGAAAAAGTTAAAAATCCAATTGCCTTTTTATACCTAGTGACGCTAATTTATCTTTTATTATCGACAACTATACACCCATGGTATCTTAGTATTCCACTCTTTTGCAGCATATTTATCAGATCTCGTGTGGCAGTGACATGGTCATGTCTCATTTGGCTTACCTACATTAATTACAACGAGGATGTCTATTTTGAGAATCTATGGATAGTCGGATTAGAATACATTTTTTTACTAGTATATATTTTCTACGAAATGAAGAGAACTTTAGCACTTTTAGATGGAGAAATTTTTGAGCCAAGACCAAAGTAATAGTAAGGCTATGTAGAAATAGCTAAATTTTAACATTGCTAAATTTTTAGCGCGACAGTTTTTTTCTAATTTACATCATAATCAAAATGATAGCCCTTTTGGAGCACCTCCGAAAATATAGTATCGCAGCCATTGTTTTTGGTTGTTTCACGTTTTGCGTCGCTCAGCAAGAGCAGCAGAACAGTCAATATACATTCACTAAGTACAGAACAAATCCAGCATATGCAGGTCTCGATTATTCTCTTAGCGTAGATGCTCTGGTAAGATCACAATATACAGGAATACCGGGGCAGCCAATGACAGCCTACTTCTCTGTAAATTTACCTGCATATATATTGAGTGGTGCATTAGGAGCAGAGATTTTTAGAGCTACCGAAGGTAAGTTTACTCACAAATCTATTACAGGATCATATAACTATGTTTACAATCTACCTTTTGGATTTTTATCCGGTGGTTTGAGGGCTGGTCTTTTGCAAACAAGTGTCGATGGTGAAAGCTTAAGAACACCCACAGGAGACTACGATCTTAATGTTTTCTCGCATTATGATCCAATTCTAACTAATTCTAATTTTAGCGGCTTGGCGCCAATATGGGAGTTAGGGGCATATTTATTAATGGGAGATCCTCAATTTGGTGTTTCTGTTTCTAGAACTCCAACAATTAAACATAGAATTGGCAATTCTGAGGTTGGATTAGTTACACATCTTGATTTATATGGACAATATCGATACAGATATAGTGATGAATTACATTTTTTGCAAGCAGTACTACTAAAATCTGATTTTAATGTAGTTCAATCAGATGTTTCTCTGCTTGCCGAGATAAATGGCAATATTTTTGGAGGGTTAGGGTTAAGAGGTTACAGCTCCAGTTCTTTAGATGCTATGTCTATTATTACAGGACTTAATCTAGGGAGGCATTATAGATTATCATATAGTTATGATATAGGCCTTTCAGAATTAAAAAGAGTAAATGAAGGGTCTCATGAAATTCTACTTAATTATAATTTAAATAAAATAATCGGTTTAAAAAATACTCCAAAAGTGGAATTCAATCCTAGAAACCTATAATGACAACTTCTTATTTTGATTGCTTCAGGGTCAAAAAAATATGTTGAAACAAATATACTACAGGACAAAAAATGCCGTTTAATCTTATTTAATGATATTTATGACATTTTGAATCTTTATTTTGTTAAAATATTATGAAAATTAGACTTCAAGACTATCTTTACGCATCTTTTATACTGAATTCTTAAAAATCAGGTTAAAACGCTTTAATACATGAAAAGAATAACGTATTCCATTTTAGGAATTTTCACGCTAATGATGATTATATCATCTTGTAGCACTCAAGAGACAGGTCATCTGACAGGAGTCATAGAAAGACCAAATTGGAGTGGATTTAATCCATACGGTATGGTATATGTGCCTTCAGGTAATGCTCACATTGGACAAAGTGATCAGGATATGTTTAGTACATATACTCAACGACCAAAATCTATCTCTGTCCAAGGATTCTTTATGGATGACACAGAGATTACTAACAACGAATACAGACAGTTTGTATATTGGGTTAGAGATTCTATAGCTCATACTATTATGGGTGACTTTACAGAAGATGAATACGGTAACGAAAAAATCGACTGGGAATACGAAATTGATTACAGTTCTGAAGATTTCGATGAAATGTTTTATGAAGGAGATATGGCTTTTGATGGTCAGAGAGACTTTGAAGTTGAGGATTTTATATATAGATATCAATGGCTAGACTGGAAAGCAGCTGCTGCAGGTGCAAAAAGAAATACTCTTATTCAGGAGGAAGAAGAGCCTATCTACCCAGATACGCTTTGTTTCATTAGAGATTTCTCATACTCATACAATGAGCCTATGACAAGGAACTATTTCTCACACCCAGCATTTGATGATTATCCAGTAGTGGGAGTTAATTGGAAGCAAGCAAAAGCTTTTTGTCACTGGAGAACACACTTATTGAACTCTTTAAATATAGAAAACGAACCAAATACGGAGAATTTCAGATTGCCAACAGAAGTAGAGTGGGAATACGCTGCTAGAGGTGGTCATGATCTTACTCCTTATCCGTGGGGTGGATACTATCCAAGAAATGCTAAAGGTTGTCTTCTAGCTAATTTCAAGCCTGGGAGAGGGAATTATCCTGAAGATGGTGGATTCTATACGGTAAAAGCAGATGCATATTTCCCTAACGATTACGGTTTATATTGTATGGCAGGTAATGTTTCTGAATGGACAGAAGATGCATTTTATGAAAATGCTTACACTTATACACATGACATGAATTCAAACTACAGTTACACAGCTGCAGATGACGATCCCGATGTTTACAAGAGAAAAGTTATCAGAGGTGGATCATGGAAAGATATTGCTTACTACCTTCATACAGGTACAAGACATTGGGAATTTCAAGATACTACTAAGAGTTATATCGGATTTAGATGTGCAGTTACATTCTTAGGAAGATCAATTGATGACTTTTAGTCGATTATTATATCGAAAAGCAATAAAGTAGCTTCTTTGTCTTTAGTCTTTTAATTTTTATATGATCGCCTTTAATTAGCATAGAATATTATTGTCGATTCGAAACAAAACTTTTACTTGTTTTAATTTTATTTTTATAACAATATGATTTTCAATGTTTTATAGATCATGTAGTGGTCTTCTTTTTTAAATATGAACAATATTTGCCCTACAGGCAACTTTAAATTATACTTATTAACTAACCGTATTAAATTTTTTCTTACAATGAGTTTTATCAAATCAAAAGGCTTTAAATACTTTAAAAACTTCATTATTGGAGTTGGTGCCGCTGTCGTAATGGTCGGAGCACTCATGAAGATTACTTCTCACCCAATGGGGAATACGTTCATTACCATTGGTTTACTTACAGAGGCGTTCTTATTCCTCATGTTAGGTTTACTTCCACCTGAAAAAGATTACTATTGGGAAAAACTTTATCCAGGATTAGAAGCATATGATTCAAATATATCTCCGCTAACAGCTGGAGAAGCATCTAGACCTTTGAATGCTGAGGCAGTTGAAAACAACCTTGGAGGTATGTTAAATGAGCTTCAATCAATGTCTAAGAGTATGGGATCTCTAAAAGCATTACAAGAAGTTGATTTTGCTGAGACTTCTGAGCAACTTAAGTCTATGAATAATTTCTACACTCGTATGACAGAAGCTATGTCTACTCTTAATGAGACAGTAGAAGATACTAAGCTTTACAAAGAGCAACTTGCTTCTCTAAATAAGAATCTAGGTTCTCTGAATGGAGTATATGGAAATGTACTTTCTGCATTCAACGTAAATACTGGTAGTAAGTAATAAGCGTAAGCTTAACTTTAAAGTATTATAAACCCTATTGATAATAATTAAATAATATACATATATGTCAATTCCTAAGGAACCCAGGCAACTGATGATTAACATCATGTATCTGGTATTGACCGCCCTACTTGCACTTAACGTATCTGCAGAGATATTTAACGCTTTCGAAATGGTGGACGAAGGACTTACAACAGCTAACAAGTCACTTGATGAATCAAATAGTTCAAAACCTGAACTGATTAAAGAAGCGGCTAAAAAGAAAGCTTCACTTGCAGAATATGCTGAAAGACTTGATGGATTAAGATCATTGTCTAAAGAAGCTTCTAGCTATATTGATGAAATAGTGGATCAACTTATAGATGCCTCTGGTGATAACAACGGTGTAAAAGATGAAGGTGATTACGTTATGGTTCTTGAAAAAAGAGAATTAAAAGGTAAGAAAAGTTACGATGGAACTACTCGTTTTATGGTAGATGAAGGGAAAGGAGATGAGCTAAAGGATAATATTATGGCTTACAAGGAGAAATTCTTAACTTTTGTGGATTCAGTGGATAGAGCAAAATTAAGAACTGAACTTCCTCTTACTATTGATGAAGTAGCTTGGACTAAATCGCCTAACAAGAAGAAAGGTTGGTCTGATTTTACTTTCGGTCACATGCCGTTAGGTGCTACAATGCCAATTTTTACAAAGTTCAAGAATGATGTAAAGTCATCTGAAGCTGCCGTACTAAATTATCTTGCTGGTAAAGTAGGTGTAGGTGGCGCGACTGTAGTATTAGATAAATTTACAGTAGTATCTGCTCCTAGGAAATCTTATATTATTAAGGGTGAAAAGTTTGAAACTGATGTATTCTTATCAGCTTCGGCAGGTAAAGATTCTCAGACTGGGCTATCTATCTCTGTAAATGGTAGGAGCCTTCGTCCTGATTCTGACGGAGTAGCAAAGTATGTAACTACAGCTAATGGATTGGGTGTAAAGAAGTATAATGCTGCGATAACTGTCTCGGATCCAGTAACAGGTGAAAAGAAAACGTTTAAAAAAGAATTTGAATATGAAGTAGGTCAGAGATCTGTAACGGTATCTCCTTTAAAAATGAATGTATTCTATATTGGTGTAGATAATCCAGTTGCTGTTTCTGCGGCCGGAGTAAACTCTACAGAGGTCAAAGTCTCTATGAGTGGTGGCGGTATGGGTACTATCAAGAAAGCTGGAGGAAATTATGTTGTGAACGTAAAGAAACCTACTAAGAAAGATGAATTTGCATTTATCAATGTAACTGCACCTGGTTTAACGGCAAAAAGCGAATTTAGAGTTAAACGTATTCCTAGTCCAGTACCAATGTTATCAAAGAGTAGAGGTGGAGCAATGCCAGCGGGTGAGTTTAAAGCTCAGCAAGGTGTACGTCCAGTACTTGATGGATTTGATTTCGATGCGAAATGTTCCATAACGGAATTCGTAGTAGTGCGTGTACCAAAAAGACAAGATCCTGAGCCAGCACGTAACAGTGGGGGTAAATTTGTTGGAAAGACTACATCTATTGTTAAGAAGGCAACTGCTGGTGATAAGTATTTCTTTGAAAATATTAAGTGTAAATGTCCAGGTGATCCAGCTGCACGTAATATTGGGCAGATGGTATTTAATGTAAAGTAATAAGCCTAGTATAACAAGAAAACTGATTTTAATTAATACATAATTTATTAAGATGAAGACTATCAATTTATTTCTTACTCTACTGATTGTAGGATGTGTAACATTCTTAAATGCTCAAAAAGGCGCAGAAGAAATTATCACAGAATCTAGCGAGCCTGCTGAAGATAGGTATGTTGACGATATAGTTTCTAAAAGACTTGTCGTCGAAAATACAGTTCTTCCTTATGAGCCAATTAGAGAGGCTGATATAGCATGGCAAAAAAAAATATGGAGAGTATTAGATACTCGCGAAAAAATGAATTTGCCATTCAGATATCCTGAGAAGCCACTTTTTAATGTATTCAGAGAGATGATTGAAAATGGTGATATTACGGTATTTGAAGATGAGAAATTCGCTACTGCTCTTACACCAGAAGAGGTTGAGAAATCTTTAAATAGAGTTGATACATCGGTAATTTTTGACTACGATACGTACGAAGAAAAAGTGCAAGTTGTAAAGAGTGAAATTAGTTGGGAAGATATCAATAGATTCAGAGTGAAGGAAATTTGGTTTTTTGATGAAGAGTCATCAAGGTTAAGAGTTAGAATCTTAGGAATTGCTCCTGAGAGAGACGTTTATGATGACGAAACTCAAGAGTTTAAATATTCACTTCCATTGTTTTGGATTTACTATCCTGAAGCTAGAAATTTACTATCGAAGCATAGAATATTCAACGAAAACAATGATATGGCACCGATGACTTGGGCTGCTTTGTTTGAGTCAAGGTTCTTTTCAAGTGTGATCTACAAATCATCTAATGTACTTGATCTTAGGGTAAAGGATATGTTTGATGCTTCTAAGGAGAATTCTAATATTGATATACTCTTAGAGTCTAAGAAGATAAAAGCTGAACTTTTCAACTTTGAACATGATTTTTGGACTTACTAAGTAAGATAGCAGATTTAATTTATAATCATATACTAAGAGCCTGATCTCATTGAGATTAGGCTCTTTTGTTATTGGATAAACTTCATGTGGTGAGCTTGTTATATTAGAGCTCACAATAGTGCAATTTCAAAATAGAAGTAGTGCTTTAATTTCAATGGGATCTAATGGTCTTTAGATGAAGATTTCGGAATGATCTTAGATATAGGTTATTTTGATAATATACCTTTTGGAGAAATTAATTTGTAATATCTTAAAATGGTAATTTACCTAATGGGTAATTACTAATCCATCGTAAGCTACATGAATATGCTTTGGCAACTCTAAAGAAATATCGTCATGGCTGCCCATAAGATGGCTAAGATGTGTGAGATAACCTGCTTTTGCGCCTATTCTGTTAATGAATTCAACGGCTTCATCTAAGGTGAAATGCGAATGATGCTCTTTTTTTTGCAATGCGTTGATAACAACTATGTCCAAATTAGACAATTTTTTAATCTGTTTTTCGGAAATTAAAGATGCATCAGTAATGTATGCTATGCGTCCAAATCGATACCCGAGTATAGGAAGGTTACCATGCATAACACCGATAGGAGTTACTTGAATGTCATCGATGTCGAAAGTGGCAGTGTTTTCATTTATAGAGTGAGTATCTATCTGTGCTACGCCAGGATATACTGAATTGCCAAACATATAAGAGAACCGTTGTTTTATTTCATTATGTACTCTCTCCAAACCATAAGTAGGAATGTTTGACCTTCTACGAAAGTATAGTGGCCTGATATCGTCTAGCCCAATAACGTGATCATTGTGCTCATGTGTGAAGAGTATTGCGTCTACATTAATGATAGAGTTAGTGAGCAACTGCTGGCGCAAGTCAGGTCCAGTATCTACGAGTAAGGAAGTTTCTTTTTGGGTGATAATAACAGAACATCTGAGTCTATGATCCTTCGGATTGTCAGATAGACATACTGTGCAATTGCAACCAACTGTTGGTATGCCTTGAGATGTTCCGGTTCCAAGAAAAGTGAGTTGCAAAATGTGTAAACCAGTTAGATGATCTACTAATATAGCATTATAATTATTGAATGTAGCTCTTAAGCCACGTTAGCTCTATACTCTTCGTTTTTTAATATGGATTTGTATAGCGTCTTAGAAGGTGCGGACATAACATTGTCCATTACTATAATGGTCGATAGAATGTCAAGAAGACAATTGATTCTCGCTTCCGTATCGAAGAATTTATTGATTACAGCTATTTTACGTGCTTGAACAACACAGTAACCTGACTGAAAATTACCTTTTTCATATCTGATAGTATACTCTTGCTCTTTAAAAAGGAGTTCTAGTTTTTGAAGATTTGATTTGGTATATTTTACCATATATTTGGCTGATTATTCAAAATGTAAATTCTGGTGACAAGGTATGGAAAAGAGAATCATATTATTTAATAATTGATATAAATAATTTTAATATGTTATTACGTAAATATTGTGGCTTGATTACTTTTTTTAGATCGATAGCTTTCTGTTTTTTCTTCTTGCTAGTAAGTAGGGGATCATCAGCTCAGAGATTTATAGGTACTGTTGTGATAGGAGCTAATGTAAGTCAAATAGATGGTGACAATCTACTTGGTTGGGATAAAATCGGAATAAATAGTGGCTTTAGACTTGGTTATAATATTGCAAACAAAACTAACTTGGCAATTGAATTTTTGTATAGCCAACGAGGATCAGCCCCAAGTATAGCATCTGGTAGTGATTTTGGATCTATTGACCTTAAATACATTGAGATACCATTATTAGTAGAGTATAATGATTGGTACTTGGAAGAGGAAGACTACTACAAAGTAGGGATAGAAGGAGGCTTGTCTTACGGAAATCTGTTCAGCGTCAGTAGTTCTAATTCATTTGTCCCTCTTAATCTAGAGGGATATAAAAAAAATGATTTAAGTTATACTATTGGAGCGAGATACTCTTTCACCAAACATCTTGCTGGTGTCTTCCGATTTTCCCAAACGATAGGAAATATTTATGCTAATGAATCTGGGGATTTAGAGGGACAAGTGAGTAGATGGATGAGTTTTAGAATACATTATACATTTTAATAGTCAACTAATTAATAAAACAGTACAAATAGGATGAGATATATATACTTGGTAACTTTCCTTTCTGCAATTCTTTTTTCATGTCAAAGTGAAAGTACTAATCAAGAGTCAAATTCTAAAGATAGTACAGAGACTCAGGTGGCTATGAATTCAAATAAGCCTGTGTTAGCAGCCACTGATATTAACTATCCAAGTCTTACAAATGATATCATTAAGAATCTTGCTGAGAACTGTGATTATATAGATTATATATTCTACGATCTGCCTATTAGTATTAGTCAGGATAACAAGCAAGCGATTATTTCAAACCTTAATTTCTTGTCTAGGAATGTGCCTTCAAGTATCCCTAATGCTTGTAAGCCGATGGGAAGGAAATTTTTCCATATAGACGGAGAGATAATTTTAGAAGCGGATGTATATTTAAATAAAGAGGAAGGTTGCTTTTTCTATGTATTCTACGAAAATGGAAAGAAAACATATGCAAATAAGATTTCTTCGGATGGAGTGAATTTCTATTCAAATGTATTCGGCCAGGCTGGAATTAAGCAATGATGACTAATGAGAAATTGGCTATTATAGATTTGGGTACGAATACTTTCCATCTCTTGCTAGTTGAAAGTTCTAAATGTAAGATTGGATTTGAAGTCCTATACAGAGAGAGATACTATGTACTATTGGCGGAAGGAGGAATTGATACCATATCAGACTCCTCTATGCAAAGAGCAAAAAGCGCAATTGATGCTTTTCAAAATGTGCTGAGTAATTATAAAGATATAGAATTAGTGATAGTGGGGACTGAAGCGTTGCGAGTTGCGACTAATGGAAATCTGATAAATATTTATATTAAAGAGCATCTATCTTCAGTTCCGCATATCATTAGCGGAAATAGAGAAGCCGAGCTAATCTTTAAAGGAAATAAGCTAATTGTGAGTGCTGATCATTCACCTTATCTTATTATGGACATTGGTGGTGGGAGTACCGAATTTATTTTGGTAGACGATAATCATATCATACTCAGTAAGAGTTATCCATTGGGTGTTACTAAGATTTACAATGCCTTCAATGACACAGATCCTATTTCTATACAAGCGATATCCAGTATTGAAAGTCATATAGAGAATCAGCTGTCAGATATGACGGAAGTGATCAAGGGCTATAATCTCAACTGTCTAATCGGTGCCTCAGGATCATTTGAGGTTTTGTCTGAAGTGTTGACAGGAAATATACCTCAGCAAGAGTTGGTAAATATTTCACTTGCCGATTTTGAGAAGCTATCCATGAAAGTAATTTCATCTTCGATAGACGAAAGAAGAGATGTAAAAGGAATTCCTGAAAATCGAGTAAAATTTATTCAAGTAGCTTTTATAATGATGCGAAAAATAATAGACATGTATGCTCCCGATCAAATAGGAGTGTCACCATTCGCCATTAAAGAAGGATTGATAAGTGAGTGGCTAACTAAATAATTTTAGATCAATCTAACTTTTTGGTTTGATAGCACCAAATAATTCATAGTTTTGCATCATGCAAGAACTATTCAATACACTGTCTGAGCCATTTGCAATCAGAGCTATTATGGCTTGTTCGATGGTAGGAGTGATGTGTGGTATTATAGGTTGCTTTATAGTGTTGAGAAATATGTCACTCATCGGTGATGCTTTATCTCATGCGATACTACCTGGTATTTTTGTTTCATTTATTTTTCTAGGATATAGTACTATAGGGTTCTTTGTAGGCTCAGTGTTGGCAGGCATACTATCTGCTTTTATGATTACATGGATTCAGCATAATGTAAAAACAAAAAATGATGCATCTATCGGCATAGTATTTACTGTAATGTTTTCCTTAGGAGTGATAGGAATCTCTTGGCTCAACAGTGAAAAAGGAGCTCATTTAGATCTTGGAGATTTCTTATTCGGTAATGCATTAGGAGTATCCAATGAAGATCTCGTTCTCACGGCAGTAGTAATGCTATACACAATGGCTAGTGTAGCACTATTTTATAGATACCTATTTATTACTACTTTTCAGCCAACGATTGCTGCTACTATGGGAATCTCAGTAAAGATGGTCCATTATTTTTTGATGTTGTTACTTTCTTTTGCAGTAGTAGCTGCATTGAGGACTGTAGGGGTGATACTAGTAGTAGCGATGCTGATCACACCATCTTCTACAGCACTACTGTTATCTAACAAACTCAAAGTAGTTATCGTTATATCAGCATGTATAGGGCTAGTATCTGCAATATTAGGGATGATATTATCGATATTTTGGAATACTCCACCTGGACCAATGATGGTTGTGGTGTCTACTTTTTTTTATGCGTTGGCGGTACTGTTTGCATTCGAAAAAGGATTGTTTCCAAGGGCCATAAGAAGGTATAATCAATCCAAGAAGATAGAAAGGGAGGATATCATAAAGTATGCGTTTAAATTTTTTGAAAAGAAAAAGTTGACCATCTCAGAAATACAGCAATACTTAGGACTAAAAGAAAATCGGATAAAATCACATTTAGATTATCTGAAGAAAAATGGCCTTCTTTCAATTGGAAGTGGCATTGGACTGACCTATAAAGGCAAACAAAAAGCGGAAGGCCTTGTAAGAGCACACAGGCTTTGGGAATCATACCAAGTTGATAGTATGGGACTTCTAGAAGGACAAATACACGAAGAAGCTGAGATATTGGAGCATCATTTATCAGAAGAGATATTGGATCAGTTAGATAAAAAACTTGGATTTCCATCTCAGGATCCCCATGGATCTCCTATACCTCCAAAATTAATTGCTCCTAAAAGGCCATTGCTAAATATCAAATTAGGTACCAAAGCGTTTATAGCAAAAGAGCAGATAAGCGATCAAGTAGAAAGCGAATTGTGGGAATTAGGATTATTACCTGATAGTTCCATCACTCTGGTCAAAGTAGAAAAAGATGTTGTAAAGGTGAAGTATCAAGGTAGACCTTTAGTAATTCGAGCTCAATTGGCAGGATTGATCAATACTAAACGCTAGTATTCAGTTATAATTCGTTAATTATGGATTCTTTCTATAAGTGAGCCCACTGAACACTGACAGTAGTGTTTTATTCTTCTTCCCTTTTGTTGAGTCTATCAAAGAGTTTGTTGAGTTTATACATCTCATCCAATGTTTCGTCTTCGAAGAAGGCTAAGTCAGGTATACGTCTTACGTGCTTGCGGATCCTAGTTACAAGGGCTTGTTTAAGTGTATGCATATTTTTTCGCATAAGTAATATGACCTCATTTTTGTCTTCAGTATTGAATATACTGAAGTAAAGCTTAGCCATAGATAGGTCAGGTGTTAGTTTTACCGCAGTAATAGTGACAAAGGCCTCACCAAATATATACATACCTTTTTCCTGAAGCACTGTTCCAAAGTTCCTTTTAATTAATTCTGCTACTTGTAATTGTCTTTTAGATTCCATTCTGATTACTCTTATTGTTATAACTACAAAGGTAATCATAGATTAGTCAGTATAGTTTCAGACTAACGGTTTTATTGATTTTCATTAAGTAATAAGATTTTAAAAATCGGTTCCATACCCGAATTATTTAATCATCATCTTATCTTGTGCTAATATACTGATCCAGATACATATTGAGTACATCAAACGCAAATATCCTCGATACACCTATAGAATTCCTCAAAGGTGTAGGTCCAAAGAAAGCAGAAGCTCTTCAGAAAGAATTGCGCGTATTTACATTTAGAGATTTGCTCTTTCATTTTCCATTTCGATATGAGGACCGAACCAAGTTTGCATTGGCCAAAGAGGTCAGTCAAGAAGGTCAGATTGTACAACTAAAGGCCTCTATTGTAAGTGTAGAAGTGATAAAAGGCAAGCGATCTAGTAGAACCCAAGCTATAGCAAAAGATGCATCTGGCTTTATTAATTTGATTTGGTTTCAGGGAGGAAAATGGATTGCTGAAAATCTCAAGACGGATTACGAGTATGTAATCTATGGGAAAGTGAGCCTTTATGGCAGTAGAAAGACAATAGCTCATCCTGAGCTTTCATTGGCAAATGAAGTATCAACACTTAATAAAACATATATTCCTGTCTACTCTTCCACTGAGAAGCTCGATAGAATGGGACTAGATAGCAAGGCACGTCGCAAACTATGTCAAGGTATATTGGGAAAATTAACAGAAAATCAATTTCAAGATAATCTCTCAGAGTACATCATAAGCAAGTTGAAATTATGTACTAGGTATCAAGCGATCAATTGGATTCATTTTCCAGAAACCGAAGAGCAGAGACAAGCCGCAATAAATAGATTGAAATTCGAAGAACTATTTTTTATGCAACTCAGAATGCTACAGAATAAAGAGCTGAGAAAGAAAAAGTTAGTAGGTGCTGTATTTGAGTCAGTAGGGGAGCACTTCCTCAATTTCTATAATAAAATCTTACCGTTTGAATTGACAGGAGCCCAGAAGCGAGTTATAAAAGAAGTGAGAGCTGATATGGGGAAAGGCTTTCAAATGAATAGGTTATTGCAAGGCGATGTAGGCAGTGGTAAAACTATCGTTGCTATACTGAGTATGTTGATTGCTATAGATAATGGTTATCAATGTTGTCTAATGGCACCTACACAGATTTTGGCTCAGCAGCATTATACGGGTATACTAGAGATGCTTGAAGGTACTGGTTTGCAAGTAAATTTTTTGACAGGTTCTATTAAAAGCAAGAACCGTAGACAAACTTTAGAGGCGTTAAAAGATGGAACCTTAGATATTATAATAGGAACTCATGCTCTGATTGAGGATAAGGTCATTTTTGATAACTTAGGATTGGCAATTATAGATGAGCAGCATAGATTTGGAGTAGTTCAGCGAGCTAAGCTTTGGAACAAGAATAGCAGAGTTGCTCCTCATGTATTAGTAATGACAGCTACGCCCATACCAAGGACTCTAGCGATGACAGTCTATGGTGACTTAGATGTGTCTATTATTGATGAATTGCCGCCAGGCAGAAAAGATATCAAAACCATACACCGATACGACCCTCATAGGCCTAAACTGATTCAGTTTATGAGAGAGCAGATAAAACTAGGTAGACAGATTTATGTGGTATATCCACTTATCGAGGAGTCAGCCAAACTAGATCTTGCTAATCTCGATATGGGATATGAATATCTGAGACAGTACTTTATGCCACCAGATATTCAGATTAGTGTGGTTCATGGAAGGATGAAAGCCAAGGAAAAAGATTTTGAAATGCAAAGATTTATGGAGAGAAAGACTCAAATTATGGTTGCCACTACAGTGATAGAGGTAGGTGTCAATGTGCCAAATGCTTCTGTAATGGTAATAGAAAATACTGAGAGATTTGGATTGTCTCAACTACATCAACTGCGAGGTAGGGTAGGTAGAGGAGCAGAGCAGTCTTATTGTATTTTGATGTCTAGCTATAAATTGTCTAAAATGGGTAAAGAACGAATCAATACAATGGTGCGAACCAATAATGGATTCGAAATAGCTGAAGCAGACCTTAAGCTGAGGGGCCCAGGTGATATGATGGGTACTCAACAGAGCGGAGCATTAGATTTTAGGCTTGTGAATATCATTCAAGATAATAAAATTCTTCTTGTTGCAAGGCATATTGCTGAACAGATTATAGAGGAAGATCCATACTTTCAGAATCTTGAGAATGCAAGTCTTAATAAATATCTAGCTAAAGTAAGACTGCGAGACCGAAACTGGGGCCGTATATCTTAAGGGTAATAAATTTCATTTTTTTGTAGTGCTAAAAGCCACACTATCTTAATTATATCTCTTTTAAAAACATTTTTACATTCCACCATTCCTTTTCTATTTTGGCTCCCATCTTCTCATAAAATTTGATGGCTGGCTCATTCCAGTCTAAAACTTGCCATTTCACTAGTGTAGCATTAGCTGATATAGCTTCGGTTATAAATGCTTCCATCAGCATCTTTCCAATACCAAAGCCGCGATATTTTTCACTTACTATAAAGTCTTCTAGGTAGTATATGAGCCCTCTCCACGTCGAAAATGTTTCATAATAAAGTGCAATTCCGACCATTTTATGGTCAACTTCAGCGATTTTACAGAATATTTTCCCCTTTTTTAGGTTCGATTCGTAGTCATGTACAGTGGCAGTAACCTGATCTGCAGCATTTTCGTAGAGTGCTAATTCTCTTACTAGAACTAAGATAGACTCTGCATCATTCTCATCTGCACTCCTTATAATGGTCTTGTTTGTAGATAGATTCATATTATAATATTGTTTAATTTGACAATGTTTGTTTCGTATAAGGATAATGATTGTTCTGCAACACACTGTTTTTCTTGTGATTAAAACAAAAATAGGGTTTGTAAATCAGAAAAATAGTTTTACTTTTGCATTCGCTTTTGAAAAAGCAGGTTTAATTATTTAGATATATACAATAACAAATATGCCTACTATAAATCAATTAGTAAGAAAAGGAAGAAAGAAGATCGTTACGAAAAGTAAGTCGAGAGCCCTAGATTCTTGCCCTCAAAAAAGAGGTGTATGTACTAGAGTATACACGACTACTCCAAAGAAGCCAAACTCGGCTCTTAGGAAGGTAGCAAAAGTAAGACTGACTAATGGAATCGAGGTAATCGCATATATCCCAGGAGAAGGTCATAACCTACAAGAACACTCGATCGTGTTGATCAGAGGAGGTAGAGTGAAAGATTTACCTGGTGTACGGTATACTATTGTAAGAGGGGCACTCGATACAGCGGGTGTTGCTGATAGATTACAGAGTAGATCTAAGTATGGAACTAAGAGACCTAAGAAATAAGAGTATCTTGCTTCATTGCAGGATATAGCTAATAATTACAGACAATAAGTAAATAATAACATGAGGAAAAGAAAGCCAAAAAAGAGAGTCATTCAGCCAGATCCAAGGTTTGGAGACACAATGGTAACTCAGTTTGTAAATAACATGATGTGGCAAGGAAAGAAGTCAACATCGTTTAGAATTTTCTATGACGCTATGGACAAGATAGCAGAGCGTACTAGTGAGGATCCGCATGAAATCTGGAAAAAAGGGTTGAATAATGTAATGCCAGGTGTTGAAGTTAGATCTAAGAGAGTAGGTGGAGCTACTTTCCAGATACCTACTGAAATCAGACCAGCAAGACGCCAATCTATTGGTATGAAGTGGATGATTAAATACGCGAGAGCAAGATCTGGTAAAGGTATGGCTGAGAAGTTAGCATCAGAGCTAATCGCAGCTAGCAAGAATGAAGGTGCTGCAGTGAAGAAAAGAGAAGATACGCACAAAATGGCGGAATCTAACAGAGCATTTGCACACTTTAGGGTATAAGTGCTCAATCATTGAGTATGAAAAACTAGATTATAAAACAATATTAGATAAATAAATATTTCCATGTCAATTGATTTAAAATTCACTAGAAACATTGGTATTGCTGCTCACATTGACGCTGGTAAGACAACTACTACAGAAAGAGTATTGTATTACACAGGTATGAGCCACAAGATCGGAGAGGTACACGATGGTGCTGCCACTATGGATTGGATGGAGCAAGAGCAAGAAAGAGGTATAACAATTACCTCTGCAGCTACTAAGACGAACTGGAATTGGAAGGATCAAGATTTTCCGATGAACATCATCGATACTCCTGGTCACGTTGATTTTACAGTGGAAGTAAATAGATCATTGAGAGTGCTTGATGGGTTAGTTTTTTTGTTCTGTGCAGTATCTGGTGTTGAACCACAATCTGAAACTAACTGGAGACTTGCTGATAACTACAATGTTCCAAGAATCGGATTTGTAAATAAAATGGATAGATCTGGGGCAGATTTCTTTAGTGTTGTAAAAGATGTTGAAGAAAAGCTAGGGTCTGTATCGATACCTCTGCAAGTGCCTATCGGTGCTGAAGAGACATTCAAAGGTGTAGTAGATCTGATTACTGGGAAGGCTATCGTTTGGAATGAAGACGATATGGGTATGACTTACGAGGAAATACCTGTGCCAGCAGATTTAGTTGATACTGTAGCAGAATGGAGAGAGAAACTTTTAGAAGCTGTAGCCGAGTACGATGAAACTCTAATGGAAAAGTACTTTGAAGATCCAGAAAGTATTACTGAACAGGAAATGATCAATGCAGTAAGGGGGGCAGTACTTGATAACAAGTTCGTACCTATGATGTGTGGTTCTGCATTTAAAAATAAAGGAGTCCAAGCGGTACTAGATGCAGTTTGTGCATATTTACCTTCTCCTCTTGATGTAGATGCAGTAACAGGAACTCACCCAGATACGGAAGAGCCGATAACAAGAAAACCATCAGTTGATGAGCCATTTTGTGCACTAGCGTTTAAGATAGCAACAGATCCATATGTAGGTAGATTAGCTTTCTTCAGGGTATACTCCGGAGCACTAGATGCAGGATCTTACATACTAAACAATAGATCAGGTAACAAAGAAAGAATTTCGAGACTATACCAAATGCACTCTAATAAGCAAAATCCAATTCCAAGGGTAGAAGCAGGAGATATTGCGGCAGGTGTAGGATTTAAGGATTTGCGTACGGGTGATACTCTATCATCATTAGATGCACCTATCGTTTTAGAGAGTATGGTGTTCCCGGATCCAGTAATTGGTGTAGCAGTAGAGCCTAAGAGTCAGAAAGATCTTGACAAGTTAGGTATGGCTTTATCCAAATTAGCTGAGGAAGATCCAACATTCAAAGTCAAATACGATGAAGACACGAACCAAACGGTAATTAGTGGTATGGGAGAGCTTCATCTTGAGATCATTGTAGATAGGTTAAAGAGAGAATTTAACGTAGAGTGTAGCCAAGGTGCTCCTCAAGTTAATTATAAAGAAGCACTTACGAAAACTGTAGATCACAGAGAAAGACTTAAAAAGCAATCTGGTGGATCTGGACTTTTTGCGGATATGCAATTTGAGTTAGGACCTGCGGATGAAGAGTTCTTAGAGTCTGATGATTATAAGAGTGGAAAAACTAGACTTCAGTTTATAAACAAAATTGTCGGAGGATCTATTCCTAAGGAGTTTTTTCCTTCAATCATCAAAGGTTTCAACGCCATGATGGATAATGGAATACTTGCTGGATACGGTATTGACTCTATGAAAGTAAAGTTGTACGATGGATCTATTCACGCAGTGGATAGTAAACCTATCGCCTTTGAGCTTTGCGCTAAGGAAGGATTTAGAGCTGCCGCTAAGGGTGCTAAGCCAGTGCTTCTTGAGCCTATCATGAAATTAGAGATCGTAACACCAGAAGAGTATACAGGATCTGTGATTGGTGATCTTAACAGACGTAGAGGGCTTCCAAAAGGACAGGAAACAAGAACAGGGGGAGCAATTCAGATATCAGCTGATGTACCATTATCAGAGATGTTTGGTTATGTTACTCAATTAAGAACAATTACTTCAGGTAGAGCAAATAGTTCTATGGAATTCTCGCACTATTCTAGCGCACCTAAGAGTGTTGCAGAAGCTGTAATAGCAGAGGCTAAAGGAGAAGTAAAAGTTTAATTAGAATTATTGCAATAAGTCATTAAAGAGTTGTATTTTTGCGGCACTTTAAGATAAACAACTTGTAAATTAACAAGGTTATGAATCAAAAAATCAGGATTAAACTGCGCTCGTACGACCATAATTTGGTGGATAAGAGTACAGAGAAGATCGTAAAGACCGTTAGGAATAGCGGTGCTGTGGTTTCTGGGCCGATTCCTCTGCCAACGAAGAAAGAAAAGTTTACGGTACTGCGGTCGCCGCACGTAAACAAGAAATCTCGAGAGCAATTCCAGTTACGCACACACAAGCGATTGATAGAGATATTCACTCCGACTCAGAAGACTGTAGATGCACTCTCGAAACTAGAACTTCCTAGTGGCGTTGACATTCAGGTCAAATTGACGTAAGTCGAGCAAAATCTCTATCATAATATTTTAATATAAATTATCGGATATCGCTCTTGCAGTGGATCTTAAATAATATTCTTTTAGATTAAAGTCTAAATGATGAATGGACTAATAGGTAAAAAAATTGGTATGACCAGCGTCTATGATGGATCTGGAAAAAATATACCTTGTACAGTAGTAGAAGCAAAGCCAAATGTAGTTACGCAGGTTAAAACTGCTGACACAGATGGTTATTACGCACTCCAATTGGGGTACGGATCGGCTAAAGAGAAAAATACCTCTAAAGCTATGCGTGGACACTACGCAAATGCAGATGTTTCGCCAAAAGCCAAACTCATGGAGTTTAGGGACTTTGACATTGCAAAAGAAGTGGGGCAAGAGATTGCTATCACGGATGTATTTGAGGAAGGTGATATCGTGAGAGCGGTTGGTACTTCCAAGGGTAAAGGTTTTCAAGGTGTTGTAAAACGTTACAACTTTAGGGGTGTAGGTGATGCAACTCACGGTCAGCATAACAGATTAAGAGCTCCAGGTTCTATAGGTCAATCTTCAACACCGTCTAGAGTATTTAAAGGTACTCGTATGGCAGGTAGAATGGGTGGCGATAGAGTTACTGTGCAGAATCTTGAGGTAGTGAAGGTTTTTGCTGATCAGAATATCTTGTTGATCAAGGGTGCTATCCCAGGTCACAAAGGATCTTATGTAATCATCGAAAAGTAAGAGAGCCATGAAATTAGATATACTTAACAAAAGCGGACAGAGTTCTGGACGTAGCGCAGACCTTCCAGATGATATATTTGGTATAGAGCCAAATGAGCACGCGGTCTATCTTGCTGTAAAGCAATATAACGCAGCTCAAAGACAAGGTACTCACAAATCTAAAGAGAAGGGGGAAATAACAGCTTCTACTAGGAAGATTAAAAAACAAAAGGGTACTGGTACCGCCAGAGCTGGATCACTCAAAAGTGGTGTATTCAGAGGAGGAGGACGTATGTTTGGTCCAAAACCACGTGACTACAGTTTCAAGCTTAACAAAAAAGTGAAGGCCTTAGCTAAAGCATCTGCGTTATCACACAAAGCTGCTAACGGAAGTATCAAGGTTGTTGAAAACTTTACATTCGACGCACCTAAGACTAAGGATTATGTTGCTTTCATGAGTGATCTTGAAGTATCTAACAGAAAGTCAATATTAGTAACGGCAGACTATGATTCTGCATTACTAAGGTCAAGTGGTAATATTCCTAATGCTCATGTAGTAAATGCAAAGGATCTAAATACATATGAGATACTTAATGCAAACACTCTACTACTAACGGAAGGAGCGATTGCAGTAATTAAAGAAACATTTGCTTAGGCATTTATAATAACTAAGTCATGTATAAACAAATAATAGTAAAGCCGGTTATCTCTGAAAAGTCTGAAGGACTAACAGAAAAGTTAAACAAATATAGTTTCGTAGTAAATAAAACTGCAAATAAACTAGAGGTTGCTAAAGCTGTGGAAGAGATGTTTCCGGGTGTAAGTGTATCATCAGTTAATACTTCAGTGATGCCAAAAAAGACTAAAGTAAAAAACACTAGATCAGGTGTTCAGAGAGGTGCAGTAAGTTCGTATAAGAAAGCAGTCGTGACTCTGGGTGAAGGTGAAGTGATTGATTTCTTCGGTGGTGAAGTAGAAGACTAAATTAAGCTAATAGCAAGCATAAATATATAAAAGATGCCAGTTAAGAAGTATAATCCGATAACTCCAGGTTCTAGGTTTAAAGTAACAAATTCTTATACCGAACTTACGACTGATAAGCCTGAGAAAGGCTTAATATCAGGCAAAAAGAGGACAGGTGGTAGAAACCATGATGGGAAAATGACTATGCGCCACATAGGTGGAGGGCACAAGAAGAAGTACAGGGTAATAGATTTTAAAAGGGATAAAGAAGGTATTCCAGGTAAGATTTCTACTATCGAATATGATCCAAACAGAACTGCATATATTGCTCTAGTGGTATATGCAGATGGTGAAAAGAGATATATTATTGCTCCGGATAAGATTGAGGTAGGTGCACAGATTATGTCTGGTGCAAAAGCTACTCCAGATATTGGTCACTCAATGTTTTTATCTGAAATTCCTTTAGGTGCTGCAATACATGCTATAGAGATGTCACCTGGTAAAGGAGCCGCTCTTGCAAGGTCTGCTGGTACTTATGGTGTACTAATGGGTAGAGAGGGAAAATATGCTGTAGTAAAGCTTCCTTCAGGAGAGACGAGAAGGGTTTTACTTACTTGTAAAGCAACTATCGGGACTACTTCTAATCCAGATCATTCTCTTACAGTACTTGGTAAAGCGGGTAGAAAGAGATGGTTAGGTAGAAGACCTAGAACAAGGGGAGTGGCGATGAATCCAGTGGATCACCCGATGGGTGGTGGTGAAGGTAGGTCTTCAGGAGGTCACCCAAGATCAAGAACGGGTATCATGGCAAAAGGACAGAAGACTAGAGATGTGAATAAAGCTTCTAGTAGGCTGATAATAACAAAGAGAAAATCTAAAAATAAAAGGTAAATACTAATATGGCTAGATCACTAAAAAAGGGACCTTATGTATTTCATAAGCTTTGGGCTAAGGTTCAAAAGGCTAATGATTCAACTAAGAAGTCGGTAATAAAGACATGGTCGAGATCTTCTATGATTATTCCTGCAATGGTAGGTTTGACAATAGCGGTTCATAATGGAAAAACATTTGTACCTGTATTCGTGACAGAGAATATGGTAGGTCATAAGTTAGGTGAATTTTCACCAACAAGATCTTACAAAGGTCACGGTAAGAAGTAAGAATTAATTGCGAAAGCTATAATAAAAAACAATCTTCGAAATGGAAGCTGTAGCGAAACTAAAAAATGTACCAATGTCTGGTCGCAAGATGAGGCTTGTAGTTGACTTGATCAGGGGTAAAGCTCTAAATGAAGCGCTGAACATACTGAAGTTTACTAATAAAGAAGCATCAGAATGGTTAGAGAAACTGTTATTATCTGCAGCGGCTAACTGGGAAGTGAAATCTGGTAATAGTCCTGAAGACTTCGGTCTTTTCGTAAAGGAAATTTATGCAGATGAGGCAACTGTATTAAAAAGGTTCCGCCCTGCACCACATGGTAGAGCTCATAGAATCCGTAAGAGACAGTGTCACGTGACTTTAGTTGTTACAAATAAAGTAGCATTGGAGGAAAGTGTTGAAGCTTAATAATTGAATAAGAAATATACTATATAAACAATATATATGGGCCAAAAGACAAATCCGATAGGTAATAGATTAGGACTCATCAGGGGATGGGATTCTAACTGGTATGGAGGAAAAGACTTCGCATCTAAGGTAGTTGAAGACGAAAAGATACGTAAATACCTCAAAGCTAGGATCACTAAAGGTGGTATAGCGCGTATTGTAATAGAAAGAACTCTAAAGAGGATTACTGTTACTATTCATACGAGCAGACCAGGTATCATTATTGGTAAAGGTGGGTCTGAAGTTGATAGAGTTAAAGAAGAGCTTAAAAAGATTACATCTAAGGATGTTCAGATCAATATTATTGAGATCAGGAAGCCAGAGCTAGATGCTAACATTGTTGGTGAATCAGTCGCTAAGCAAATTGAGGCTAGAATCAACTACAGAAGAGCAATCAAGATGGCCATTCAGGCAGCAATGAGGGCAGGTGCTGAAGGTATCAAGGTAAGAATCAGTGGGAGGTTGAATGGAGCTGAGATGGCCAGGAGTGAGGAGTTTAAAGATGGAAGAACTCCATTGCACACCTTTAGGGCTGATATTGACTATGCTTTACAAGAGGCTTTGACTGTTTACGGAAAGATTGGTATCAAGGTATGGATCTGTAAAGGTGAAGTACTAGGAAAAAGAGATCTCAGTCCAAATGTAGGTGTTGATTCTGGTAAGGGTCGTGGAGGAAATAGAGGAGGTGATAGAAGAGGAGGTGGAAGAGGAGGAAGCCGTGGAGGTGGAAGAGGAGGAGACAAAAGAAGATAGAATAATAGTTTAATTGTACCTTTGCCAATTTTATTTTTGGCACCCTATGCAAATAATAATAATAGAGGAAGATGTTACAACCGAAAAGAACGAAATATAGAAAGGCGCAGAAAGGTCGAATTAAAGGTATAGCCCAAAGAGGTAGTACTATTTCATTTGGAACTTATGCTCTTAAAAGTATGGATTCTGCATACATTACTAACAGGCAAATTGAGTCTGCTAGAATTGCTATGACAAGATATATGCAAAGGCAGGGTAAAGTTTGGATAAGAATCTTTCCAGACAAACCGATTACATCTAAACCTGCGGAGGTAAGAATGGGTAAGGGTAAAGGAGCTCTTGATCATTATGTGGCTGTTGTCAAACCAGGTAGAATTATGTTCGAGATGGACGGAGTATCTGAAGATATTGCAAGAGAGGCACTTAGACTAGCTGCGCAGAAGTTGCCAGTGATGACTAAGACCGTAGTGAGATACGATAGATAATAATTTTTAGCTAATAGCAATTAAAAAAGTCATAATAAATGGCAACTAAGAAATACATTGAACTTCAGGAACTTTCTAACGAGAATTTAGCTAATGAGCTAACACTAGCTGTGGCTGATTATAAGAAGCAAAAGCTTGATCATGCTATCAGAGGGTTAGAAAATCCTCTCGAGCTTAGAGGAGTGAGACGAGATATAGCAAGATTAAAATCTGAGTTACGTCGAAGGGAAATCTCGGAAATGACTCCAGAACAATTAGCTGGAAGAAGTAACATTAGAAGACGTAGAAAAAAATAATAACTATGACTGAGCAAACTGAAACTGGAAGAAAGTTACGTAAGCAAAGAGTAGGAGTAGTAACTTCTACGAAGATGGATAAGACCATCACAGTACTTATTGAGAGAAAGATTAAGCATCCGATCTATGGTAAGTTCATGAAGAAGTCTAAGAAATTCACAGCTCATGATGAAAATAATGAGTGTAACGAGGGCGATACAGTGAAAATTATGGAAACTAGGCCTCTCAGTAAGAAAAAGAGATGGAGACTAGTTGAAATACTTGAAAGAGCTAAATAAGTAACTCTTATCGTTTTGAGATAAGCTTTAAACTAATATAAGATGATCCAACAGGAATCTAGATTAAAAATAGCAGATAATAGTGGAGCCAAAGAAGTACTTTGTATTAGAGTATTAGGAGGTTCTAAAAGAAGATACGCATCAGTGGGTGACGTAATCGTTGTAACCGTCAAAGATGTATCTCCAGGGGCGTTAAAGAAAGGTACAGTTTCAAAAGCTGTTATTGTAAGGACGAAGAAGGAGGTACGTAGAAGAGATGGTTCGTACATTAGATTTGATGATAATGCGGCTGTACTTCTTAATGCTAACGACGAGCCAAGAGGGACAAGGATTTTTGGGCCTGTTGCAAGAGAGCTGAGAGAAATGGATTACATGAGAATTGTGTCATTAGCGCCTGAGGTACTTTAAAACGAATAATATTTAGCCGCAAAGCGGCAAAAGGATAAATAATCTAATAATGAAAAGATTTGCACCAAAACTGCATGTAAAAAAGGGCGACAAAGTGATAGTAATCGCTGGAGCTTCTAAGGGATCTACAGGTGAGATTAAAGAGATCTTCATCAATAAGAACCGTGCTATTGTAGAAGGAGTAAACATGGTAAAAAAGCACACTAAGCCTGTAAACGATAACCCTGGTGGTATCATAGAGGTGGAATCTGCAATACATTTATCTAATCTAATGCTAGTAGATCCTAAAACTGGGAAGCCGACGAAAGTTGGAAGAAAAGAAGTGGATGGTAAAATGGTTAGATATTCTAAAAAATCTGGAGAAATAGTTTAGTATGAGTACAACGAGACTAAAAAAGAAATACAGAAGTGAAATTATACCAGCTCTCAATGAGCAGTTTGGCTATAAAAGTATCATGGAAGTTCCTAAGTTACTTAAGATATGTCTAAATCAAGGTGTAGGTGGAGCTACTCAAGATAAAAAGTTAGTGGATAATGCAGTTACAGAAATGACGGCAATCACTGGACAGAAGGCTGTGTCTGTAAAGGCTAAGAAGTCAGTTTCTAACTTTAAGTTGAGGGAATTTATGCCGATCGGTGCTAAGGTTACACTTAGAAACGAAAGAATGTATGAATTCCTCGACAGGTTAGTATCCATCGCTCTTCCGCGTGTCAGAGATTTCAGAGGGATTAATGATAAGAGTTTTGACGGTAGAGGTAATTACACTCTGGGTGTTACAGAACAAATTATCTTCCCTGAAATGGTACTAGATCAGATTAACAAGATAACGGGTATGGACATCACATTCGTTACTACTGCTAAAACTGATGCAGAAGGTTTGGCACTACTAAAGGCATTAGGAATGCCATTTAAGAATCAAATACAAGCAAACTAATATAGTTATGGCTAGAAAAGCACTTATTGCAAGAGAAGCAAAGAGAAGAAAAATGGTAGCAAAGTATGCTGACCTTAGATCTAAGCTCAAAGCGGAAGGTAATTGGGAGGCGTTAGATAAGCTTCCAAAGAACTCTTCTAAAGTAAGACTACATAATAGATGTCAGTTGACTGGAAGACCAAAGGGTTATATGAGAAAGTTTGGTATCAACAGAGTTACATTTAGAGAAATGGCACTTAATGGTTTGATACCAGGTATAACTAAAGCTAGTTGGTAGATAGTATTATTTAAGAAATCGAATTTAGAAAACTTATTTTACAATAAGATGATAGTAACAGATCCAATAGCAGATTACCTGACAAGAATCAGAAATGCTCAAAAAGCGAGACACAGGACGGTAGACATTCCGGCTAGTAATCTTAAGAAGACATTAACTGAAATTCTTTATGACCAAGGATACATCCTCAAATACAAATTTGATGATGAAGCTGGTCCTCAAGGAACTATTAAGATAGCGATTAAGTATGATCCGATTACAAGCGTACCAGTAATTAGAAAAATGGGACGTATTAGTAAGCCAGGTCTTAGAAAGTATGCTCCAGCGAGAGATCTTCCTCGTATTATCAATGGTCTTGGTATAGCAGTTATATCAACATCTAAAGGTCTTATGACTGATAAGCAAGCACGAAGAGACAACGTAGGTGGTGAAGTACTTTGTTACGTTTACTAGATCTAACTATTATCAAATATTTTAATACTTAATCAAATAGGTTATGTCAAGAATAGGAAAAGAGCCAATAGATATTGCCAGTGGAGTTACTGTAAAAGTATCACAAGGTAATTTAGTGACTGTAAAGGGACCAAAGGGTGAATTAACTCAGCAGGTTGATGCTGATATGATTATTGATATCCAGGAGGGTGTTCTTGAAGTAAAAAGGCCTACAGAACAAAAGAGACATAAGGCTATGCACGGTCTGTATAGATCTCTTATAGCTAATATGGTAGAAGGGGTTACTAATGGTTACAAAAAAGAGTTAGAGCTTGTAGGTGTGGGTTATAGAGCTGGTAATACAGGCAATTTACTTGAGTTGACTTTAGGTTATTCACACCCTATATATTTTTCTATTCCGGATGAGCTTAAGCTTACTACTGCTATGGAAAAAGGATCTAATCCTGCTGTGATTCTTGAAGGTATTGATAAACAACTGATCGGTGAGATAGCTTCTAAAATCAGAGAGCTTAGAAAGCCTGAACCATACAAAGGGAAGGGAGTTAGGTATAAAGGAGAAGAGGTTAGAAGAAAAGCTGGTAAGACTGCAGCTAGTTAATATAATCGATAAACGAAGAGTAATTGCTAATTTATCGATAGCAGTATGACAACATCTAGATAAAGTTATTTAAGATTAAGTCAATTATTAATTATAATTTATATTCTATAATATTCATATACTATGAGTTCTAAAGTAGTCGGCAGAAAAAGGATACAAAGAAGAATCAGAAAGAAAATCAGTGGTACGCCAAGCAAGCCAAGATTGTCTGTCTTCAGAAGTAACAAAGAAATATACTGTCAATTAATAGATGATTTAAATGTGCAAACATTGGCATCGGCAACATCGAAAGGAGCTAATTTTGCAGGTAATTCTGTAGAGGTAGCTAAAGAAGTAGGTAAGTTAATAGCAACTAATGCATCTTCAGCAGGTATAACAACTGTAGTGTTTGATAGAGGTGGTTATCTTTACCACGGCAGAGTTAAATCACTGGCAGAGGGTGCCAGAGAAGGTGGATTAAAATTCTAAAATTAATATAGTAATGGCAAAGAGACAAGATAGATCAAACGCGCCTGAATCAGATATTAAGGAAAAATTAGTATCTCTTAATCGTGTAACTAAAGTAAATAAAGGTGGACGTACCTTTAGTTTCTCAGCAATAGCCGTAGTTGGTGATGGAAAAGGTAAAGTGGGGCATGGGCTAGGTAAAGCTAGGGATGTAGCAGAATCTATTTCAAAGGCAGTTGATGATGCTAAGAAAAACATGATAACAGTTCCCCTACTTCATGGTACTATACCTCACGAGCAGAAAGGTAAATATGGTGCTGGAAAAGTCCTTATTAAGCCGGCTGCAGATGGAACAGGTGTAATTGCTGGTGGAGCAATGAGAGCGGTATTAGAGATTGCAGGTATTCATAACGTACTAGCAAAATCACAGGGATCTTCTAATCCTCACAATGTTGTAAAAGCAACTATGGATGCATTATCTAGGTTAAGAAATGCACAAACAGTAGCTAAGCAAAGAGGGGTATCTCTTAAAAAAGTATACGAAGGATAGTAAAAGCTATATAACAATGGATAAAGTAAAAATCAAGCAGATCAAGTCTTCAATAGACAGATCTAAAAAACAAAAAGATACTCTTATCGCATTAGGCCTAAGAGGTATTAATAAAACTGTGGAAAAGGAAGTAACTCCACAGATACAAGGGATGATCAATAAGATTGCTCACCTTGTAATAGTAGAACAAGCTTAATATATATTAAAAAGTATAGCAATAATGGAATTACATAATCTTAAGCCAGCAAAAGGATCAACTCACTCAGAAAAGAGACTAGGTCGAGGGCAAGCTTCAGGTACAGGTGGTACAGCAGGAAGAGGTCATAACGGTGCTAAATCTAGAAGTGGATATAGTAGTAAAAGGGCTTTCGAAGGTGGTCAGATGCCATTACAGATGAGACTTCCTAAAAGGGGTTTCAAAAGTCCAAACAGAATAGAATATGTTGCTATAAATGTAAGTAAGCTTCAGGCAATCGCTGAAAAATTAGGTCTTAGTGATATTAATGCTGAAGTACTTTGTAAAAATGGATACATCAAGAAAACTGAAGTGTTCAAAGTACTAGGTAGTGGAGATATTACTATGAAAGTTTCTGTAACTGCCAATGCAGTATCTGAAACTGCTAAGTCGAAAATAGAAGCCCAAGGTGGTAGTGTGAATCTTGTATAATAATACGCAATGAAATTTATAGATACTCTAAAGAATATATGGAGCATAGCAGAGCTTAAAGATAAGATTCTGTTTACTGTCCTTATATTAGCAATATATCGATTCGGATCATTTGTAACACTTCCTGGTGTTGTGCCAAAGGCTTTAGAAGCTTCAGCAGCTTCAGGTGAGGGGATTTTGGGATTGATAAATGCTTTTACAGGAGGAGCTTTTAATCAAGGTTCTGTATTCGCGTTGGGTATTATGCCTTATATTACTGCGTCGATTATTATTCAATTATTAGGTTTTGCAGTTCCTTATTTCCAGAGACTTCAATCAAGAGAAGGTGAATCGGGCAGAAAGAAGATTACGCAAATTACTAGATTACTTACTGTATTTATTACATTAGTTCAAGGTGGTGGATATCTGGCATACATAAAAAGTATGGGTGCTATTTCCCCTAATGTAAGTGAAAGTGCATTTTGGCTATCAAATATTATCATTCTTTCCACGGGCACTATATTTGCCATGTGGTTAGGTGAAAAGATTACTGATAAAGGAATCGGCAACGGTATATCGTTGTTGATTATGATAGGTATTATCGCCACGCTTCCATTCTCATTTTTTGCGGAAGTAAAGACGCAGCTTGCGCAGTCAGGATTCTTAATTCTTTTAGTTGAGTTTGTAGCTTTATTCTTTGTGGTTCTTGCAACTGTTCTTATAGTTCAAGGAGTAAGAAAAATACCTATTCAATTTGCGAAACGTATGGTAGGTAGATCTAATGACGATGTTCCTTCAGCAGGAGCTAGAGATTATATTCCTTTAAAAGTAAATGCGTCAGGTGTGATGCCAATTATCTTTGCTCAGGCAATAATGTTTTTACCCCCCATGTTAGGAGGTCTAGTCATAGGTCAACAGGAGGCACCAAGTTCTTTTTTAATGTCTCTTCAAGATTGGAAGTCGCCAATTTATAACATTATATTTTTCGTGCTAGTTGTTATTTTTACTTACGTTTATACTGCACTGATAGTGAATCCTCAGCAGTATGCTGAACATTTAAAGAGACAAAATTCTTTCATTCCAGGAATTAAGCCTGGAACAGATACACAAGAATATATTGATTCATTAACAACAAGAGTAACGTTGCCCGGCTCTATTTTCTTAGGGCTGATAGCAATCTTGCCTGGTATTATAGCCAATATGGGTGTTAATGATGGTTTTGCATTGTTTTTTGGTGGTACCTCACTACTTATCTTAGTTGCAGTTGTATTAGATACACTACAACAAATCGAATCATATCTTTTAATGAGAAAGTACGATGGTCTTACTAAGACAGGTAAACTCAAGGGAAGAGGAGGAAACGGAATGCAGATTGGTGCGAGCATGTAAACATATCATTCTAGATGATATACTATAAAACTGATGATGAAATAGAGTTAATGAGAATGAGTTGTACCCTTCTCAGTAAGACTTTGGCTCATGTAGCATCTCTTCTGAAGCCGGGGATAACTGGATTGGAAGTGGATAGGGCAGCAGAGGTTTTTATTAGAGATCACGATGGTGCAATTCCAGGTTTCAAAGGGCTATACGGGTTTCCAGGTACGTTATGTATTTCCACTAATGCAGCAGTTGTACACGGTATACCTACAAATAGAGAGTTTGAAGAAGATGATATAGTGTCTATTGATTGTGGTGTATTAATGAATGAGTTTTATGGAGATTCAGCTTACACCTTTGCTTTCAATGGAATTAGTGATGAGATAGAGAAATTACTCTCTGTAACAAAGAAAGCACTTTATCTCGGCATAGATCAGGCTAGAGTAGGAAATAGAGTAGGGGATATTGGTTACTCAATACAGGATTTTGCAGAGAAACAACATGGGTTTGGTGTTGTACGTGATTTGGTCGGACATGGATTGGGTAAAGATCTTCATGAGTCACCAGAAGTTCCTAATTACGGTAAACGTGGAAGGGGAGTACAACTAAAAGATGGACTAGTCATAGCAATAGAGCCAATGATAAATCTAGGAAATAAAGCAGTAAAGAAGGCACCGGATGGTACAATACTATCGAAGGATAATATGCCATCTGCGCACTATGAGCATACAATAGCTGTAAGGACTGACGGGCCGGATATATTATCTAATCATGAGTGGGTTGAAGAGGAGATTAAAAAGAACTCAGAAATTAGGCAAATTGAATAAATATTTAGATATTCGCACTCCGAAATGAAAATATGGCTAAGCAGGACCTTATAAAGCAAGATGGAATCATTGAAGAAGCGTTGTCTAATGCTATGTTCAGAGTTCGTCTTGAAAATGATCATCTCATCGTAGCGACAATTAGTGGTAAGATGAGGATGCACTATATACGTATCATGCCAGGGGATAAAGTAGCTGTGGAGATGTCTCCATATGATCTTACCCGGGGTAGAATAACATATAGGTACAAATAGGGTATTATATATAGCACTTAATAAATGCAACGACAATGAAAGTAAGAGCATCAATCAAAAAGAGGTCGGCTGACTGTAAGATCGTAAGACGTAACGGTAAGCTTTACATTATTAACAAAAAAAACCCTAGGTTTAAGCAAAGACAAGGGTAATTAATTAATTGTATCAACTATGGCAAGGATTGCTGGGGTAGATTTACCGCGAAATAAGAGAGGTATAATAGGTTTAACTTACATCTATGGTGTAGGAAGCACTAGGTCTGCAGAACTACTTGATAGAGCTGGGATTGAACATAATACCAAAGTTCAGGACTGGACTGATGAAAATATTAAGTTCATAACGAAGCTTTTACAAGATGAGTACACTGTTGAGGGTGAACTACGAAGTGAAGTACAGTTGAATATCAAACGTCTGATGGATATTGGATGTTACAGAGGTCTTAGACACAGAAAGGGTCTTCCTTTAAGAGGGCAGCGTACTAAAACTAACGCTCGTACACGAAAAGGTAAGAAGAAGACTGTTGCGAACAAAAAGAAAGTTACTAAATAATAGATAGTCATGGCAAAAGCAAAAGCAAAAAAGCGTAATGTAGCCGTTGCGAGTGAAGGTCTTGTTTATATACAAGCTACTTTCAATAATATTATTATCTCTTTGACTAATAAGCAAGGTCAAGTTATTTCATGGGCTTCAGCTGGCAAAGCTGGATTTCGAGGAAGTAAGAAAAATACTCCATATGCTGCTCAAATTGCAGCAACAGATGCTGCTCAAACAGCCTACGACGCTGGAATGAGATCTTGTGAAGTTTATGTGAAAGGACCAGGAGCTGGTCGTGAATCTGCAATCAGAGCAGTGGATGGTGTGGGTATCAAAGTAACTAAAATCAGAGATATCACCCCTGTTCCGCACAATGGATGTAGACCTCCAAAGAAAAGAAGAGTATAATTTAGATTCAGTACATTATTATTACTACTACAACTGAGAATTAAATGGCACGATATACCGGACCAAAAACAAAGAAATCTAGAGCATTTGGAGAGGCAATCTTCGGAAATGACAGAGCTTTTGAGAAACGAAAATACCCACCTGGACAACATGGAAATGGTAGGAGGAGGAAGCAAAAATCTGACTACGGGCTCCAGTTAATGGAGAAGCAAAAAGCTAAATATACTTACGGACTTCTTGAAAGACAGTTTCGTAATTTATACAAGGCAGCTAATGGCAAGTCTGGGGTGACAGGAGAAATTCTTTTTCAATTCTTAGAGGCTAGATTAGACAATACTGTCTTTAGGTTAGGTCTTTCACCTACTAGAAGCGGTGCACGTCAATTGGTTGCGCACAAGCACATTATGGTAAATGGGGTACTTACAAATATACCTTCGTGTCAATTAAGACCGGGTGACGTAGTCACTATAAGAAATAAATCAAAAAATCTTGAGGTAATAATCAATAGTATATCATCTAAGGGAGATGTAAGAAACTTTGGTTGGCTAGAGTGGAACAACGCAAGAGGTGAAGGAACTTTCCTCGCATATCCTGAAAGGGACGCAATTCCGGAAAAGATCAATGAGCAACTTATTGTAGAATTGTACTCTAAGTAGTAAGATTATTAGCAGAAGGCTGCCCAATTTCTTGGGTAGCCCTTTTCTTCGTTTAGTCTTCTTTATTTCAAAAAAACTTTTTTCAGCATAGCATAACTACAAATTTATGAGCATTTTAAACTTTCAAAGACCAGAGAAAATTATCCTTCAAAAATCGGATGACTTTAATGGTACATTTGAGTTCAAACCTCTAGAGCCTGGCTTTGGTCAGACTATAGGTAATTCATTAAGAAGAGTTTTACTTTCTTCTCTTGAAGGTTACGCTATATCTGCAATTAGAATAGCAGGTGTGGATCATGAATTTGCTACAATTAAGGGGGTGGTTCAGGATATGGTAGACATTATTCTAAATCTTAAGCAAATAAGGCTCAAAGCTTTGGTTGAAACTGAAGAGGACTCAGAAGACAAAGTTTACTTAACAATAAGTGGTAAAGAAGCATTTGTTGCAGGAGATATTGAAGATCAAACTACAGTATTCAAAATAATGAATCCTGAATTAGTAATTTGTGATATGGAACCTTCAGTAAATCTAGAAATAGAGCTTACCATATCAAAAGGTCGTGGATATGTTCCAGCAGAGGAGAATCTTCCTAAGGATGCACCAATTGGTGTAATACCAGTGGATGCTGTTTATACACCAATCAAAAGAGTATCTTATAAAGTAGAAAATACAAGAGTAGGGCAGAGAACCGATTATGAAAAACTTATGGTTGATGTACAGACTGATGGTACTATACATCCTGAAGAAGCAGTAAAGGAAGCATCAAGAATTCTTATACAACACTTAATGCTGATCACGGATGAAAATATAACGTTTGATGATGCATCTAGTCGGGAAGATAATATCGTAGACGAGCACATTCTACACATGAGAAAGCTTCTTAAGACTTCATTAGAAGATCTAGATTTGTCTGTAAGGGCATACAACTGTCTCAAGGCAGCTAAGATCAACTCTTTAGGAGAAATGGTTAGATATGATACTCATGAATTACTTAAGTTCAGAAACTTTGGAAAGAAGTCATTAGTTGAGATCGAAGAATTACTCCAGATCAAAGGTCTTACTTTCGGAATGGACTTATCAAAGTATAAGTTAGACGAAGAGTAAACTTAAAAGATAATCGCACGACTCAAGTTTAGGCTTGGATAGTATTTACATTTATGAAATACAGGTATATACTGCGAGACTCAATTGACCAGGTCGTATAGTCAAGAATCTCAACGTGATATCAACAAAACGTAATCTCCATGAGGCACGGAAAAAAACACAATCACTTAGGTAGACAAAGAGGGCACAGAGTTGCTTTATTAAGAAACTTATCTATCTCTTTAGTAGAGTACAAAAGAATCAATACCACTGTTGCTAAAGCAAAAGCACTAAGAGTATTTCTAGAACCTCTTATTACTAAATCTAAGACGAACAGTACTCACTCAAGAAGAACTGTATTTAGTAATCTTCAGAATAAAGAAGCAGTAAAAGAACTGTTTGAAAATATATCTGTAAAAGTTGCTGATAGACCAGGAGGTTACCTCAGAATCGTAAGAACTGGAGTACGAAAAGGTGATGGAGCCGAAACAGCAATGATCGAGTTCGTGGATTACAATGAAGCATACTCAGCAGGATCTATTTCAGGTGCTAAGAAGTCTAGGAGAAGTAGAAGAGGCAAGAAAAGTGGAGCAGCAGCAGCAGCAGCAGCAGTAACGCCTGATAAGCAATCTAATGAAGAAGAATAGTCATAATGGACTAATGAGAAAGAAGAGCATATTCAGTATTGGATATGCTCTTTTTTTATTCATGTATGTCTGTGGATATGAAAAATTCTATTTTATCGAAGTACATATAAAAATTGATTATAAAAATTTTAATATGTAACTCTTTCCTTTAAGGTTAGTTGCATATTTTTGTTACAATTTATAACACTATATTTATTAGCTCTATGATTGGCGGAAAAGCAATTTTACTATTAGATGATGGCACTTACTTTGAGGGTAAGGCAGGCGGTTTAATAGGCACTACTTCAGGCGAAATTTGTTTCAATACTGGGATGACAGGGTATCAAGAAATCTTTACTGACCCATCATACTATGGACAAGTACTTGTCGCTACTAATGTGCATATCGGCAACTATGGTACTAAAGATGAAGATGCAGAATCTGAATCTGTACAAATTTCGGGATTGATATGTAAAAATTTCACAGATTTATATTCTCGCCCTCTTGCTGATCAAGGTATTCAGAAGTACTTTGAGGATAACAGTATTGTCTGTATTTATGGATTGGATACTAGAGCTATTGTACGTCATATCAGAAGCAAAGGTGCTATGAACTGTATCATTTCATCTGAAGAGTTAGATGTGGATAAACTTAAAGAGAAGCTAGCAAAAGTACCTAATATGGAGGGACTGGAGCTTGCGTCCAAAGTATCTACGAAAGAGATGTACTCTCTAGGTGATGATGAGGCCAAATACAATGTAGCGGTTATGGACTTCGGGACTAAGAAAAATATATTAAGAAATTTAGTGAGTAGAGGTTGCAAAGTGGATGTATATCCAGCGGATACAGCCGCTGAGGATATTATAGAAAAGAAATATGATGGATTCTTTCTTTCTAATGGACCTGGAGATCCTTCATCTATGGATTATGCTATTGAAACGGTTAAAGTACTAATGAAAGAGAAGAAGCCGATGTTTGGAATATGTCTAGGTCATCAGTTGTTGGCATTGGCCAATAATATACCTACCTATAAGATGCATCATGGTCATAGAGGTATCAATCATCCTGTGAAAAATTTAATTTCTGGAAAAGGAGAGATTACTAGCCAAAATCATGGATTTAGTGTAGATGCTGTAGTTATAGAGAAGGCAAGTGATAGGGTGGAAGTTACGCACCGTAATCTCAATGATGATACTATCGAAGGTATACGAATTAAGGGTACTAAAGCATTTTCAGTTCAATATCATCCAGAAGCAGCGCCAGGACCTCACGATAGTAGGTATTTGTTCAACGAATTTGTTGATTCATTGTCATAGTGTATAATCTACAATAAGTCGTATATTCGCGGTTTTAATTCAATAATTGTCACGAGTACCATAGCTGCACAAATTGTCACATATATTTTTACAGGGCTTACAGAAATGGTATTATTTTAAAATAATTTGCATGAGCACAATATTAGATATCAGATCTAGAGAGATAATAGACAGTAGAGGAAATCCTACTGTAGAAGTAGAAGTACTAACTGAGACAGGATTTATTGGTAGAGCTGCTGTTCCCTCTGGAGCGAGTACAGGTAAGTATGAGGCGGTAGAACTTAGAGATGGTAATCCTGATAGATTTCTAGGAAAAGGAGTGCTACAAGCTTGTCAGAATATAGAAGAAGATATCAGAGAAGCACTCATAGGAGAAGATGCTATGGATCAAAGACTCATTGACGAGACTATGATTGAGATCGATGGTACACACAATAAATCAAAGCTAGGCGCCAATGCAATTTTAGGTGTTTCTTTAGCTGTAGCCAAAGCTGCAGCAGCAGAAAGTAGCCAAAGCTTATATCGATATATAGGTGGTGTCAATGCTCACGTGATGCCAGTACCGATGATGAATATCCTCAACGGTGGATCTCACGCTGATAATAGTATAGATTTTCAGGAGTTTATGGTAATGCCTATTGGAGCTGAAACTTTTTCGGAAGGTTTAAGAATGGGTATCACTGTCTTTCATCACCTCAAAAAGGTATTAAGTAGTAAAGGTCATTCTACTAATGTTGGAGATGAAGGTGGATTTGCTCCTAATCTAGGATCTAATAAAGAGGCCATAGAAATAGTACTGCAAGCCATTGAATCTGCTGGTTACAAGCCAGGAATAGATATGATGATCGCTATGGATGCAGCAGCTTCAGAGTTTTATCTAGCTGATGAAAAAGTATATCACTTCCACCAATCTACGGGAGATAAGCTTACTTCTGAAGAGATGGTGTCTTATTGGGCTGATTGGTGCAATCAATATCCAATCCTGTCTATAGAAGATGGACTAGATGAGGACGATTGGTCAGCATGGTCGAGCATGAATAGGCAATTGGGTGATAAACTACAGATTGTTGGTGATGACCTTTTCGTAACAAATACGAAAAGATTACAAAGAGGGATTGATGAAGATGCAGCTAATTCTATTTTGATCAAAGTAAATCAGATTGGTAGTCTTACTGAGACTATTGATACTGTCAACCTTGCCACTCGCAATGCATATACTTGCGTAATGAGCCATAGATCTGGAGAAACAGAAGATACGACTATAGCTGATCTAGCGGTAGCACTAAATACTGGACAGATCAAGACCGGTTCAGCATCAAGAAGTGATAGGGTAGCTAAGTATAATCAACTTCTCAGAATAGAAGAAGAGCTTGGTGATGCAGCCGTATATCCTGGGAGAGCCTTACTTGGGTAATCTCATTTTCCATTCCTTATCGTAATATTTGTTCTGCTTCGTGTTTGTTGAAATTTAACTTGGCACTTGTACTTGAACTTATTTTTTTATCTTTGTCGTAAGTAAACTACAAAATCATGAAGATAATCAAGCAATTAAGCTCTGGTCTATCTGTATCTAGCATTCTCGTCAACAAATATGTGATTGTCACGGCCGTATTCTTCATATGGTTGTTAATATTTGATAAACATAACTATATGACACAAAAGAAACTAGCACAGACTATAGACAATCTTAAAGTCGAAAAGCAAAAGTATATCGATCTTCTAGAAGAGGTCAAGTTCGAGAAGATAGACTTAGATAAGAATAAAGAGAAGTATGCAAGAGAACATTATTACATGCATAAGGAAAACGAAGAAGTCTTCATATTTGATAGAAACTAGGATTGATTAGTAATATAAATCTATTGAATGCAATGATTTGAAGTTTGTCAATGCGTTAGCCTAATTTAGAACAGAAATTAAGATACAAGAATACAATGAGTGTATTAGTAAATAAAGATAGTAAGATAATCGTGCAAGGATTCACAGGTAAGGAAGGTTCATTCCATGCGGGTCAGATGATAGAATATGGTACTAATATCATAGGTGGTGTAACTCCAGGTAAAGGAGGTCAAGATCACTTAGGTAAGCCAGTATTCAACTCTGTAGATGAAGCAGTTTCAAAAGCTCGAGCCGATACTACAATCATTTTCGTGCCGCCAAAATTTGCAGGTGATGCTATCATGGAAGCTGCAGAAGCAGGTATAAAAGTAATCATCTGTATTACAGAAGGTATACCTGTACAGGATATGGTAAAAGTAAAAGCGTATATCGAAAAATTTGACTGTACACTAGTAGGTCCTAACTGTCCTGGAGTCATCACACCTGGTGAAGCCAAAGTGGGGATCATGCCTGGGTTTGTATTTAAGAAGGGAAGAATTGGAATCGTATCGAAATCAGGTACTCTTACATATGAAGCAGCAGATCAGATTGTAAAAGCGGGATTAGGTATTTCTACAGCTATCGGAATTGGGGGAGACCCTATCATAGGTACACCAACTAAAGAGGCGATACAATTACTTATGGAAGATCCTGAGACTGATGCTATCGTTATGATCGGTGAGATCGGTGGTAATTATGAAGCATTGGCTTCTGAGTTTATCAAGTCTACAGGAAATAAAAAGCCTGTAGTTGGATTTATCGCAGGTAAGACTGCTCCGGCTGGACGTACGATGGGACACGCTGGTGCAATAGTAGGTGGAGAAGATGATACTGCTGAAGCAAAGATGAAGATTATGGCAGCATGTGGAATTCATGTAGTGGAGTCTCCCGCAGAGATCGGATCTACCATGTTAAAAGCATTGTCATAAACAAGCAGCGGCTTGCTTTTACAAACGCATTGACTAGGTGTCGAATCCAATTCGATTAAAAATAAAATTATAAAGGATCGAAAGCTTAGTGCTTTGGGTCCTTTTTTGTGTATCGTTTAAGTATTTAGCAGTTTGGGTAGACAAACACACTGAGCGATCCAGCTGAGCTTATTCTTAGATGATAATGGCAGATTTATTCTATGATTCTTTTTTCTGCCAGTCCTTTCTCTTACCAAAGAATTTAGGGTGGACGATCAATAGTCCGAATGATTCTCCAGCTTCTTTTCCGATTTTAACATGATGCGCGCCATGGGCTCGAAGAATTGCTCTACTATATTTACTGTCGAGCTGACGAAACCATCTAAATCTCTGATGAATATAAACATCATGTATCAAGAAGTAGATCATACCATAAATCGATATACCTATACCTATGGCAAATAATGCAGGGTTGTATAAAGAGCCAAAGAAGTAGCAAAAGAAACTAGGGATGGCAAATATTAAGAAAAACAGATCGTTTTTCTCAAAGAAGCCTTCTACTTCATTTGGATTATGATGATCATGGTGCCAACTCCAAAGAAAGCCATGCATTAGGTACTTATGGGCTAGAAATGCTACAAACTCCATTGCGAAAGCCGTAGAAAGCATAATGATGATAAATGTTATAGCGCTCATAATGACAAATATAGTTCTTGTAAAATATTATACCAAGTCACAAGCAGATAGGTTGATTTTATCGCTTGCTGATTTTATTATTACTGATTTGACGTTGTCTACTGCATTTATGCCTTCCCTCTTTAAAATCACGTTTAGCAGCATGCTTCGTTTTACGACCTTGTACACGCTCTCTCCACATTTTCCAACTTGAAAGCTTCATTTCACGTTTCATTAGCTTGATTACACCAGCTTCTTTGAGGCCAAACTGCTCTTCTATTGAGTCAAATGTAGTACGATCTTCCCAAGCCATTTCGACTATACGATTAACATCTCTATCCGTTAGACCTTGATAAATTTTCTTCGACATAACTATTGTAACAAAAATATTCCTAGAGGGTTTATGGGATGGACTAATCAAAATTATGTCGATTGTGTAGCGTATGTTTTCCAAGGATTCTACGGCTTTCACCGATGACTATAGGATCATCTTTCATTGCCCAAAGCATATCGCTGGCATATTTGCGTGTTTGAACTAGATCAACAATTGGAGAAGGGTAATCTTTACCGATTATAATGCCACAAAAAATTTGATCTATTGATGTCATTTTCCAAGGTTCATGTAGGAAATTAATAGGTATTTTATTTAGTTCTGGGCACCACTTCTTAATAAATAGTCCATTGGGATCGTGTTTTTCAGAGTTGATTATTGGATTATATATACGAAGCATATTGATACCTGTCTCACCCGCTTGCATTTGTATCTGAGGAAAATGTATGCCTGGTTCGAAATCGAGAAATACTTTTGCTAAATGCTTTGCTGCTGTTTGCCAAGGCTGCCATAGATTGTGAGTAAAAAAAGATAATGATAAAGCTCTCATTCGAAAATTAAGATATCCGGTAGTACTTAAGCACCTCATACAGGCATCAACGAGTGGGAAACCAGTATTTCCGCTTTGCCAAGCCTGAATATATATATCGTTTCTTTTTTTCTGTAAGCTGTGATATCCTCTATTGATACTTTCAAATTCCATTCGACTTTCCATTTCAAATTTTTGAATGAAATGGGCTTGCCATCTGAGTCTAGAAGTAAATCCATCAATATTTCGTTTACTTTTTCCTTTTTGGCGCATGGCTTTGGCATATTGCCATACTTGGCGAATAGATAGGCAACCCCAAGCAATATAAGGTGACAAACGACTGCAGCTTTTTCGGCCTAGATCAGGCTTAGATATGTGTTTTGCATAATTCAGGTACCTATCAGTAAAAAAAGATTGCAAGTATCTTATACCCACTAAAGTACCACCTACTTGAAAATTAGGATTTGATTCGATGATAAAATTTACTTTAGGCAATACTTGCTTTAATAATAGGAGCGATTCCGTCTCTACAAAGTCACCTTTCTGAGGTTCAAATAAATGAATAGGTTGTGACATATATTCCTCCCACTTTCGTCTCCATTTTTTTCGATTAGTTATACCCCTGAATACTCCATTATTAATATTTTCGATCCATTTAATGTTTTTATTTTTGCAGTATTTGGCTACTGCTTTATCTCGATCGTAAGTAATTTTTATTCCGGTTTCTTGATGAGAAAAAATATTCGAAATTTTATAGTAGTCGTTAATACTTTGTAAACTCTGTATTACATCACCATGAATAGCAAGGATCTCTGTGTTATACTCAGCGAGGAGGCTATTCATTTCTAATATTGACTGCTTAATAAACCTAAAATGTCGCTTTGAATAATGGATGTCATTTTCTATCGAAGGTTCTAATATATAAATTAGTAGTACCTTCAATGGCTTAGAAAGAGCATTAAGTATGGCTTCGTTATCTATTAGTCTCAAGTCTCTTTTGAGCCAAACTATATTGATGCTTTCTTTCATATCAATATGCGTCAGGATTCTCTATGATTGAGTATGCTCTAGTCTTCATGGCGGCTAATTGAGCTCCATCCATTTTTTCTAATAGACGCATCATCATCGACATTCGATTATTGCGTTGGAAATACTCTTTTTTATCATCCAAAAAATTCCAATAAAGCGAATTAAAAGGACACGCATCTTCTTCCGTTTTATGCTTTACATTATAATGGCATTCCTTGCAATAGTTACTCATTTTATTTATATAACTTCCGCTAGAAACATAGGGCTTGGTAGCCACAATACCACCATCAGCCCATTGACTCATACCTCGAGTGTTAGTGATTTCTACCCACTCTATAGCATCTATATATATGCCTAAGTACCATTCATCTACATAGTTTGGATTAACTTGGGCTAGTAATGCAAAGTTACCTGTAATCATTAATCGCTGAATATGATGGGCGTATGATTCGTCTAGACTTTGTTGAATAGATTTTTGTAGGCAATTCATTTTTGTTTTTCCTGTCCAATAGAAATCGGGTAGGGAGTTGGTATTGTTTAACTTATTGAGCGTCGCATATTCCGGCATCTGCATCCAATATATTCCACGCATATATTCTCTCCATCCTATGATCTGTCTAACAAATCCTTCTACTTGGGATATGTCTATTTTATCTTGGTGCTTTTGCCAATATTCAATTACAGTATTGACTACCTCTAGTGGATGAAGCATCTTACTATTCATAGAGAATGATAACCTACTGTGAAATAAGAATCTTTGTTCGGTGTGCAGTGCATCTTGGTAATCACCAAAATGAATAAGTAAGTGCTTACAGAAATAATCCAAAGTGGCTTTAGATTCTTCATAACTAGTAGGCCAGTGAAACGCTTTAGCGTCAATGTTGCCAATAGTTTTTACTCCAGCGTTTTGTATAAGGTCAACTAGGCCAGAGACATTTTTATTTGTAGTATAAATAGGAGGGATTGGATCTTTTGTATTCCATTTTTTTCTGTTGGATTTATCAAAGTTCCATTGGCCGCCTTGAGGCTCCCCTATATCGTCCATTAAGATATTAAACTTTTTTCTTATTTGCCTATAGAAGTATTCCATGACGTACTGTTTCTTGCCATCGAAGAATTTACTAAGATAATATCTACTAGTGAGAAAATGCTCAGTATCTACACAGTTGGAACTTATCCGAAGGGAAGATGAAAAGGATTGTATTTGACTGTCTAATCTGTATTCATCTGGGAGCTGGTATTCAAAAAGATCAATATCGTACTTCTTAATTATTTGATTTAAGTTGGTGGTCAAGGATTGAGAATTAGATTGGTCATCTAATTGGTAGTATATAACTTTATGGCCTTTCTCTCTGAGCTTTGAAGCCATGTTGCGCATACTACTGAAAAATGCAATTACTTTTTGAATGTGATGGGTGGTGTAATCCGTTTCTTGCCTCATCTCTGCGAGGAAGTAAATTACGGTATCATCCACAGTATTGTACCAAGAGTGTTTTTGATTGAGTTGATCGCCCAATATTAGCCGTAGGGTTTTGTAGTTTTTGTTAGCCATTTTTAGTATTTTTTTTCTTATTGTACCTACACCTTTCACTACAGTATTTGACTTCGTCCCATATTTTTGCCCATTTCTTTCTCCACGAAAATGGTAGACCACAAACGGGGCATGTTTTACTCGGTAGATGTTGTTTTTTCATATAGATAGATGTAGATATATTAAGACTTATCAAGACAAATTGTTCTTGTTATATTGATCTATTTGCCTTCATAGAAAGTTATTGCTTTGGTTAGGACTTGACTCTGCTATTGTTTTTTACGGCTTTATAGGAATTCTACTTTTGGAAATAGAAGAATTGTCATCGGATAGGAGTTGTAAGTTATTGGTTGTTATGTGTTTAAGTTGTCTTTTTTTTGACGACCATTTTTATGGTTCGATGTTTTGAAATTAAGTATTAATCGATTAAATTTGCGGCCGTTGAAAAATCTAAACGAAGAAATGGTTCCATAGCTCAGCTGGATAGAGCAGCTCACTTCTAATGAGCAGGTCTCAGGTTCGAATCCTGATGGGATCACTCAAGGATGTTTATCCGATATCAAAAGACTTTAAATCAGACGATTTAAAGTCTTTTGTATTTTTAAGATGAAGCATATGTTCATATAAATACATACTGTTTGTGCTCAGGCTATCAATTTCAATCGAATTTCTTATTTTGATATGCAAGTATTAATAGTACTATTTTATTATTTTTTGTTTTTTGGTTTTTGCCTTCGATAGCGATGATGATTGGGTAGGTTGATGTGAGTGATCATTAGAGCAACTAGTTGGCGGTAGTGGCTCGTTTTGCGTTTATGATTGTGGTTCTTCTCACTATATACATGGTGATCGTATCTAAATTATTATTGAGGCTGATTGTTCAGCTACTACTGTTTTATAGACTAATGAGTACTAGATCTTTTTTTTAGGCAATTATCTTTTTAAACTGTCTCTACCAACAATCGCTTGCAAACTTCATGGCTAAGCGATATATTTCTCGCCTCTCCGTAGCTTACTATCATAGTTTTATCGAAGTCTTCAACCTTAGAGATGTTGAAGGTTGTACCGAGAGTGATGTTTTTTTCATTAAGCATAGTGAGAAGGGAAGCAGAACTATCACCTACAGCCCGAAGAATAATTTCGCTTCCGGCAGAGAATGAGGACAAGGTGTTATAACTTTTTCTTTTAAATTCACCATTTTTATCTGGAATAGGCGAACCATGTGGATCTGTAGATGGATAACCAAGAATTTCATCCATTCGATCAAAGAGACCATTAGTTTTGAGATGTTCCATTTCTTCAGCGATATTATGTACCTCTTCCCATCCAAATCCCATGATCTGTACCAGAAACATCTCTGTAAGTCTATGCTTACGAATGATAAGTGCAGCAGCTAAACCACCTAACTTCGTAAGTTTGATAGGTTTGTACTTCTCATATTCGATCCATCCATTTACAGTTAATTTCTTAACCATATTGTTAACAGTGGGCTTGCTTACATTCATTTCCTTACCAAGTGCAGTAACAGTCACTGCTTCATTTGTGAGGTTTAGAAAGTAGATTGCCTTGAGATAATTTTCTTTAGTCTGAGTTGCCATATTTGGAGATTCATTATCAAATATATAAAAGAACGGTCAATTTATTTGTTTGATATAATCTAACAAATTACTTTTGCGATATGAAATATATTAAAACAACACATTTTTATTTATTTGCGCTACTAATATGCTTTTTGTTACCTGTATTGACAAATGCTCAGAATAAAATTGAAGGTCTTGTAAGTTCTTCAAATGGTAATTTAGAGTTTGTTAATGTAATTTTAGATAATTTATATTTTACACAGACAGATAGTGATGGAAAGTTCGAATTTCTTAATGTATCTAGTGGACCTCACCAATTAGAGGTAAGTTATGTAGGATATAAAAATGTATCTCTTTACATAGATGTTCCCTTTGATGAAAGAAAACGTATAGCGATCAATATGGAGTCAGACTTTTTAGTGTTTGATGAAGTAGTAGTGACTGGCACTAAGACCTTTAAGAGACAAACGAAATCAGCTGTCATCGTAAATGTAATAGATAGTAAGACATTAGATAATGTGCAAGCATGTAATCTATCAGAGGGATTAAGGTTTCAGTCAGGATTAAGAGTAGAGACAGATTGCCAGACTTGTAATTATACTCAGCTTCGTATGAATGGCCTAGCCGGAGGATACTCACAGATTCTTATCAATGGCAGACCGATTTTTAGTCCTCTTACAGGATTGTACGGGCTAGAGCAGATACCAGTAAATATGATTGATAACATTGAAATTATCAGAGGTGGAGGATCGTCACTATATGGATCCAGTGCTATCGGAGGTACAGTGAATGTGATAACTAAGATACCGAAAGTGAATAGCTTTAGTATCAATTCTTCGTACCAAAACATGAATGGTGTAGCTAGCGATTATATGTTCAATGCCAATAGTACTTCAATAAGTAAAAGCAAGAAGAGTGGTATTTCTTTATTTCTCAATCGGAGAGAACGAGAAGCTTACGATCATAACGAAGATAATTTTTCTGAGATACCTGAAATCAAAAATACTTCTGTGGGTGCGAGTGCATTTTTTCTGCCTTCAGAAAATCAAAAAATAGAAGTCAGTTTATCTAATCTCAACGAATATAGATACGGAGGAGAGATGGTAGATGGAGCGGCACACCTTGCATTACAATCTGAAGAAAGGACACATAATGTATGGATGGCTAGTGCAGATTATCAGATCAATTTTAATTCTGATAATACTAATCTGATTACCTTTGCCGCATGGCAAAATACAGCTAGAGATCATTACACAGGTATCTTTCCTAATGAGGAGGACAAATTAGCTTATGCCAATCACTTATCTGCTCCGCCTTATGGTACTTCACTGACTAAAACAATGCAAGGTGGAATTCAAATTAATCATAATTTAAATGACTTTTTGGGTGGATCTAATGCATTGACTTTTGGAAGCGAATATTTGGTTGATGATACATTTGATGAAATAGGTGCCTACAATTATTTGATTGATCAAGTAACTAAAGACTTTGGTACATTTGTACAAAGCGATTGGGAAGTATTACCATCGCTTAATTTGCTTTCTGGTGTTCGTATAGACAAACATAATTTAGTAGACGGAATAGTAGCTAGTCCAAGACTGTCATTACTATATAAGTACAAAGATAATACTCAGTTGAGAGGGAGCTATGGAACAGGATTTAGAGCTCCGCAAGCATTTGATACAGATCTACATATTGCATTCGCTGGAGGCGGAATATCGAGAGTTCAAATTTCCGATGACCTGACAAAAGAAACTTCAAAGAGTTATAATGTATCACTGAATTATGATAGGCCTTCAGAACATTGGGTAGCTGGATTTACGGTTGAAGGTTTTTATACTCAGCTCAATAATGCATTTACTTTAGTACCTATTGGACAAGATGGGTTTGGCGAATTATTTGAAAAAAGAAATGACCAAGGTGCCACCGTTAGAGGATCGACTATAGAGTTAAGAGCCAATTACGATAGAAAAGTACAATTAGAAACAGGTCTTACGATTCAGGCAAGTCAATTCGACAATGTGGTTCAATATATTGATGAAGTAGAAGGCGTAAGAGATTTTATAAGAACACCAAATGTATATGGATTTGCAAACTTATCTTTTAATCCTAATAGTCGATTGAGTGCTAATATTAATTATGTTTTTACTGGAACTATGATTGTACCACATTTTGCAGGAGCACCTAATCAGTTGGTGAACGAGATCGTCACGTCTTCACCATTTTCTGAAATAAGTACAAAGATTGGATATTCACTGCCTATATCGACAGAGACAAATATAGAGATCTATGGCGGTGTCAAAAACATATTAAATAACTATCAAGAGACATTCGATATCGGTAAGAATAGAGATAGTAATTTTGTATTTGGTCCAGCACAACCACAAACGTTATTTGTAGGTTTGAAGTGGGGTATATAGCAGTTTGGCCATAAAAAAATGTTATACTAAATATGGCATTAGTTTAGCTTTAATATTTAATTGTATTGTTTGAGCAAATCATTCCACTAGGCATACCATACATATGCACAATCCTTATTTTTGAGGAAAGAGAAATACCACCAGGATTAAGTCCAAGTTTTCCTTCTGGTATAGATTTTCCTAATTCATTGTAGTAATTAGACCAAATTTTAAAAGTCTCTTTAGTTTCTGGATCTATAAATGTCATGGGATATAGCTGAAATAGCTCTTTTCCGCCATTAGCATATTTAAATGATTCATAGACTAGTTCTGAGCAATAATAGGTATTGTTTTTAATATCAAATACGTGATCGTACTTCTTTCCTAGTAGAGATTGTGCATATTGTACAGCATCAGGTATAAGCTCGGAATGAGTTTTATTTACTCGACCGACGATCACTTTGGAATCTCCATTTTTATCATTTGATCTGCTCAAGAATCTCTTTAGATCTGTCATCACTACGCCTTTTGTAGTTGCTTCTATGACTTGTGGACCGTCTTTACTTAGTATAACCATGCCTATATGAGAGAGATTAGCACCTTCATATCCTTCAGTAACTTTCTCTATAGCATCGCAGAATTCACCACAGTCACTATCTTGGAAGAGTAGATCACCATTTTGTAAAGTGAAAGTTTGACTTCCAATTAATGCCTGAATAATAAGTAAGATTATATTGATATTCATAATTGTTGTGATCTACAGTATTTTTTTCAAGCAAGTATAGGAATACTTTTAGCGTAATAGGCATTTGTTGGGTTTTGTATTTTATTAAGTTGCATTTACCTAAAGTTATAAATAATCGAAACTTTAGAATATTGAAATAAATAGAAAATTGATTCTGACTGGTTAGTTTGAATGATATCTAATTGCAAACAGTAGTATGATTTATTGGACTTCATCAAAAGAGAATGTTGCAATTGATATAAGAAGATAAGTAAGTGGTGATAGTATTGGTAATAGAAGAAGTAAAGGGAATATGGATTAGCAAGATGATATTTATTGCTTGAATTGAAAGAAGTAATTCCCCAAAAGAAATCTGAATATTCTTATATTCAGACCATGAAAAGAAGAAAGGCAATACGTAATCTCGTACTCTTCTCACTGGGAACAGGAGTAATATACTCATGTAGAGATAAGTATGAAGCGGTCAAGCTTCTTAATCTAAAATATGTACAAGCGAAGTCTGAGCACTTAGATCTATTGGATGATTTATCTAAATTGATATTGCCTTTTCAAATGATTCCAAAGCTCAAAGACCATACAGCTTTACCATTTATACTTAATAATGTAGACAAGATATTGAATGCAGAGAATCGAGAATTGTTTATAAAGGGTTACAAATCATTTGATATCGAAATAGCCATACTGACGGGGAAAAAATATAGTGAGATGGAAGATGAAGAAAAGCAAGTCTTGCTTACAGAGTTTAACGAGAAAAGATTAGTAGCTAGTCCAGCTGTATACATGGTGTTTGATACAATTAAGTCTAAAACTATACAGTATCTCACAACCACAGAATATTATCAACGTAAAGTAAATTACTATGAGATGGTTCCTGGTAGATACCTTGGAGATGTATTAGTGACGGAACTCAAAAATCTGAACGATGAGTGATAATAGATACGAAGCGATCGTAATCGGTGCAGGCATGAGTGGTAGCTGGGTGGCTAAAGAGCTTTGCGATAAGGGTATTAAAACTCTTATGCTAGACCGTGGTCCGGAGGTAAAGCATCTAAGAGATTATCCTACAGCTAGTAAGTTCCCATGGGAATTTGAATTCAGAGGAGCTATGAGTGCCGAGCATACTAAGGCCAATCCAATAGCCAGTAAATGTTATGCCTACAGAGATGGAGCTACACACTTTTTTGCGCAAGATGATGTGCACCCATATTTACAGACCAAGCCTTTTGATTGGATCAAAGGATATCAAGTAGGAGGTAAGTCGCTAATATGGGCAAGACAAACACAGCGATGGAGTAAGTATGATTTCAGCACTCCAGATACTAATAGATTCGGTATATCATGGCCTATCTCCTACAAGGATATAGCACCGTGGTATAGTTATGTTGAAAAATTTGTAGGTATATCGGGAGAAAAAGACGGATTAGATGTTTTGCCAGATGGAGAGTTCCAACCGCCGATGGAAATGTCAGTTGTGGGAAAACATCTACAACGCGTTGTCAAGGAAAACTATAACGATCGGCATGTAATATATGCTAGATGTGCTCACCTTACAGATCCACAAGAAATACATAGAGAGCAAGGTAGAGGCCAATGTCAAAATAGAACAATCTGCGAGAGAGGTTGTCCTTTTGGAGGATATTTTAGTGCTAATTCATCGACGATACCATGGGCGCATCGAACAGGTAATCTTACACTGAAAGCAAATAGTGTAGTGCACTCTATATTATATGACGATGCGACTGGAAAGGCGATAGGTGTCAATGTCATCGATGCAATTACCAAAATACAAACTAAGTATTTTTCCAATGTTGTCTTTCTCAACGCAGGGGCAATTAATTCTACGGCGATATTACTCAATTCTAAATCCAAAAGATATCCAAATGGCTTAGGAAACGACAATGGCTTGCTTGGCAAGTATTTTGGATTCCATAATTATAGGGCGCTACTCTCAGCAACATGTCCTGGCTTCGAAGATAAGGTTAAAGAAGGAAGATCGCCTACCAATGAGTATATGCCTAGGTATGTCAATCTTAATAAAGACAAAGATGGTTTTAAGGGAGCTTATGGTGTAGCTATATATACTGCTAGGTATCGCAAGCAGGAAATCAAAGCAATTGGAACTGAGCTAGTAAATGATCTTCTGAAGGATAAAAATTATGAACCTTGGTCTGTCGTATCGATGATGATGGGTGAAACTTTACCCAAAGAATCTAATAGTATTTCGCTTGACTCTTCACGGGTTGATCAATATGGAATTCCATTAATTAAATTCAATGTTGGTTATGATGATAACGACGAAAAAATGATGGAACACTTCTATCAAGAATGGGAGCAGATATATGAGAAAGCAGGCTTTACAAATGTGGAAAGAATAGATACTGGACAAGCGCCTGGACTAGATATTCACGAAATGGGAGGTGCACGTATGGGCAAGGATCCTAAGACTTCAATACTCAATGCATACAATCAAGTACACACCGTCGACAATCTTTATGTATCGGATGGAGCATGTATGACGTCTACCTCTTATCAAAATCCTTCATTGACTTATATGGCATTGGCTGCACGTGCAGCTGATCATTATATGAAGAGAAAGGGATTATAGTTGTAAGTGAATGTGAAATAAAGATAAGTTCATAATTGTAATTTGCTTTTGATGAGTAGTTCAGTACGGATTTATTTGGTTATATAGCGGCTGTTCAATAACTTAATATATATTCTGTATTTATGTGATACGTAGTATTGGTAGTTTAATGCAAAACACTTTCTGACAATCTACCTTTCTAATTTAAGCGAATATTATACACCAGTAATCCGAATATTATGAAATTTGGATGCGCCCAAAAAGTATAGAACAATTAACTTAAAAGTAAAACATGCCCAATCATTCACTAGCAGGAAAAACAGCCACAAAAGAACAACTCATCAATGTACCTCAACTGATCACGGATTACTTTAAGCAAGAACCTGATCTATCTAAAAGAGAAGAAAGGGTTTCGTTTGGAACCTCAGGACATCGTGGCTCTTCATTCAATAATTCCTTCAACGAACATCATATATTAGCTACTACTCAAGCGATTTGCAATTATAGAGAAGCAATGGGAATCGCAGGGCCAGTTTTTATAGGTATAGATACTCATGCTTTGTCCGTGCCTGCACAAGCTACTGCATTGGAAGTGTTAGCGGCCAATGATGTAGTAACTATGATAGCTACCAATGATGACTATACACCGACTCCCGCTATAAGTCACGCTATCATTGAATATAATAGAGATAAGAAAATAGGCTTGGCTGATGGTATCGTAATCACTCCATCACATAATCCACCTCAAGATGGAGGATTTAAATATAATATGACCAATGGGGGACCGGCAGAAGGATCGGTAACTTCTTGGATTGAGTCAAGAGCAAATGAGATATTGGAAGATAAACTTAAAGGGATAAAGAGGATATCACTTGCAAAGGCCTTGAGTAGATCAACTACACAACGCTATGATTATTTAGAAGCTTATACAGCAGACCTAAGTCTTGTAATTGATACTAATTTACTTAAGGAATCAGGAATCAAAATGGGTGTTGATCCATTGGGAGGAGCGGGCGTAAAATATTGGCAAAGAATAGCTGATCGCTATAGTTTAAATCTCTCTGTAGTAGATGATACAGTCAATCATACTTTTAGCTTTATGTCTTTGGACTGGGATGGTAAGATCAGAATGGACCCGTCGTCTAGCTATGCTATGCAGAGGTTGATAGGTTTGAAGGATAAATTTCCTGTAGCATTTGCCTGTGACACAGATCATGATCGACATGGTATAGTGACGCAGAGCGGAGGTCTTATGAATCCCAATCATTTCCTCGCGGTGGCGATTGACTATTTATTTCAAAACAGACCGCAATGGAATGCAGATACAGGTATCGGCAAGACTCTAGTCAGTAGTCAGATGATAGATCGCGTGGCCAATAAGCTTGGACGTAAACTAATTGAAGTACCGGTGGGTTTTAAATGGTTTGTAGATGGACTCTATGATGGAAGCCTTGGATTTGGAGGTGAAGAAAGCGCCGGAGCATCTTTTCTCAATATGCAAGGAAATGTATGGTCTACTGATAAAGATGGTATTATTGCCGCCTTACTGGCCGGAGAGATTACAGCGAAAACAGGTAAAGATCCATCTGAAATCTATCATGAGTTTACTAGAGAATACGGAGTTCCTGTGTATGATCGTATAGATGCACCTGCTACTCCTGAGCAAAAAGACAAGCTTAAAAAATTATCTCCTCTACAGATTACCTCTTCTGAACTCGCTGGAGAAAAAATAACCAATGTCCTTACCAACGCTCCAGGTAATGGTGCCGCTATTGGAGGCCTAAAGGTTGAGACCGCCAACGGCTGGTTTGCTGCTAGGCCCTCTGGTACAGAGAATATCTATAAGATATATGCTGAAAGTTTTAAAGGAAAAAAGCATTTGGAGCAATTACAGGAAGAGGCACAAAAGGTAGTTAATGATGTTTTAGGGTAGTTATGCTGGAATAGTCTTAGACGTTTCTTCTTTCTGTAGTAATATGTAATTCATATTCTGCGTCTTTAGTCACTAAATACTATAATTTTACCCTTTCATTTTTTCGTGATTAAATCGGATTTGCAAACATTAAAGACAGCAAAATGCCCTTGTATAATATAAACCCTACTACCACTCAAGCTTGGAAAAAACTTTCAGAGCGATATAATCAAACTAAAGATAGTCATATGAAGGCTCAATTTAGCAATGATGCTAATAGGGCTTCCGATTTTACCATACAATGGAAAGATTTTCTAGTCGACTACTCTAAGAATAGAATTGATCGAAAAACAATGCAATTGTTATTACAGTTGACAAAAGAGGTAAATCTAAAGGATGCAATAGGTAAATACTTTGGTGCTGAGGCGATTAATCAGACCGAAGGTCGCGCAGTGTTACATACGGCATTGCGAGCTAAATACTCGGATACCGTAATGGTAAATGGAGTAAACGTTGTTGATGAAGTATATGAGGTGAAACGACGTATTAAAGAATTTACGGACTCTGTTATTTCTGGTGAGTGTAAAGGATATTCAGGCAAATCATTTACCGATGTGGTGAATATCGGTATTGGAGGATCCGACTTGGGACCTGCCATGGTAACTGAAGCCTTAAAGTATTATAAGAATCATCTTAATGTTCATTTTGTATCTAATGTAGATGGTGATCATGTACAGGAGGTATTACGTGATTTGAATCCTGAAACTACTTTATTCGTAATCGTATCGAAGACGTTTACCACTCAAGAAACACTAAGCAATGCGACAACGATTAAAGAATGGTTTTTAAAATCAGCCACCGAAAAAGATGTGGCAAGGCATTTTGCTGCAGTATCTACCAATGTAGCAAAAATATCGGAGTTTGGAATTTTACCAGCAAATGTTTTTCCCATGTGGGATTGGATAGGAGGACGATTCTCTCTTTGGAGCGCCGTAGGTATTTCTATTGCTTTGGCAGTTGGTTTCGAAAATTTCGATGCGCTTCTAGGAGGAGCAAATAAAATGGACGAGCATTTCAAAAATGAAGACTTCGACAATAATATTCCTGTGGTGTTAGCTTTATTGAGCATTTGGTACAACAACTTTTATGGTGTGGAGACAGAAGCCGTCATTCCATATACTCAGTATTTAAGCAGATTTTCCGCGTATCTCCAACAAGGTATTATGGAAAGTAATGGGAAAAGTGTCGATCGAGATGGGAATCGAATAAATTATCAATCAGGCAGTATCGTTTGGGGTGAACCAGGCACCAATGCTCAACATGCTTTTTTTCAACTGATGCATCAAGGCACAAAGTTGATTCCTGCAAGTTTTATTGGATTTAAAAAATCACTTTTTGGCAATACAGACCATCATAATAAGTTGATGGCCAACTTCTTTGCGCAGACAGAAGCTTTGATGAATGGTAAAGCTACTCAAGAAGTAAGAAACGAATTGGAAGAAAATAATTTGTCGGAAGTGGAAATCCAATCGTTACTTCCATTCAAAGTATTTGAGGGTAATAATCCGACAAATATAATTCTTATTGACAAACTCACACCAAGTAGTTTGGGGGCATTGATTTCTCTTTTCGAACATAAAATTTTCGTCGAAGGTATTATTTGGAATATCTTCAGTTATGATCAATGGGGGGTTGAATTGGGAAAAAAACTAGCAGAGCAAACCTTAAAGGATATAGAAGGATCTGAAATAGAGCAGCATGATGCTTCGACAACTCAACTTCTCGAATATTTTAAGGATTAGGGATTTTGAGTATTAATAGTTTTACAGAAATATTCTGTAAATGACCCTTCGTTATGATCTTATATGTTTATAACTAGAAAAGCTTTAGATTACAAGATGAATTTTATTCCATTCGATATTAATTGTTACAACCGCTTTTACGAGATGTTTTCTTATGTCTTCGAAACTGAGCTGATTAATGAGATTTGTACTAGTGGACAATTGAGGAAGTTTGAGGAAAATAAAATTCTAGTAGACATAGGTGCTACAATTACTCATCTACCGTTGGTTATCTCAGGGTCTGTCAAGATCATGACCGAAGATAAGGACGGGGCAGAGTTGCTTCTATATTACTTAGAATTAGGCGATACCTGTGCAGTGACACTGAATTGTTGTACTCGTGCTTCCAAATCGACAGTGAGAGCTACCTCAGAGACGGCTGCCGAAGTACTCTTTGTTCCAGTGAGTTTCATGGAGGAATGGATGGTTAAGTACAAATCTTGGAGAAACTTTATCCTAGATAGCTATAACTCCAGGCTCAATGAAATGGTCTCTGCCATTGATAATATTGTGTTCAATAGTTTAGAAGAAAGGCTTGGAAAATACCTTCGAGATAAGGCATGGATAACTAAATCTGCTATACTTAATATTACTCATCAGGAAATCGCAAATGATTTGCATTCGTCTAGAGTAGTCATATCAAGATTAATGAAGAAACTAGAGAAAAGTGGGTTGATCGCTCAGTCAAGGCATCGTGTTGATTTTCTAGAATTTATGGATAAGTAATCATTGGGTAATGTGAGAGTAGTATAAAAAATAAAAATGGTAATATATTTAGTACTTGGAATCACAGTATTGTTTCTCATCAGAAGAGTTTTAGATATTCGCAATTCGAATGTAAAGTCGATAACAGGAAAAGACGCATTACAAGCGCATGCAGAAGGTGAAGCTACTTTAATCGATGTGCGCACTCCTGCAGAGACATCCCACGGAAAAATCCAGGGTGCTCTTGAAATGAATGTTACTTCCATGGATTTTAAAAATAATATCTCAAAACTAGATAGATCGAAACCGTATATAATATACTGTCGTAGTGGTATGCGTAGTACTAGAGCATGTAAGATTATGGAAAAAGAAGGCTTTACAGATCTCACCAATGTCTCTGGAGGATATATCAGCATGAAATATTGAGAATTGAATTAATTTAATAATGAAAAGAGAATTATAAAGTATATGAAAGTATTACATAGTATCATGACTATAGTAGTTGTAGGATTCACTATAGTAGCTTGTGGAACTCAATCAGATAAAAAATCTACAAGGGTAGAATCTTCTGAAATAGAAATTGAAGCAATTGGACAACCTGATGAACAGATTCGCGTAGCAAAAAGTCTTATTGCTTCCTCAGATGCAAGTAAGATAAAAGCTGTAAATGCAAAGAAAATGTTTAAAAATTATTGCGCTGTCTGTCACGGTCGTAAAGGAAATATGGAAATAAATGGTGCAGAAAAATTATCTAAATCTAGTGCTTCACTTGAACAAAGAGTAGCACAGATATACTTTGGCAAAGGGACTATGGCGCCATTAAAAGGAATAATCAAAAATGAGGAAATTGTTGCTGTAGCGAAGTATTTAGATGAGTTAAAAAAATAGAATAAAAACTCTAATTATTGGGACTACACCTAACTAGCTTTGGGATAAGCCCTCTTCCTTCATTACTAATAAATAAATTACCACTAGAATCGAAGCAGATGCCTTCTGGTTGGGTATAGATGCTAGAGTTAAGGAAATCGATATGAATCACTTCAGAGGATCGGTTTACAACTATAAGAGTTTTTCCTTGTGAGGACACTAAGTAGAATAAGTCTTCACTTTCATTGTAAGCGATACCAGATGGTGAAAATTGCTTAAGCCTGTTCTTAAGTTTTTTCTGCCCGGACTTTGATAATAGATTGGTAGAAGAGTCTAATTCGTTTAGTAGTTCTTCATCTGTTATAACCAATAATGGTTCTTCGTTTAACTTATTAGTAGTAAGCGAATAGGAATAAATAGCCTTCCTACCTTTATTATCTTTAGTTTCTTTGCCTAAAGTGTCACTGCCTTTACAAGCTAGAGTAAGCATGTTTTCTGACGGAATATAGCCTAATCCTTCTACGTCGTTTTTAGTTTTTAATTTGAGTTTGATCTTTTCTGTTTTTTCGGAATCCTTGTCAAATGCAAATATATTACCACTTGAGTTGACAACATACATAATATTACCTACTTGCTCTATACCTTCATAATCTCCATTTTTACCAAAATCATACGTAGATCGGACTTTTCCAGTTAATTTGTCCATGACGAATATGTAGCCCTTCTCATCATTGATACCTAATAATTCGCTCTGATTATTAGAACAACTCAGTCCAGATATTTCCATTAGCCTACGATCCATTACATATACCTTAGCTGGCTTATTCAGAGTATATTTAAATTTGAACTCCGTCGTGCTTTTGGTACTTTTAGATTCGATTGACATTGGTGCTTTAGTGCCATTGCTTAATCCTGAATTCTCATTGGTCGGTAGATGAGCAATATCAATTGAATTTTTAGTGATGCTTCTGTTCGCTGATGCTTCACTTACTGATAGTTCTTTTGCTGATGTTTCTTTATCAGGTGTTTTGGATGGTTTCTGTATACAACTAGATATAGAGAATAGTATTAAGCTACCTGATAGGAGTAATGAGCTGTTCTTGAGTGTTTTTTTACTTTCTATCATAAATGTGATTTTATTCTGACTGATGATATAATCTATTCAAATAAATTTATTTGAATAAATTTTATACCTTAAAACCAACTGCAGTTTCAATCTAGATTTTAGTTCAAAATCTGTTTGGATATCAACTATTTGTGTTTTTTCAAAATTATTAACTGGTTCTCTTTCATTGGTAGACATATGTACAGACAGCTAGTAATTTATTTATATCCTAGAAAGATATCCTCTGTAATTACTTCACTAACTTCATTACGAAGTATTTCATCATGGTTTCTAGTTGACTTAGATCACCCTTTGGGACCTTGATATTAGTTAATTTAGGTAGATGTTGTGCAAAGTATACTTGATTATTGGACATCTCTAAGATATTACTTGCTAGGCTGTGTGGGTATGGAAAACTAGCATTGATAGCCAATATCGCTTGGGCAATAATTTCAGCTAACTCCTTATAACTTGAAAATATTCCATGTTTGTTTTCTTCATCTACATCATTAGTATGATAAGCTTTAGACCCTTCATTGATTATTATGTTATGCAATAAATTTTCATTGATATACTCTGTAAGAGCATTCTCCGATGTAGCATTGATTATAGACTTAAGAATGATCTGTAATCTTCGTTCAGGGTCTTCTATATTTAGTGTATGAATGCTGATAAGATATTGCACCCATTGCCAATACCAAGATGTTAGAAAAAGTAGCAATTGATGCTTATTCTCAAAGTATCGATACATTGAAGCTTCTGTAGATTCTATTTCAAAAGCCAATTTCTTAAATGTAAAATTTTCTAAACCGATCTCATCAATAAGTATAATGCTATGTTTCAATATACGCTGACCGAGCTCAGTATTTTGAGGATCACGACTGTATAGACTGTTATTTAGCGAAAATTTGATGCCTGTTATCAAGTTAATTAAATTTTATCATTATGAAAAAGATACAAATTAACAATTATAATAAACTATTATACGTAATAGTAAAACTATTGTACTTGAAAGTTATTATATTTACAGTGCAATCAATTTTAACTATGCGATTATTGTTTTTCATTACCTTCTTAACGGCGATTCTTCATAGTGAGGTGGTAACTCATGTAGTTACATGGGAAAATAATATCTTGGCTGAGTGCGAGATTCCTTGTGATGAAACTAATGAAAGCGAGAATAGTGAGGAAAATATAGAGGATAACATCGAAGAAGACAAACTCTTCGAGGAATTTGAATTCTCTACCTTAGTTAGATCAATAAAAGTTACAGAGCTACCATGTTCCTGTAATACCTTGTTATCTCAATCACTTAGTGAGATCCATTTGCCACCACCTGACAACGCCTAATTTATTTGTCGTCAGAAATCTAATCTTCTTGCGATATAGTTTATGTTAGTTATTACGGACTAATAAATGTAGGTCAAGGTGATCTAAGTCAAGTTTAAAACCTAGACGTGGTTATAGTCGAGGTAAGGCTTTTTAACTAAGAGTCTGATCATCTGAGGCAGATTTCAAGTAGTATTAAATTGTTTGTCTTGGATACGAGGGCTACAACACATCTTGCATTGCTCGGCATTTATGATTTTCTTTGGACACACTTCATTTAATTAGTTTTATTATTCATATTCTGAGAATATTATATTCTTTAATACAAACAACATCATCATGCATAAGTACATACTCTTACTAACTTTCCTGCTACCTTTTACAGCTTTTTCACAAGAAAGCAACTTGGGTAATTGGCTAATTTATATTGGTAGTAAGAAATTGGATAATCAGTGGAATATTCATCACGAAGTACAATATCGTAACTATGATGCTATTGGTGATCTAGAGCAATTACTTCTTCGGACTGGATTAGGTAAAAACCTAACTGATGGCAATAATAATTTGCTCTTAGGATATGGTTTTATTAGAAGTGAAAACTATACTAATGAGGAGGATAAAATTGTGATCAATGAGCATAGGATATTTCAGCAGTTTATTACCAAGCAATCCATTGGGAAATTAGGTCTCCAGCATAGATATAGATTTGAACAAAGATTTGTGGAGGATGATTTTAAGTTGAGATTCCGATATTTCTTGGGTATATCGTATCCATTGACGGATCAGTTTTACTTGTCCTCGTATAACGAAATTTTCCTCAATACAGTACAGAATGCTTTTGATAGACATAGACTCTATGGCGGATTGGGATATATACTTTCAGATAGAATTAAAATCGAGCTAGGGTATATGAATCAATTTTTGATCAATTCCAATAGGGATCAAATCAATGTATTAGGATTTTTAAATTTTTAGAATTTCAACTAAATAAAAATAGAAAACCCTAATATTTTATCATTTTTTTAATCTTGGATCAAAGATGACATATACGAGAAAGGGAATAGTAACAATTAATTAGACTCATTTAGACTCAAAAAATATTAAGAATCATAAATTTAAATAGAATTTCGTTTTTGAACGACTTAAAGAAATAACAATAAATATGAAAGCACACACTAAAGAAACTCAAGCGGCTATGACATTGAAATCGTCTGTAGACGAACTGATGGAAGGCAATCAAAGATTTTTGAATAAGCAACCGATTCAAAGAGATCTATTAGATCAAATACAAGATACTGCAATTGGACAGTATCCTTTCGCGGCAGTACTAAGTTGTATAGATAGTCGTATACCGACAGAAGTTATTTTCGATCAGGGTATCGGAGATATATTTAATGCTCGTATTGCTGGCAACTTTATCAACGAAGATATATTGGGGAGTTTAGAGTTTGCTTGTAAGCTTGCTGGATCAAAAGTAATAATGGTAATGGGGCATACATCATGTGGCGCAGTTAAAGGCGCTTGTGATCATGCTAAACTTGGCAATCTGACACAGATGTTAGATAAAATCATGCCTGCTGTAGATTCAATTCCAACTGCTGAAGGCGAAGAAAGAAATTCGTCAAACAAAGCATTTGTCAATGCTGTATCTGCAAAAAATGTAGAGATCGCAGTAGCCCAAATCAAAGAGAAGAGTGAAGTGCTGAACGAAATGTTTGATAATGGAGAAATAGATATCGTAGGGGCTATGTATGATGTAAGTTCAGGAAAAGTGGAGTTATTATAATTAGTTGAAGTGGATTTTGAAATAATTAAATTATACTTTTCGGTTTTTGAGTACAAAACCAAGTTCCTAGTTGGAACTTGGTTTTTTTAGTTTGATATGAGTTTTACTTTCCTGGACACTTGCCTTTACCTCTTGGTCTCTTCCCTTTGCCTCTCGGACCTTTTCTATTTAGAAGTCTGTTTATAAATTCATTCATTTGTGGGAGTTGAGATCTTCTTTGGAAGGGAATTTTATTCTAGGCAGGTTGTAGATTTATTTATTCGAAGGCTTTCGCTGTAAATCGGGTTTGTCTTTTTTGCTTATCCTCTTATTAAGTGATTGGTTCTTAATGTATTTTAATGTATTTTCTCTACCTACATAGGATAATTCCAGTTCGTTTCTGGTAATTTTCTTGATGTAGTAGCACATGTCTATATCTAGCATTGAGATATACTTGGCTTTTGCTTTCACAATTTTATTACTGTTAGAAGTGTCGTTGTTACATTGATTTGCAATTTCAAAGTACCTCATTTTGCCGATGGCCTTTCCATTTTTCGATTCTATTCTTGTATTCTTCTCAAAAGTGATTGAAGTGTTTTTATCTGTACGACTATGCCATGTTCCTTGAAGAAGTTTCATCGTGTTTTGGACAACTGGATCATTTGACTCTACAAAAGTATCTTGATTCAGTATTTTGTCTTCAGGGGTGGTTCCTTCAGATGAATCAGATTTACAAGAGCAGGCAATAATGATTAAAATTAGAATGGGTATTATATATTTCATTTGATTTATTTTAATTGAATCTACTTAAGTATCATAGCAGCATGTGGGATGCCATCTTCATCATAACGCTCGGCATTAGTCTCTTCAAAACCTAATGAATTGTAAAAAGGTAGGGCATAGACTTGAGCTGATATTTTTGTGGACTCCTGAGGATATAGTTTTTTAATACCTTTTATACTTTCTTGCATTAACCTTTTACCTTCCCCTTTACCTCTATAATCTTTAGAAGTGATGACTCGTCCAATAGAATTGTATTCAGGATACGATATTCCTTTAGGCACTAGCCTTGCATATGCGTGTATATTACCTTCGGAATCTGTACCAAGTACATGGTGACTTTCTTGGTCTTTGCTATCAGCGTCTAAGTAAGGACAGTCTTGTTCAACTATGAATACTTCCTGTCTAAGTACCATTAGTTTATAGAGTTGATCTAGTGTGAGGTCATTAAAGGAAGTAATTGTGTAATTTAACATATAGGAAAGATAATGAACTGAATTAGCAATGCAACATTATTACCACTTCGATACTAGATACTTAGACTTGATAATGTAGTCGATAGACTTTTATCAATGATGTATTTAGTTTTAATTTGATATGCACCAAGTATACCGATGTGCTTCTCTTTTGGATCATTGATATTTTCAAACTTAGTACATTCCATATCAGTAGTGAAGAAGATATGATCATAAGGAGGCTTAAGACCATCCTCGTATACATCTCTTCGACTATGGATCACTTGTGCTTTAGCTCTAAATCTTGATATAGCATTTGCCCAATAGACCATATTGTAGTCACCCAAAGCGATTACAGGAGATTGTGTATCTCTGATTTTATAGCTAATCAAATCTAAGTGTTCTTTAGTCTGCACAGTCGAGGCCTTAGTGATCTCAGGTACTACGTATGATCCAAATACAGATATCTTCTTACTATCAATGAGTAACTCGGCCTGAAGATTTGGCTTGTTATCAAACATGAAAGTATCTATTGACACAAAGTTTTCCTTACTGTACATTGCCATTCCGTAAGGATCTATTCTTACAATGGACATATTGTAAGGATATTGAGTCTTAAGTTTTTCTTGTAATATGTAATTCCAATCAGGAGTTAGTTCTTGAAAAGAAAGCAGGTCAACATCTAGGTCATCTATTGTTTTAATGAGGTGATCTAAGTCTTGTACATTACTTACATTGAAATGAGCCACAGATATTTTAGCCTCAGTATTTGCTATGGGCATTATCATTGCTTCGTTAGATTCATTTTTGAGGAAAATACATAAAAGCATACATGCACCAAGACTGGTAACCATTACTTTAGTATAGTTGATCGTAAGAGCTCCAAATCCGATTAGAAACATACCTATCATCAAATGAACATTATAATCTAATATCTGTATTCCAAGGATGTTTTCTGGAAAAAATACTGCCCACCCAACTATAAGTAACACAGCTGTGGATATGATGTATTGACTTACAATATGAACTCGTTTATGCTTCATTCAAGAATTATTTTCTACTGAGAATTTTACTGCGGTGCCGGCTAATAAAATCTCAATCCGTAAAATAACCTTAATTATTCAATGAAATCTGCCAGAACACAGACTTTTTTGAAGTTTTTTATCTCCCCATCAGGATGAAAGAGCTCAGCAATGATAATGTATAAGCCAATTTGTGAAATGATTCCTTCAGATGTTGTACCATTCCATGTGATAAGCCCTTCGGTAGCTAAAAGACCATTGGACACAATCTGATCTATTTCAAATCCTTCATCATCAAATACTTTAATATTGGCTACATAGCCCGGTTTGTTAAGCTTATAATTGATAATTAAGAAGTCGTTATCACCATCTGAATTGGGAGAAAATACTTTTTCGACTAGCTCAAATTCACCATCTGAGATTACTGTTGGTAATGCGTTAGAATTCACCATTCCTGGAGTTGCAAATCCAGATGTTGTGGATGAAGAATGCCAATTGTCAGATGATTGGGAATATGCTGAGAAGCTGATACGCTCTAGGCTTACCCCTTCTGTATCGTCCAATAGCTCAAAGTGGAGACCTTCGTCATAGTCAAACTGATCTATATAATCCGTGCTTGCTGAGGAGTGGCTTAAACTTACGTTTCCTGAGTCATTATTGAAGGAAGGTAAGTCTACTTCTACAATTTGATCCGCATTATGTGTAGGGTAGGTAGAGATTAGGAATTCTTTGTCTTCGGTAAAACAAAGATATTCACTAGGAAGAAGGTCGATATTTTGATCGATTGATTTTTGCTCATCCTTCGCCAAATTAGATATTATAAGACCATTAAGATTGATATATTTATCTGATTTATTAAAGATCTCCACAAAGTCAGAACCGCCAGAATAAGGGTCCGAAAGTATTTCACTAATTGCTAAATCTCCGATATTTGGAAATACGGTAACTATAAAAGGCTCTGCTATTGGTATGATTGCGTTGCCATTTTCGTCTTCTACATTCAAAATAGCTAGCTGATAAGGTGTGCCAGATAAAAATGTGTTGTCAAAAGTCAAAAAAACTTTAACTCCATCCGATATCGCACCACTTGGAGATCCCAATCCTTGATCTACGATATAGTTATCTAAGTTTTCCGCAGTTACTGCATCAATTTTTTCATTAAAAGAAAGAAGAATCGTTTTATCGCCAGTTACAGATAGATTAGTGAGTAGAGGCCCTGTTTCATCCTGTTCAAATTTCATAATGCTTATGTCATCATAAAAGAAGTTCTCCTTTCGAGTCTCCGTGTATTCGCAATAGATACCAAAAATGTTTAGGCCATTAAAACTATGAGTGTCATCCATAACCTCAAATTCCAATTCGTTAAATCCCGAAAGGCCATAATCTGTGCTGAAACTCCAAAGTCCATCTGGATGTATTGTAACTGATATTCTCGCTTGAGCTGGATCGCTAGCTATAGCACCATCGCTAGCTGTCGCAAGCAGTATTTCTGATCCATTATCCAACCTATATAACTTGATAGCATCATTGCTACCCGATTCGCCAATTTGAAGATAGTATCCATTAGCTACTGATGGATCTAAATCATCTAGCCCAAGATAAATCAATCCGAAATTGCTAGACGAAGGCGACATCTCAAGTCTGAAAGTCATATCCAATTGAATTGTGTCAGGATACGACAAAGTAGTGAAAAGAGAAGATTCTCCGGCCTCGGGAGCCATAAGTTGAAGCTCACCATTAATATTTACGACAAAGTCGTCAGTATCACCTGTCCATGACGGTCCATTGGTAAAGTCACCATCGCTAAAATCATCTACCAGTTGAGCACTAATTCGATCTGAGCAAACTATCAACGAAAGGAATAGAACAAATCGAATAATTGAGTGTGGCATACGTAAAATGACTTTCTGTATTCAAATGGTATATAAAGCTACTATAAATACATTAATAGAAAGTAAATTTGGGGTATTGATATTCGGTATAGATATAAGATATATAGTATGAAAATAGCAATTGTAGGAGTCACTGGGCTCGTTGGGCAGGTAATGCAGCAAGTATTGACTGAGAGGAAGATACAAGCAGATGAATGGATACTAGTGGCTTCAGAAAGATCGGCAGGGAAGCAGCTAACATGGGAAGGCAAGGAGTATACGCTCATTACTAATCAGGAAGCTGTAGACGCAAAACCTGATATTGCTATATTTTCGGCTGGAGGATCGGTATCGCTGGAGTGGGCTCCTAAGTACGCTGATGTTGGATGCTTTGTAATAGACAATAGCTCTGCTTGGAGAATGGATCCTTCTAAAAAACTAGTTGTGCCTGAGATTAATGGTGATAAGCTCACTATTGATGATAAGATCATTGCTAACCCTAATTGCTCTACTATACAAATGGTTCTTGCTTTGTCTGGTATTCATCGTAAATATGGATTGAATAGACTCGTTATTTCTACTTATCAATCATATACAGGGACAGGCTCTTTAGCGGTACACCAATACAATACAGAGCGCGCTAATCAGGAAGTCAAAGGAGAGGATCGTGCATATCCACATCCAATTTTTGCCAATTGCATACCGCATTGTGATATTTTTCTGGATAATGATTATACCAAAGAGGAGATGAAATTGGTCAATGAGACGCAGAAGATACTATCTGATGATAGTATTAAGATCACTGCTACAGCTGTAAGAGTACCTGTAAATGGTGGTCACTCAGAAGCAGTTAATGTAGAACTTACGAAGCCATACGAGATGTCTGATATGAGAGAACTCTTAGCTGCCACACCAGGAGTAGTAGTGATGGATGATCTAGCTAACAATCATTACCCTACACCGCTTCACGCGCATCACAAAGATGAAGTATTTGTGGGCCGTATCCGAAGAGATGATACAGTGAAAAACGGACTCAACCTGTGGATTGTGTCTGATAATCTTAGAAAAGGAGCAGCTACTAATGCGGTTCAAATAGTTGAGAAGATTATTTCTCGGTTCTTCTAGGCTTTTAGGTATACTGCGTTATCAGTTTTGAGTTCAAACGGTTGCTAGCGAAACTATTTTACCTTATCAACATACCTACAACCTTCCTTTTAGAATTGAACGATTTTGATAGTTTAACTGAGGAATGATATATCTCTGTCAAACTATCTCATTATAGATTTATCAACTTTCTTGTGGTTATGATTCAAAAGCTTATTTTTGATTCAAAGACAAACGATTAATATTATATGAAAGTTGGAATTCCAAGTGAGATCGCGATAGGCGAACAAAGAGTAGGGGCTACTCCCAAAACAGTAGTAAGACTAATCAAGAAACAAGGCTTCGATGTTTATATCCAATCTGGTGCAGGAAGGAATTCTAATTATTCAGATGAAGAATATGTATCGAGTGGAGCGACTATACTTGATAGTGCTCAAGATATCTATGAGAAGACTGACATTATACTCAAAGTGCAAGCAGTAAGTGATATTGAAATAGCAATGATGCATAAGGGGCAGGTAAGTCTTAGTTATCTTTCTCCGGCACAGAATCTAGATATCCTCCAAAAGTTAGCTGATAAAGGTGTAAATGCAATTGCAATGGACGCGATACCTCGTATTTCTCGAGCACAGAAAATGGATGTATTATCATCTATGGCGAATATTGCAGGATATAGATCGGTTATCGAAAGTGCCAATCATTTTGGCAGATTTCTTAATGGTCAGATAACAGCCGCAGGTAAGGTAGATCCCGCTAAGGTACTCGTAATAGGAGCAGGAGTCGCAGGCTTGGCAGCAATAGGAACAGCCAAGTCTCTTGGAGCTATCGTAAGAGCATTTGATACTAGAATGGAAGTAGAAGAACAGATACAGAGCATGGGTGCTAAGTTTCTTTCTGTAGAGATAGAAGAAGATGGCTCTACATCATCTGGATACAGTAAAGTAATGAGTCAAGCATTTATCGATGCAGAGATGGCCTTGTTCAGTGAGCAAGCGGCTGAGGTTGACATCGTGATCACTACTGCGCAGATTCCAGGCAGGCAAGCTCCGAAGCTTTGGCTAGACTATCACGTAGCCGCTATGAAACCGGGATCAGTCATAGTAGATCTCGCAGCATCTAGTGGTGGCAATTGTACTGAAACTAGAGATGGCGAAATATATACTACAGAGAGTGGAGTGACGATTTTAGGGAAACTTGATCAACTGCCTTCGCAAGCAAGTCAGCTTTATGGTAATAACCTTTGTCACTTGTTAGATGACATGGGCAAAGCCGAAGCTTGGAAAATAGATATGAATGATGACGTGGTCAAGCGTGCAATGGTTACCTATAATGGTGATGTACATTGGCCTCCAGAACCACTTCCAGTTAGTCCCCAAAAAGCAAAATCTGCAGCTTCGGAAGAGGCTAATTCTAATATACCCAAAGAGGCAAAATCAAAAACAAAATCGAACAGTACTGTTATATCTTTAGTACTTATAGCCGCCTTATTATACTTCTTAGGTCTCTTTGCTCCTAAAGAGTTTATGGGGCATTTTACGGTTTTTGTATTATCAGTATTCATTGGTTGGCAAGTGATATGGAATGTATCTCACTCGTTGCATACACCTCTAATGGCCGTAACCAATGCAATTAGTGGTATCATAATCATTGGAGGATTATTGCTCACTGAACATGATTTGACATCACCTATGACCATTATAGCTTTAGTAGCGATATTAGTAGCCATGATAAATATTGCTGGCGGGTTTTTTGTTACCAACAGAATGCTCAAAATGTTTAGAAAAGGCTAATACCTTTTACTGTTGAAAATGGCACTAGTTATATTAGCTATTTTCGAATTGTAACGGCATTAGTTGAGAATAATTAGTGCTATTTATAGTAAAATTGGTGTAAGCTAAGAGTTATCTTAAAGCGAGAATATCACCCATTTACCATCAAATAATAATCAATATCAACAAATGATATCATCACAATTACAATTAGCATCATACTTATTAGCGAGTATCTTATTTATACTGAGTCTAGGTGGACTTTCATCACAAGAGTCAGCTAGAAGAGGCGTCTGGTTTGGAATAGTGGGTATGATTATAGCCGTGCTTTCTACCATTTTTGGCGAAGGAATAGAAGGGCAAGCTTTTATTATTGCAGCCATTGCAGTAGGAGGTTTGATCGGAATTTTAGTTGCTCGTAAAGTAGAAATGACCTCTATGCCACAGCTAGTTGCCATATTACACAGTTTTGTGGGTTTGGCTGCAGTACTAGTAGGATACGGGTCTTATTTAGATCCTGAGACACAATCTTTATTAGGAGCTGATCGTACTATTCACTTAATCGAAATATTTATTGGAGTTTTTATTGGTGCGATTACATTTACTGGTTCTATAGTAGCTTGGGGTAAGTTAGATGGCAAAATTGGAAGTAAGCCATTACTCTATCCAGGTAGACATGTAGTTAATATTCTATTGGTGATTGGATCTGTTGTTTTGTGCTATTTTTTCGTTCAAGCTTTAGGGATAGATGGTATGTATCCCTTATACATTATGACTGCTATAGCATTATTTATAGGTGTGATGTTAGTCATGGCAATAGGTGGTGCTGATATGCCAGTGGTGGTGTCGATGCTCAATTCGTATTCAGGATGGGCCGCTGCAGCTGCAGGGTTTATGTTAGGTAATGATCTACTAATTGTCACTGGTGCTCTTGTGGGAAGTTCTGGCGCTATACTTTCTATCATTATGTGTGAAGCGATGAATAGATCTTTTTGGTCAGTGATTTTCGGAGGCTTTGGAGCAACTCCCACAGGCGAAGCCCTTGAGGTGACTGGAGATGTGACAGCTGCCGATCATGCTGAAGTCGCTCAGATGCTAAAGGATGCAGAATCTGTGGTAATTGTACCAGGATATGGTATGGCAGTAGCTAAGGCTCAGTACCCAATATATGCGATGGTCGAGCAATTACAAGCCGAGGGAAAGGAAGTTAGATTCGCGATACATCCAGTGGCAGGAAGATTGCCAGGGCATATGAATGTATTACTAGCGGAAGCTAATGTACCGTATGATATTGTACAGGAGATGGATGAGATTAATGATGATTTACCTGATACAGATTTAGTATTGGTAATCGGTGCTAATGATATAGTAAATCCTTCAGCACAAGATGATCCAAATAGTCCTATCGCAGGTATGCCTGTAATAGAGGTTTGGAAGGCGAAGCAAGTAGTAGTGATGAAAAGGTCTATGGCTACCGGATATGCGGGAGTGCAGAATCCGCTTTTCTTTAAAGAGAATACAGATATGCTTTACGGTGATGCAAAAGATAGCGTACTGAAAATTAGTGCCGAACTAACATAGTTTTTTATTAAAAATGACTAAAAAAATAGTTGTATTTCAGATATGAAAATTGATATTTGGCAGTATGATCACATGGTCCATAGTCACTATTAATTTAGCATAGTTTTTCAGTATAGGATGGTGACGCAATAAAATATAAGTGTAGAAAATAAAAATTTTGAATTGTTAGAGTTTCAATGTAATAGAATAGGTCAATGATCGTAAGATTATTGACTTTTTTTATTGCTGTATAATTATGCGAAAAGGAGTAGACATTTTAGTAGGTTGGTTCAGACTATAACAAGTATTGAATAGAATTCTACGAACTGAACAATTTATTGTGTTTCTTGGGTAAAGGCTTAACTAAATACATTTGTTATTATGAAAATTAAATTACTTCTTCTTTTATCGGCATTGTCATTTTCAGGATTCTCACAGACAGATCCAGCAGATGTAATTCACAGATTTTTTCAGGCAATGTCTGATATTGATACATCATATCTCAATGAAGTACTTATGGATAACGCTTCATTATCTAGTACCTTTCTGTTTGATGATAATAATCCTATCGAAGCTGGTACGAAGGATCAGTTTATTCAATCTATTGCAAGGTCTAAAGTTGGAGAACTTGATGAACAAATATGTAATTTAAAAGTAGATTTTGATGGAGGATTAGCAAATGTATGTATGGATTATACCTTTTACTATAAAGGAGAATTAAGTCATTGTGGAGTGAATAATTTCGTGATGGTTATAGATGGTATTAGCTGGAAAATAATTTCACTAGCAGATAGTAGGGGGGATACAGCTTGCATATCTCATGATGCTAAATTGGCGATTAATGAGATGCTGGATAATTGGCACCGCGGAGCTTCTAATGCTGACAGTATCTCATATTTTGATCTGATGGCCATCAACTCGGTTTACGTAGGTACCGATGAGACCGAGGTTTGGAGTAAACGAAAATTCTTGAATTTTGCTGCACCATATTTTGCTAAGGGTAAAGCTTGGGCCTTCACTAAGGTAGAGCGTAATGTATATTCCAAAGACTATATAGATATCGCTTGGTTTGATGAAGTATTAGATACTTGGATGGGGCCTTGCAGAGGTTCAGGTGTAGTAACTAAAGATGATGATGAAGGATGGAAAGTTCAACATTACGTATTGTCTGTAGCTGTTGCTAATGATGATATTGATGAATACCTCAAAGTGATAGGGAAGGAGAGAAAATGAAAGACCCTATGTCAACTTCACAAAAAATACTGATCAATGTCAGTCAAGTGGTTCTATAAATTCTAAGTAATAAATATAAAGAATAATCATAAGTCTTAACATTGTCAATAATTTTTCATTTCAGATATCTTGTATAATTTAAAGCGTTCATTAGTGATATTTAGATGTAATATGTTTACAAAGTGGTCTGATATTTCAAATATTGGATAGTGGCGTAATTACGTAATTGAACCTAATTAAGTGTTAATATATTGCTTTGTGAGTGCATTGCACATTTGTTATATGTTTACAATGATTAAAAGTCAGTAACAATACCATAAATTATAGCTTTACATTGAGAATCTATATTATTGTTTGTTTTAGCATTTATCCGTATTATTTCAATAGTCAATAAAAACATATATGTACCCGGATATCAGTTATTTACTTCACGATTTGTTCGGTACTCAGCCTGATAATTGGACATCGATTTTCAAGACTTTTGGACTGTTGCTTGCCAGCGCACTACTTGCAGCTGGATGGGTACTCAAAAAGGAGCTAATCAGACTTGAGGAAGAAGGTAAAATTTCAGCGATAAAGCAAAAGGTAAAATCTTCGAATACTCAGATGAGCGATGTATTGACTAATGGTCTTATCGCATTTTTTTTTGGATTTAAAATTCCTTATGTCATTAATAATTTTGATGACTTTCAATCAGATTCATCAAGTGTTATATTTTCATTTAAAGGGAATTGGCTTATTGGCCTGCTTTTGGGAGCAACTGTGGCTGTTTATCTCTATATAGAAAGCAGGAAAAATCCCGATGGTCCTAATGTGAAAGAAGTAATGCTAAGTCCTCATGAAAAGACCTCAGATATTGTGATACTTGCAGGCTTGAGCGGAGTGATAGGAGCTAAACTCTTTTCGGTATTCGAAAATCTTCCAGCATTAGCTAAGGATCCAATGGGTATCATATTTAGCGGTAGTGGACTCAATGTACTTGGTGGAGTGATTCTAGCCTCTATCGTGGTAATATGGTATATACGTAAACTTCAGATCAATCCTTGGTATGTGATGGATATAGGAGGTATGGGTATTTTAGTAGGGTATGCTGTTGGTAGATTAGGATGTCAGCTATCAGGAGATGGTGATTGGGGTATAGTGGCGGCAGGGATCCCAGATTTTTGGTTCTTACCAGATTGGATGTGGTCCTATGATTTTCCAAATAACGTAGCACAAAGTGGTGGTCTAGTAGAAGGCTGTTCACAAGAGGCATATAACAATGCTTACGAACCACGCATCTCCGAAGAAGATAGATGCTTTACCGCTTGTGGAATAAGGTATTGCCACCAATTGAAAGAAGCGGTTTATACAACTTCTGTATTTGAAACTATATTTTGGTTTGGAGGATTTTTAATGCTTTGGATGGTGCGTAAAAAAATACAGATAGCAGGAATATTATTCTTTTTATATATGATCTATAATGGTATTATGAGATTCCTCATTGAAGAGATTAGAGTGAATGATAAGAGTAGTTTTTTGGGTATAGAAATGTCTCAGGCCCAAAAAATTTCAACATTATTTGTAGTTGGAGGTATTTTAGGTATCCTTTGGCTTATCAATAGGGATAAAAAGAATAGAGTGAATCAAGAAATAGTACAATAATGGGCAAGTCGATATTGAAAAGGACAATAGGTACGATGCTACTGATGTCAGTGATGGTAGGTATGCAATCTCTCATTGCGCAGGATAAGATTATCTCTAAGAAGGGCGATGAGACCTTATGTACAATCACACGTATCACAGATACTCATATAGAATACCTTGATCCTCAAGACGAGTTCTACAAAATTGAAAAAAAATACATTAAGGAAGTTGAGTTTAGTGAGAATCCAAGAAACCCGACTGATCACTCTAATAATACTTCTAAGGTGATCAAATTTAATTTACTATCTCTTCTGAACAATTCATTACAGTTTTCTTACGAAAAAGCATTAGATCCGCTAAATAGTATTGAGATAACTTTCAAGGTATTTGGAGTCAGTATCCAGGATTTTCCAGAGGAGAAAAAGGGTGGTGGTATAGATTTAGGTTATCGATTCAGATTAGGAGATTTTATTAACGGTGACCGAAAAATAGAGAATTCTCATGTGCTAGACGGTATCGGTATCAAGCCCACAGTAGGAGCCTGCTATGCACAGATTGATATAGAGAATGCTCAAGAAAAATACTACTATGTACATATAGGTACAGTAATTAACTATCAAGTAGTGTTTAAAAATAGAATACTTTTCGAAGGGTATGGAGGAATCCATATCTACAAAGGAAAAAACAAAATAGATTTTTTAAATACTCCTACTAGAACAGGAGTACTAGATTTCGAAGATGGAGATCTAAATGGTAGTGATAACATAGCCTTTAGTTTGGGTATTAAAATGGGATACGTATTTGGTGGATTTGATAGAGATGCAAGACTTCTAAGATGGTAAGATTACTCTACATATTATTATTTTTTGTGTCTAATGGTGCAGTAGCTCAAGATTTGATTGTCAAGAGATCTGGAGAGGTTATCTATTGTAATATCGAATCCGTGGAAGACTATTATATTCACTTCTACGAATTAGGAGACACAAGTAGGGCACTTCTATATAAAATGGATGCGGCTATTGTGAAGAAAATTGTATTTGGCGGAGACGATCAACTTGCCTTCCTTGATCAAAGTAATATCACAACAAGTGAGGCAATTTCTGGATCATACATAATGTTAGAGACGAATCTTGACGGATTGTTTAATGATTTTTTATCCTTGCATTTTCAATATTTAAAACAGAAGTATGCCTTTGATATCGGCTTTAAACGATTTTCCTCATCCGCGAATGTCTCTTTTGAAGCAATAGATCATAAAGGCTCTATGGTAGAACTAGGTTTCAGCCTCCCTATGAATATGTTTGGCAAAAAAGATAGGCCTATGAGAGGATTATATATTCGTGGATATGGCATATTTACTACAGGTAATTTTCGGAATGTATTTCAGTCAGGAGGTATTATTGAGTATAATCAGCTCTCATTCGGAGTGCAAGGAGTTTTACACTATCAGATAACTAAGAGTTTCTATGTCAAAATGTACTATGGACTTGGTGGTACTAAACAAGTAGAGAGCTTTGCGCCTTCAATAAGACGAGCTGATCTGTCAGGTGGGAATGGCCTTCAAAATATCTACGGGATGAGAATTGGATATGTATTTTAACGTAGACAATAAATATTGCGAAGCACTATCGGTAAACCCCCTCAAGAGCCACTAAATCCATATTCTAAAATATATCTATTTTCATCGTAGCGGGTACTATACATGTAGTCAAAATAGCTATGCTTTGTGTTGTTGTATACTTTTATGTTTAGCGTTTATACAATTCACTTTCTTGTTAATTGAAGTCGTATATACTCGCAAAATAGTTTTGTTTTTTTAGGTTGAGGCTTTTCTCTTTAGTGTATATGACAATTTACTTTCTTGTTAACTGAGACTATATATATTTTCAAAATCACTATGTTTACAGTAATTATTAATTCTTATGGAAAAGCTTAGTCAATATATAGAATCTCTAATATTCGTTTCGGATCAGTCTATAGGATTTGCCCTTCTAAAAGAATCGCTAGAAAATCATTTTGAGACGAAAGTGGATACCGATAGTATCGAGTCAGCTATAGATGAATTAATAGAAAAGTATCAGGACGAGAAGTTTGCGATTGAGATCGTAGAGATCAATAATGGATTCAAGTTTATGACTAAAGGTGCTTATCATGGAATCGTTGGCGCATATATCAAAATACAAAGTAGTAGGAGACTATCGACAGCGGCACTTGAGACCTTGGCGATTATAGCGTACAGGCAGCCAGTGGTTAAGAGTGAAATGGAGAAAATTAGAGGCGTAAGTTGCGATTATTCGGTACAAAAACTTTTGGAAAAAGAGCTCGTAGCAATAAGTGGGCGTAGCGAAGGGCCAGGAAGACCACTTGAGTATAGTACAAGTGACAAATTTATGGAATACTTTGGCCTCAGGGATATGTCAGACATGCCGAAAATCAAGGACTTTAATATTCCTGACTCTCAAGTAGGAGAACCTGCACCACTAGAAGAAGTAATTGCAATACCTTCTGAAGAAATATCAGAAGTAAAAGAGGAATTAAATGAAGAATTGCCTCCAGTATTAGGTCCGCCAAGCGAAGAAGGGTAACGATTTTCGTTTTACATCAATGATGTTAGAACCATCTAGCCTGATTATGGGTTACAAAGAAGAATGAATAATTTATCGATGGACGCACCATTAGTCAACAGAGTAGCCAATTCTAGCCTCATTACCCTTAATCTTGAGGATTACTATCCAGTAAACGAGATTGCAATATTTGATCTCAAAGATCACCTCTTTCAAGGACTTATACTCAAAGAAAAGGACTTCCGTGCAGCCCTCAAAGAGCACGAATGGACACAGTACCAAGATAAGATCTTACTAATCTACTGTAGTGCTGATGCTATCATACCTGTGTGGGCATATATGCTTGTTATCAGTTATGCACAGCCATATACATTCGATAGCTATCAAGGAGACCAAGATCAATTCCTCAATCATTACTATAAGACATTCGTTGCATCACAAGATTACGATCAGTACGAAGGTGAGAAAGTTGTTATAAAAGGGTGTAGCAATAAACCTGTGCCAGCAGCAGCATACATGGCACTTACTGAAGCTCTTAAGCCATATGCACAGTCTGTGAAGTATGGTGAGCCATGTAGTACAGTGCCGGTATTTAAGAGGCCTAGAGTACTGAAGTAAGATTGATCGCGATGTAAGCGTGTCGTTTGTTACCAAACGTAAAAGATTGACGGCAGCAGACTTACCTCAACAAATCTATCTTAACTCCTTCGTTACTTATATGTATTGCCTTATACTCGTCAGTTTTACTAAAGATATCTTCAGACCCGTTTTCAAGTCTCAAAACACCTCTTGGACATACAGCTGAACAGATACCACATCCTACACAACTAGCTCTCACTATATTCTGTCCTTTCTGCGCATAAGATCTAACATCTATACCCATTTCACAATAAGTAGAGCAATTGCCACATGAGATACATTGTCCTCCATTTGTTGTGATTCTAAACTTTGAAAATAGCTTTTGCTGCAATCCCAAAATCGCTGCCATAGGACAGCCAAATCTACACCATACACGACTTCCCATAATAGGGTAGAAGCCGACACCGACTACACCAGAAAATAATGCTCCAATATAGAATCCATAAGAACTTTTAAATGCATCGCCTCCAAGGAAAAAAGCATTGCCGCTTCCAAACAACCAATTCATGCCGAGTAGGATAGCGACTAAGGTGGCCGAGCCTGATGCTAAGTAAATCTTGTTTTTATTTCCGTCTGCATTTTTCTTTTGAAGAAATGCATAGGAAGCAGCTAAGGCCAATAACAGTCCTATAATGATCAATGTAAATCCTGTTTGAGTTAGTGAATATTTTGACGGATCCTTACCAAGATAAGAATATACTACAGCGATAGTCATTACAAATGAAAAGAGCAAGACGGCATGAATCATCCATCGCTCTATCTTCCATGCATTTATCGACTTATCTGATAGATGTCTCCATGGATCTCCGGCTGTCTCTGCTAATCCCCCACATCCACACACCCATGAGCAATACCATCTCTTTCCATATTTGTATGTAAGATAAGGTGATACTACGAATACTAATAATAGACTCCATATGAAGAAAAACCATCCGATGTTTCCAGCAGAAAGCATATTGTCAATATGCCATTGCTGAGCAAAGTCATAATCTAGCGGCCATTGATTTTTAAGATCCATATCAAACCAATTTCCTTCAAAACCTCCATTGAGTCCTGATAAAATCTCAGGTATCAAATACGCTAAGAATAATTGGAAGAACATAACTGACAATGTCCTAATAACCTGATATCGGTTTTGTCTGTATTTGTATATAAATTTTATTCCAAAGAATAATATCGCAAATGTGTACATCGTACCATACATAAACCATTGACTTGCTGGCTTTCCATGAAATACATTCGATAAAGGATCAAATAGAGAAATAATTCCTGTATTGGCAGCACCAGCTTTACCCATTCCCAGTACCTCCGGAAACCAGTATAACAACACATAAAATCCTGTCAAAACAATCCCAAGTATCCATCCTATTACACCTCTACTCGCCAAAGAACTAAACCATACACCATCATTTTTAACACCTGCTTTCTTTGTAGCATAATGCTGGTATGAATACCACAGTAGACTCATGCCCATCAGAGTGAAAGCGATAGTGAATGTCATCCCTGTACTAGCGAAACTTACACCTCCAGCATGTAGTCCGGCTATAGTTAGGCCTAAAAGTCCTGAAAGGATAGCTAGACGCTCAGTCAGACCCAAGTTATGAGGGTTAGGATTGGCTATTGATAAACTCTTATCTATATAATTTGACATTTGTATTTTTTTCTTCTAACTAGTTAAAAACGCAGTGACTCTATCCAGTATCCTTTTGGATTTCACTTGGTAGCTGATACCTGATTGCTCTGAAAAACTTTTTCTGATCAGTGTCTCATAAGTCTTATAAAACTCAGGATCAAAATTTGCTAGATTTAGATTTTCTAGTACCTCTTGAAGCGAAGTTCCATCTCTGATCCATTTTTCACACACTTCATGGCGAAACCTGATACCCATCAAGTTAAACCCTGCAACTTTATTGTTATCAGTATGATAGTTAATTCTGATCGCCTTGTCACCTTCAGGATGCTCCCAATATAGTGTAGAAAGATAATCGTGTAATGTGCCAGGTACATCTCCATATACCTGATATTCTATATCTAGAAATTTTGCTGAGTTGAACCAAATACCAGGATCGTAGTCTACCGATTTTCCACATATATTATAAGCAGCTGTTTCACCCATCATTCGTCCTGCATACCATATAGCTTCTATATTTTTTCTACCAGGCCTCGGTTCGGATAATTGAGCGCAGTCACCGATAGCATATACATCTTTGATATTAGTCTCTAGATGCTTGTCCACAACTATTCCTTTTTCGACATTGAGCATTGTCTCTTTGAGCCATTGTACGTTTGGGTGGACTCCAGCAGTGAGACCTACATATTCGCATTTCATGCGCTCACCTGAGTTTTTCATCTTTACAGCGCATGCATTGCCGTTTCCGTCATCTTCTATGCTTTCAAGCTCTTCGCTGAGTCTAAGGTCGATATGATGTCCTTTTATATGTCTGCTAATCATATGAGACTCTTCTGCTGGGAGTACATTATTCCAATAGCTACTCTCTCTTACGAGCATAGTTACGGGTATATCTCTTGAGCGAAACATCTCAGCCATTTCTATACCTATCAGCCCACCGCCTACGATTACTGCACGTTTCAATCCAGGTGTATGGCGTTCCATGTTTTCTACATCACTATAGGAGTATAATCCAGCTACACGATTGAGATCTTGGCCAGGCCAACCAAATTTGTTAGTGGCAGAACCCAAAGCAAGTACCAGTTTGTCATATTTTATATCCGCTCCTATTCTCATAGACAGTGTTTTACCATCAAAATTTATATTATCGACATGATCCTTAACAAGATCAATTCTATTTTTATCCCAAAAGTAATCTTCATAGGGCTTAGTCTCTTTATATCTCATGTGTCCCATGTAGATATACATCATAGCAGTTCGTGAGAAAAAATGCTCCGTTTCGGAGGATATTACTGTGATTTTATGGTCACTCAGCTTTCGGATCCATCTAGCAGTAGTGATACCGCTGATGCCATTACCAATGATGGCTATATGCATAGTTAGTATAGTTTCGTATTGTTTTTATTTTACAATATCTGATTAGATAGCAACTACTATAGTCACTGTGGAGGTCTCTTGTGATTTCTCAACTAATCAGGTCATCTAAGCATCTTCAATATATAAAGAATAAAGGAACTTAAATCCTGATTTTGGTTCTGGAAAGGACATCTATTACTTAGAGTCTTAAATCGGACTATCGAATTATTATTAATTTATATAATTGTCTTGAAGGCACTCATTTTACTACTTTTTATTTTAAGGTATAGTTATAAGAACATTTTTTACTAAATTGGACCGATTAATTAATCGAATTTACCAAACCACAATAACTAATTATGAAAAAAACTTTACTTGGAGTACTAAGTTTGTTCTTAGTATCTATGACTGTTTCGGCTCAGTATTTCACTCAAGATTTTGAAGGAGGTATACCTGATGGTTGGACAGCTGAGAATGCATGGATGTATGGAACTGCTGGATCATTAGGTAGTGCTTATTTTAACCCAGCTGATAACACTACATCTTTTATGTGTGTAAATGATGATGGTTTAGGAAATGGTGTTGATGGATCAGGAAGACTGATTACAGCACCGATAGATTTGACAGCCGCTACGGGACAACTTTTATTGAGACACAATGCTTACTTTATAAATGGTGATTACCAAGGAGCTGATGAAACAGCTAAGGTATTTGCTAGTGAAGATGCAGGTGCTACTTGGACTGAAATTCAAGATTTAACAGCATTAGGTTGGGATTTAGCTAATGTAGAAGTTACGCAGTATGGTGGTAAGACTATTCAGCTTGCATTTGAGTATATCGATGGCGACCAATGGAATTATGGTTACTGTATTGATGATATTGAAATTATTGACGCTCCAGATCCAGATATTAGAGTGGATTATGTTGATTTTAAATGTGAAAATGCAGCTGTCGGAGAAACTTCTTCTTTTTACGGAAGTATAACTAACAATAGTTTAGAAACTCTTACAAGCATTGATGTATCTGTTAGTGACGGTACTAATACTACGACAGAGACTGTGACTGGACTGAATATTGCTCCATTTAGCTTTGGTTCATTTACTACGGATTTTGAGGCTGAAGTGGCTGAAGGAGCTAATCAAATGGCAGTAATGGTTTCAATGCCAAATGGTGTTGCAGAAACAGACATGTCTAATAACAGCGCTAATGATGTGATTAATGGTGTTATGACTGTTGAAGGTGCAGGTGTATTAGTAGAGGAAGCTACAGGTACTTGGTGTACTTGGTGTCCAAGAGGTACTTACTTTATGGATAGATACTCAGATTGTTTCTCTGATAATTTTGTTGGTGTAGCTGTGCACAATGGAGCTAATGATCCTATGTTAGTATCTGACTATGATGCTGAATTAAGAGCATTCCCAGGGTTTACAGGTTTTCCAAGTGTAATTTTTAACAAAACTAATATTATAGATCCTTCTGAAATAGGTGCTCCATCTGTAGATATAATGACTACTGCGCCTATGGCTTATGTAGACATTGGTGCTTCTTTTGATGAAGCTACGCGTACACTTACTGTCTCGGTTGAAGGTTCAGATTTTGCTCAAGACATGAGTGAAGTTAAATTTTTCGCAGCTTTGACTGAAAATGGTGTTACTGAGGGAGGTGCTTCTTCTGGAGGTACACAGTGGACTCAGACTAACGCATATTCTGGCGGTAATCAAGGTCCGATGGGAGGATTCGAATTCTTAGGTGCCCAAGCTGTTGTCGATGGATATAATCATACTGCAAGAGCTATGATGGGAGGATTCTTTGGGACTAACCCTGTTGAAGTAACTGCTGGTGGCGGTGCAGGATATATATTTTCTTCCATGGTAATTCCTGCTAATCAAAATACAGAAAATATGTATATTGTTGGAGCCTTAATTGACAATAATAATAATGTGATTAACGTAATGCAATCTTCAGTTGCAGATGCAGTTGAAAGAGGTTTATTTGTTACTAGCAATAAGAATTTATACGATAATACATTAGCTCAAGTATTCCCAAATCCAGTAAATGAGGTAGCTTTCATCCAAATCGATGTTGATGTTGTTTCAGATGTAACTTTAGATGTTTATGACATGTTAGGTCGTAAAGTTGAAAGAGTAAATTTAGGTACTGTAGTAGGTAATACAACCTTAGATTATAATACGTCTAATCTTACAAATGGGATGTATAATTTACACTTAACGGTAGGTGATAAATTTGTGTCTAAAAAGATAACAGTTGTTAAATAATATAGTTTAGTAACTGTCTGATATACAGGGCCTTCTCATTTATGAGAAGGCCTTTTTTTATTCCTTTAGAGAAAACTATTTTACTTCTAACTTGTCGTAGTCCTATTTATTGTGAATGCAGGAATTAGCAACGATTTTTTTATTATTCTAAGACACTAACTATAATTTTTCAATTTCAAGTTTGTTCTTGTAGTATCTATCGCGACTTTATTAGCTTTCTATTAACACAATTTACATCGTGTTATTGCTCACAATCCATTATATTTACGTTGTATATGGCTTTGTCAATTTTGAGGTTGAATGATTTTAAGTAGGTAAGCTAGTCAACAAGAGTACCAAGAAAAATGTTTTTATGATGAAAAATTTACTTTACACTTTACTATTTCTAACCTCACTGACTGTTTCTGCACAGTTGAATGTGTCTACAGATTTATCAATTATTGGTGACCCTAGTGAGACTGATATAGAATTAAAATATAGCCTAGAATTACAAGGCCAAGATTCTGTTTGGGTGCATTGGGAAATTATTTTGGAAGAGGATACACCAGATGAATGGGATACTTGGTTGTGTGATAATATATTATGTTATTTTCAATCTGTGCGTAATTGCCCATCAGGAGCTTACAAGATTAATAGGTTTTATGAAAATACTCCATTAGATTGGTCTTTCCATACTAATCCAAATGGAGTTGAAGGTGTTGGTTCAGTTACTATAAACACTTATTATCTTGATTATACGACATCAAATCATACGCCTTTAGATTTTTCAGATGTAGAGTATGATGGTGATACGCTTTCAATGACATCGCACTCTTTATCAGTTACAGTTGGTGGTCAAGTTGCAGTTCAAGATGTTGATTTAGCAACGGTAAAAATCTTCCCTAACCCAACATCAGATATCTTTCAAGTGAAGTCTGATGAATATGTAAAGACTATTGGCGTCTATAATGTTGTAGGTAAGTTAGTTGAAGAAATGAATCATATAACGGGTCAAACTCACAGCATAGAGCATCTAAATAAAGGAATGTATCTAGTAAGGTTGATAAGTAAAGAAGGACAAGTAATAAAGACAATGAAATTGAGCAAAAGGTAGTTTTTACTACCTTCTTTAGAATATTTAAAAGCTGATGTACTTGTGCATTGGCTTTTTTTATCTACATAGTTTTAACTATATAGCAGGATACTCCACATAATTTCTAGGTGTCTCCCAAAGTTTGATCCCTAGGTCGTATTTGTCTTCTATGTTTCCTCGAAGTATTTTATAGATTTCAAAACAGATATGTTCTGCAGTAGGTATAGTATCTTTAAATTCTGGAAGTTCTATATTCAGATTCTTGTGATCATATCTATTTTCTATTTTGTCTTTGATGAGATCTGAGAGTATTCCTAAGTCATATAAGTAACCAGTTTCAGGGTCTACTTCACCACTCAATCTTACTTCTAACTCATAGTTGTGCCCATGATAATGAGGATTATTACATTTGCCGAAGACTTGTTGATTTTTCTCATCACTCCATGTGTGATTATGGAGCCTATGTGCAGCGTTGAAATGTGCCTTTCTATATACAGATATCCTCATTGTCTAGTTTCTTTTATGCCTACATAACAGATCGTATGTAATTTTAGTTTTAGAGATGTACATTTGAGATTTAATTAATGACCTCATTACATCTATGCAGTTTCTATCAATTCCTGGACAAGCTAAAGAAAAAAAGCAACTTGTTACACAAGTAAATCAAGATAGAATACCTCACGCTCAGATATTGCTAGGTAGGCCTGGTTCACCTAAGCTGGCCTTGGCTTTGGCATATGCCTGTTACATCCTATGTCAGGATAGAAAAGACGGTGATGCATGCGGAGTATGTAAGTCCTGTCTGAAGTCTATGCAATATAAGCACCCAGACCTCCACTTTGCCTTTCCTGTCATTAGTAAAGAAGGTAAGAAGAGAGAAGATACTACGAGTCAAGACTTTTTAGACCAATGGAGGCCTGCTGTCTCTGAAAATCCCTATTTGGATATACATGCTTGGTCACAATATATAGGAGCAGAGAAGACTCAACCGAATATCAATACTCGAGAATGTAATGAAATGATAAAGCAATTAGGGATGAGATCATTTGAGTCACCATACAAGCTATTGCTCATCTGGCTCCCGGAGTACCTAGGAAAAGAAGGAAACAGACTACTTAAGATGATCGAAGAGCCTACAGATAATACCTTTATTATTTTGATAGCTGAAAATCAAGAAAGGATTCTTAATACCATTATTTCAAGATGCCAAATAACTAAAGTAAGTCCAGTTTCTGATATACAAGCTACAGAGTATATCAAAGCGAGACACCCTAATATCGATTCCGAAATTTTAGCTCAAGCAGTACAGATGTCGGATGGTGATCTCAACAAAGCACTAAATATTGCATTGGGCTCATCTGTAGATTATTCTGACCTATTACTTTCATGGATGAGATTGAGCTATAAAAGAGATTTCAGTGAGCTCAATGATTGGATCACAATGCTCAATACCAAAGGGAGAGAGGATATAAAGCACTTTATGGAGTATGCTATGAGTTTTATGAGAGAATATGCATTCTATTTGCAGACAGAAGATGTTTCACGTCTCAGTGACTCTCAGCAGCTTATAGCGAAGAATATGACAAAAATTATGGATATGATAAAGGTAGAGTCTGTAGCAAAGTTATTTCAAGAGTGTCTGAGTGAAATTATGAGAAATGTCAATCCTCGTATTTGTCTTATGGCCAAGTCAATAGAATTGGGTGATATACTTCGATCTAAGGATCAAGTGAAATCGTTGTACGATATGTAAAGTCAAAGTGGTCTAAAATAAAGTGTTGTGGTGCAAGTAGGATTGTTGAAAATTGAAAAATTAAGCATTGATATCTATATTGCTTATAGATAACTTATATATTAGCATAATATCAGATATATGATCCGTAACTTTGGATCGAAAGATGAATATTTACATATACGCCATTAAGTAAGAGATGTATTGAAGTGAGGCGTTCAGCATATAAAATAAATAAACATGGGGTGTACGAATTGCAGCTATGATAGTAGTGGAACTCCCAAAGGATGTGGCGATAAAGGTCACTGTGGCTCTGGAAGTTGTAATAAAAGAAATACATACGATTGGATTAATACGCTAGAATTGGATGATCCGATGGAGTTTAATATGGTTGAGGTATCTTTTAAAAAAGGATCTCGAAAAGAGTTTTTTATCAAAAAAGACCATCTTTCATGCGATACAGGCGATATGGTATTAGTGGAAAGCTCTAGCGGTTACGATGTAGGTAGAGTTTCATTATCTGGTGACCTTGTGAGGCTCCAGATGAAAAAGAAAAGAGTAGGAGAAGATAGAATTACATTGAGTATAATAAGAAAAGCCAATGAGAGAGATCTAGAAAAGTTGGATGAGGCAAGATCTCTTGAAAAGCAGGCTATGGTCCAAGCAAGAGCTATATCTCGTAGTCTTGGCTTAGATATGAAAGTAGGTGATGTAGAGTTTCAGGGAGACAAGCGTAAAGCTACTTTCTATTATACGGCAGATGGTCGAGTCGATTTTAGAGAACTCGTACGTAGTTATGCCAAAGAATTTAAAGTCAAAATCGAAATGCGCCAGATTGGAGCTAGACAAGAGTCAGCTCGGATCGGAGGTATTGGTGCTTGTGGTCGTGAGCTATGTTGTAGTACATGGTTAAGTGATTTCAAATCTGTAAGTACTACGGCTGCTAGATATCAGAATATATCAATCAATCAAACAAAACTATCGGGTCAATGCGGTCGACTTAAATGTTGTCTCAATTATGAATTAGATTCTTACGTCGATGCTCTAGAAGATTTCCCTCGTAAAGCAGATCACATCAAAACGAAGAAGGGTAGAGCTTCTCTCATTAAGACTAATATATTCAAAGGTCTCTTATATTATAGTTACGATGATCCAATGCTTCGAGGTCCAATGGTAGCCTTACCAAAACAGCGTGTCAAAGATATTCAAGCCATGAATAAAGAAGGGGAATATCCACCGGAACTTTTAGATCTAGAAGCAATCCTCAAACAAGAGAAAGAGAAATCTGAACAGGTTCAATTTGCGGATGTAACAGGAGGTATCGAACTACCTGAAACTAAGAGAAGAAGAAAGGGAAACAATAAGAGAAAAAGCAAATCTGGTAGTCGCAAACCTCAAGTGAAAAGGTCAACAGATAAAAGATTAGAATCAAAAGACTCAAATAGAGGATCTAAATCTAATCAGGCATCATCGTCAAAAGGTAATAAGTTATCTGATGGACCTAAGGCTGAAAAAGCAAAAAGTGAAAATTCTCGCAGAAATAATACAAATAAGAAAAGAACGCCAAATAATAATAACAAAGGTGACGGTACTAAACCTGATATTAAACCTGACACTAAATCTTAATTTACAATTGAAGTCACAGTTTTTTAAGAAAAGTGATTTTGACAGTAAGGGACTTATAAAATAAAGAAGAAAATGTACGACGTTGCAATCATAGGAAGTGGACCTGGAGGATATGTAGCTGCCATTAGATGCGCTCAGCTAGGTATGAAGACGGCCATTATTGAGAAATATGATACTCTTGGGGGGACTTGTCTTAATGTTGGATGTATCCCTTCCAAAGCGCTCTTAGATAGTTCGGAACACTACCATAACGCTTCTCATAAGTTTGAGACTCATGGTATCAAATTGTCTAACCTTAAGGTAGATATGCCTCAGATGATACAACGAAAAGACGATGTGGTAGATCAGACTTGTAAAGGAGTAGAGTTCTTGATGAAAAAAAATAAAATAGATGTTCTTCATGGTCATGGATCATTTGTCAGTGCATCCAAAATTAAAGTAACTAAAGAAGATGGTTCTTCATCTGAAATTGATACCAAAAAAGTAATCATAGCAACTGGATCCAAGCCAATTACACCTCCAGCATTTGCCTATGACAAAAATAGAGTAATTACGTCTACTGAAGCACTTAATATAAAGAAAGTACCTAAGCGCATGATTGTAATCGGTGCTGGGGTTATCGGACTGGAGTTAGGGTCTGTATATGCAAGATTAGGTACAGAAGTAGAAGTTGTTGAATATCAAGATCGGATTCTTCCAGGTATGGATAAGGATTGCGCTAAAGAACTTCAAAGATCGCTAAAGAAGATTGGTGTTAAATTTCACCTCAAGCATATGGTTACAGGTGTGAAAGCGACTAAGACAAGTGTTACAGTAGATTTTCAAAAGAGAGATACTGAAGACGTTATTCAAACTAAAGCAGATTATTGTTTAGTTGCCATTGGACGTAGAGCGTATACAGACAATCTTGGTCTAGAGAATGTAGGAATTACTACAGATGATAGAGGAAGAATCGAAGTAGATAATCACCTACAAACTAATGTACCCAATGTATTTGCGATTGGAGATGTAATCAAAGGGGCTATGCTAGCTCATAAAGCGGAAGAAGAAGCTATGTTTGTTGCTGAGTATATGTCTGGAGAAAAACCTCATATTGACTATAATCTTATTCCTGGGGTTGTATATACGTGGCCAGAAGTTTCTGCTGTAGGTCGCACAGAAGAACAACTCAAAGAAGAAGGAATAGAATATAAAGTAGGTAAATTTCCATTTAAAGCGTTAGGAAGGGCTAGAGCAAGTATGGATACGGAAGGAATAGTAAAAGTATTAGCACATAAAGATACTGATGAATTACTGGGTGTGCATATGACTGGTCCACGTACAGCAGATATAATCATGGAAGCAGTGGCTTTGATGGAATTTAGAGCTTCCGCAGAAGATATGGCACGTATATGTCATCCACATCCTACATATACTGAAGCAGTAAAGGAAGCTGCATTAGCGGCTACTGGAGATAGAGCATTACATGTATAAGTTACATTAAGTCTTACTTGTTAAAAAAAGATGATTGGGATTACCAATCATCTTTTTTCGTTTGTACAATTGTATTTACAAAGGCTTATTATTGTATTTGGATAGTTATGTTATTTATCAACGGAATAGCTAAAATAAGGAGATACTTCGTCTAACCAATACTGCTAATTATATGATTTTTAGATGGTTATACTAGAGCATGTTTTTGGGTTAGTAATATCTCTATATAATCCTTGGATTTAATCAATAACGATTTATCTTTGCATCGCTTTAGAAGAAGAGCAAGCCCAGTAGAATGGTGAAGTGGGTGAGTGGCTTAAACCACCAGTTTGCTAAACTGGCGTGCTGGAAACGGTACCGGGGGTTCGAATCCCTCCTTCACCGCAAAAAAATACATTTCGGGATGTAGCGCAGCTCGGTTAGCGCACCTGCTTTGGGAGCAGGGGGCCCCAGGTTCGAATCCTGGTATCCCGACGGTTGATTACCAAGGAGTTACGACATTGTCGTAACTCCTTTTTTATTTGCATCGTAACGTAATAGTAATACTTTATTCTGCCCCTATCAATGGATGATAACTAAAAAGAGTGCTAAGTTGACTTATCTTCATACCATCATGACAATATCCTCTATCGTGGCAGCTAGTACCATAAATGCTAATTCAGATATGTGCTTATAAATTATTTTTCTTAGTCCAATACCTCTGATACCGCTAATATTGTTACTTTTTTCATTTGTTTTTTAAAACGTACATTTGAATCAAACTAACTTATTAAAATTATATTATGAAATTACACTACACATTAATTTTTCTAGTAGGTATGCTTTATAGCTGCCAAAATGGAGTAGAAAATACTGCTGGTATTGATGCTTTTGAAAAAAATTCGCAAACTGTTATGTCTTATCTTAATGGATATCAAAAAGAATCCTTAGACTATGACGCATTATATAGCGAAAATGCAGTTATGCTAAACACGAGAATAGGAGCCGTAAATGATTCTGTTACAGTAGCCGAAATTAAGGTTATGGATCAAGCAGGGTGGGACCTGTATGATTTTGAAATAATTAGTGAAATTAACCTTTTGCCTGGAGTAAATTCTGTGACTAAGAAAGTGGACGGATCTGTTCGTTACTATGGTATATGGAGGACTACAAAAGAGGCTACCGACTCAACTGAAGCAATTCAATCTGATTTACGCCTTTATGAATCTTTTGATTTTGACGAAAGTGGTAAGATTATTTATCAGCAATTTTATGGTGATCTGACTGCATCAACTAATATTTTACAAGGAAAGTAATTATATCAAAAATATAGTTTGTATAGAAAAAGCCGCCAGAAATGGTGGCTTTTTTTACTTTATACCGAAGGAAACTTTCAATCTCAATATTTGAAATTAAAAGCATAGAAAAACAGTTAAAATACGTACAATTATCTGTAATAGGATAGGATAATTTTGTCTTAATTTTATGGAATATAAAACCTGTGTCAGATTAAATTTTCGAAATATATATTTATCTTGAATAATAATGAAAACCTAGTATTGCAGTTCCACGACATTATGGATTGTTTCATAATTTAGTCATTGGTTTTCATTCATACAGCAATAAAGACTCTGATTTCTTCAATGTTCAGGTTTTTTTATTCTTCTTATCTTATCTCGTATATTTTGATTTTGTACTTTTAGGTGTATGCGATACATTTTAGAATTAGTTTTGCTTGTCGGGTTTTTGCTTAGTTTTTGTTATGGGTGTACTGATAAAGATATTGCACTTCCTAGTCTAGTGCCTGAGCCCATTAGTTACGAAAAGCTATCTGATAATTTAGTTGACATCAGTCGTAAAGGTATCGATATATCTATAGATACGTCTATGGAAGCCGAGGCTTTCCAAATCACTATTCTCAAAAAAAGTATTTCTATTGTTGTGGCAGATTCTATGGGTATAAGGTATGCGACCCAAACTCTGAGGCAGTTAAAAGACTATAGTAATAGTGGTATAGTTCCCGAATTGAAAATTTTTGATCAGCCTAAATTTCATTATAGAGGGATGCATTTGGATGTGGCTAGGCATATTTTTGATGTTGCAGATATCAAAAAGTATGTCGACATGCTGGCTTATTACAAGTTTAATTATTTTCATTGGCATCTTACCGAAGACCAAGGCTGGAGAATCGAGATTAAAAAATATCCAAAACTGCAAAGTATATCCGCTTATAGAGATTCAACTTTAGTAGGTCATTATAGTGATGTGCCTCCTCAGTATGATGGTAAGCGGTATGGTGGATTTTATACTCAGGAAGAAGTGAAAGAGATCGTAGATTACGCTCAATCTTATGGGATCGTAGTAATACCTGAAATAGAAATGCCTGGACATAGCCTTGCCGCTTTGGCTGCATATCCAGAATTGGGATGCGTAGATACAGAATACCGCACAGCTACCAAATGGGGAGTGTTTTCTGATATTTATTGTCCAACTGAGCAGACCTTTTCATTTTTGGAGGATGTGATCGATGAAGTCGTTTCTCTTTTTCCTTCCAAATACATTCATATTGGTGGTGATGAAGCACCAAAAGATGCTTGGAAAAAATCTAGATTTTGCCAGGACCTTATTAGTGTTAAAGAACTCAAAGATGAGCACGGACTCCAATCTTACTTCATATCTCGAATGGAAAGGTATATCAATGGAAAGGGAAAACAAATAATAGGCTGGGATGAGATTTTGGAAGGAGGGCTAGCAGAGAATGCTACCGTAATGAGTTGGAGAGGAATTAAAGGAGGAATAAAAGCGGCTGAATCAGGCCATAATGTGATTATGACGCCGACATCACATTGCTATTTTGATTATTATCAATCGGTAAATGATACTGAACCTTTAGCTATTGGTGGTTACTTGCCATTACAGAAAGTGTATGAATGGGATCCAATACCTGATGAGTTGGATGAAGCGTATCATAAATATATCCTGGGTGGTCAAGGTAATGTATGGACTGAATATATGCCCACATTTGATCAAGTTGAATATATGGCCTACAGTCGTATGATAGCTTTGTCAGAGACGCTATGGAGAGGGAAAGATAATAAACTAGAGTATTCTGATTTTCTCAAAAGGTATACTGATCATGTTAATCATTGGGAGAAAAGTGGTGTAAATATTGCCAATCATACATTGGATCTGAATTATATTATTGCGAAAAGTGACAATGGAAAGCTTTTTATAAAATTGAAAGACCGAATAGCTAATGCCACGATCAAAGTGACATCTCCAAGAGAAACAAGATTGCTTGGAGTAGAGGAGACAAAATATCAAATAGATGGTTCGGGAAAATATACTTTTACAGCGTCGAATGGTGGAAGAGAAGGTCGACCATCCATAGTAGATGTAAAATGGCATAAGGCAATGGGCTGTGAAATCGCTTTGAAAAATGAGCCAAATCAAGCATATCCTGGATATGGTGCCTTGAGTCTTATCAATGGGATACGAGGCTCTCAAGAAAAATATAGTGGTAACGAATGGTTAGGATTCTCTGGTGAATCTATGGATGCTACTCTAAATTTTGATTCTACTATTGATATAGAAAGTATTCAAGTGAGTACCTTCAATTCTCCTGGCCAATGGATATACCCACCAAAGTCAATTGATGTTTGGGTAAAAACTATTACAAAAGATGAATTTGAAAAAGTGGACATTCAAGAAAAGTTGGATAATGTTAAACACAAAATTCATTCACAAGAATTAATGCTTAATAAAAAGGATGTAGTTGCAATAAGAGTATTGGCCATGGATCATGGAGTTATTGCTGAAGGGAATCAAGGTGCAGGAAATAGAGCATGGCTCTTCATAGATGAGATAGTAGTAAGATAGTTAAACTCCAAATCACTTCAATTGTATATCTTACTTCTACAAAGCTAAAAACATAATAAATGCAATTACATACTATTGATTGGGCAATTATTATAGGTTACTTTTTAGTAACAATACTAATTGGTCTGTGGGCATCCAAAAAAGCAGGTAAGAGTTCTGTCGATTTTTTTCTGAGTGGGAGGAATATGCCATGGTGGCTTTTAGGTATATCTATGGTGGCGACGACGTTTTCAGCGGATACCCCCAATCTAGTCACGGATATTGTACGGAAGAATGGAGTCTCAGGAAACTGGGTATGGTGGGCTTTTTTGCTTACAGGTATGTTGACCGTATTTCTATACGCTAAATTATGGAGGAGATCTGGAGTGATGACCGATCTAGAATTTTATGAGCTGAGATATAGTGGCAAGCCAGCTGCATTCCTTCGTATGTTTAGAGCTATTTATCTAGGAGTCTTATTCAATGTTGTAGTAATGGCTACAGTATGCCTTGCCGCTATAAAAATTGGTAGTGTAATGTTCGATTTGCCTGCGATACATACTTTAGGTATTGCAAGTGTAGTAACCGTTCTTTATTCGATGTCAGGTGGATTGAGAGGGATATTATTTACAGATTTCTTTCAATTTATATTGGCGATGATTGGCACTGTACTAGCTGCTGTATATATACTTGATCTACCACAGATTGGTGGATTGACCAATCTACTAAGTCAGCCAGAGATACAAGCCAAGATGGCCTTTATACCTCAGGACGATAATATGTTTATGACTTTATTTCTCTTGCCTATATGCGTACAATGGTGGGCAAGTTATTACCCAGGAGCAGAACCAGGAGGAGGTGGCTATATAGCTCAAAGAATGTTAGCTGCGAAGGATGAAAAACACGCAGTTGCAGCTACCTTCGTTTTTAACGTAATGCATTACGCCCTGAGGCCTTGGCCATGGATACTGATTGCATTTGCATCCATTGTTGTATTTCCTGACCATGCTTCTCTAGCCGCCAAATTTCCCAATATTGACGCCAGTATAATAAATGATGATCTCGCATATCCTGCAATGCTGACCTTTTTGCCAGCGGGTTTATTAGGAGTCATTCTAGCTTCATTATTTGCTGGATTTATGTCGACGATTAGTAGTCATCTTAATTGGGGCTCATCTTATATAGTCAATGATGTCTATCATAGATTTGTAAATCCTCGAGCTTCCGAGAAGCAATTAGTTATACTTGGTAGAATAAGTACAGCAGTGATGATGGTATTAGGAGCATTGCTAGCTCTTACACTCACCAGTGCTGAAGCTGCTTTTCAGCTTATAATAATGTTAGGTGCAGGTACTGGGTTGATCTATATCTTAAGATGGTTTTGGTGGAGAATAAACGCCTACACAGAAATTGCTGCAATGATTTGCTCCTTTTTAATCGCCTTGTATTTTCATCTTTGGTTTGATGGGTCTACACCGGAAGATGTAGGATATATGCCGGGGCATCATAAGTTACTTTATAATATTGTAATTACAACTGTTGTTTGGTTGATAGTGACATATGCTACAAGACCTACAGAAAATGAAAAGCTTGTCTCATTCTATGAAAAAATTAAGCCATTCTCACCAGGTTGGAAAGTAGTGATTCTAAAAAATAAATTGAGTATAACTAAAGATAGATTTGGGAGTGGATTGTTAGCGATAGTGCTCGGTATCGTATTGGTCTACGGTTCTTTATTTGGTGCGGGTTATCTTATATATGGGGAAACTCTAAACGCATTGATAGCTTTATCTTCTGCTACTATAGCAGGAGTTATATTATACAAAATATGGAATAGAGTAGGCTAGGCCTTTTTGTAGTATTTAGACTACGAGGAATCTAGGAATTGGTTAATGTTACCTTATAATCCTTAGATGGATTATTTGCTCCAAAGCATCATACCTCTGCGTAGGTATGATTTTATATTAATCCAAAACGCCATACACAAGTATAAAACTAGAGGAGACCCAAAGGTGGCAAATGATGTGTAAATAAAGTATAGACGTACTCTAGAGCTCCTAATACCTATTCTATCCGCTAGATATGAACAGACTCCGAACGAGTATTTTTCAATATTAGAGATTAGCCAATTCATCATATTGATGATATTTATTAAATGCGTAACTTATTGATTAATAGTTAAATATATAATTTTTTTGTTAATGACGGTAAAGTAAATAGAGAAATTATAAATTATTATAATTCTTCATCATTATGTTTCCAATAGTCTTGGCGTTTTTCATTTGTAATTCCTTGGCGCTATTGGTGTTGAATGCTATCATAAAAGCATATTTGTTACCATCTCTCCAAAAATATTTGCCAAGTCTATGAGAATAAGAGCCATCGTCACCTAAACCTTCCATTTTTTCATATTTGAAAGTTTCATTAGTTCCCATAGCTTTCTCTCCTATGGTTCTTTTACTGCTTACAAAAAGAGATACCCATTCTGCATATTCTTCTTGTATTGGATTCGCTTGCACTTGAATTAGGATTCCAGTGTTTGGTGATGCTCCGTCCCATCTAAAAAAGCAAGACCTTGTGAAAGGACTTTTAGTATGACTTGCATCCTTTAGCCTGATGTCAGACGCAGACACACCAACTATTTTAGCAATTTCATCTACTGACACTAATGAACAAGCATTTGGAACACCTGCAAGGATCTGACCGTCAGTAAGCTCTGTTTTGGAGCTAATTTTGGGTTTGGTATTGGTATTAGAGGGTTTGGCATTCATAGGATTACTCGTAAAACCTCCAGTATTTTTTGCATTATTAGTAAGTGTATTATTACGGCTAGATATATTCTGTCTATTAGGTTTTGTTGCATTAGTATCGTTCTTGCCACCAGACATCTTAAATGTTGGTATGGGCTTAGTAGAGTTATCTTCAGCAGAGGTCGTTTTATTTGCATTGTCAGGTGATTTGGCATCCCCGCCACATGAAACCATTGAAAAAGCAATAATAAAAGTAAATGCTAGTTGTAAAATAGTACGCATAGTGATCTGATCTAGTAATATGATTATAATGGGTCAAATGTATCTATAAAATACGCTTAATGGGAGTATCTCTTTATTAAAAAATATTAAATGCTAATTAGAACATAGCTCTTAATATCCGTCTTATCTCTGTATTGCAAGGTCTAAAAACTGTAGAAATGTCCCTGTATTAGGCATATGTATGTTTATAAATTATTATTTTTGCATGTTATCACATCAAATGTAGTAAGTAAATCATGTTTTTGATGTAGATTTTGGCTTTGACACCTAGTAAAAAATTAAGAAATGCAACTTAACAAATTATTCAATCATTCAGCCATCTTATTAGGTGTTGTATTGATGTTGTCTTCTTGCCAAAAGGAGTCTACAGCAGTAGATTATACAGCTAATGAATATGAGGAACTCTCTAAGAGTCTTAATCTTCCAGGTGAACTCCATAATTACATAGTAGATGTGCCAGAACATATTAATGCTGCTGCATTTTTTCCGATAGCTCCTATTCAACTGAATAAAGCTAATCATACGGCTACTTTGGGAAGAGTATTATTTTACGATGAGTTACTCTCACGAAATGGAACAGTATCATGTGGATCTTGTCACGTGCAGACGGCAGGATTTGCTCATAATGAGGCTCTGTCTAAAGGATTTGATGGAGAGAATGGAACTAGGAATAGTCTTGCTCTAGGTACTACTGCAATGGGTCTTACTACATCATATGGTGGTTCTACTGAAGGCGAAGCTTTAGCTGGATTCTCGTGGGATGATTCTGTACGTAGTATGGAAGAGCAAACTCAAGCAGCTATAGAAAATCCTTCAGAGATGGGTATGACGATGGAAGCTATAGTGGATAGAGTAAAGTCTATCGCTTACTATGATATCCTGTTCAGAAAGGCATTTGGTGAAAATGAGATCAATGAAGAAAACCTATTGAAAGCTATTACGCAGTTTGTAAATGCGATTTCTTCGAATGAATCGAGATTTGATGAAGGAATGAACCAGACTTTGAATGTAAATGAAGACTTCGCTAATTATACAGCTTCAGAAAATTTAGGGAAGTCACTATATAATACTAATTGTGCCTCCTGTCATGGTGCAAAGCATGACTTCACGGTAAAAGCAGTCGCAAATAACGGTTTGGATCAAGTATATACTGACCAAGGTAAAGGAGCAAAGACTGGAAATTCTAGTGACATGGCAATTTTCAAAGTTCCTTTTTTAAGAAATATTGGATTATCTGGTCCTTATATGCATGACGGAAGGTTCGCAAGTTTGGAAGAAGTAGTAGACTTCTATTCTGAAAATGTGAAAGAACATTTAAATCTAAGTCCTGAGCTTAGAGAGAGTAATGGGCAAGTGAAGAAAATGAATTTTACAGAGGTACAGAAAACTGCTTTAGTAGCATATATGGAAACACTTACTGATCAAGAAATGATTAAGGACGAAAAATTTTCTATTCCATTTGGAGAGTAGTGTTGACCGAATAGAATAAATAAAAAGCAGCTTTACTTAGTATTTTAAGCTGCTTTTTTGTTGTACGGCTTGATGAAAAATAGCTTCCCCCAATAGGTTTTCATCCTGATCCTTATTTTTTTGAATAAAAAGAATCGATTCTAAAGCGTCAAGAACTATATCGATATCTTGTGGAGAAAAACGCAACGGCGGTTTCATTTTGATCACATTATTATATGGTTCGTCGGTACTCACCAATATATTCATTTTCCGTATTTTATTTTTTATATGTTTTGCTAAATCTGTATTGGGTTGGTATGATTTCGAGTCGGGATGGACAATCTCTATTCCTAAGAATAATCCACTACCTCTAACATCACTGATTATATTATATTTTGTTTGAATAGTTTTCATTCGTTCGAAAAAATGCTTGCCTGAATTTTTGGCTTATTCTTGTAGCTTTTCATTTTCAATGATATCTAATATTTACTGGATTGCCACTTACTCAATCTTCACTGGCTGCATCTCTTTAAAAATCTTCACTCTAAGCCCGTTAATGGTTTCTTGAAATAGCAGGTAATCTACTTGGATAAATTTATTTACTGCCTTGATCGTTTCTTCCGCTTCTTTTTTAGCGTTAGTTACAGCTTTCATGGCATTTTGTCCCGGAATTGTCCATGAAGATCCTAGATACCTACGTGCAGTCCATAGTCGATTATTCAGCGTATTTGGATTTCTTTGTATTCCTTTGAGTCCTTCTGGATCCATAAATAGATTAGAAAGACTATCAATGCTATTTGATATTTCTTTCATTTGCTTCTTGAGATCTTTCTGCAAAGTATCTTCTTGCATCTCTATGATTTTCCTGCTAAGGTCAAGTGATTTCTTGGCATCTTTTAATTGATCAAAACTTTCTTTTGTGGCAGTGATTATTTTGTAGAATTCTTCTGATTCTTCATTGATGGCTTTGCGATCAACGTCAGTTATTTTACTTCTTGGGTCTGGTTTTACATTAACCATACTACTGTCTTTACTGTCACCAAGCTCTACGATAATTTTATATATGCCAGGCATTACATCTAACCCTCCCGGCTTATCCGCATCTTTTTTACGCTTTCTTCGTGATGGACCTTCAATCCCATCTTTTTCAAATCGCCAAAATGTTCTATTCATTCCATCTTTCAGTTTTCTAGTGAAAGTGCGTACAGTATCCATCTTGCTATTTAATACATAGAATGTTGCCTTATTAGAAGACTTGCTTTTCTTTTTATTAGCTTCTTTATAGTCTTCTTTTTTATCCTTCTTGTCCTCTTTATTCTTCTTTTTATCTTTTTTCTTGCTCTTATCAACCATCACATCCTTTTTCTTAGATGGCTTTTTCCAGATGCTCATCATTGCACCGCCTTGTTTGTTCTCTCCGACAAATTCTCCTTGAGCGATAAACCTAATACCATCATATGACCGATAGTTATTTTGATATGCATCAGGCACAGGGAAGAGTTTCATATCAGAATTGAGTGTATTGATGCCTTCGGTAGCCATAGCTCTTAGCGGTCTGATATCATCTAGTATCCAAAATGAACGACCAAATGTACCGATCACGAGATCATATTCTCGTGGGTGTATTTTGAGATCTGAAACTTGTACTGCTGGAAAGCCTTCTTTCCATTGTGTCCAAGATTGACCTTTGTTAAATGAGATATAAAGTCCAGAGTCTGCACCGATGAAAAGTAGATTAGGCTCTACTGGATCTTGAACGATACATTGAACAAAACCTTTGATTTGGCTATCATTGGCGATACGTCGCCATGTCATTCCATAATCTGTAGTATGGTACGCATGGGCTTCATAATCATTTTGCCTATAGTTGTTAAGCGCGACAAAAGCTTCTCCAGCATTTTGTGATGATACTTCTATTTGATTGATCCAACTATTAATTGGAGCGGTATGGATATTTTTAATAGTATTGGTCCATGTTTCACCACCGTCTCTAGTTACTTGGATATTACCATCATCCGTTCCGGCCCAGATTACTTTATCATCTACAGGGCTTGGTGCAATAGTAACGATAGTGGTATAGTTTTCTGCTTGAGTGGCATCGATAGTTAGTCCTCCACTTTTGTCTTGATGTTGTTTTGTCGTATCGTTGGTCGTAAGGTCGTCAGAGATCTTGGCCCAACTTACTCCACAATCTGCGGAGTAGTGTACATATTGGCTACCAAAATATACTCCACAATCATCATAAGGATCTTGAGCGATGGCTGCGTTCCAATTAAATCTATAGGGATCATCCAATCCCTCTACTGGTTTCACGGTTCGACTCTCACCTGTCTCTCTGTCGTAGAATGCTACGTTTCCACCTTGAGACTGAGAATAGCCATATCTGCTATCCGCACGGAAAGGAACTACATCAAAACCATCACCAAAAGACAACTCTTGAAAATCATTATTTCTTATTCCACCACGCTTAAGCACTGAGCTTGGTCCGATCCAAGATCCATTATCTTGCATTCCTCCATATACATTGTATGGATAATCCATATCAATATTGACATGATAAAACTGCCCGACAGGAATATTGGCTGCGAACATCCACGACGCTCCTCCATCTCTCGAGATATTGAGCCCGCCGTCGTTGCCATTGATCAGATAGTTACTGTCATTCGGATCGATCCAAAAGGCATGGTGGTCTGGATGTACATTATTGCCATAATCCATGATTGTTTTAAAGGTCTTACCCCCATCTTGTGATCTTGAGACATAACTCCAAAGATTATAAATGCGATTTTCGTTCATTGGGTCTACCCATAGGTCAGAGTAGTAAAAGGGTCTATTTCCAATATCTTTCTTACTTACTAAATTCCATTTGTCGCCGCCATCAGTAGATTTATACAATCCATTTTCTTTGGCTTCTATAAGAGCATATACTATGTTGGGTTTACTAGGTGCAAATGCTAGCCCTATACGACCCAATTCACCCTTTGGCATCCCCTCTTCAGTACCTATTTTTTTCCAAGTATCACCTTTATCGTATGAAACATGTATGCCAGATCCTTCACCGCCGGAATAGAAATCATAAGGCCTACGCAGATGCTGCCACATGCCCGCTATGATATGATTAGGGTTGGATGGATTTACTATCAAATCTCCTGGGCCGGTGGTATCGTTAGTATAAAGTATTTTCGTCCATGTTTTACCGCCATCATCTGTACGGTATACACCTCTATCAGCGCTGTGTCCCCACGGTGTACCCATAGCGGCGACATATACTACATCTGGATTGTCTCTGTGTACGATTATTCTGTGGATGACTTTGGTATTCTCTAGACCCATGAGTTTCCATGTCTTACCTCCGTCCATACTCTTAAATATGCCAGCACCGGTATTAAGCGAGTTACGAGGATTTCCTTCACCAGTACCTACCCAGATGGTACTTGGATTGCTTTGGTCTACGGCTACAGCACCGATTGATAGTACATCTTGATCATCAAAGATAGGGTCCCAATTGATTCCGCCATTTTCTGATAACCATAAGCCACCAGAGGCTGATCCAGCGAAAATACGTTCCTTGTCGCTCAAGTCTACATCTATAGCTGTGATCCGTCCACTCATACCAGCTGGACCGATATTTCGAAAGTTCATAGCTTTGAAGTCTTTAGTGTCTAAGGTGTATTGGGCATTCGCTTCAGTATTACTAAATGTGCAAATTAAAAGAAGGCAAAAGATGGTTTGCAGAGTTGATTTCATATAATTAGATGTTTTCAATAATGTATATGGCTAATATAGTAAATAGATGGAAAAGTGTTGAGGTAACTAAGGTATCTTCACCTAGGAGAGTAGATTTTAAATTTTAATGTTTCCATCGCTCATCGTGGACGAGAAGAATTTGTAGATCGAGTGTTGAAATGAAATCTGGATCAATAAATAATGTTAATGGGTATAACATTATCTTATTGTTTTAACAACGGCTTACAGATTTAATCAATACGTAAAACTAAGGTGTCTGAAGATTTACATCAAAACAAATAACTCTTTTTGTTTATCTACTCAAACTTTAATTAGAGGAGACATGAAGTGTACTGCACTTTATTGATAAATCAATCATTTTTACATTTACTCAGATGAATCGGATTTATACAAACAAGCATATGATATTAGAAAATGAAGTAAAAGAGTATTTTATAAAATATATGTGACTCTTGCCTAATAAACAAAAGTGTTAAGTATAAATACAAGTCAAGAATAGGTATGAGAGCTAATCGAATTATATACCTTACCATTGATTACATTTCCAATCAGGGACTTTATATCTCTGTCTTTATATTCTATAACTACATGGAAAACATAAACTCCAGGAACAGCTCTTTGATTATCCATCAAATTATCCCATCCTATTTCATTAAAGTCAGTGCTGTTAGTTATCCTATACATTTAGTTTCCCCATCTATCGTATAAAGAAATTGTTTTAACTGTTTTTAGTGGAGGATGGTACTAATACATGAATGCCTTATATTTGCACAAAATCATAATATGAAATTTATACTAGTAGGGATTGTTTATGTAATGATGTGTGCGGCTGCGATTGGCCAATTGGTCATCAATGAATTGGATTGTGATACTCCGGGGATTGATGACATGGAGTTTTTAGAGCTGTTGTCTGATGTGCCTAATTTTCCTTTAGATGGTTATGTAGTGGTTTTTTTTAATGGATCAGAAAATGGTGGTAATTCGAGTTATTTTACTGTGGATTTGGATGGTTATGTGACGGACGTAAATGGACTTTTGTTGATTGGAAGCAATTCGGTTAGCCCAGTGCCGCAGTTTCTAATTCCTGAAAACACCATTCAAAATGGAGCGGATGCTGTGGCTATATATCAGGCCAGTGATTTTAATTTTCCGGATGAAACTTTGGCCACTATAAATAATTTAATTGATGTGTTACTGTATGATACGTCGGACGGAGATGATGTGGATATGATCGATATATTTAGCGCAAATCCTGAGTTTGCCTCTATTCAACAGATCAACGAAGGACCAGGTAACAATACCAATTCTATTCAGCGTAATAATGATGGTACATATACATCTAAGACACCCACGCCTAGGCAGTTAAATGATGGGAGTGGTATAGATTTAAATGGTATTCATATTTCTACTGTCCAAAGCAAATATGGGGAAGGAGAAGTATTTGACATCCTGTTTACCACAGAAGAGAATGTACTTGTTGATTTAAGTTTTGACATCAGTTTAAATAATCTATTATTTAATAATGCTGACTATTCTGGTTCTACATCTTTGACGATCGCGATGGGTCAAAATAGTACAAGCACTACGATCATGATAATTGATGACGTTATAGATGAAGGAGATGAAGTAGCAGTTGTGCAATTTATGAATTTGCCGCAGCAGATTTTGGCATTGAATAATAATGTACAATTACGGATTGTAGATAATGATTTTGTAGTAGCCCCATATGGTATACCGACGGATCCGACTTTTGGGATTGTAGCTAGTACACAACCAGCTGGATATTACGACGGCCTGGATGCCAAAACTGATGTGGCTCTAAGACAAGCTATGCAAGACATTATTGCGGATCCTAATGTGGTTAGAGCACAGACTTATACAGATATTATTGATATTTTAAAAGAAGCGGATCAAAATCCAGCCAATAGCAATCAAGTTTGGTTAGTTTATAGCGAAGAGGGGCGAGCCAAGCTAGATTTTCAAACAACATCAGATAATAATGGAAAATGGAATCGCGAGCATACCTTTCCGAGATCTCGTGCTGGATATAAGAGTATAGCAGAGGACGGATTAGGTGATGGGGCTGATGTTTTTTGGGTAACATCGGCAGATTCTCTTCGCCATGGAAATTCAGATGCCCATGCTTTACGGGCTGCAGATGGTTCAGAAAATAGTGCGAGAAATAATAAACACTACGGAGAATATGATGGTCCTGATGGGACACTTGGAAGCTTCAGAGGTGATGTAGCTCGTAGTGTACTGTATATGGAAATCAGATATAATGCATTGGCGATTGTGAATGGATTTCCAGATATAGATGGTCAATTGGGAGATTTGGCGACACTATTGGAATGGCATAGAAATGATCCACCAGATGACTTCGAAATGAATCGCAACAATGTTATTTATAATTGGCAGCGAAATAGGAATCCATTTATTGATCAGCCTGATCTAGTAGAATATATATGGGGAGATCAAGTGGGTAATTTCTGGAATCAACCTTTGGCCATAGAGAATGTAGATCCTTTAAACGTAAATGTTTATCCGAACCCCACATCAGGCCGTGTCTTTATAAAAGGACTTCAAAGTCATGCAACTATAGATCTGTATTCTGTCAATGGACAAAATCTAAATATATATCCTGTAGTTGGTGATTCGGAAATCGATTTGAATCTTCCAAATGGCATATATACTGTGGTTATTAATTCTGGTGGTAAATTGAAGATTCAGAAGCTGGTTGTTAGTAAAGAGTAAATAATAGTTTTTCACGGATTCACTTGGATATTACTATCCTAATTATGAGTAACAAGAATTTGTAAAATTTCCGTAGAGCGCTAGGTACGGTTAAGTATTCCCTATGACCGCTTTTAAAGTATAATTTTTATTAAAATAGCACTCGGTGTTGTTTTTCAAGAGCAGGATAATATCAAGGATAATAAACATGTAGATACAGGAATACATCTATTTTTATTTATGATGATAGCGAACTGTAACTCAGTAAGCAAGAAATTAGATCTGTTATTACTTTCTGATGGAGAATAAAGTCAATATCTAAATTTTATAATTTAGATAGCTTCAGAATGAATATGGGTTTTTTTGGAGTAGAATGATGAAGTTGATATGAAAGTTAGATTAAAACTGCAGTCGTGATACAATAGCAGGGATAATAAGGGAAACCTTTCATTGGACTTGAGTCTTAGATTTAGCATTTTAGTAGTTTAGATTTAAAATTTTGAAGGTTTTCAGAAATACTATTTTAAAAATGAAATGATTAGGATGTATCGCCATTGTATATCTGACTCAATGAATTCTCAGTATCAGTATGGTCATCGATATTTATAACTGAAATTGGATGATAAACAGTTGGAATAAACAAACCTCTAGCGACACACAATTATATCACCTTACTTCGCTACATTTGCACATAATATGGAATTTATATATCCTTCATTTTTGTGGGCACTTGGAGTTCTCGTCTTACCGATTATCATCCACTTATTCTACTTCCGTAGATTTAAAAAAGTGGAGTTTACCAATGTGAGATTTCTCAAGGAAATCAAGGAGGAGACAGCATCTCGTAGTAAGCTTAAGAATCTTTTGGTATTATTCTCAAGACTCTTAGCCATCGCATTTTTAGTATTTGCATTCTGTCAGCCATTTCTAAGTGATGGTGAAAATGTTAAAAAAGGAGATAGTCTTATATCAATATTTGTAGATAATAGTTTCAGCATGAATGCTTTGAGTAGCGATACGCCATTACTCTCTATTGCTAAAGAGAAAGCTAGGCAGGTTGTCAATGCATATACAGAATCAGATCAATATCAGATTCTTACCCATGACTTCGAAGGGAGACACCAAAGATTGGTGAGTAAAGAGGACGCTCTTGGTCTTATTGATGAAATACAGACAACTCCAGAAGTGAAGACTTTAGATAAAGTGATCAATCGCCAATTGCAGGTTATTGATTTGGGTGAAGAGAACAAAGTGTCATATGTACTATCTGACTTTCAGAAGTCTATTAGTGAGGCGACGATGATGCCAGATACTTCATATGAGCTAAATCTAGTACCTATCCAATCGGTGCAAGAGGCTAATATATCTATAGATAGTGCATGGTTTGACTCTCCTGTAGCGATGCCTAATAAGATTAATAAGCTAATTGTAGAGATTACTAACCATAGCGATGAAGCATCAGAAGGCGTAAGGTTGAGTATGACTCAAAATGGTGAAGAAAGACCTGTAGGATCATTCAATATAGCAGCACGTAGCACTACATTAGATACAGTTAACGTCAGTTTTATCAAGACTGGATATCAAGATGCCGTACTCAAAGTATCCGACTATCCAGTACAGTTTGATGACGAGTATTATCTCACTTTTTATGCAAAGGAAAATATCGAAGTATTATCTATCAATAATGGTGGACAAAATAGATACTTGACCGCAGTTTTCAACGGGCTCAATAATTTTGAGCTCACTAACAAAGCGATCAATCAATTACAATTTGACAGATTACCTGAGTATGACCTAATAGTGTTGAATGATCTTTCGTTTATTAGTTCAGGGCTATCATCTGAGCTACAAAGATACGTAACGGAAGGCGGTAATGCACTTGTGTTCCCAGCTGCTAATGGCAATAAAGAAAGCTATAATAGTTTCCTAGGTGCTTTGGCAGTGGATAGGCTAGAAGAATGGACTAAAGACCAAAAAGAAGTAAGCAGAGTCAATACTGATGAATTTGTATTCAACGAAGTATTCCTTTCTAAAAATAAGAACAATCTAAAATTGCCAATTACTCAGGGAAATTATAACTTGACGAACTATCAGTCTAGAGGTCAAGAAAAACTATTAAGCTACAGAGATGGTAAAGTGTATCTGGCTAAATATGCCAAAGGCAGAGGAAATGTATACCTATCGGCAGCTCCATTAGCGATCGACTATAACGATATCGCTATCAATGCTGAGGTATTTGTGCCAATGCTATATAAGATGGCGTTGGCGAGTGGGCTGAGACAAGAGATCGCATATACTATCGGACGAGATGAAGTGATTTCTGTAGATTATAGTGGAAGATCAGATGATATCGTATATAAAATCGATGGGCCAAGTGAATTTATACCTGCACAGACTAATACTGGAAATACTACTTACCTTAGTATGAATGATCAGATTAAGCAAGCAGGATTTTATAGTGTGAAGCTAGCAGACACAGAGAAAAGCAGATTAGCCTTTAACTATGACCGCATAGAATCAGATTTGGGATATCTCAATTCTGATCAATTAGAGGCTCAATTTGAAGGGTTGGATATCAATATATTAGATGCTCAAATAGATGCAGATATAGGAGCAACGGTAAGCGAAAAAGATAAAGGAATACCCCTCTGGAGATGGTGTATCATATTGACATTGATCTTCTTGGCAATAGAGCAATTATTACTTAGATTTTGAATTTAAAAATAGTTATTTAATTCTCATGGATATACTACTAAAGCGAGCTACGATCATTGCACCTGGAGATAAGAATCATTTACAGACTAAAGACATTCTCGTCAGTAAAGGAAAGATCGAAAAGATAGCCAATAATATATCTGCACCCAAGGTAAAAGTCATAGAAAGTGATAACCTACACGTATCTATAGGATGGATGGATATAGGTACGCATATAGGTGAGCCTGGTTTAGAACATCGAGAGACAATAGATTCGGCAGCTAGAGCAGCGGCTGCTGGGGGATATACTGATATAGCCATAATGCCTATAGTCTACCCAGTGACACACTCTATATCTGAGGTGAGCTATATCGTTAATAATCAACCTAATAACGGTGTTCGTATTCACTCTATTGGAGCGGTAAGCAAAGATGCAAAAGGAGAAGATCTCACAGAGATGATAGATATGTCTAGAGCTGGTGCAATAGCATTTGGTGATGGCTTGAAGTCAATCAAGGATAGTGGCATGATGATGCGTGCATTACAATATGCCAAAGCAGTCAACAAGCCTATTATAAATTATTCCATAGACAAGTCGCTCGTTCATGATGGTCAGATGCATGAAGGCGATGTAAGTGTTAGTCTTGGGATGCAAGGTATACCATCTTTAGCTGAGCATGTAGCCATACAGAGAGACATCTCATTGGCAGAGTATACAGAATCTGAATTAGTATTGCATTGTGTCTCTACAGAGGAAGGTTGTGATTTGATCAAGAAAGCCATTAAGGATGATATCAATATAAGTGCTACTGTATCTTATGTCAATCTGATTCACATCGATCAAGATCTGAAGTCATTTAATTCTAATCTAAAAGTAAAACCACCGATAAGGTCTAATAGGGATAGAAAGGCACTTATCAATTCAGTCAAAAAAGGAAGCATACAAACTATAGTAAGTAATCACGTACCTCTAGAAGAGGAGCAGAAGAAGCTTGAGTTTAGTTATGCGGGATTTGGTGCCACTGGCTTAGAGACATGTTTTGCAGCAGTAAATACACATCTCTCAGAGGACATACCCTTGGAGCAAATTATATCAGCGCTTACCCTTGGACCTCGTATTCAAATGAAAACTTATCTTCCTGCTATCAAATCTGGTGAGGTGGCATGTTTGACAGTTTTCGACCCAAGTATTAGTTGGACATATGAGAGCAAAAAGAAAAAGTCTATTTCGGCTAACAATAAATATCTATCAACTTCTCTGACTGGGAAAGTCCTAGCTACGATCATTGGTTCTAAGGTGAATTTGTAATATTTATATCTAGATAAGAGCTGGTTGTGCCTTTGAAAAATGTTAAATTCGAACTATAACTATCTATAGCTTTGAGTAGTTTGTCTAAAAATGTCTTTTGCTTAATTGATTTTCTATATATTGTATAATGGTATATATGTGCGAACAGTATTTGATTCGCTTATTAATACTAATTAGCACTATTGATGCCGCATATATTACGACCTCTAAATTTCTGGTCTTCATTGAAAATACTCACCATAGCTAAGACTTTGTCTTTGTTGCCTTGATCAAGAGCTTATAACTCAAAATATTTATACGACATTAATAATACTAAATAGATAAGTCAATTTTATAATAATCAAAACCAAACTAATTATGACTAATATGATGGATGAAGAGCATATAACTCCAATACAAACCGCGATGAAATGGGGTGTCTACGGGGGTGTAGCCTCAATAATATTTGATCTTGTTCTATATGTGCTTGGAATGAAGACTGTTGACGGGAGTAACCCAGTTCAGTATCTAAGCTTTATTGTTTTCATAGCTTTTGTAGTGATGGGAATAAAGGCTTATGCTGATACGAATGGATATATGTCTTATGGGCAGGGATTAGCTACGGGTTTACTCACTTCGTTGATTGCTGGAGTAATTATTGCGATATATAGTTATCTATTTATGACTGTGATTGCGCCAGATTTCATGGATGGAGCTATGGACGCAGTAAAAGATCAATGGGAAGCGCAGGGAATGAGTGATGAGCAGATGGAGCAAGCGGAAGGGTTTACGGAAATGTTTATGAGTCCAGGAATTATAGCAATTATGTCTATTTTCTCTAATGGTTTAATAGGGCTAATCATTTCTCTTATTGCATCAGCAGTATTAAAAAGAGTGTAATAATAAATTTCGTATTTTGATATTGTGATAATAATTTTTATACTAATTATAATCCAAATGAACAGCCTGCATCTTCTTAAAGGTGCAGGTTTTATTTACATCTTTTTTTTTAGTCTAAAGTTTTATTTTGAAAGTTATTTTAATGGAATATTATGAATAACATAAGTATCAGAAACGGATTACATTCAGGAATACTGATAATGGTGCTTGGCAGTATATTGCATGCTATAAGCTCTAGATATTTTCTAAACTGGTATGGGTTTGTAGGTTATGTAGTATTTCTGATTTTTATGGTTAGATCGGTACTACAAGTGAGAGAAAATGAGGGCGGTATACTCTCATTTGGTCCTGCATTTGTGGCTGCTTTTATCCCCCATGACTATTGGTGTTTACATATCTTCGATATTTACATACGCTTTGCACAATTGGATAAACCCTGACTTGATCTTCTTAATGAAAGAAATTGTCATTGAAACTACTATCGTGACAATGGAAAAAATGTCAGAGATGTTTGATATAGACATGGATGAAGATGAAGTCCTTAAGGAATTGGAAAAAGTAAATTATGGCTTCAGTTTTGGTAGTTTGGTTTTGTCTTGAATTACTACTTCTATAACGGGATGTCTTCCTGCGTTAATTATTGCGGCCTTTTTCAAGAGGGGAGAAGATTATTATAAATTGTTATTCATAAAATTCACCCAAGTCTAACGAATACAAATATCCACCTTCGTTAGTCTCTGATTCGGCTCCTAAAAGATACTTGTGTTCTTCAATATGTACGATGGCTTCGATCTGTGTATTCTCAGAGATAGGTATACTTTCTTTGAGCTTGTATACGCCATCAGATACTTCGAGGATACTTATTTTATTAGTAAAAGTATTGCCGTTGAAAGTTAGGTAACTGAGTAGGATTACATTTCCAGACGGATCTTTTACAGCATCGGTAGCTAGTCCCACGATACTTATACTTTCACCTTTTGTGATTAGCTCTGTCGTGAGGTCTAATCGATATACATTCGTTTTTAGGTCGCTTCTGTTTTTAGAAAAGAAGGTCGCTACGTTGCCTTCTACTAACATAGATTCGCAGTCGTATGGATGAGAGTTGCTGGCTATAAATTCTGTCTGATCCGGCCATATAAAATTGATTGTATCTATGCAAATTATTTCTGGTCCAGCTTGATATGGTATTGTATATAAACTTAAATTTTCCCTATCTCCTTCATTGTTTCCTATGTCAGCGATATAAATATTTTCGTTATTATATTGAAGTGCTTCCCAATCTATATTAGATGTTTTAGCTACGTTGATAGTATTGATTATTTCAGCTGTACTAGGATTGATCTCTTGTAGTAAAGTATGTGTACTACCGTCATTCATAGATATGATTCTATTATCTATATTGATCATGCCAGAGCATTCATTGACCACACTAGGAAAACGTCCAATTTCCTCGATATACGCTACGGGATGATTCTCCATGGTGTCTATCTCCATGTCTTGATTCATGGTAGTGTCCATAGGCTTTTTTTTGTCGCAGTTGATAAATAAAATTGTACTGCAAAGAAGAAATAAAATTGACTTCATCATTGAACTATTGTTATTGGGTATGATTGATCGAAATTGTCGTTTGCGATATTGAATATATAGTAGCCAGCGGCTAGCTCTGGAAGGTAGAGTACATTTTGTCCAGGAGATAGGGTGCTATTCTTTTGTTGATATACTTTAGATCCATTGCTGCTGTATATATTGACTGTAGCTTTGGCGTCATTGATAAGGTCAACTGTATATAATAAATCATTTCCGTGGATGATTACTTTCTGTATTAGGCTATTTTCTTTTTTGGTTACAAATATCGCTTTGATTTTATCACCATCATTGACAGATAATTCGTCTTGATTGCGGTAAGAATAGCTCGTGATGCCGCCGCCTTCAATTTCCCAATGATCAAATATCAAATCTGAATTATTCGATGTTGCTGATAGTTCGATAGGTATATCTTGAAAATAATATCCTTGGAAGGGTAGGGTGATTTCGTCTAGAGAATTAAGAGAAATATTAGTATCATCCGGGTGGCTACTAGTGATAGTAATACCCGCTTCTCCTCCGAGTTGAAAGTACTCATCCATAAATAACCTAGCATAATATGGTCGTTCTTGTATATAAATATGCATACGATCGATATAGTAATTGATCCAATCATAGTAAGTGCCAGGATACGTTTCAAATTGTCTAGGCATCTCAGGATCTAAGATATTTACCATCTTATCTAATTCTTTGGCAAATTGTATTTCTCCAAGTAATGTATTAAACAAATCTTGATGACGATTAGAGTACTGTTGTCTAAAGGATTTATTATCCATTAAGCTTTTTAGAATATTTACATGCTTGTTGGTATCTACGTATTCTACCATTTTAAGCCCAAGCAGATCTTGGTTATATTTGGTCCATGGCCATCTGTACATTGCGATATCCATATCGTACATAATATATCTCCATTTTCCGCCTTCTGTATCAGATTTCCAAAATCTGATATTATGTTGGGGCCAAGCTTTATTATTAAGTCCTAGTTCCATGATAAAGTAGTCTATGAAGCTATTGATGTCAAGAAGTGTTTCTGCCTTTTCAAAATTACTGTTGTCAGTCATGTCACTACCCCAAATGAAATCATGCATCTCTACAAAATCACTAGATGATCCATGGACAACTGCGGTATCGACATCTACCACACTGAATGTATTGAGGTCTAATCCATAGTTCTGATTGATGAAATATTCATCCGCTTTTTCTCTGAGTCCCATGACTCCAAAATAAGATCCGTTGAGATAACAAATAACAGGTTCGTACCCTAAAGCATCTACGTCTAATCCATGAGTCGTAGATAGCTTAGAGAGAAAACCATCTCTCAGGTGTGCAGCATTGAAGTCGCCACTTGCATTACGGACTACTATTTTCTTTACGGCTTGTAGATCAGGCTTACTACCATAGAATGGATATTCGAATCTCTGGTCGGCATATTGATTAGCAACCATTCGAAATGATCGCATTGGACTTGTTCTAGATTCACGACCGCCATGTATTTGTAATGCGGCATCTTCTTCGTAGACGATCTTACCTTCCACGTAATATTGGAAATGAACTGGTTTTTCATCATCATTCCAGAAGTTAGCACCCCAGTGTGGCCATTCTTCTTCGGCATTGGGGCCAAATTCGAATAAACCTTCTTCAAAACTAAATAAGTCGATGCTGTCACCTACTACAGAAAGTAATGGTAGACTATGATCAACATCTATAAAGTACGTCTCACACTGAATCGGTGAATCTAAGTATCCATCAGCATCTGCCCAGTAGCAGATAACCGTTGTCTCAGTTAGAGTAATCGATTCACCAGAGTAGATGTATTCATCTTTCTTAGACCGATTATTGAATTTGTAATGTACTTCTCCAAAAGATGTGAAATCTAGGGTAATATTATCTTGATAAATTCCACCAGCTATAGTTGGGGTAGGAATATCTAATCTAATTTGAATGTCAGCCACATTATTGATAGCCAAAGGTGAAGGTGTTAGGTATTCTAAATTTCCATTGACTAATCCATAGCTTATATCAGATTTAAGTTGTGGAATGATCATATGATCCACGAGTTCTTTGTCAGGAGATTTCAATGTCACCTCTTCTCCCAGTTTAGCGAGTTTGAATGAGGTTCTTAGTTCATCAGCATTGTCTTGACCATCGGCGATGATGATAAGAAACTCCCCTGCACCTATTATAACATTAGGCATTCTCCATTTGTAGGAGTAATCTAAATTGTCAGAGATATAGTATCCGTCCAGAGGAATAGCAGTATCAGTATTGTTATGTAATTCTATCCAATCTGGTGAATCACCATTATTGTCGATATAAGATTCATCATTACTAGAGCACACTTCGTTAATAACTAGTTGAGTATTAGCAGTATAACTTCCAATAATCAATATTAGAAGAGGTATGCAACATCTTATTATCAATCTAATACTCATAACGGTAAAGATATGATATTATGCTGTAGCGATTGGTGTGTAGGCCGACAAAGAGCATAAGCGATTTGGATTATGGGTTTAAAAATTCATTTTGGATTTGTTTCATGTCTCTCTAATTTTCAACTAAGGATTGTATACTTAGAAGCCGTAATTTCGAGGATTTCTTGTTTTATCTCGAATTTACTGATTATCAAAGGTAGTCTCTTGACTCATACACATATCATTATCAGCCTTTTTGCCTACTTTTACATATTAAATTATTGTCATCATATGAGCTTACAGATATCAGTAGCGATACCATTACTTAACGAGGAAGAGTCACTCCTGGAGCTTACGCAATGGATCGATAAAGTGATGAAGGCTAATAATTTTAGCTATGAGATCATATTTGTAGATGATGGAAGCACTGATGGGTCATGGAATCTGATCCAAGGACTGAGTAAGAATTATGACACAGTCAAAGCCATCAAGTTTCGCAGAAACTACGGAAAGTCGCCTGGCCTCCAGAAGGCATTCGAAGCAGCAAGGGGAGATGTGGTCATTACAATGGATGCTGATCTACAAGATAGCCCAGAAGAGATACCTGAGCTCTATTGCATGATCAAAGAAGATGGCTATGACCTAGTGTCTGGGTGGAAAAAGAAGCGATACGACCCTATAACTAAGACCATACCTACCAAACTATATAATGGAGTTACAAGGATGATGTCAGGCATTAAGTTAAATGATATGAACTGTGGCCTCAAGGCTTATAAGAGTGAAGTAATCAAGAATATAGAAGTATATGGAGATATGCATAGGTATATACCTGTGATCGCCAAGTCTGCTGGATATGGTAAAATTGGAGAGAAAGTGGTTCAGCATCAGGCAAGAAAGTATGGAACCTCTAAGTTTGGAATTAGTAGATTTATCAGAGGGCCATTAGATCTTGCTTCAATCATGTTTGTCAGCAAGTATGGTAAGCGTCCGATGCACTTTTTTGGTATGATCGGTATAGTATTGCTTAGTATAGGATTTCTACTTCTCGCATATCTGAGCATTAAAAAACTTTTCTTCGATCAAGCAGGGATCGCTAGTTTACCATCTTTTTATCTAGGAATGCTTTCTATCATTGTAGGAGTACAGCTGTTCATAGCTGGATTTCTTGCAGAATTGATATCAAGAAATGCTCCAGAGCGTAATAAATACGTGATCGAAGAGATAATTTAAAGAATAACAATGTTGGTATCTGTCTAGTACGTATGAGAGAAATATAGGTGTGATTCTTCAAAATGTTTTGTTTTTCGGATTTGTCAATAGAAAAAGCAACTATTAAATCTAAAATAGAATACACAATCGATTACGAATCTGCGATTTTTTTATACGATTATTTTAATCGAAGGTCAGAGAAATCTTATTCTAATGTAGAATCTGTTCAGGAGAATTTTTATTTTATAATATTCGAATTTTCAAGTCATTTAAATTGGTCTGATGAAAAGAAAATAGCGTACCAAATAAGATGTAAATATTTAATGGATGATGCTATATTGTTAAGAGGTGAAAATAATTCCAATCGCGATTAGGATGATAAATGAGATTAAAAATAGATTTAGATTACTGTATAATAAGGAAGCTGAAATATTGGTTAAAGCTCCCGGTAGAGTTAATCTTATAGGCGAACATACCGATTACAATGCAGGATTAGTATTACCTGCTGCTATTGATAAGTGTATGTATTTTCTATTCTCCTCTAATGACTCAAACGTAGGTAGAGTGTATGCCAAAGATTTAAATAAGCAAGCTACGATTGATTTAAATAATCTGGAGAAAACGGATTCGGTTTGGGTAAATTACATCGTTGGACTTTTGCTGGAATTTAAAATCAAAGGATTGTCATTGAAGGGATTTGAATGTGTCTTTTCTAGCGATATACCTATCGGTGCTGGGATGAGTTCTTCTGCAGCGTTGGAATGTGGATTTGCAATGGGCATGAATCATATTAATCAATTAAATTTAGGCAGTTGGGAAATTGTAGATATGAGCCATCATTCCAATCATACTTTCATGAATATCTATGGAGGAATAATGGATCAGTTTACCTCCCTTTTTGGACAGAATGATAAGTGTATGTTGATGAATTGTGCAGATCGTAGCTTTAGTTATCATGATATTGATTTGAAGGAATATTCTATTGTAATGCTAAACACTAATGTAAAGCATGAGCATACTATATCCGGATATAATGAGCGATCAGCGGAGTGTAAGGAAATAGTAAAACGTCTACAGAAATTTGATTCAGATATAAAAAGTATAAGTGAGACAAACAACGAGACAATAGATACAGCAGGAATAGAATGGCCTGATAATCTTAAGCGAAGAGCTCGATTTGTGATTAATGAAAATGATAGGGTACTAGAGTTTAGTAGAGCAATGAAAAATGGTGATATTCAAAAGTTAGGAGAGTTATTATATCAATCTCATTATGGTCTGCAGCACCTTTTTGAAGTCAGTTGTCCAGAGTTAAATCTATTAGTCGATCTCACTAGAGATAACCAACATATATTAGGCGCACGTATGATGGGTGGCGGATTTGGCGGATGTACGATTAATCTTATGAAGTCTGATTGTGTTGAGGAGATTACCAACACCCTCATTTCTAAGTACAAGGAAAGAGTAGGAATTCAGGCAGAGTCTTATTTTATTAAGGTTTCAGATGGAGCGCATGTGATGATGTTGTGATTTTTATTAGCAGGATGGCTTTACAATACTTTCTCTTACTTAATCTAAATCTAAAGGATCAATAAAATATATTTAAAACCAAAGAGAACATATCGAAATTAGATCGTTTAAAAATAAATGTGAAGCATTATTAAAAAGTTATAATCTAGAATCTGATGACAAGTACTTATAGGATTAGTCTATCTTTGAATTCAGAATTAATAGAATAGATGAAAGTAATCGTAACAGGAGGAGCAGGATATATAGGATCCCATACTGTAGTGGAGTTAGTAAATGCTGGATATGATGTAGTGTTAATGGACGATCTGAGCAATAGCAGCATAGATATGCTAGATAAAATTGGGGATGTCATTGGTAAGAAGATATGTTTTATAAAAGTAGACCTGTCTGATAGTGATGCTTGTGCTAAAGCATTCAAAACTCATGTAGATGCTAAAGCAGTTATTCACTTTGCCGCATTCAAATCTGTCCCAGAAAGTATAAGTAAGCCGAACGAATACTATAGAAATAATATAGGCTCTCTACTGAATGTTACTACATCAATGGAGAAATATGATATGCCTTACTTGGTATTCTCTTCATCATGTACTGTGTACGGTGATACAAAGGAACTTCCGGTAAAAGAGTCTACGCCAATGCTGCCGCCTAATTCTCCTTATGGACACACGAAGCAATTAGGGGAGCATATTCTAAAGAATCTGTCAAGTACGCTTGCAAGTAAAATTAAGTCTATAGCCTTGAGGTATTTCAATCCTGTAGGTGCTCATCCATCGGGAATGATTGGCGAACTGCCCAACGGTGTGCCGGGTAATCTAATGCCATTTATTACACAGACTGCTGCAGGATTTAGACAGCAACTGTCAGTATTTGGAGATGACTATAATACTCCAGATGGTACAGCGGTAAGAGACTATATCCATGTAGTAGATTTGGCATCTGCGCATGTAAAAGCTCTAGATTATATGCAATCTGAGAAGTCTAAAGAGAAGTATCAGGTATTTAATGTAGGTACAGGGAATGGATCGTCAGTATTGGAAGTTATCCAATCTTTTGAGCGTACTAGTGGTGAAAAGCTTAATTATAAAATAGCTCCAAGAAGAGAAGGAGATATTGCTATGATCTATGCTGATGCTAAGTACACAATGGAAACTATAAATTGGTCAGCAAAATACAATCTCGATGACATGACAGGTAGCGCATGGGCTTGGGAAAAGAAGTTGAGAGGTTTGTAATTAGAATTGAAAAAAGAATTTCAATTTCGAATAACAATTGATTTCTCATTTAATCCAACCACGTGTACGAATAACTGCATCTGCCCACCTAGCCAATTTTAATTGTCTTTCTGTATCACTCATTTCGGGAGTAAATTTGCGTTCTACAGCTCTGTTTCGAATGACAATATCTCTGCTCCAGACACCTATTTGTATACCTGCTAGATAGGCCGCACCAAGGGCAGTGGTTTCTACTTCAGTTGGCCGTTCCACCAATACATTAAGTAGGTCCGATTGTATTTGCATTAGATAATTATTGTTGCATGCTCCACCATCTACTTGCAGTGATTTGATCTCTATTCCTGAGTCCTTTTCCATTGCCTTAATAACATCTACCGTCTGATATGCAAGAGATTCTAATGTACCTTTGATAATCTGATTGCTATCCGCACTTCTTGTCAATCCGAAGATAGCGCCACGTGCAGACATATCCCAGTAGGGCGCTCCTAAGCCAGCAAAAGCAGGAACTACCACGACATCGTCTTCTTCGACACTGTATGCGATATCTTCCGTCTCTTTGCTATTAGAAATAAGTGATAAGCCATCACGCAGCCATTGTAGCGCGGCTCCGGCAATAAACACACTTCCTTCAAGTGCATACTCAGGCTGATTGTTGTCAGTGCAAGTAAGGGTTGTTAGTAATCCATTTTTAGATTTAATAGCATTTGATCCAATATTCATTAGCATAAAACATCCGGTACCATATGTGTTTTTTGCCATTCCTATATCATAGCATGCCTGACCGAACAATGCAGATTGCTGATCACCAGCTACTCCATTGATAGTAATTTTATGTCCGTCAATTACGGTATAACCATAATCAGCCATAGAAGGCAATACTGTCGGCAATATCTCCAGAGGTATATCCATTAGATCCATTAGCTTTTGATCCCACTTCAGGCTTTTGATATTGAATAACATGGTGCGACTAGCATTTGTATGGTCTGTATAATGCGATCTTCCCTCTGTCAGTTTCCATATAATCCACGTATCTATAGTGCCACATAATAGCGTTCGAGATCTATTTTTATCTTGATCTAATATCCACTTGAGTTTGGTCCCTGAGAAGTACGCATCAGGGATGAGCCCAGTATTATCTATAATGTACTCTCCTTCTTCAGTATCTCTAAATGATTGGGCGTATGCAGCAGTGCGTTTATCTTGCCAGACGATAGCATTATAAATAGGGATACCAGTTATTCTATCCCAGACAACGACAGTTTCTCTCTGATTGGTTATTCCTATGGATAGTATTTGGTCAGCAGATACCTTGGATTCTTTGAGCAGGTTTATCATCATATGATACAGCGTTTCCCATATCACATTGGCATTATGCTCAACCCATCCAGCTTTAGGAAATATCTGAGGAAATTCCTTTTGGGTAGTATGTATAATATTACCGTTGAGATCTACTAGAAGCGCTTTACAGCTAGTAGTTCCTTGATCTAAAGCTATAATATATTTTGACATCTTATATGCTGAAATAGTAAGTCTTCAAGGTACAAAATTGATTCTTTAATTATTCTGTTAAAAATCATTTAGATGATATTCTATTCGTGCTTGCCAACACTACCACTAGCGACACTTTAATACCTTATATTTTACTTTCTGTAGATTTAAGATGGGGAATGGTTACTTTTATATACGAAGTAACTGAATAGCTATGGTTTCCTCTAAATTGAATTAATAGAAATTATGTTAGAAGCAAATAGAATATCGAAAGTTGTAGTAATTGTCTTTAGCGTATTGGTATCACAAAGCTTATATGGGCAAGGTGTTCAGTTACACACCGACCAAGCAATGGACGGATATACCTTATACGAGTCAGGTAATACGGCAGTTCTAATAGATAATTGTGGGCATTTATTGCATGAATGGAACGACGTTGCAGCACAGTATCATCCGAAGCTAATGCCTAATGGAAATATTATTTACATTGAGTCATTTAGTCGTGACATAGTCGAGAAAGATTGGAATGATAACATTATAAATAAATTGTCAATCAATAGTTCGGATATTTTTCTTGATTATGAAGTCATTATAATGCCTAATGGAAATTATTTATGCCTGGCCAGAAAGAACTTCAGTCAATCTCAGTTTGAATCACTTGGGTATAATTATGGAAGTACTCAGGGAGATGGTATAGGTAATCCGTCGCAGGTAGATATGGTAGTTGAAGTCGATCGTAATACAGGAAATATCGTTTGGCAATGGAATGTTGCAGATCATGTAATACAAGAACGTGATCCCTCCAAGGGTAATTTCGGAGTTGTAGCCGATCATCCAGAATTACTAAATATGGATGCTATTTCGACTTATGATTGGACATTCCAAGAGTCATTTATGATCAATGGATTTGACTATAATGCTGAGTTGGATCAGATTGTATTGAGTATACGTAAGATGAGCGAAATAGTAATAATAGATCACTCTACTACTATAGCAGAAGCAGCTGGACATAGTGGTGGTAATTCAGGTAAAGGAGGCGATATACTTTATCGCTGGGGTAATCCACAAAACTATGGGCAAGGTGATGGGACTGAAAGAGAATTATATTTCCAACATAATCCAAATTGGATAAAATATGGATCGCTCAAGGGAAATATTGTTATGTATAATAATGGATTAAATCGACCGGGGACTAACTATTCTGCAGTACCAATAATAAATACCGAAGTGGATGTCAATGGAGACTATACGATTCAAGGAAATGGAATATATAGTCCTGAGGAGCCTAGTCTAGAGTATTCTCCAGGTCCTATTGGATTAGGGTATTATGGTTTCTACTCTGGATATACGTCGGCAGCAAAGATATTGGCTAATGGTAATGTACTAGTAACTGTAGGTGGAGATGATGAAATTTTTGAGATGACGCCAGACGGAAGTGTCGTATGGATTTACGGGCTCTACCAATCTGATCTTACATTCAGAGTAGAGAAGTATGCATTAGATTATCCGGCTTTCGACGGTAGAGATTTGACAGCTGGAGATTTATTGGAGTTTCCACCAAGTATTATAAGTTGTACATTGGTAGATGTAGAGGATGCGTATTTTGACAATAGCCATGCTTGGATTGCTGATAGTCAAGTAAATTTGACTACTGATATATCTGGATACTTAACTTTCAAGATGTATAGTTTGGATGGACAACTATTGATAGATACGAAGTTTTTAGGTGACTACTCTATCGATATTAGCGATTTTTCAGAAGGAATTTATTTCCTAAATATAAAAACTGAGCAGTCCAACAAATCAATCACATTTAAGGTTAGTAAGTAGATTGCTGATAAGATTCACAATTGGTCCAGATTTTGTCTAACACAGAGATGAAATTATCGTATTCCTTTTGGTTGATATCCATCACACCAACAGCTCTTAAACGGTACATTATAGGTTCGACAATCGCAATGATTTTGTGCCCTTTGGCTGTAATTGTCAGTTTAAATCGTTTGGAGTCTCCTATAAACCTGCCTTTTATAAGTAATTCCTTTTTTACCAATCCAGAAATTACTCTGGAGGTAGTCGCGCGATTGCGATAGTTGGTTTTGGTGATCTCTGTCTGAGATGCTTCATCACCTAATTCATATATACGATGTAGAATAGCCCACTGTTCTATCGTCAGATCTACACCATTATCTTTAAAGGCATGTAAGTATATTGACTGTAATTTTTTGAGCGTCTTATCAATTAAAAATCCGTAACCAGAGGGTTGTTTCATAATACATAGATAATCATTTTCAGTTTATGTAAGGTACCTAGCTATGATTTTTGTTGCAGACGCAACAAAATATTGTTTATATTTGTGGATATAATGTTTTAGAAATATTACAACTCGATGATACTCATCATTTATCAAAAAAATAACAATGTCGAACGCTACAATAGAACTACCAAAATTATATGATTCAGCTGCGGATTTTATGCCCTTATTAGGTACAGATTACCTTGAGCTATATGTCAGTAATGCTAAGCAAGCGGCACACTTCTACAAATCGGCTTTTGGATTTCAATCACATGCTTACAGAGGTTTAGAGACTGGGAATAGAGAGTTGGAATCATATGTAATTATTCAAGATAAAATTAGAATAATATTGACTTCCCCGTTGAAAAGTGGAACTGATGTAGGAAAGCATATCGAGAAGCATGGTGATGGTGTAAAGGTGATAGCTTTGTGGGTAGATGATGCTACATATGCATATGAGGAAGCAATCAAACGTGGTGCGACACATTATATGAAGCCAACCTTAGAGGAAGATGAAAGCGGAAGGGTAGTGCGTTCCGGAATCTATACATACGGTGAGACGGTTCACATATTTGTAGAACGAAAGGATTATAATGGTTTGTTTTTGCCTGGATTTAGAAAATGGGAAACACCAAACTATAATCCTAAGTCAACAGGATTGAAATATGTAGATCATATGGTAGGTAATGTAGAACTTGGACGTATGAATGAATGGGTAGAATTTTACCAAAATGTATTGGGCTTTGCGCAGATACTTTCATTTGATGATAAAGATATATCTACTGAGTATACAGCTCTTATGAGTAAGGTAATGAGTAATGGTAATGGTCGGATAAAATTTCCAATTAATGAACCAGCAGAAGGAAAGAAAAAATCTCAGATCGATGAATATCTCGATTTCTACGAAGGAGCAGGAGTACAACATATAGCTTTAGCTACAGATGACATAATTGGAACAATCAAAGAACTAACTAGCAGAGGAATAGAATTCCTCAGAGTGCCAGATTCTTATTATGATGTACTTGCAGAACGTGTAGGTAATATAGATGAAGATATCGAAGTGCTACGCCCATTAGGAATCTTAGTAGACAGAGATGACGAAGGATATTTATTGCAAATATTTACTAAGCCGATAGAACCGAGACCTACTATGTTTTTTGAGATCATTCAACGTAAAGGAGCAACTTCTTTCGGTAAAGGAAATTTCAAAGCATTATTCGAAGCGATAGAAAGAGAGCAAGAGCTGAGAGGTACGCTCTAAGAGTGAAAATTACACTATTTCGAATTTTAATTTACTTTCTCAAAGAGGTTGATGTTTCCATCGAAAGGCGTAGCATCATTATGGATTTATTGCTCGCAGAATGTGCCAAGTCCTAGGCATACATTTAAGTTGGGAGAATCTTGGAGTGGATGCATCAAAAATTGGGATGTATTTATAATTGAACAAGGTGTAAATTCTATTTACTTCTCTTCGATTGAAATATATTCAAAACAAGAATTACTTGCGCCACTAATAACAATATAATACCCAATAGGAGTACTGGAGTAATATTCCATGTATTCTCTTGAAAGCAAGTCATGTAGAATGTTCCAATTGTCACCAGTGTCAATAAACTATGAAAGTTGATCATCCAAATAGTAAGTGGTTTGTTTCTGAGAGACCAATAGATAAATCCAAAAATCAATAGTAAGATACTGATGGCAATAGTTAAATGGTGAAAATAGATTACAATATGGTTCTCATGATATTGTATATTCTGTGTGTTATGCTTGACAAACATAGATGAAGTGATGATTACCATAATTGCAAAAAACCAATAGCTATGAATTGGAATCGTTGGATGATTTTTATTTTGATCTGGTATATTATTTTCTTTATTGAATGCTTTTTGCTTTTTATTTTTCATAGTATTATTTTCATCTACTGCTATGGGATTAGGGTTTATAAATGTATCTGTGATAATCTTTTCATCGCCAAAATTTATTTGAATAATTCTATATCTTAGAAAAGTAATTTTTGCTATTATTACTGTCTTGATTAAATTATTTTGATCCTTACAATAACAACTTAAAATATTAATTAAAAGATACTGTGCCGATATTTCTTTTGTTCGAAAATAGTCCTCCTATGTATGAAGTAAACATATACTCTGATCTATTGATCGCTTGAAAGTCTGACATGGACAAACTAAAATTTTCTTCCTTAGCTCTATTTTTTAAAAAGCTGCGATAGTAATTACCTTCACTATTTACATTGGCCAATACGAGACTTGAGTGAGAAGGGTTTCTCATAGTTTTTGGCTTTTCATCATCTCTCCGTTCTAAGTTTTTGTAGTAATCTGTATAAAGTAGATATATCTGGTCATTACGAATTAAAGTTTTTGCTATGAGTTCACCAAATTGTGAAAGATAGTTTGACCTTCTAGGGATTCTAGTATATAGAACATTACTATCAGTGATCTGTGCCAATATAATGGAAAAAATATTGTGTCCTGACTCTACATTGTTTGCTGAATTCCTGAAGCCGTTATTTATATAACGTTCTTCGTATTTGTATGGTTGAATTATATAGACAATGTCGCCATTTTTTTTGATATGGATATTTGTTTCTACAGTTCGTATTTCTATTCCTGGATCTTTGTCTTTTGTTTGCCCAAAACCATCTTTTTTAATAAGAGAAATTAATTTTTTATCGAATTTATAAAATTTACTTTCTTTTGCCTTCATTGAGGTAGGATCTATGTCTGTAAAAAAAACTCCTGATAAGTTTCCGCCATCTTTAATACTATATGTTCCTACAGCCTGCACTTTCCCTTTGGTAGCATTGTAAACTAGGTCACATTTTCTTACAAACTTATCTTGATCATTTATAGTTACATAAGCTTCTGTTTCATCTAACCCAAAAGTGATAATTCTTGTATCGTAAGCTGGAATCTTTTCACCTTTTTTGTTCTTCTTACTTCGTTGGTTACGATACTTATCAAATAATTTGTAGCTCAAGTAGATATTGCCAGTATTGTCAACCACAGCATCCGTAATTGTTATTCTCTCAGAGGTAGCGTCGAGATAAACTGGGTCAGACCAAATCGGTGTGCCTTGAATGTTAAATAAGGCGATATCCAATTTTACTTCAGCGTTATCGCCTAACCAGCTTTGAGATATAAAGGCCAGTTTGGTGCTGTCTGGAGACACGATTAATCGAGTTGCGGGAATTCCATGGGGGGATCTAATAGTATGAATATTTTGCCTCTTTTGTTTCTTTAAATTCTTAGTGTCAATATTCATTGAATATATGTAAACTTCATTACTAAAATTTTTTCTCTGCGAGTAATATAATGTAGTTTGACCATCATAATTATACATTCCATACATGTTTAGATCGTGAGCATCATCAAATAAAAGTTTTGTTTCAGCTATTATATTCAAATCCATATCCATTTTACTTAGATAGACATTATTCTCATCAGGTATATAAGTGTAGTTAAAATCTTTATTGAAAATTGATGATGGATTCATTTTAGGATCTTCCCAGTTTCTCTCTTTGCTTTCAACGATAAGTGAGATATAGCCCCCATCAATTTTGACGGGTGCTATATTCACCATGTTGTCATCGTATGTTTCACTTTCAAATAGAGTAACATCTTGTGCTTGGACAGAGAAGCTAACTAATATGAGAAGTGAATTGATTATAATGGAGTAATATTTCATTTTTGTATTGTATTAATAGTCTAATATTAAACGAAGTAGATTACTATATTGTTGGATTTATATTGAACTTCCTATAGTCTTGTTGGTCATTGAAATTAAAGAACAATCACCTTTTAGATGTTTTGATATATGCCTCAAGCATTGATTCTTCATTAGCTTTATCGGCCATAATAATATCTACATCAGAAATATTCGCTGCAGCATTGTAGGTGGTAGGGCCGATGCAAACAATACGCTTTATATTTTTGACATTACAGCATTTTAAAGCGGAAATAAGATTCATTGGACTAGTAGCGATGATAGTGTGTATCTCTTCTTGGATTTTAATGGATCTCGGATTGACGCTATAAGCAATCACTTCAGAATATTCATTCTTCCAAAATTTTTGTATCGATTGAGTAGATTGATCTGCACGTACAAAACAAATGGAAGTATCGGCGTATTTATTTATTAAAGACTGAGCAATACTTTTAGGCTTATCAACGCCAACAAAATTTGTTTTTATTCCTAATGATTCTAGCATTTGTGCAGTACCGCTGCCCATAGCTGCATGCTCAGACTTTGATAGGTCGTATTGAAGTACATTGGCTGCGCTTAAAAAATACTTCGCAGCATTCTTACTATAATAAAAATAAACACTTGCTATAGGAATTTTATGTATTGTTTTTGGTATGATATCCACAAACGATTGGGCAATAACTTTGTGCCCATCATTAGATAGTTGCCAAAAAGGACTCTCTTTGTTAATTGTCCTTGTAATAAGGATGTTCTTCTTATTCTTCTTCATCGAAAAGATCTTCGAGTTGTCCAGTTTTCATCAGCTTGATAAAACATCTTGCAGTAGCAATAACATCTGCACGTGCATTATTGGCTGGAGAGTACCTTTGTTGGAAACATATAGCATGCAATTCAGTCAGTGATGGCCATTTATAGCTTCCTCTGCGGTTTGGTATTTTGCAGAAGTAAGTACTCTCCTGCATTAGGCAGATGCGCTCTGTGCGGAACATTGGATTATCTATTCCTGAACGAATGTATTCAGCAGCGACGACACTCTCATTCATTTTAAGATTATGAGCTATTACATACGCCACTTTCTCAACACTAGCTGAAAATTTTGTAAGAATATCCTCCAATTTTGCACCTTTTTTTACGATATCATCATCATCTATTTTGAGCCTTTTCTGTATAGCCTTGATTAATTTAAATCCTTCTGGATTTATAATGCAATCAAAATCTTCTTTAGGTTTGAAGTCTTTATCTAATACGATCCAACTCAAATGTATAAGTCTTGGCCAAGCATTTGTATCTGAGAAAGGAGCCTTATAATCTTTCGGTTTATCTATCGGAGAGCAGTCAAATATTAAGTACTTCATCGGTATGCTTTGTTCTTCGTTGTTAATTGATTCAGAGGTAATTTAGTTTAATGATTATTCTTCTGCAGCCATCAGTTTATTATATATTTTCTGAGCCATTCCGTTAGTCGTACTTAGAGAAAGACTTACTTTCTTTCCATTACCATCTTCATTAGTAGAGTAATATGCCTCCGCGTGGTAAAATCCCATTTCATCTTTACGGCAGTATACTCCTAGCGGTAGGTGACAGCCACCATCCATCATATTTAGAACTTTTCGCTCTACATTCGTCAGTTCGGCAACATCAGGATTGTGGATCTTCTTTAGCAATTTACGTATTCTGATATTATCTACTCTACATTGATAAGCGAGTACCGCTTGAGCTGGTGCTGGGACAAACTCTCTTGGGTGTAATCTTATTACTTCTAGATCGTCCAACTCTAGTCCCAATCTATTTAAGCCAGCTTGTGCCAGTAAGATCGCGTCATAATCGCCATTTCTAAGTTTTTCTACGCGTGTAGGTACATTACCTCTAATATCTTTCATATTGACATCTGGTCTAAGACAGAGCATCTGTGATTTGCGTCGTGCTGAAGAGCTACCTACTATGGCGCCTTTTACTAGACGAAAATCAGCAGTCATATCCACTTTCTCTTTCTTAACTAGCAGTGTATCTGCTGGATCATCTCTATACGATAGTGCAGTAAGGCATAGGCCCGCTCGACTATCAGTTGGCATATCCTTCATGGAGTGTACTGCCATATCTATCTCACCTGCGGATAGGGCATCTTCAAGCTCTTTGGTAAAAAAGCCCTTGCCTTCAAGCTTGTCGAATCCTAGATGCTGTATTTTGTCACCCTGAGTTTTGATGATTGTTATTGCCGAATTTATCCCATTGTTATTGAGTAGGCCTTGAAGATAATGCGCTTGCCATAATGCGAGCTTACTGCCTCGAGATCCAATTTTTATAAATGGTTTTGTATTTTCCATAAGCTACAAATGTAAGGTTTTATGATGTTGATATCGTACATCTATTTGCCATATTGTTGTCATCTGATTCGGATGAGTTCTTAAAACTAATCAAAATTGTAGCTAATCATAATTACAGCAAATTAGTAAAATCTATTATCTTAGGCATGTGGAACACGAAATTAATATCGGTAGCGATTAGTGTGTCGCTATTACAGGTTACTTAATTGCCAACTTAATTAAGCCTAATTAGTTTTTTCATGGATTGCTTACTTTACTCAGCTCTCAATTTTTTGTAGGATCATTATTATTTAATAAGCATCTCATTTTAAGATAGCTAGAGAAATAGAGTAATAGACAGAATGCCTCAAAACATAACATATCTTCAATTATAATAGCAATCTCTACTTTAGTTACGTTATGAAGTAGATACCTTTGTTGGTATATCGCAAAACAAACAGCAAATACAATATAATGCAAGTTACAGCACAAGACGTTGCCAATATCCTAGGTGGTGAAGTAGTTGGAGATCCAGCTACAATTATTACCGGACCAGGAAAGATAGAAGAAGCTATAGCAGGTGATATTTCTTTTCTATCTAATCCCAAGTATACAAATCATGTCTATACTACTGATGCTTCTGCGGTTTTAGTCAGTGAAGATTTTGAGCCAGAGCAGGAGGTGACAACAACTCTTATCAAAGTGAAAGATGTTTACACATCATTAGGAGTACTATTACAACAATTTGGTCAAGTAGAACATGGTTTTTCAGGAGTGTCGGATCAGGCTATTGTAGATCCTAGTGCTAGATTAGGCGATAATGTAAGCATCGCGGCTGGTGTAGTGATCGCAGCAGACGTTATTATTGGTAATGGAGCGGTAATTTACCCGCAGGTCTACATAGGAAAAGGAACAGAAATTGGTGTAGATACTATTTTGTATGCAGGCGTGAAGGTAATGCATGGTTGTTTCATTGGGTCTAATTGTATAATATGGTCTAATACTGTAATCGGTAGTGATGGATTTGGCTTTAGCTCAGATGAAGAACGTAAGTATAATAAGATACCTCAAATAGGTAATGTAATTATAAAAAATGATGTAGAGATAGGAGCCAATTGTGCAATAGATAGAGCTACGATGGGATCCACAATCATACATGAAGGTGTCAAGCTAGATAATCTAATACAGGTAGCACATAATGTAGAAATAGGTGGACATACCGTCATCGCAGGCCAAGCAGGTATTGCTGGAAGTTCTAAAGTAGGAAAACATGTTGTAGTAGGAGGGCAAGTAGCTATATCTGGACACTTAACCATTGCCGATGGGGCTATGATTCAGGGAAAAAGTGGTGTCGGTGGTAATATCAAGGAGGAAAACTCAAGATGGTTTGGTACGCCTGCAATTGATTACCGCAACTATCTAAGATCTTATGCTCACTTCCGTAATCTACCGGATATGGCACAAAAAATCAAATCTCTAGAAAAAGAAATAGCAGCGTTAAAGAAATCTCTCGGTGCGGATGAAGCATGAAAAATTTATAGAAAGGTGGAAAAAAAATAAAGAAGGCGGTTTCAAAAGATATCTAATATCAACTGCCTTAGCTTGGACCTTAATTATGTTTCCATTTTTTAGAATACTCCATTGGTATTTCAACAATAAATATCCTTTTAACTATTCTAATTTATGGTGGGAATTACCCATGTGCTTTATGTCGGGAATAAGTTGTGCACTTATAATTTGGATTGTAAATAATTATCTTTACGCAAAATATAGGGGAAAATTTACTCCAGAAAATCATCATGATCATGAATGATACTAAAAAACAAGTGTCTGTTTATTTACACCTTATCAGTGGACTTATAACAGCTTTAGGAGGTTGGACTTTATTGAAAGTATTTAAAGTGTTTACTTCAAGCGTAACAGAACAATTCAGGCCAGAGCAACTAAAAATGGAAGCAAAAATATGGGTGCCGGCTATACTTCTATTTGCAGGATATAGTTGGTGGAAGGATAATAAAAAGGGAAAGCAATAATTTACTTGGCTACAAGTAGCTAGAGATTCTTTTCCTAGTATTCTGCAAAATCTCAATCTATACACGATGGTGATCATTACGCTGATAAGAAGGATTCTAGCCTCTCTTTACCACTTTCATAAAGTTACTTGCAAAGCAGGTTATAAGGCTATCAATCTTAATTATATAGGAATGGATTATTTAAACAAGTAAATGAGGTGAGTTTGACTTCAATATTAAATTCATTCTTTTTGACTAATATAATTGCAAATACTTCGCAAAATGAATTAGCAGAAAGGTTTGTTAGCGATTCTCATTATTACTTACTCAAGGGTAATTTTAATGCGAATTCCTCATGATATGATCTTACTGATTTTAAAGAGAACGTGCCCGATAATATTGTGTCATTGAAAATAAAACAAGTATCACTAGTCAATTCTGTGTAGGAGTTTATTTATTCCTATTTCAGCTTTATATGCTATGGTGGCAGCCATTATTGCTGTACTAGTAAGGTTCATCTTTAATATGATATCATCTGATTATGTTAAAGAATAACAGGATAAGTATCGACAAGAGACTTAGAACCTTTTTTCTCGGGTAGTGCTAAATTTAAATTTTAGTAAGAATCATGGTTTATCACTAGGATTATTAAAATTTACTTCATCAACTCCAATGCTTTACTTACCTCCGTCACAGGGAATTTACAAACCTTGTTTTGACATACGTAGATCATTGTTTCTCCATCTTGTAGTTTGTCTTTGAGAAGGGCAAGAGTTCCTTCATCAGTTCCTCCCAATATAATGGCATTAGATAAATAACTAGTGTTGAGTTCTTTCGCTTTTGCAACTGCATCAGGTCCTACAATTGCTACTTCGTAAGTAGGATTGATAAGGTCTCCATGAAGCTGTAGCCAGTTAGAGTAGTAGTCAGTAGATTTTGTTGCTTCTATCTGAGGTAGCATGTTATTGAGCATCTGCTTAGCTTGTGCTTTATACTCTTTATTGTCAAAGTATAATCCTATGGCGTATAAGTTACGAGCCATCATAGAGTTAGATCCTGGGATTACATTGTCTGCTAGTTCTTTCTTACGAGCGACTAAGTCTGCATCTTGATTAGAAGTATAGTGAAACATTTGATTCTCGGGATCCACAAAATGTTGCGTTGTATATTCAGTAAGTTGTCTTGCGAACTGTAAATATGATTCATCTAGAGTGACCTGATATAGATTAGTAGCTGCTTTTATTATTGTAGCATAATCATCTAAAAATGCATTAATTGCAGATTTTCCATCTTTATAATTGCGATAAAGACTACCATCTTTTTTGACCTGTTTATCCTGGATAAATTTCATCGCTCTCTTTGCTTTATCTAAATAGGATTGATCACCGAAAGCTTTATACGCTTCTACGAGTCCGTCTATCATGAGTCCATTCCAACTAGTCAATACTTTGTCATCCGTACCCGGTCTGACACGAGTATCTCTATGAGCCATCAAGATGGGGTGGTAGCGCTGAAGTATTTCATCTAGCTGTGCGTGATTGATCTTATTGTTATAGAGTATCTTTTCAGCGTCATCAGTTACATAGAGTATGTTTGTACTCTCCCAGTTACCTCCGGACTTGATCGTATAGTATTCACTAAATATTTTAGCGTGATTGGGGTCAGTGATTAAACTATCAACTTCAGTTTGGCTCCAAACATAGAATTTTCCCTCTTCGCCTTCACTATCTGCATCGAGAGATGAGTAGTATGCTCCAGCGTCATCAAGTAACTCTCTTTCGGCAAATGCAACAGTCTCTTCTACGATTCTCTTATACTCTGGATTTTTAGTCACTTTGTAAGTATTTGAATATAAGTTGATCAACTGACCATTATCGTATAGCATCTTTTCAAAGTGTGGGGCTAGCCATTCCTCATCTACAGAATATCGTGAAAATCCTCCACCCAATTGATCATATATACCTCCAGAAGCCATTTCATCAAGTGTAAGGGCAGTTCCTTCCAAGGCTCTTTTGTCGCCTGTCATTGCATGATATTTAAGTAGTAGATCAAAGTTGTTAGGCATAGGGAATTTTGGAGCACCTTTTCGACCACCTTTATCCCAATCTATTTTGTCGATTAGATTATTAGTGCTTTTTGAGTAAGCCTGTAAATCATAATTCTGTTCTCCAGTATTGATTTGTATTGCATCTCTAGAAGCTATCCCCTGAGTGATTTTCTGTGCTGAATCTTCTAACTTGGCCTTGTCATCTTTATATATTTTTGTAAACTGATTAAGTATATCAGTCCACTGATCTTTAGGGAAGTATGTACCTGCCCAAACAGGACGTCCATCAGGCATGGCAAAGGCATTTAGCGGCCATCCACCTCGACCAGTGATTAGTTGACAAGCTGTCATATACACATCATCTACATCTGGACGCTCTTCTCTATCCACCTTAACGGGTATAAAGTTTTCGTTCATAATACGAGCTATAGTAGTATCTTCAAATGACTCATGCTCCATCACATGACACCAGTGACATGCGGCATAACCAATACTGATGATCATCATCTTATCCTCTGCTTTGGCTTTCGCTAATGTCTCCTCATTCCATGGATGCCAATCAACAGGATTGTGAGCATGTTGTAATAAGTAAGGGCTGCTCTCATTGACGAGGTTATTAGTATACTCGTGATCATCTTGAGAGTTGTTGCTCTGTGATGATTTACACGAATAGAATGTAACTACAAGAGTAAGAATTGCGATGTATCTTAACATGGTATGCTATATGTCTGATTATGAATGGTAAATGTAGCTAATTATGCTTGTTGAATTGTTACTATTTTAACTCTTAGGAAGTCTTTAAGCTTTGTCAAATATCACTTTTCTTTAATTTGGCACCTCTGTATATTGAATTGATGAATTCGTAGAAGCAAGATGATTTTTTATACAATAAATATGATATTCGTACTTTATAAAATATCAATAGTTTACGTGTATGTTGTATAACGCGATATTTTCAATAGAATTAAATAATAAACATAGTTATGAAGAGACTCTTGTTTCCAATTGAACTCACATTCAAGATAGGTACAATCGCTAATAATTTTGTAGCGCATATGAGAAAATCCAAACATAATCTTTTAGACACAACAATAGAATCAAAATTGGTAGCTTTGCAACATCAGATTAAAATCAAAATCAAATTTGTTGATTGCATTTATGTTTAAAGTGAAGTTCAAGTAAAATTAAAATTAGTCCAATTTGTATTCTTTTCTAATCGAGATCTACTTTACCGACTTCCTAATTCCAAAGACCACCAAAGTCCCCAATAAAATCTTTGCAACGGCTCCTGTCCAATAAGGTGTTACGCCTAAACTAAAGGCAGATTGAGTCCCAATATGAAATGCTAAAACTGCAAATCCAACAAATAGAATTATAGCAGTTCCTAAGACATTCCCATGCATAATACTTAGTAAAGATCTACTATCTTTATATCCTCGTGTAGTACTCACAGAGAATGTTGCAAGAAGAAAGCCCCATAGATATCCAGCTCCATTTCCAGTTAATTTGTCCATTCCATATTCACCGTCAGCAAACACAGGTTGACCAAACGCACCTAATGCTAGGTAACTTACAATAGCGATTAATGCCTCCCATTTCGGAAGTAACATTGCGGATACTAACACAGCCAAAGTCTGACCAGTAATCGGAACAATCTGGTCAGCGATGTTGAGATCAAACGAAACGCGTGCAGCAGCAGCTATTGTGATAGTGGCCAGTAGAATTCTTAATATAGATTTCATCTTTTATTTATTTAAACTATGAGTTTGAGAAAAGTGATTAACTGCATAATTTACTTCATTATATATCTCTTTTACTAAAGCTATACCAAGCTATACCAAGAAACAATATAGTGTATAAGATACTTCCGATGATGGCTCCATTATTAGAAACTAATAGTCCAAAGTCGTATTCGTTTTTGATAAATTTATCTCCTAGCTTTAGGAACGGGTTAGGCATCAAATCCTCAATTATATTCATAGGCCACCACTTCATCGCCTCATGTGGCCAAGCCCATACTTGTATGTACCTCAGTACAACTTCAAGCATCATGACATATACGAGATAGAAGAAAATGGCCAATCCTGATTTACGCATAGTAAACCCAATCAGCAAAGCGAAACTCATATATCCCATACACATCAAGAAGTATCGGAATGGAGCCCAGTTGCTATCCATTATCAATTCCAAATCAAAACCATCAGTATGAATAATGCCAATAATTATTGTAGAAATAATATATATGAGTGTGGCAAAAGCACTGAACGTTAGTATTGTGTATACCTTACCCAAAAAATAATCTTTCCTGTTAAGCCCATTGATGATACTCTGTCTCATTGTTTTAGATGCTACTTCGCTTGTGATCATATAGATCACAACAAATCCTAAAAAAAAAGAAGTTAGCCAATTGCCAATGTACCCCATGTAATCCCATATCGTTGGAAATTCAAAAAACACATTACTACTAGGTAGGAAATCAGGCGTAGATTTAAATATTTCCTTCGCTACCAATATCAACGTTGGAGCTAGTATGATGTAAAACAATGTAAGGATGCCTACTACACTGTTTTTTCTAAATTTTTTATATTCTAATGATAATAATCTAAACATATCATAATCGTTTTTACTCTAATTGGAAATGTGATTTTGTCTAGGACTCTCGTAATATTGAATTACTGTTCCTTAGTGATCTCTAGGAATTCATCTTCCAAACTTTGTTTCTTACTGACTAGATGTGTAAGTAATAATCCTTGTTGGAATGCATTAGCATTAAGTTCGGCTAAATTTTGATCTTTTGATAAATTACATTCTATAAAATTATCACGCTTCACCACATTACGTATATAAGGCAGGCCGAGCAACATATTTTCTAGTCTCATCATATCCTCTGCAGCTATATGTACTTGTACGTCATTGTTGAGCAAAGCACCGACTTCACCTGTCTTACGGAGTATACCATCCTTAATTATGGCCACATGACTACAGATTTTTTCTACTTCATCGAGTAAGTGACTCGCCATGATCACAGTATTACCGTTCCTAGCCACTCTAGTCAGTACATCTCTCACTTCTGATATACCCTGAGGATCTAGCCCATTAGTAGGTTCGTCAAATATTAGAACCTTCGGATCTCCGATAAGTGTAGCGGCTATAGCTAATCGCTGTTTCATACCAAGAGAGTAGGAATGGAATTTAGATGTTTTACGATTTGCTAGATTTACCTGCTCGAGTATTTCGTCGAAATTGGTCTGCTTTACATTTTTTATACGCGCTACGATTTCGAGATTGTCCACTGCATCGAGGTATGGATAGAAGTTCGGAGTCTCTAATATAGCTCCGATATACATTCTATGCTGATCACCATATTGTCCATCAAACCATTCATAAGTACCCGAATCATTGCCTAATATGCCTAGTATAATTCCGAGGGTAGTAGTTTTGCCACTTCCATTTGGTCCCAAAAGTCCATAGATATTGCCAGCTTCAATCTCAAGATTGAGATTGTCTATAGCTTTGACCTTTCCATATGTTTTGGTTAATTTATTTATTGATAATACTGCCATACGTCATTTGTTGGTGGTTTCGATATTGAAGTGAATTACAACTTCAATGTAATCTAGTAATAGTTAAATAGGTGTTGTTCTTATTGCTACCAATTATAAGATTTAATAGACGAAAGAATGAAGATGCCACACTATAGATGACAATCCAACATCAATAAATTTGTACCTTTCTGATATGGATAGACAACAGAAAGTGCAGTTCAGATCAGAACTTTTTAGACATTTGGATGGAATTGTAACTATACCAACTGCGTACCTTCTCCATAGTAGTGGTGTTTTGGATTTTATACTTAGTGAAGGCAAAACAACTCTGAAGTCTATTGCTAGTAAATTTAAGGCCAATGATGGATACCTTAATGTAGCGCTACGAGTGCTCGCTTCACAGGGTTGGCTAGTGCATAAGACTGTTGGTAATGATATTTCGATCTCACTTAATGATAGGAGTGAACTAGCCTTCGCATTAATTCCTCTATATTCCGATTCATCTGAATTGATAAATATATCTGGACATTTCGATTCTAGAAAATTTGAAGAAGAACCCTTTATGTACTTAGATAGATTATTTAAAAATTATAGTAATAGGTATGGATTGGAAAAATCAACAAATCTTGTAGAAATTGAAATCCAAGATCAGATACTTAGTCACATCGAGGGGATCATTGTTGGTCCGTCGATAGTATCCTTAGGCATGGGTGGTATGTTCCACAAGTATTTTATGCAAGCATCATTTAGACATGATGAGTTTCATCACAACGGAAAAAACTTTGAGCGACTACTTGATATTTTTATGACAATAGGATGGTTCGATAAAAAAAATGATACTTACAGCTTTACAGAAAAGGGATTGTTTTTTGCACGTCGAGCAAGTGCCTATGGTGTTACTGTTTCCTATATTCCTGCTTTCAGAAAATTAAATGAATTGCTATTTGGTGATCCTACGATTTTTTGGAACCTTCCCAAAGGAGCTAAAGAAGTACACGTCGATAGAGAGATGAATGTTTGGGGGAGTGGTGGAGCACATTCTACATACTTCAAAAAAATCGATGAGATAATAATAGATATTTTCAATAAACCAATAGAAGACCAACCCAAGGGAATCGTAGATATGGGTTGCGGTAATGGAGCTTTTTTGATACATCTTTTTGATGTAATCGAAAACAGAACTTTACGCGGTCAGATGTTGGAAGAACATCCTTTGTTTTTAGTGGGAGCGGATTACAACAAAGCTGCTTTAGATGTAACCAGAGCTAATATAGTAATGGCTAATATCTGGGCCAAAGTAATTTGGGGAGATATCGGTAGACCAGATTTGTTAGCTGATAATCTTCAGGAAAATTATGGTATTCAATTGAGTGAACTACTTAATGTACGAACTTTCCTTGATCATAATCGAATTTGGACAGAGCCAAAGAGTCAAGATGGTAATATTGAGAGTCCATCATCAGGCGCCTTTGCATTTAGAGGAAAGCGTCTAAGTAATGAATTGGTCGAAGCGAACTTGAAAGAACACTTTAATAAGTGGGCTCCATATGTACAGAAGTACGGCTTATTGGTGATAGAATTGCACACCATTGCTCCTAGTATTACGTCTCGTAATTTAGGCAAAACAGCAGCAACGGCGTATGATGCAACTCATGGTTTTTCTGATCAGTATATAGTCGAAGTGGATATATTTAATGAGGTTGCAAGTAAAGCTGGATTATTTCCTGTAGAAGAATATTTTACTAAATTCCCAAATTCAGAATTGGCTACAGTTTCTATCAATTTGTTAAGAGCGAAAAAATGAGATTGATTCAGATAAAATTTTTGGTAGTTATTATTTTTCTATTGTTAGTCTGTTCGTGTAATAATAGAAGTATTCCTAAAGGAGATACTGTATTTGGACAAGTAGCTCTCATTGAGAATAAAGAATATAGTATCACAGATTTGCAAATAGGTTATAAAGATGGAAGCTTATCAGTAGAATCAGTAGTGCAATTTTATTTACAAAGAATAGAAAATATTGACGATAGTGGACCATTGCTTAATGCTGTTATAACCACTAATTCGAATGCACTCAAAATGGCTAGACAGCTTGATCAGGATTTACTGAAAGGATTGTATCGTGGACCTATGCATGGTGTGCCAGTATTACTTAAAGACAATATTGATACTTACGACTTACCTACAACAGGAGGTAGCCGCGCTTTGCGAAATAGTTATCCTTTAGACGATGCATATATAACTAAGAAATTGCGAGAAGCCGGAGCCATTATATTAGGTAAAGCCAACCTAAGCGAATGGGCAAATTTTCGTGGAGAGAATTCTAGTAGTGGTTGGAGTGGGGTTGGAGGACAAACAAAAAATCCTTACATACTTGATCGTAATCCTTGTGGCTCTAGCTCTGGATCGGCTGTAGCAGTAGCAGCCAATCTCTGTGTCATAGCAATAGGAACTGAAACAAATGGCTCTATAGTTTGTCCATCTCAAGCTAATGGTGTGGTTGGCATCAAGCCAACTGTAGGTCTTATTTCGCGTAATGGCATTATTCCTATTTCTTGGAATCAAGATACAGCCGGACCAATCGCCAGATCAATTAAAGATGTAGCTATTTGTTTGGGTGCTCTTGCAGGAGTTGACCCTCTAGATGATAGGACGGTTCTTAGTGATGGTAATTTTTATGATAACTATATACAATTTATTAGGGCCAAAGATTTAAAACGTATGAGAATCGGATACTATACCGGTGCAGATGGAAAAAATTCAGACGTGGACGTGTTGACAAATAGGGCGGTAAATAAGATGAAAGATCTGGGAGCCGAAATCATAGAAGTAGATCAGATATTTTTAAACGATGAGATAAATTATAATGCTTTTCAAGTGATGTTACATGAGTATAAAGACGGACTCAATGACTATTTCGCTTCCTTAGGGCCAGATGCAGCTATCAAGAATCTAACTGAACTCATAGAGTTCAATATGAATGACAAAGTCGAAATGGATTTCTACGGACAGGAATATTTAGAGATGGCAGCAGTGATGGAAGGGATGGAATCTGAAGATTATTTTAAGCACCTCGAAGCTGCAAATTTAGGTTCTAGAGTCAATGGGATAGATCGTGTAATGGATGCATTTAATCTAGATGCCATAATGGCTCCATCAGGATCTCCTGCATGGAAGACAGATCACGCCAATGGCGATAAATTTACACTTGGAAGTTCATCCCCAGCGGCAATTTCTGGCTATCCGAGTATAACAGTACCGATGGGTTATGTGGACGAGTTGCCTGTTGGCCTATCCATATTTGGACGTCAATGGAGTGAAGGTGAATTGATAGATATTGCTTACCTCTATGAGCAAGCAACTAAGCACAGAAGGGCACCTAAATATATTGAGAAGTAGAATCAATGAATAATCTATTATAAGACCAAAATGGACACCTAATTAAAATAATCGATAGCTATATTTTATTCTGATTTGTGTCTTATGAAAGGATTGCAGGATACCAATCAATAGAAATCGAAGGTTCATTAATATTTAGAACTAGATATAATAATAGTATATGGAAGCTAAATTATAAAGTTTAGAAATGATTATATTCGAATATAATGATCTAATCTTTTTTAGGTCTACTATTAGGCTTTCCACTATTTCCTCTTGGTCCACGTCTTTTGTTGTTGCCACCAGATCTACTAGATCCACCGCTTTTCCCACGACTATTTCCTCCACGATTATTGCCACCACGTCCTGACCCTCCACGGTTTCCGTCTCTTCCACCATGTCTTCCAATACCACCTCTTACTTTAGGTCTAAATTTAGGATCCCATTTTGGGCTTTGACCCATTTCTTTGGGTATCTCTAGTTTATGGATTACAGTATCTATCAATTGCTCGATCTTACTGAAGTCATGCATTCCATCTTCACTTATAAGAGTGATTGCCACTCCCGTAGTATCAGCTCTGGCAGTTCGACCTACACGGTGAACATAGTCAGCTGCTTCTCCAGGTACATCATAGTTGACTACAAGATTGATGTCCGCAATATCTATACCCCTACTGATTACATCGGTGCCGACTAGGATTCGAGTGCGCTTAGCTCTAAAATTAGACAATACTTTTTCTCTAGTCTCTTGAGTCAGATCAGAAGAGATGCTTTCTACATTATGCCCCTGTCTCTTGAGGCTTCTATGAATATCAGCTACTTTCTTCTTAGTAGAAGAGAATATGATGATCGACTTATATGCTGGTTTATCTTTGATTAATTTATCAAGTAGCATTGTCTTATGCGTATCATTGACAAGGTAAGCCGCTTGAAGTACTCCAGCTGCTGGTTTGCCTATAGCTACATTTACTTCCTTAGGATCTTTGAGTATCTTTTTAGCGAATTCACGGATCTTTGGAGCCATCGTGGCAGAAAACATTAGTGTCTGACGATCTTTTGGAAGCATATCTATTACCTTCTGTATATCTTCACGGAAACCCATGTCGAGCATACGATCTGCTTCATCGAGTATCAGGTATTTAAGATCTTTCAGCGTAATGAATCCCATATTCAAATGAGACATCAGTTTTCCTGGTGTAGCTATGATGATATCTGTCTGTCGTTTGAGTGCTTTTTTCTGCTGTTCCCAATCTGCTCCAGAACCTCCACCATACACTGGTATAGAGGTCACAGGGGCAAAGTATGCAAACCCTTGGAACTGCTGGTCTATCTGTAACGCCAACTCTCTAGTAGGCACTATGATTAGCGCAGTAGTGTTTTTTGACTTATTATTGATCACCTTATGCATGATCGGCAATAGAAAGGCTGCAGTTTTACCAGTACCTGTCTGAGCACATCCTATGATATCGTTACCCTCCATTATTAGAGGCATGGCTTTCTCTTGTATTTCGGTCGCTTCTTCGTATCCCATGTAAGATATCGCTTCCAATATCCCATTATCTAACCCAAATTCTGTAAACTTCATATATGTATTTTCTTCTATATAAGCTGCTAAGGTACTTAATTTATAGTAGCAGCTCTCTACTCACATCTAACAGTGTACGTATTTACAACTAAGGGACTATAGTTTGAATGTGATCGGCAATGTAAATTGCACTTTTACCTTTTGCCCTCGTTGCTTACCCGGGATCCAAGTAATCTCATCCTTCATCTTTTTTATCACTTCCATGGCAGCATCGCCACATCCGCTTCCAGGATCACGTAATAATTTTAATTCTTCCAACTTGCCCTGTTTGTTGACTACAAATTGAATAATTGCTTTTCCTTGTATACTACTTTCTCTAGCGTCCTTTGGATATTTCAGATTCTTACCTATAAACATTGATAATTTGTTATTCGAGCATTCCTTAAGCGCGTCCTTACTTAATTTTTTTTCTTCGCAGCCAGGAAATCTTGGCATTTCTTCTACAACCTTGAATATTTCATTATTCTCTTTATATCTATGTTGGTTTTGTTCCGTTTGTGCGTAAATACTGAATGCAAGCAATGTAAGGGCTATTGATAATGTTATATTTTTCATTTGTATGAATTTTATGTGTTGAATAATATTGGATGGTTGTTTATTGAGACTATATTTTAGATGCTTTTAGTTGAATAATTGGTATGATCACTTCTATATTCAATCATAGAGTTGCTACATTTTAACTTAAATACATATTTTGTTGAATTGGTATTCATATTGCAATTCTAGCCATTTTACAGAGAGGAATTGATGTGCAGAATTATTAATAGTTTTACTCTAAAGCTAGATGCAACACCAATTTAGGTATTTACTTTTATTTTTGGATATCTAAGAAATACGAAAAAATGGATTTAATAGTTGAATACTTTACTAATATGCCTACTACACATAGATCACTATTGTTGGTAGGTGGCCTTACATTTTTCTTTCTCATGGAGAATGCCTTTCCCTTCTTTAAACAAGATTATAACAAATGGAGGCATTCAGGGATGAATCTCTTTTTCACATTGACTACGGTTTTAGTCAATTTTAGTATGGCCTTCTTGTTGGTAGCAAGTACGTTATGGGTTACCGATAATGAATTCGGATTGATCAGTTGGTTGAATGTACCATTATGGGCCCAAGTAATTTTTGGATTGATGCTCATGGATCTTTTAGGAGCATATCTAGCGCACTGGGTACAACATAATGTAAAATGGATGTGGAAGTTTCATATTATTCATCATACAGATCAGCATCTTGATACGACTTCGGCTAACCGTCATCATCCTGGGGAAAGTATAATTAGATTTACATTTACGATTCTCGCAGTTTTTGTTGTAGGGGCCCCAGTTTGGTTGATCTTTTTTTATCAGTCTGCTTCTTTGGTAGCAACACAGTTTAATCATAGCAATATGAACATCCCAGAAAAGTTAGATACTGTGCTAGCTTATATTATCGCAACACCGCGAATGCATAGAGTACACCACCACTATAGAGAACCATATAGCAATACTAATTACGGCAATATTTTCTCTTTTTGGGATCGCATATTTGGAACCTTCACAAGAGTGGATAATGATAAATTAGTCTATGGTTTGGATACACACATGCACGTAAAAGAGATTGAAAGCATATGGGAATTACTAAAGATTCCATTTGTGCCTTATCGTGATAGAATTGAGTATGACGAGGAAGAGAAATTATAAACTTTTCCTTTAGCTACAGGCTCCTAAATTTATATTACCGAAACAATTGATATAATTTCGATTCATTGGTAACGTCTATTTGATCTAATATTATTATAATAATTCATGATATTGAGGTTCATTCTTTTGACTGTATCGTTGAACACCTAGAAATTCTAGATTAAAATCTGGATATTCGGAAAGAGAAGATGTAAGAGGATAATGCAGTAACGTCATTCTTGATGGAGTGCAGCAATAGCTTTAATAAATATAAAATGAATTCCCATAGAATTCGTGATCTATGAAGCCTATTATTTAATATTAAAAAAAGCTTCGCAGGATTAAGTTGAATCATAAATAAGCGTTAATTCATCAATTTTGAGCTCCAAATTGAAACTTTAGGTCTCAGAATTCTATTTTTACACATGAAAGCCTGACAAATAGGCTACTAATTTGAATTATAATCAATAATAACAGTAATGAAAAAGCACTTATTAAGTTTCCTCCTACTCGTAGCTCCAATCGCACTGATTACAATCAATGCTCAGAAAACTCTTGACCAAGGAACAATCAAGATGGAAATCACTAAAGTAGGATCAGAAGATGCCCAGACAGCTCAGATGCTGGAAATGATGAAGGGAACATCGTTTACAATTATATTTAAAGGAGAAGAAAGTATTACTAAGACTAGTATGATGGGCGGTATGGTAAATACTGATATCAAGATGGATAAAGTTTCTGGCAAATTTGATATGTATATGGATATGATGGGTCAAAAGATGTGGATCGAATCTACTTTAGAGGAAGCAAGTAAATCGCAGGGTCAAGTAAAAGCTGTGGTTGAAGCTGTGAAATCTGATACTAAAGACATACTCGGATATAATACATATAGAGTTAATATTAAAAACGCTGATACTCCAGAAATGAAAATATCCGCTTATGTAACAGAAGATGTAAAGGCACCAGCGAATGGAATTCAAGGATTGCAAAGCGTAGATCTACCAGGATTTCCACTGATGGTAATTATGGAATCTCCTCAGATGTCTATGACAATGGAGACTAAAGAGCTTTCAGACAAAATGGATGAGTCATCATTGACTGTAGATACTGGTGGATATAAAAAAATGACTATGGAAGAATTTCAAAAATCCATGGGTGGCATGGGTGGAGGAATGGGTTTCTAGGATTCCTTATCTTAGTTAACAACGAATAAGTTAGGATATATAAGAGCTTGCATCAGTAATGATTCAGGCTCTTATGCAATTTAGGATTTGAGAGATAAAATCGTTAATAAAACTCACCCTTTCAGGACTCGCTATCTTGACTAATTATTTGATGGTATGCAATAATCAATATGTCAAGCCTTTTGTATTGGCAGATACAGAAATCACTATTGCTCCCCATTAATCATATCTTTCATAATCAATACAGTTTCTTGCAGATACACGTCCTTGTGAAGGCCTTTGAGCCAATCTTCATTACGTGCAATCCGACTGCTATCAGCTTGGATGTAGTCTAAGTCTATAGCTAAATTCGAAATAGATAACCCATCGATTGGATTCTTCATGATATTATCGTACTTCTCAGCTCTTGCCTCTCTTTCAGCGAGATACGCCTTGTAACCCTTGAGAGATAATGGCACATCAGAATCGTTTTCTACTTCTTTGATATATTGGGCATTGTCATCTATTAGATTGAAAATATTGCTTGCTGCTACACGCTCACTACTATTTTGCTTTAAGATACTTAGATCTGGAAGTTGATATACATTCTGTTGATATTTTACAGGATCTATTTTTGACCACTCTAGAGCATTATCGTAATCTTTTTCGCCTACATTCACATAGCTAAAGTTATCTGGCAGTATAATGTCTGGTATGATTCCCGTCAGTTGATTTGATCCTCCGTTGATTCTGTAAAATTTCTGTGTAGTCATCTTCACTTGGCCAAGAGGCTTCAGATCAGAAGAACCATTATAGACTCTATCAAGATCATAGAAACCTTGCACTGTTCCTTTTCCAAAAGTAGAATTACTTCCTACTATAACCGCTCTACCATAATCCTGTAATGCTCCTGCCAATATTTCTGAGGCTGAAGCACTGACCATATTAGTCATGACAATCATCGGTCCATCATATGAAACGCTGCTATCGCGATCTTTATAAACGCTAGCTTTTCCATCACCGCTTTTTACTTGTACGATAGGTCCTTCTTCTATAAAGAGACCTGACATATCTATTACATCTTGAAGTGATCCTCCACCATTCCATCTGAGGTCTAGTATAATTCCATTTACATTTTGTGCATTAAGTTTTTCTACTTCTTTCTTGACATCTTCAGCACAGCTATTTTTGCCATCGAAAGTAGAGTAAAATACTGGCAATGATATAAATCCGATATTATTCACATCTTCAAAGTCCACTACAACAGATCTAGCAAAAGATTCGTCTACGATCACTTCATCACGTTCAATAGTGATCACTAAAGTCTTTCCACTTTTCTTACGAATGGTGAGATGTACATTAGTACCTTTTTTACCTCGGATGAGCTGAACTACATCATCGATGCGCATTCCAGTTAAGTCTGTAGGCTCTTCTTCGTCATCTTGTCTTACTTGCAGAATTTTATCTTCTACGGCTAACTCTTTACCTTTCCATGCTGGACCACCTACGATTACAGTCGACACTTCGGTAAGATCGTCCTTGACGAATAGTCTAGCTCCAATACCTTCCAATCGTCCTCCCATCTTGAGATCAAAGTCTTCTTTAGCTTTTGGGCTGTAATAATCAGTGTGAGGATCGTAAGTATGGGTCAGTACATTCAGGTAGGCTTCGTATCTATCAGAACGGCGAATATCGTCCAATCTTTTAAACCAATCGTCAAACATTTCCTTTGAGTTCTTCGTAGCTTTCGCTAGCAATTCCTCATCAGTTTTTTCTTTGTCAATAGGATCGTCGCTCTTATTTCGATCTGAGAGGTAACTTTCATATCTAGTGACTACATGATAAGTTATATAATCCGTCCATCGTTCTGCTAGTTCGGCCTCGGTACTTACAAATTGAGTCTTTTCGCCATCTAGTTCTAATGTCTTACTAGAGGTGATTGAGATTTCTTGATCGATAATAGATTGATATACTCTCTGAGCTCTTTTAATACCACTTTCCATAAGTGTATTAGTGAGATTAAAAAACTCAAATGTCGTAGCGTCTATTTGCTCATCGATACTGTTTTTGTAAATAGCTAGCTGCTCTACCTCAGAGCTTAGCAAAAAACGCTTATTGTTATCCATACCATCTAAGTATTCTTTGTATATCTCTTGCGATAAAGAATCATCGATTTTTTGAGGGGCAAAATGCAATCTCTCCAATACGGCCATAAGTACTTGCAGAGTGAGGCTTTCTTTATCTTTATTGGCTTTAGGGAAAACGGCGGCGATAACAGCCACTGACGCTGCAAGTGCTAGGGTTATGAATAGTTTGATTTTCATCTATTTGAATGTCTGTAATTAAATATAACGGTCTGACCTCTTGATATAGTTTATTAATACGAAGTTAAGAAGTTCTGATGTAGGGAACAATGAATGCTAATACATCGTTGCGATATATGAAGTTTATTATAATTAAATTATGAATTTACGTCAAGTTATCATTTTTATGCTTTTGTCATGTTGTATAGATGCTTATGCCCAAACCTATCAAAATAATAAAGAGTCCAATGCTGAAGTAGTACAGTATATTGAAGAAAAATACACTGAAGGAGATGATTACTCTAGAATTCATCTTCAAGAACTGTATCTGCATCTTATAGATCCTTCGAGTGCCTTGGAGCGCAATCTGAAGAGTCAGTATTTGGGTTTTGGCATAGATTATCTGCTGCAGATATCGAGTGATGCTCCGGGATTTATTGGGATGGGAATTGATTACACATATCTTGAAAATGCTAGATTGAATACTGTAGATTTGATAGATGGATTTCCATTTGACCATAGTACTTCGACTTCGATGGGTAACTGGACTGCTATATATCGACATTACTTGGGTGTTAATATTGTAGGACTTCAGCCTTTTGTGGAAGGTAGATTAGGGTTGAGTGCTATGTGGACAAGCACTTCGGTGACATCTAATGAAGATGTTGATTTTTCAGAATTCGAATTCAATAATTTTGACGCTTCAATGAGCTACTCCTATAGAGCTGGTGTACATTACGCGGTAGATGATGCTATCTATATCACGGGTAAAGTCGGATATATGAGCTCATTATCTACAGAATATGATATTAGAGATTCTAATTTGGTAGGAGAAAGTTCATCCTATGACTTTTACTCTCGAAAGACTAGTACAATAGATGCCATTAGATATGATCTAGGTGTTACCTTTGCGTTTTAATAATCCTTCAGCTATATGTGCCATAGGAGGATTTTTTTACCATACTAATTAGTCCTAGTATATCAACAGTACTAATACTCTATTGATCATATACATAGACTCACAGCAGCATCGATGAGCGATACACAAGATTATAACGAACTCCACGAACTACAGACAATGACTGTAGATAAAGGGCAAGGACCTATCCGTATAGATAAATTTCTAATGGCTCGCATGGAGCAGATGTCTCGTAATCGTCTTCAGAATGGTATAGCTGACGGTCTTATCACGGTCAATGACAAACCAGTAAAAACCAACTATAAGGTGAGACCTCTAGACGTTATCAAAGTATATCTGACAGAAGCACCTAGAGATAGAACTATATTGCCAGAGGAAATGGATTTAGATATCATCCATGAAGATGAAGATGTCATGGTAATCAATAAGCCTCCAGGGCTTGTAGTACACCCGGGCGTAGGAAATTATAGTGGTACATTAGTAAATGGTTTGGCTCATTATTTTCAAAATCATCCTCTGCCACTAAAAGAAGGCAATGAAAATGATCGTCCTGGTCTTGTACATAGGATAGATAAAGATACATCAGGCCTAATGGTGATAGCTAAGAACGAGAATGCTATGACAAACCTAGCAGCTCAGTTTTTTGATCACACTATAGATCGAGAATATCTTGCATTGGTATGGAGTTGTCCAGATCCAGAGGTAGGAACTATAGATGAGTATATTGGGAGACACCCTAAAGATCGTATGCTGATGACGGTCTCTGAAGATGAGGATTTTGGTAAGAGAGCTATTACTCATTACGAAGTGATTGAAGACCTATACTATGTATCATTAGTCAAGTGTAAACTAGAGACAGGTCGAACTCACCAGATCCGTGTACATATGAAGTATAAAGGTCATCCACTCTTCAACGATAAGAGATATAGTGGAAACGTAATTCGTAAAGGAACTGTTTATAGCAAATACAAGCAGTTTGTATTCAATTGCTTTGACATTATGCCACGGCAAGCACTGCATGCAAGAATATTAGGATTTACGCATCCGACAACGGGAGAGAGATTATACTTTGAGCAGCCTCTACCAGATGATTTTGCCGGCGTACTAGAAAAGTGGAGGCATTATGTAGAGTATAAAAAGTGATTCTGACAGTAGATAACGTTTAATTTATAAGAGACAGATGTAAGAAACACTCAAGATAAAATATGATAAATGTCTAAATAAAAAGTGATTCTGACAGTAGATAACGTTTAATTTATAAGAGTCAGATGTAAGAAACACTCAAGATAATATTTGATAAATGGTTAATCTGAAAAATGATTTTGCGTTAAGGAAGAGTTTCTTTTTGAGAAGTGCTTAGTTGAAAAACATTAACCATAAATGTGATAAACAGAAATTATAAAAATGATTTTGATCATTACCGCAGTGGATGTTTTGAGAAACATTTAGATCAAAAATACCCGTGACAAATGAGTTAAGTGATATGGATCAAGTGGGCAGTATCCTTCAAAATCTGTTAAAAAGAAATAAAAATAATGAACCTAAAAGATAGAATCAAAGCCTTGGTCGAATTGTCTAAGGTTCTAAATAAAGATAACGAGGAACTGGCTGCTAAAGTACTTCAATCTAAATTGTACAATCAATGGTTTACTGAAGAGAATAGTTGGAAGTCGATAGAGGCTATCAAAACTCAATTTTTAGATGAATCTATTTTAAATGACTGGACGTCAAAATATCAGATCAAAGACCGAAGTGACATCAAAAAAGTAGGTCTCGTTCTCGCAGGAAATATACCTTTGGTCGGATGGCATGATATCATGTGCTGTTTTGTAGTTGGACATAAAGCATTAATCAAATTATCTGATAAAGATAAATTTCTTACACCATTTTTCATCAAACAACTCGAAGCAATAGATAGCCGTACATCTCAATATTTTGAGATAATAGAAAGACTCAAAGACTTCGATGCAGTAATAGCTACAGGTAGTAATAATACAAGCAAATACTTTGAGCATTACTTCGGTAAGTATCCGCATATTATCAGAGCCAATCGAAATGCGGTAGCCGTACTCACAGGTAAAGAGACTGATGAAGAAATCAAAAATCTAGGAGCAGATATATTTGAATATTTTGGTTTGGGGTGTAGGAATGTATCAATGTGTCTTGTACCACAAGATCTCAACTGGGAACGATATCTCAACATCTGGCACGAAGGCTATAAGCAATATGCCCAGCATAATAAGTATAAAAACAATTTTGATCATAATGTATCTCTATTCATACTGAATAAAACTAAGTATATGATTAGTGGATCACTTATCGTTAAAGAGGATCCCTCTATTGCCTCTCGTATCTCTAGTATGCATTATCAATGTTACAACACTCAAGAGGGTCTTACAGTATATTTGACAGACAATAAGGATCTCATTCAATGTGTGGTTTCTTCTAATGAAATCGAGGGTATTGACACATTCAGATTTGGACATGCTCAGCAGCCCAAGATTAATGATTATGCTGATGGAGTAGATACGATGAATTTTTTGACAACTATATAAGCTGTGGCGTTATGACCAAACAAGAAAAAGCAGACGATATAGCTCGTATCTTAGAAGAATTGTATCCAGTGATCCCTATACCCCTGGATCATACAGATCCGTATACATTATTGATAGCCGTATTGCTTTCTGCTCAATGCACAGACAAGCGTGTCAATCAAATAACACCTCTTCTATGGGCGATGGCAGATAATCCATATGACATGGTCTCACATAGTATTGAGGAGATCAAAGCGATCATTAGACCTTGTGGACTTTCACCAGCAAAATCAAAGGCGATTTGGAATCTATCTCAGATACTGATCGATGAGCATGGAGGCGAAGTCCCACAGAGCTTTGAAGCTTTAGAACGTCTTCCTGGGGTAGGGCATAAGACTGCGAGTGTAGTAATGTCACAAGCTTTTGGTGTGCCTGCATTTCCTGTGGATACACATATACAGAGACTAGCTTATAGATGGTGCTTGAGTACAGGAAAGAATGTAGATAAGACAGAAAAAGACCTTAAGAGGTTCTACGATGAAAGACTTTGGAATCGTCTGCACTTACAGATTATATTTTTTGGTAGAGAGTATTGCCCAGCAAGAGGGCACGACTATAAAGTATGTCCAATTTGCAGTAAGTATGGCCGTAAGTCATTATTCAATTAATATCTGTTTTGACCTGTATAGGTATAAAAAAGAATATCAATTTAGAAAGTTATACTACTTAGGGGTTGATTTTAACAGTTGCAGTTACTTGTGTGATTTAATTATCAACATCTACTATACGTAAAACAAGCACCATGCCATATTACTATTTTCTGTAAAATGTTCTGTTTTTTTATTTGGCAAATAGGTGAGGACTAACTTTATAGTACCTCATTAATACTATTTTGCAGAGCATTGATATCTCTGAGTATGGTGGCTATTTATTTTTCGATTGCAAGCACGTAGCGCCTAGCTCTGTAATTGTGATGGAGTGGTGCTTTTCTATAGAATTGAACTTCTTGATTTCGGTGATAGTATCCTGTATTTTTACTTGAGTGTTAGTCATAAGGTATCGATTTTATAATTATAGACAAATTGCCGAATTTGTTTGTATTTTTAATTCTCTATATGGTATATAAATGATCTATATCGTAGGTGAGCTAGCACTTATTTATTGTACTGCTCAATTTTGTAAATGATTTTATGATTAAGAGGCATAACGGGATAGTAAATCGGTCAATTTCGAACGCCAAGTTGAATGAATGTCTACTACCAATATGATTTAAGATACTATTTGTTGGTGAAGACATGATAAAAAGTGAGTTTTTAAGCAGCATACCGTCCTCTAATGGGCTCTATACTTTAGGAAATAATAAATAATGGCACCCCTAATTCTGAACAGCTTGACAGAGAAGGATCTATTACAGCAATGTCTAGATGGGGATCGTATAGCTCAAAAGCAAATATTTGAGCTATACGCGCCTAAGATGATGTCAGTATGCAAGCGGTACGGTAGACATCGTCTAGAAGCCGAGGAAATTATGCAAGATGGCTTTGTCAAGGTATTTACTAATCTTCACAAGTTTGAGTATAAGGGATCATTTGAGGGGTGGGTAAGGCGTATTATGGTCAATACAGCATTGAAGTTAGTATCCAAAAAGTCATTTAAAAATGAGCAAATTGGACTTGAGGGTTATCAAGAACGATCAGTAGAGCCCTCAGTTTATTCTAAGATGTCAGCCGATTACATGCTTGCATTAGTAGAAAAACTCCCAAAAGGATATCGTACAGTTTTTAACTTATCCGTATTAGATGGGTTAAGTCATAGAGAGATTTCTGAAGTATTGGGTATCAAAGAAAGTACAAGTAGATCTCAGCTAGTCAAAGCAAGGAATGTGCTGAAGAGTATGATTATTGAGTTGAATAAGATCGCTATGTAATGTAGCTAAATATATGAATGAACTAGATAAAATATTTCGATCCAAATTGGAAAACCAAACTGCTGAATATTCGGAGCAATCATGGGATAAGATCCAATCAAGATTGATGAAACAAAAGTCCAAACCTAGAAATTTTCTTTGGTTATGGACGAGCTTAGTCGCAATCATAGTGGTAGGTGCAATATATCTATGGAGCAATGTAGATGATATTAAATCTGATTTCATCCAAGGTAATTCTAACCCTATGGTGGTCAATACCGACTCACATAATCAATCAATAGGTACTGGATCTACTAAAGGTAATTATACGATGACAACTCAACCCAATGAGTTAGGTGCTGATAATAGTATTGATGTATTTGAGGAAGATTTATCACATTTAACGACATATGCAACTTTTAACCATCAAGTATCAACAGGAAGTAGAAATGAATCAAAAACAATAGCAAGAGAGCAGAATCTTAATTTAAATAATTCGGGGATACAGCAAGGAATTAACGATGGAGAGAGCAATAATATAATTTCGGTTAACTCAAACGTATTATCAACAAAATCAAGTGGTCGAAGCGTTGGTGGGGCAGTTGAAAATCAAGAATTGTCTATTATCTCAGAGAAAATAGAAGTGTTAAATGAAATGCAAAGTAATGAGGCAAATAATGTGATCAACACTAGACCTCTCAGAACTATTGGTTTTTTAATATATTCTGCATTGCAGTCAGAAATGAAGATAACTGATATTACACTAAGCATGTCTATGATGGATGATTTTCGTCAAGACTGTCCAAGTTTCGTTACTGATAGAACAGGTGTTTATTTAGATTTTTATCTATCTCACGAGCTGCCATTCAGTACTCTAAAGGCGAAAGTAGAAGAACTAGAGCCATATGGAACACTGAGGTCTAACTCGGAAGGACCGACATATTCATTCTCCGCAGGAGTAAGATTGACATTAATGTTGCCTAATGGATTAGGACTCAAAACTGGGTTAAATTATTCACAGGTTAATGAAAGGTTTACTTACGTAGACAATGATAGTGATATGGTGAAAGAGGTAATTACTATCACTACAGTGGATGGAATGGAAGTAAGAGATACAAATATTATTATAATTCCTGGTACCAGAGATGTGGTAAGTACTAATAAGTACAGATCGTTTGATATTCCATTGTTATTGAGTTATGAGTGGGATGTGAGAGAACGTACGTACATGACAATGAATGGTGGTATATATCTTAATTTACTATTCAAAGAATCAGGTAAGATATTAAGCCCTTCAGGAGAGGTGATCGATCTAGCTGATAGTAGTGGTGATAAGTTGGTAATATTTAAAAATAATATTGGTCTAAGTCTATTTGGGTCGGTAGGTCTGCATTACCGAATGAATAGTAATATAGATTTGATACTAGAACCTAATATAAGGTTGCTAGTGAAATCAGCTACAGTAGATGCATATTCATTGGAACATAAGTGGATGACAATTGGCTTGATCACTGGATTGAGATATAATTTTTAGAATAAATGGTCATTACTGGATACATAGAATACAGAAAGAAAGAAAATACATTTTTGAAGAGCTTGGAAGCATCGAAAAGAATATAAGAAGGGTCTATCTATCGTATGGCAAAGATTATGAAAGGAAATTTACAATTGAATATTAAAACATACATAATAGGTCTGATGCTTGTCGGTATCGTGATATGTTTTTCATCATGTCAGGATAAAGATGAGTTCACTCCAGATCCTATTAGTGGCGATGTAAACGAATTCTATGCTGATGTACAAGGGTCACATGAATGGGATTCCTTTGATGCAGCGACAGATCATATATTTATTACTGATAATAACACTTCGGTTCATATTCCAGCTAACAGTCTTGTATATGATGATGGATCAGATGTAGTTGGTGAAATCTCAGTTAGCCTTCAAGATTACTTAAATATGGGAGAGCTCATCGTTCACAATGTAACTGCAATGATGTCTTCGGATAGAATACTTTCTAGTGAAGGAGTATTATCTGTCTCATTTGCACAGGGGAATGAATTACTGTCTGTAAAACCAGAAAGTCTAGTGACTATTAGAGTGCCAGAACCCAATGCTAGTGTTGATGCTATACTTTATGATGACGGAGGTGAACCAATTGTATTCAATTGGCAAGTAAGTGGAGAAACTATGTCATTGGAGTCATGGGATTTTTACTGGGATGGTAAGGATTGGATTGATAGCGGATATGAGTTCTATATCACTGGATCAGGTTGGTATAACATTGCTTTGGAATTGAATCCTGGTGTTTCGTTTAATCAGCCAATCTGCGTTAGCTTACCGAGAGAACTTTTTGATGGAACCAACAGCGACGTGTTTTTAATCTTAGATGATTATGATACTGTGCTTCCATTAGAAATGAACTCAGAAAAAATGCTATTTTGCGCATCTTTCTCTAATCTCCCACAAGATTCAGATGCTACTATAGTCTCAATTTCTAGTTTAGGAGAGGGAAATTATCATTTTGGCACGAGTCATGCTATTATAAATATGGACAATTCGGAACTAGTAGTAGTTCCAGAGCCACAAACAAAAGAACAAATTCTAGACTTCCTTGGCATGTTCTAGTAAAAGAATAACTGTATTTTTTATTCGTAAATGGGAGCCGCCTGTCTGAAATAAAAGAATTTTAGGCAGGCTTTTTTTGTCCTAACTTAGCTCTATGCTAAGTTAGGAATATATAAAAAGGAATCCTCTCTTGGACTTTAGACCCAAAAAAAACTCAATAGCTCTATATCCCAATAGCTTAATGCTTCACAGCTAATTATCTTCATATATTAGAAGAGTCTACTCATATATACAATATAAACCATCCACATCTTCTTTCGAAGGTGATAATCATCTTGGGATAGGCTATACTCGAGGGAGAGTTGATGCTTGCATCATTTGTAAGGATACTGATGGAAACGCTCAATAGTTATGGTCTTACAGCAGGTGCATCGGGCACAGATAAAACTAAGACTTTACCGATATTAGCGGAGCGGATATCTGTAAAGGGATTACCATCATTGCTTATGGACATCGATGGTGACTTTGATATGTATGTTCAAATGTTTTGGTTTTAAGCATAAATTGGTCGTGTAATAAAATGAAGTTTAATAAAATTTATTGTTCAGTATACTATATAGGAGCAGTGGTTGCTTTAAGGTTTTATGTGATGTTAAATATGACTAGTACAGGTATAGTATAATTTCATTTTGTTTTGGACTGTTTTGAGGAATTCATCTTTCTTCCTACAACTCATTAGGTTTTTTGATCCATCTGCCATTTCTAGATTGCTTTATTTGTAGTATTTGACTATATGAGACATATGAACGATGTGACACTTGTGGCAGACATAAAATCCGTATTTAATTATTAGTTCTTAATAAACGCTAATATTATAGGAGCTGGCGATCTGTGCTCTAGTTGCAAAATGTATTCTTTTATTTATCCCATCCCTCGCATCTAATGAGGTCTCTAATTTGTACAAATTCATATACTTGTGTATTCGGAATAGCTAGATTGATGTCCTAACTATCTATGTAATCTAAGTTGTGCCGTACAATCTCATAGTGATGCGCTTTTACCTCATAATATTATTGGTAATTCTACAGGATTAAGTGCAATTAGCGATGGCTATAAAATGTCTATAAGGTGGAATAAAAAAAGGCCGCACTTTCGTGCAGCCTCTCAAGAATCTTGGTATTTCGCTTTACTGATTTTTGATTGCTAAATCTCATAAGAGATTTAAAGTCCAACTTATATGATGTTCAAATAGATTGGCAACTGTATTTTCAGTTCATCTACTCTAAGTAGATTTATTTTTGGATCATCACCTTCTTAGTGACTACACCATCTTCAAAGTAAACTTTCATGATGTGTAGACCATTATTAAAGTTCGTAACATCTATATTTTTCTGCGTAACTATTAAATTAGTATAAGTCTGTACTAGTTGACCTTCTACATTGTAAAGATTTATTTTATCAATAGTACGTTGTTGCTCAGCTCTTACAGTAAGAGTTGCGCTAGTAGGATTTGGGAATGCAGAAACTAAATCTGTATCTAATTCAATTTCTTCGACTGCTACATTGGCAAATAAAGACTTACATGGAAGATCTAATGCAACACATGCTCTAGGTCCGTAATATCCTAAGATAGTATCTAGGTAAGCTGTTCCTTTTTCTTGAGACATATCAGGATTACCAGCTAGGCCTAATAGGTGCCAATTACATAGACTTAATGGAACTCCCAAATCTGTACATTGTTGTGGCTGAGACATTGCCCAGAATTCAGCATCCCAAGTTTCCCATGGCCCTGATTCTACAGCTTCCAACTCACCGGCTGTATTTGGCCAGTTTGGTCTTGGCATAGGAAAAAGCCCCTCGAGTCCATTATTTCTACTATTTGCTACATCAGTATACTCATCGTTAAATGAAACACCATTTTTGAATACATCTTGTACACCGATTGCATTTGCTTTTTCTTGTACTGCATATGATCCCTGCACTTCTACTACTAAGTCACCTGTAGTCGGCACTATAAGTATTCCCTCCGCATATGGTGCAGAAGGATCAGAAGGTACATGGAAAGAAATCATTGGTATGTCATCAGCATCTAACCAAGAAGAATCACCCATTGCACCACCCATGTTTACTGAAAGCTGGAAGTCTGAATTAAGACCTAATCCAGCAAAGTTAGGGTAACATAGTGTATCTGTCGTTCCAGGGATTACTCCTACCGCTTCAGCATTGATATCACCATTTATTTGCTCTATTACCATAGGTAAACCATTAGAGCCGATGAATTTTGGTAATACTACATCATTGTATTCATCTAGTGAAGCAGTAGCGAGCGAGATATATCCTCCAGTACCAGCACCCCAAGCTACGATTTTATTTGGATCTATTCTGTGAGGATTTCCAAAAGCAGCGGCAGTTAATCTGAAATATCTAGCAGCTGTTCTACTATCTTGTACTCCTCTGTATGCAGCATTGATAAGTGTATTAGTACGTACTTCTTGGATGTCACTAATTGGATTCCAACCTTTTCTATAATCGACGATGGCCACACAGTATCCCATTCTAGCTAATCTTTCACTTAGATTAACTATGTATTGATCTTCTAGAGATCCACTGATTTGTCCATTGATTAATCTTGGTAAAAAGTTACCTGTATGGAACAAAACGATGAGAGGACGTAACTCTTCTGTATCACCTTCGGGTTCATAGAAATTATAAAATAACGGTCTCTTGATAAAATTAGGGGCTAGGATGACTGTAGTGTTTTCACCATATCCTATGGTATCTGTAACGACTACATCATCAAAAACTTCGTCTAGGTATCTTTCATTTTGAGCTTGCGAAGTGAATGCTAAGAAGCACATGAAAAATAAGAGTGTAAAAATTCTATTCATTATTAAGCGTTTAAGTGATTAAAATAATATTCAAGTTTATTTTTTGTTCCATTCATATACGAAAGATACATATGCTAATCGACCTACTCTAGGCCCACCATATGTTTGAATTGTTTTATTGTTTAGTATGTTTGATGACCCTACTTTAATAGTCATATTTTTTGAAGGTATTGTATAGCTAACTTGTGCGTCTACCAATCCATACGATGGAATGAAGCCCGTAAATTGTGGCGAGCCCTCGAAAGTAAATCCTTGGATCCATTTATAATTTATATTGAATCCGTACGTATTATTTCCGATAGCGGGTAGTTTTCTTCCTCCAAAGGACAGATTGTATTTATGCTCAGGAGTATTGAATGCTGGGATGATAGGATCATCTGAAATTTTATCGTCTATATTGAGTTTATTCCAACTGTAGTTTCCTGCTACTTTGAAGTATTCTTGGAAGTAATGATTCAAACCAATAGAAAACCCTTGTGTAGTTACCGTATTAATACTATTCGCAGAGTATCTATATGCTTGTACATCTGTTGGAATATTAGAAGTAGCATTTTGGAAAGCAACATCTAAGCCTATATTATATCCAATAAAGTCATCGTAGAAACTGTAATAATACCCAGCATCAAGATATGTATTGCCGAATAAGGTAGTTCTATATCCTACTTCTAGTGTTTTTACTTTCTCTGGTTTGATTGCTGCTATGTTAAATGAATCAAGTATTGTTCTATCTAGGTTTTGACTATTTCTAAAATCGTCAAATGATTCTAATGTTATTATATCTTCTACTCCATTGATATTTCCGGATAGGATCGCTCTACCTACATTAAAATTGAGGTATTGGTCGGTGAGAGTAGGGTTTCTAATTGCTGATGAAAATGAAAACCTTAAGTAATTTAAGTCATCTGGTTGATATACTAAACTTGCTGCTGGTGAAAGTAGGTAACCAAAGTTCTGGTTTTTATCCATTCTCATGGTAGTACTAACAGTTATCTTATCGTCATTAAATCCTTTTTCTGCTCCAGCATATACACCATATTCAAAATTGGTGAATTCTTCACTGTTTTCATCTTGGCTAAATAGAGTAGAATCAGAAACTGGAGTATATAATCTACTGTTTGCGCCTACTTTGAGAAAATTGAGCATCTCGGGATTAAATTGATATTCGCCATGAAGATGATATAGAGAAGATCTGTCAACTAACTTAGTACCACCTTCTGGAGCACCAGAATTAGTTGATATAATTCTATTGAATTCAGCTTCGAATTCAGGTGATCCAGGCTCTAGGAATCCTATGTTTTGCCCCATTGGTGACTCTGTAGCTGCTCTAGCAAGTTGATGCTGCGCATTAAAAAAGTCTTGATTATTATTCACGAAGTTCAACACACTATTTGTATCAATGCTACCAAATGGTATTCCGCCGGGAGGAAATATTATTTCTAATTCAGGATATCCCATTTCTATCATTAGCGGCTTTACATTTTGAGTCCAATAGTTAGTATATCTCGTGTTGTATTCAATGTTGCTTTGAGATTTCTGTTGAAGTAGTAATGCTGTAAAATATGGATCAAAACTATCTCCTGCATTTTCATTAGTCGTATACGCACGAACAAAATATTTGTCTTTTTTCATCAATTCTGTTCGAAGCTGTAAAAATTTGATGTTCTTTAAACTAAATCTGTTATCACCTTGATATACCGTACTACCATTGCTGAAACTACCAGAAATAATCAACTCTGGACTATCGTATTCCGCCTCGGGATCTAGTCTAAAATGGAGCGCAGCGTTTGTCTTTAAATTACGAGTATCATAGTTTACTAATTGATCTTCCCTGTATCCTCGTCTATGATAAGTACCTAATCCAGCTAAAGCATCATGATAAGACACACCGCTATGATCGAATACTGATTGATATTCATCGCCATATTCATTTACTGCATCTATACCCCCAGGATTATTAGCTGGGACATCTGATTCAGTGATGGGCTCATAATTTACAGCCTCCCAATCATCTGCTCTTAGATAACTAGCATTAAGCTTATAAGCCATCCATGGAAAGCCTTCACTATTACTAAAGCTGTCAGCCCATCTTACTGCAGTTTCTAACATAGCCCTTTCTCCATGTTTGACAGATGCAGATAATCCTTTGTGAAAAAACGGATTCTTAGTATCCATCTTGATCACACCATTAAATGCGTTGGGACCATAGAACGCACTACTGGCACCTACTATGAGGTCTACTTTGAGTACATCTAATTCTGATGATCCTAGGAAATTTCCTAAAGAGAAGTTAAGTCCTGGTGCTTGATTGTCTACACCATCAATGATCTGAAGCGATCTTACAGGGCTTGTACTATTAAACCCTCTAGTATTAATAACTTGGAAACCAAGAGAGGCAGTTGTTAGATCTACATTCTTAAGTGTTCCTAGGCCTTCATAAAAGTTTGAAGAGGCGGTTTCTTTAATAGCTAGTACATCTAAAGACTCAACTGTGAGAGCTGTTTTCTTGTTGTCTTCGGATATTCTACTTGCTTTAACTTCTACCTCTATTATAGTCACTGAACCCTCAGTTAATGTTACATCGATATATTGGCCAGCACTACTCACTGGTACATCCTGAGTTTCGTATCCTAAATAGCTTATTTCCAATGTAAGCGGGAATTCTTGTGTTGTTTTGAGTTCAAACGTACCGTCTACCTCAGTTATAGTCCCTATCGAGGTGCCCTTAATGGTGACATTTGCACCTATAAGTACATCATTTAGAAGTCCATCATTGATTTTACCCTTGATTGTTTCTTGGGCATTGATAGAGGTTACTATGGTAACTAAAGTAAAAACTACTGCTATTTTTTTTATAATCTTATTTAATCTCATCAATATTTGGATACCAAGTTAAAATTCAGATTCCAAGTTAATATTTATTTCGATATTCTCAGCAGTATTATTTAGGGTATAGAAATATATATCGTGCAATAAAAATTAACTCAAAGTAAATAAAATGATCTCTTAGTTAGAATTATAATAGTAGAATCATTATAATCTTACGCAATATAATTTTTAGACCAGTTTGAAAGGACACATTAGATTTTCTAGAGCAAGTATTCGAATTGAGATACTTACAAATCACATCGATTAGGCATGGGAATCGGTTTATGAGAAAAATGGTTTTATTCAAACATTTTTATACCAATGTCGCTATAAAAGAAGATGGTTTGTATTCACATTACAAGAATAGATATAATTATGATCGCGACTATATAAACGATCTAGTGATAGCAATTGAAAAGATTATTATTATTACATTAATGGCATAAAAATTAACTGACCGATCACAGCCCGATGGTCCTAGAGTTGATATAAATGTTTCTTTATCTAACTACTATCTTTCCAATAGAATCATTAACTCTTATCAGGTAAATTCCAGAGGTCCAACCCTTGGTATCTATCCAGTTCTCAGTTGAAATAGATTGAGATAAAATAACACGACCATATAGATCAGATACACTTAAATGCGCTTGACCAACTCCGTTATAATTAATCCAAAATCCTTCAATAGTTGGATTAGGGTATATTATGAGTTTTTCATTTTTGAACGCATCTCCTAAGGTAAGAATATTGTTATTGTTCTCCAATCCGAATGTTGGATTCATGACTTGTAAATCTCCGGTTCCATTAGGGAATCTACCATAAGAGATGTCAGTAGTTTGATCAGCATAACTCACTTCATCTAGGATCGATCCATCACTGTTAGATAAGATTATACTCTCTGCTGATGATGATAATTTGAAGTTAGCATGGAGACCCTCTTGCTCCTCATCTTTATCTGCCCAAATCATTAAATATCCGTTAGCCGAGATAACTGTTTCCGCTGGAATTTGCCAACTCATAATATCTTCTGAAATGTCTGAAAGGAAATACCCAGAAAGATCGATATCTAAATTGCTGTTATTGTAGAGCTCTATCCAATCGTCATATTCGCCATCTTGATCAACTTGTGTCATATCGTTAGAAGCCATAAATTCATTGATTACTACATCACCTATAGATGTACTGACACTCGTTGCGGTAAAGTTGTAGAATTCATGTTCTGCGCGTTGAGGAGAAAATTTTCCGGCATTATCATTTTCTGAGTATATGTAGTATTCTGTGTATGCAGCTTTTACCGGAATTGTTACTTGGAATATTCCTGAACCATCACTTACCATTTCTACTTTAGTGAAGGGAGCAAATTTATTTATTCTGTATCCAATATAAGCTGAATTTCCGTCTGTAATACTCGTAGATATGGTGATCATGTCACCCACCACTGCATTGTCTGCAGACAACGAGATGTCGCTTATAATAGGAGAAATAGCTGTAAATAATGAATTTTCAAGTAAATAAGTTGTACGCGCATTCATAAGGGTAGCGATCCCAATTGTTCCTCCACCTCCAGGTCCTCCACCTCCTCCTGTTATATCAGAATCTAGATTAGTGAGAAAGTTGTTGTAAGAAAAAAATTTATTGTTATCAGCCTGTACAGAGGCATCAATTAACTCCTGTAGTATCAGTCCAGTTTCATAGTACGCATTGCTAGCAAATACCTCTTCCACCATAGTTTTACAGTGTGCGATATACTTCTTTTGGTAACTAGGTACATTAAGCAATTTCTGTAGTAATGGGAAATCACTATCGTTGATTTGTAGTAATGGATTCATTTGTTGCTTCGCTGAATTACTATTTAGATTACCATTGCCTGTCATAGAGAATCTACCAAATGATTCATTGAGGTCCCATACCAATGGGACAAATTGTCCATATTCATTTCGGTATAGATAATAGTTTTGTGCGAATGCCCCAATGTAGCTATCTAAATTGACTAGTACATTATCAAAAGCCAACATCCAAAGTGTACGATCTACATCTAGGATCTGTTCTATAGCATCTGTATTATTGCTAAGAGTATCGCAGAGGTCTAACAGCTCATCCCATCCCGCCTCAGACTTGATTTCATATGCTTCGTAATAGTCTGTGCTGTCCTCACCTAGATAAACTAGATTTGGAAAGTCATTGGACTGTGGTCCAGCTCCAGCAGGGGGATTGCACTTAACGAATGTTCCATTTTTAGACCCGAATCTTTTTTTTGTAAAAGTCTTGGTTATCGCTTCACAATTACTGTATAGTCCCATTAAACTTCCGTTGACATACACATTGGCGTAATTACTTTTTGGAGCATCCATATAATTTCCTAAAATATCGTAGGAAAGTACTTCTCTTAAAAACGAAGGATCTTTAGCTACGTTACTCAGTTTAATATCCTTATATCCTTGATGGTCATGATCTTTATAGGTATCTAATTCTATATGAAATGGATTTTTTATTTGATTCGCTCGATAAGTACTATTTCCCTTATACTTGACACCGACACTATCATACACCTCGCCATTGATAGCTACTGACTGCGCCATCGTATAGCCTTCATTTCCAGCTTTTTCTGTATCGAGAAGTTGATCCCAGTTACTTTCTGCAAATGTGATTTTGATTGTCTGCAAAGTATAGAGATCGTAAAAGTCTTGAGCTGATAGCTGAATAGTTAAGAAACTCAAGAGAATAAGAGTGAAATTTTTCATTAAATATGATGTTGAATTTATTCGTAAACGTAGTAAATAAAGTAGACGATAGAATTATACATTTCCTGTTAATAATAACGTTTGATTTCAAGATAAATGCATCACTTAGATTGATCACTTTAGTTCACTGTAGAATATTTAATTTTTCTAAATTATATACATACAAATATATTTTTTCTAAGAAAGTATATAGCCTTAATAATATGATTCTTTGGTCAAGGTGTCATTCTTTGCATTTCTTCGTCCCAGCATCAGTTTTGGTCATCTTATATTACTCTTACAATTTCATTACTAGTTCCATTGCCTCCTTAATCGCCTTTTTAGCATCTAACTCTTTCGCAATATGAGCTCCTCCTATCAAATGTACAGATTGTCCTGCAGCCACTAGTCCTGCATGTAATTCATTGAGTGGTTCTTGTCCTGCACAGATGATCACATTATCGACGTCCAAGATTTTTTCTTTTACACCGACAGTAATATGCAATCCTTGATCATCCATCTTTTGATAAGTTACTTCAGCTAGCATATTTACTTTCTTCATCGCTAGACTCGATCGATGAATCCAACCTGTAGTCTTACCAAGATTTTTTCCATGTCTGCCTTTCGATCTTTTGAGTAAATATATTTCCCTAGGCGAGGGTAGAGGTTCAGGACCACTTTCGGCCAAAGAGCCACCAGTATTATATTCCATATCGACTCCCCATTCTTTCATGTAATCAGCTACATCTAAGCTGACAGAATCATGATGAGTATCATGAGCAAGATACTCTGCGACATCAAAACCAATACCGCCAGATCCTATGATAGCCACTCGCTTTCCTACAGGTTTTTTATCTCGTAGTACATCGGCATAAGTAAGGATATTTTTATGATCTGACCCTTCGAAAGTTACTCGGCGTGGCGTCACTCCAGTAGCCAATATGACTTCGTCAAAAGATCCATCGATTAGAGATTCTACAGAAGCTTTAGTATTGAGATGAACATTCACATTATGTTTGGTCATCATAGTACTATAGTATCTTATAGTCTGTCCGTACTCTTCTTTTCCAGGTATCTCTTTAGCCATATTAAATTGACCGCCGATACGTTTACTTGTTTCATAGAGATGTACTTCATGACCACGCTTTGTAGATCCTAATGCAGCTTCTAATCCTGCTGGTCCTGCTCCGATTACAGCTATCTTTTTCTTGACTTCAGCTTTAGTATAATTGAGCTCGGTTTCATGGCATGCTCTAGGATTGACAATACATGAGCAGATTTGCATATTAAACGTATGATCGAGACAAGCTTGATTGCATGCGATACAAGTGTTGATTTCTTCAGGTCTATTATCAATTGCTTTTTGTACTAGCTCTGGGTCTGCAAGGAATGGTCTTGCCATCGATACCATATCTGCACATCCATCCGCAAGTACTTGCTCTGCCACCTCAGGCATATTGATTCTATTGGTGGCGATGAGAGGTATATTTACTTCTCCCATAAGGCGTTTAGTCACCCAAGCGAATCCTCCTTTGGGTACTACTGTTCCTATGGTAGGTATGCGTGATTCATGCCAACCGATTCCAGAATTAATTATAGTTGCTCCAGCTTTTTCTACTTCCTTAGCGAGAAGTATTACTTCTTCCCAAGTACTTCCACCTTTTACTAAGTCTATCATGGACAAGCGATAGATGATGATGAAATTCTCACCTACAGAAGCTCTTGTCCTTCTAATTATTTCTAAAGGAAATTGTATTCTGGCTTGATAATCTCCGCCCCATCGATCTTCTCTACGATTCACCTTAGTTACAATGAATTGATTTATTAGGTATCCCTCCGAGCCCATAATCTCTACACCGTCGTAATCCGCATGCTGAGCCATACGAGCAGATTTAACGTAATCTTCTATTGTTTGTTCTACTTCTTTGGAGGTCAATGCTCTTGTAGGGAATGGTGATATCGGAGCTTTCGTATTACTCGCAGATACATTATCTGGTGAATATCCATATCGGCCTACATGCAGTATCTGCATACATATCTTTCCACCTTCATCATGTACTGCCTTGGTTATGATTTTATGTTTGTCAGCTTCTTCTTTGGTGTCCATGGCATTACCCATAGGTAATGCTCGTCCAGCTAGATTAGGCGCTATTCCTCCAGTCACTATTAAGCCAACTTGTCCTCTAGCTCTCTCAGCATAAAAGGCTGCTAACCTATCTATTCCTCCAGGTATATCCTCTAGCATAGTATGCATCGATCCCATTAGTACTCTGTTTTTGAGTGTAGTGAATCCGAGGTCGAGAGGGGATAATAAGTATGGGTATGCAGAGCAAGTAGACATGAAAATGTTATTTAATGAAATTGCATCTCACAATATCAGTAAAATACTTGAATGTACTCAACCACTAGGTGATAAAATTGAACTTAGAGTTAAAGGGGGTTTATTGTAAAATAGAAAAGTTTTATCTTCAATTACGCCTTATGAAATCATGTGTTCGTAAAACCGTAGTTTTATATTCTATCAAAATCCTACAAGAGTGCAACTAATAGAGCTTGTGCAATTACAATCTTCAATATCATAGCAATAGGAAATATCATCGTGTAGCCGATCTCAGGAACCATACTATCCGATCTGTCAGTAGCAAAATCTAATATAGCAGGCTGATTAGACACTAGCCCCATAAGTAGAGTAAATGGCATTTTGATGTATTTGTATCCTATGAATATCATGGCCATAGCGGTTACCATACTGATGGCTACACTTGCGATGAAGACCCATATAGCATCACTATTGAAGCTAGCTACGAAAGAGTGTCCAGCGGAAACACCAATACCGGCAAGTAGCAGTATAAGTCCCATTTGCTGCAATGTGGTATTAGAGCTATACGGTAATGACCATACGATAGGGCCTGTCCTACGCAAAGCACCTAATATAAGTCCCACTAATAGTGGTCCACCAGCCAATCCTAGTTTAAAACTAAATGCTGGACTAATATTGATCTCTATCGATCCCAAGATTAAGCCTAATCCAATCCCAATCCCAAATGTGAATAGATTGATTTTGCTAGACGCCTTATAAGAGTCACCAAAGTAAGTGGATAGCATTTTTAAATCTTCTCTGTGAGCTACGAATCGAAGACGATCACCTAACTCCAATATGGTGTCGCCGTTGACAAGCATCTCTGCATCACCTCGGCGTATTCTGGTTATGATAGCATTAAATTTTTTATCTATTTGTAGCGAAGCTATCGTTCGTCCTACTACTTTCGGATTGGAGACAAATATTCGCCTTACATCAAATTCTGTGCGATCATGATCTAAATCATTTTCTACTTTTCGTCCTATATCTTCTGTTATTTTTTTTAATTCATCCTCGCTACCGACTACCATGATTCTATCTCCTAAAGTAAATGTAGTATTGTAATTAGTCAAAGCCACCGTTTCTTGTTGAGCCATACGACCAAAAACTACTTCCCAACGATACTTTTTCAACAGATCTCTTATTTGTTTTCCGACCACTTTTTCATTTGTGATTTCGACAGTAATACTAGCTAAGTTCTTATCAAGAGGGAATGTCTTTCTTAGGCTATGCTTTTCTTTTTGATAGTCTATTTTTAACAATTTCTCCATGATGAGAATGACTACTATACTACCTAGTACGCCCATAGGATATGAGAAGGAATATCCAAGAACGGCATCATTTAACATTGCCGGATTTTGATCATGTAAAGAATTGATGTAATCTATAACAGCTGCTAATGCAGGCGTGTTAGTAGTACTACCTGCATAAGCTCCTGTAATCATAGCTGCAGATATATCCATCATAAAAAATAAACCACCTGCGACCAATCCAGAAAATAGTAACATCGCCACTATAAATGTAAAATCCCTGAGTCCATTATTTTTATAAGATTTAAAGAATGCTGGTCCTGACTTAAGACCTATCGAATAGACAAACAATACTAGACCAAGGTTAGTAATAATACTTGGAATCGTTAAGTCAGTATTGAGCGCTCCAAATATTAGACCAGTAAATAATACTGCCGCTACACCAAGAGAGATTCCTTTGACTCGTATATTGCCAATAAAGTAACCAATAGAGGCAACGACAAATAATAACAGCAATGGGTTTTGCTCCATGAGTTCATTCATACTGCAAAGTTACGTATAATAATTTCTTATAATCAGTGTTTTGTACATTACGTTATTGTAAATATTACCAATATAAAATAGGAACTTTAGATCAATAGTAGCTTGCGTAGCAAACGCTCATTGAGCTGAGTAGAATCTGGCTTATGCAGACAATGGCGGATCACGTAATAAGTGCGCTTCGTATGAGTGGGAATGTCATTATAGTAAACTAATAGTTCAGGATAGTTCTCCACGCCGATATATAAGTATTAAATTTTAAATCATGAACGTTCACGATACTGCAGATTTATGACTTACAAGAAAATTAATGGACTCCAAAAACATATCGTTTAGGTAGACAAATAAATGCTATGAAGAATGCAGTAATAAATAATAAGGAATTTACCTCAAAACTATCTCAGCGACTCTATGGCTAGCACCACTACTGCCTAATTTGTTTATTAACTCATCATAATCAGCTAATATTTTCGCCCTCTTCGAACCCATAATATCTGCAAGTTCTGGTATCAGATTCTCAAGTGTAAAATCATTTTGTAAAAACTCAGCAACGACTGGTCTATCCAAAATCAAATTAACTAATGACATATACTCTAGATCTACTAGACTGCGAGCTATATGGTAGCTAATAGTACTAGTTCTATAACAGACCACTTGAGGAACTTTAAAAAGTGCAGTTTCTAATGTAGCAGTGCCAGAGCTTACCAGTGCCGCATCAGCAATGTTGAGTATGTCATATGTTTCAGCGATGATGTATTGTATATTTCTGTTTTTTACTTTTTCGAGAGCCTGCTCATACACCTTTCGAGGTACATGTTTTGTGCAAGCTAAAAGTAGATGTACTTCTTCATCCATATGATCTATAGCAGCTCCCATTATGGGCAGTATTTTTTCTACTTCTTGTACTCGACTACCCGGAAGAAGTGCAAGTACTTTTCCAGTTTCTATTTTGTATTTCTTTTTGAAAGTTAGATCTGCTTCAAACTGATCAATAGCATCTAACAAGGGGTGGCCCACATAATGCGCTTCCATGTTATACTTTTTGTATACCTCTTTCTCAAAAGGTAGGATGACGATCATTTTATCTACCGTTTTCTTGAGCTTCCATCCCCTTTTTTTCTTCCAGGCCCAGATGGTTGGTGATATATAAAAAGTTACTTCATAGCCTTTAGGTTTTGCCCATTCCGCGATCCTCATATTGAATCCAGGATAGTCAATAAGCACTATTCTATCAGGGTTAAATGCTTCTATATCTTTCTTGCATTCTTTTATCTTTCTAAGGATCAGAGGTAGGTGTTTTATGACTTCTAAAAACCCCATAAAAGCTACATCTTTGTAATGAGTAACTATATTGTCAGAGACATCTAGCATCGCATCACCACCCCAAAATCGAAATTCGGCGTTAGGGTCTAGAAGAAGTATCTCCTTCATAAGATTTGCACCATGGAGATCTCCTGATGCTTCGCCAGCTATAAGGTAATATCGCATATGCCGATTAAAATGTAAATAATGTATCCCTGAAATAAAATATCCAAGATCCCATATATATCATGATTGGAAATATCATACCTCGCATGGTCTCATTCCATTTATTGTTTTTACAGATATGCATAGGTATCAAAGTGGCGCAGATACCTAAAAGTGCTAGAGTACGTTGTCTTTTGCTATTTCCTCCTGAAGAAACGAATTCCATCAATCCAGCTTGCGTAAGGAGATCAAATATTAATTCTACCAATAAGAATCCGAGTACAGGAGTAATTGCACCAACTATTAGGCCCGTGAAGAAATTATCTTTATCCATGAGGATTGTTTATTTTTAAAAAGTATAAAGTTTTGATTGTATCATATGGTGCAAAGTTCATAGGTGGTACTTAGAAATGAATAATTACAATACAATATTTATAAATCCTCCAAATATCCCAAACCAGCAATAGACTTATAATGAGTCAAATCATGTTGAGAAGGTACTACACTTGCGTACCCTTGATTGAGCCAATATATATCTGTATCCTTATGCTCTTCGTCTACTATAAATTTCCCGCTCAACCAGTAATACTCTTCTCCTCGTGGATCTTCACCTTTCTGAAAGTCTTCGATCCACATTCCAGAGGCTTGAGTACATATTTTTATTCCTTTAATTTCTTCAACGGGTAATTTGGGGATATTTACATTAAGTAATTTCGTACCTCTAAGCCCTTCTTTTAGGATATTGCCAATAATACTCCGAGCAACTTTCTGTGCACCACTAAAGTCTGCTTCGAATGCGAAATCCAATAGTGAAAATCCAACAGAATCAATATTTTCCAAACTTGCTTCCATAGCGGCTGACATAGTTCCGGAGTATAATATATTTATTGATGCATTAGAGCCATGATTGATGCCAGATACACATAGATCAATTGTTCTATCTCTCAAGAGTACATTTTTAGCAAGTTTGACACAATCCGCCGGTGTGCCATCACATTCATATGACTCTATATCCTCAAAGATATCTCTTTTCTTCATCCTCAAAGGTTGATTAAGGGTTATTGCATGTCCCTTGCCACTTTGTGGACTATCAGGAGCTAATACTACCACTTCTCCAAATTCCTTTACTATATCTACCAAGGCTTTGATGCCAGGTGCTACTATACCATCATCATTTGTGACTAATATCAGAGGTTTTTTATTCATGGGTTAATTTTATTTGAGTTTGTAATTTCCATGATTTCAAAGGTATAATTACGAATTTAATCTCAATGAAAAATGGGCGATATTCCATAACCAAACATTTTTACAACAATATTACCATTCAACTCAACCAATAAGACGTCTACAGAGTTTACTTTACATACATATTATTACAACCACAAAGCAACCCTCGATATTATGCCGAAGATCGGAGTATTACTTATTAACCTTGGTACGCCAGACGATCCATCTGTCAAAGCAGTTGGAAAATACCTAAAAGAGTTTTTAATGGACTTCAGGGTCATAGATAAACCAGCTTGGCTCAGACATATATTGGTTAAAGGTTTGATAGTTCCGTTTAGGTCCAGAGCTTCAGCAAAACTATACAAGCAGCTATGGACAGAAGAGGGTAGTCCACTTAAGCATTACGGATATAAGCTTGCCGAAGGTGTTCAAAACCAGCTTGGCGAAGATTTTCACATCGAATTGGCGATGAGGTATCAATCTCCGAGTATAGAGTCTGCAATAGATAAATTGATAACAGCCCAAGTAGATGAATTAGTAGTTTTCCCTCTATTTCCTCAGTATGCTTCATCATCTACAGGATCAGCTCATGAGGAAGTCATGAGAGTTTTAAGTAAGCAACTCATCATACCTCCAGTCCGAATGGTCAATTCATATCCAACTGATCCACGTATGATCAAGATATATGCAGATAATGGACGAAAACTCAATCTAGATGATTACGATCATGTATTATTTAGCTTTCACGGATTACCTGAGCGTCATTTGAGAGATGCAGATATCACACAATCTCATTGTCAGCGAGTAGAAAATTGTTGTTCAATATCATGTGAGGCCAATAAGTTATGTTATAGTAATCAATGTCATAGAACAGCTCATGCTATTGCAGAAGACCTAGGACTTAAAAAAGACCAATACAGTATCAGTTATCAATCGCGATTAGGAAGAGATCCTTGGGTGAAGCCATACACGGACAAAGTCTTGGAAGAAAGACATAAAGTGCATGGAGATAAAAAAATTTTAGTTTTCTGCCCAGCTTTCGTATCTGACTGTCTTGAAACTACTATTGAGATCAGTGTGGAGTACCAAGAAGAATTTGAAGAGTTCGGTGGAGATCATGTACAGCTTGTCCCTAGTCTCAATGATAATCCTGAATGGATCAAGACAGTAGCCGAAATGGTGAAGGAAAATTCAGTGTTAGCGGAGTAAGAAATTACGGATTACATATGTAATACTGAGAAAAAAGAATCCCTTGTGTCTTATTGAAAAGTCACATTATACTTTTTTTAAATGTTTGCGAAAAGTAAACACTTGCTTGCTGTTGAAAGGTTAAACGAGCCTGGCAAGAACGGTTTTGTTTCCACTAACCATCTGACCCATTTCTACTTCTAGTTTAGCATCTTTAGGTAAGAACACATCTACTCTAGAACCTAATTTGATAAATCCCATATCTTCACCTTGTTTTACCTCATCACCTTGTGATACATACCACACGATACGTCTAGCTAAAGCCCCAGCTATTTGACGGAATAGAACTTTACCTTTTGGGTTTTCTATCATTATCGTTGTTCTTTCGTTTTCTGTGCTTGCTTTAGGGTTCCAAGCTTTATAGAATGCACCAGGATGATATTTGAAGAAAGTAACTTTTCCGCTGATGGGGTTTCTATTGACATGGACATTGAGTGGAGACATGAATATAGATACTTGTATTCTCTCATCTTTCAATACTTCCGACTCATTTGTGTTTTCGATCACGACGATTTTACCATCTGCAGGGCAGTATACGATGTCATCTGCATATTGGTCAATAGTCCTTTTAGGATTTCTAAAGAAAGAAACTAAAAATAACCACAAAGCTAAAAATACAAAGGTGCTAAACAATATGATAGGTGGAACGAAAGTATATGTAAGCCCATTAGCTACGAATAAAACTATGGCACTTATTATGAGAGTGAAATACCCCTCTTTGTGGATTAAAGACATAAATTTATTTTCCTTGGTTATTGCATTGGATTTTAATGAGTTCTCTCAACGTAGAATTCAACTGCAATATTAAAGCCGTAAATAACGGCTAACAATACTTAATTCAAGGACAAATATAGTAAAATAACAAAAGGCAACACAAAGATAAAGCTGTCAAACCTATCCAAAAAACCTCCATGACCTGGGAGGAAGTTTCCAGAATCTTTGACTTTGTAATATCTCTTAAGTTGTGACTCGACAAGATCTCCATATCCACCAAAGATCCATATAATAATACCGCCTAATAGCCAGAAAGTAAGTGAAAATTCCGTTTTGAGAAAACAGATACCAAAGGCTGCGAGAATTGTAAATATACCTGCACCAATTGTTCCTTCCCAAGTCTTGTTAGGTGATACAGAGGGAAAGAGTTTAGTTTTTCCTATTCTACTACCTACCAAATACGCCATGCTGTCGCTCATCCATATGAGTACGATGATGCCAACAGGAAGTAAGTAGTCATATGGTGTTAAATTATTAATCAATGAGATAAAAAGACCAATTGGAATCCCTATGTACAGCGCAGATACTAGCATACCCAATTTCTTATGAGGTATGATATTATTTTTTGTATATAGATTGACAATATTTATAAGTGCCCAAGCCAGAGCAAAATATAGTAGTATCTTATATGTGGATGAGCCAAATTCCATATTCCAAATCGCTGTTATGGGAACCAAAGCGCTAACTGTTACAGTTGCGATTTTTAGGACTTTCGATTCGCTATACACTAGTCTACCGTACTCGTAGCTGGATAATATGGCTATCAATGCTAGGAGTATAGTCGCACTGAAGCTATTTTTAATCAATAAGGCTAATACGATGATAGAGAAAATGATTCCGGTTATTGCTCTTGTTCTAAGCACTGATGACATCCTTTTCTGATTTTGTTTTGATGTGCATAAAGATAACAATAGCTACGGCTAATGAAACTATTGCGAATACCCAATGTATCTCGGGCCCTTCAGTTGGATCCATTTCCTTAATATTTGCACCTGAAAAGTATAGGGCTAGTACCTGTAATCCATTGTTGAATAGATGTAATAGGATAGGATACCAAAGACTCATTGTATAATGGTAAGTATAGCCAAGCACTAGACCTAACAACAATCTTGCAGTAAACCCCTCTACAGACATATGTATAGCACTAAATACTATCGAAGTTAAGATGATGGCCATATGAGGATTACTCAAATGTCTATTAATTTCTTTTTGCATCACACCCCTAAAAAATAACTCTTCACATATAGCGGGTGTTACTGCAACTATAAATAAGTTAAGTGTAAGGTCCCAAGGTCCGTTCATCTCTAACAAAGATGCTAGTGTATTTATATTATTTTGATCCATGCTTTGCGCCCAGCTTGGTATGTCGATACTTTGTATCCATTGAGCACTATATACAATAAGTGGGTAGATTGATATCATCAATAGTACACACAGGCCTAACCAATTTCCGTCTAGTTTGCGACTTAGGTTAAAGTATTTAGAAAATTTATTCTTAGACACAATCAATTTAAAAAAATACGCACTCAAGCCAAACATAACTATATTGTTTAATCCAATCCCAATTTTGAATGGCATTGTATTTTCCATACTACCGATAAGGGCATTGATATTATTAGCCTGAGTAAAGTCGCCCCCTCCAGCGAAGATCAACCCACTAAGTATTAGTTGTCCAACAACAAGACCTACTAAAACCAATCCGATTAAGATTAATGATTTACGCAATAATGACATTACCTGACCTTTAGATTTACTAATATTGAAGTCAAATATAATATTCTAATCATGCCAGTAAGACTTAGTGTTAATCTTAATAAAGTAGCCCTTATTCGTAATGCAAGGGGATCTAACCATCCTGACCTTATTCAATTTGCCAAAGATTGTGAGGAGTTTGGAGCTCAAGGTATTACTGTGCATCCTCGTCCAGATGAAAGACATGTGAGGTTTGATGATCTACCTCTTCTCAAAGAAGTGGTAACAACAGAATTCAATATAGAAGGTAATCCTACACCTAACTTTATCCAACAGGTATTAGAAGTCAAACCTCATCAAGTAACATTAGTGCCAGATGCTCCAGATGCATTGACATCGGATGCGGGCTGGGATACGATAAAGTATAAGGACTTCTTGACAGATGTTATATTTCAGTTCAAAAAATCAGGAATTAGAGTAAGTCTATTCATCGATCCGGACAACGAGTTGATTGCTGGAGCAAAAGAAGTGGGAGCTGATCGTATCGAATTTTATACTGGTCCCTATGCAGATCATTACTTCGAAAACCGCGAAAAAGCGATTATTCCCTTTGTTTCTGCAGCTAAATATTGCCAATCCATAGCTATGGGCATCAATGCAGGGCATGATCTCAATCTTGATAATTTGAATTATTTTTGTGCTAATGTACCTTATCTTCAAGAGGTATCTATAGGTCATGCACTTATCAATGATGCCTTATATTACGGCATTTCTAATGTGTTAGCTATGTATTTATTTCAAATCAATAAATCTTGATGAAATATTTTTTTTCGTCGACAGGCAGCGAATTAACTTAACTTAATGTTAAATAAATGTTGTCAAATTACCAAGATTTAACATTGTATTAGTTAAATTGGACCGAAATGTTGAAAAACTACTTGATATTTTTAGCTGTTTCGGCTAGATATTTTTAATTTATTTATTAATTAAACCAAAGCAAAGTATGAAAAAACTCTCACTACTTTTGAGTATGATGGCGTTTATGGTAACTTTTACCATGGCCCAACGTACCGTAACAGGTAGCATCGTAGATAGCGATGGACTAACTCTTATTGGAGCTAATGTTACAGTACCAAATACTACTATCGGTACCATTACCGACACCGATGGCAATTTTTCATTGTCAGTACCTTCGGATGCTATGCAGCTTATGATAAGCTACACAGGATTTGAAACTGCGATGATCAATCTGGATAGCAAATCTAACTACATGCTAATCTTGATTGAAGGACAAGTTCTTGATGAAGTCGTTGTGACAGCGGGTGGTCTTGAAAAAAACAAAGCAAGAATTGGATATGCAATTCAAAATGTTAGTGCTGATGAACTTGTAAAATCTAAAGAGGTAAACATTGTAGATGCAATAAACTCCAAAGTTGCGGGTGTATCTGTAATTTCTTCTTCTGGATCTCCCGGTGCATCTTCAAGCATTCGCGTGAGGGGTAGTACTTCTATTAATGGTACTAATAGTCCGCTATTCGTAGTAGATGGTGTACCAATTGATAATTCTGAGATAGGAGCAGGTGTTGGAGGTGTAGATCAATCTAACAGAGCGATTGACCTTAACCCTAACGATGTGGAGTCAATGACGATACTAAAAGGACCTTCTGCGACGGCACTTTATGGTGTAAGAGCAGCGAATGGTGCTGTTATTATTACCACTAAGAAAGGGCAGGCAGGTGAGCCAAAAGTTACAGTATCTGCTGGATATACTTTCGATAGAGCCAATAAATTCAATGAAAGACAATCAACTTATGCTCAGGGAAGACCATTAAGTGGAGTACCTACGTGGAGAGGACCTGAAACAGGAGAAGGATTTTCTTGGGGACCAGCTATAGCTGATTTAGAATTTGATGGATCGGAATATGATTTTGATTCTAGAGGAAGATTAGTAGCTAAAGGTACTGGAAACGGTACTTCAGCTCAGGCTTATGATCCTTATGATTTCTTCGTGACAGGTAAGTCTTACGATCTTAATGCTTCTGTATCTGGTGGTACTGATGCGCTTAGCTACTATTTCTCAGGGGGAACATTATCTTCGGAGGGAATCGTACCTAATGCAACTTTCGCAAGAAATTCTTTTAGAATGAATTTAAATTCTAAAGTTTCTGACAAATTAAAAGTTGGGATGGGACTTAATTTCACTCAATCTGGTGGTGTAAGAATCCAAAGAGGATCGAATGTGAAAGGTGTAATGTTAGGTTTGCTTAGAAATACTCCAACTTTTGATATTGGAAATGGACTTGTAGGACAAGAAGCAGCTGATCTAACAAGTACGTATGAATTAGAAAATGGAAACCAAAGATCATATAGATCTGGTATCTATGATTCTCCATACTGGACGGTTAACAAGAATCCATCTACGGATGATGTTAACAGAGTTATAGGGAATATCAATCTTAACTATATGATCACAAATGATTTATCTGCTACTTATAGAGCAGGTCTAGATAATTATAGTGATAGAAGAAATAGTGCAATTGATATTAATCCAGGAAGAGATGTAGGATCAGTTGGTCAGGCTGTTATTACAAACAGAGATATCAACCAAGATTTTTTCCTTACTTATACTAAAGACGTTTCGAGCAATTTTGATCTTTCAGCGAATGCTGGATTCAATACTTTCGATCACAGATATATATCACAAAGTGTTACTGGTACTACATTGTCAGCACCAAATTTCTACCATATAAGTAACGCGACGGATTTAGTAGCTTCTGAGGGTTTTGGTACCAAGAGACTTTACGGCGCCTACGGTACTGTTGATCTCGCATACAATAATTACTTGTTCGTTAACTTAACAGGCAGAAATGATTGGTCCTCCATATTACCAGCTGATGCTAATACATTTCAATCTTATTCTGCCAGTGCAGGATTCGCATTTACAGAAGCATTAGATATCAATAGTTCAATACTGGATTATGGTAAATTGAGAGCCTCTATAGGTAAAGTGGGTAACGATGGTGGAGATGCATTCATATACTCTACAACGAACTACTTAAACCAAGCCTCTATCAGTGGTGACGGATTCTTAGATAATAACGGATTCCCTAATTATGGAACTAACGCATTTGAAAGAGATATTTTACTTGGTAATCCAACACTAAGGCCAGAAAAAACAACAACATGGGAATTAGGTACTGTACTTAAGTTCTATGAAGGTAGACTTGGTCTTGATGTAAACTATTTCAATTCTAAATCAGAAGACCAAATTATTGCAGTTGATTTATCAGCTACTACTGGATTTACAAATTCTGTAGAAAATGCAGGTGTTATTACAAACAAAGGATGGGAAATTACTCTTGATGGTACACCTGTTAGAAATTCCAATTTCTCATGGGATGTAGCATTAAATTTCACAGCAATGGAATCAACAGTAGAATCTTTAAAGGAAGGCATTGATGATATAGGACTTAATGGATTTACATCTACTTCAGTAGACGTAGTACCAGGTCAGCCTTTCTCAGTTATCTACGGAAACGGTTTTCAAAGAACTGATGGGGGAGATGTAGTAGTTGGAGCTGATGGATGGCCTTTAGTAGACCCTACTAAGAAAGCTCTTGGTGATCCTAATCCAGATTGGACTCTAGGATTTAACAATAACCTTTCTTTTGGAAATTTCTCTGTGGGTATGTTATTTGACATCAGATCAGGTGGCGATGTATGGTGCGGAACATGTGGTATCATGAATTACTTCGGTACTTCTCAGCAATCAGCTGATGAAAGAGATGACGTAGTTACATTTGAAGGTGTTGTAAATACAGGTACGGCTGATGAGCCAGTATATGTTGAAAATACAACTGCCGTATCTTTAGCTGATCCTAACGGTGGAGTTGGAAGTTACTATAGAGTAAGATATGGATTTGGAGGTATCTCTGAGATGAATATTCATGATGCTTCTTGGGTAAGATTGAGAAATGTATCTGTAGGATATGATCTTCCATCTACAATGTTTGACAACTCTTTCGTTGGTGGTATTAATATACAGTTATCAGCACGTAACCTATGGTTAAGTACTGATTATCCTGGTGTTGATCCAGAAACTAATCTTACAGGAGCGTCTAACGGATATGGTCTTGATTACTTTAATATGCCAAACACAAAGAGCTATTCAGCTACTGTGAAATTGTCATTCTAATAACCACTAAAAAAATAGATAACAAATGAAAATATTCAATTATATATTTATCGTATGTCTAGCTATAGGTGCATTATCTTGTACAGGTACTCTAGAAGACGTAAACACAGATCCATCTAGATTGAGTTCGGTGGACTTAAGACTTCTTTTACCGGAAGTAGAAGCACAAGCTGCTAATAATATGGGTTTTAATCCTGCAAGGGTAGCAGGTATCATTATGCAGCAGTATAATGGATTAGACGCTCAACAGTTAGATTATAACAAATATATTCTAGGTGAAGATGCTATGAATAATTACTGGAGAACTGGTTTATATTCTGGAGTACTAAAAAGTGCTCAAGTTTTAGAAAGCCAAGCTACAGCTGAAGCAAATCCATTTTATTCTGGTGTAGCAAAAATATATTTTGCTAGTCAATTAGCCGATGCCGCGTCTATGTTTGGTGATATTCCAAATACAGAAGCGCTTAAAGGTCTTGAATTTGTAAAGCCAAGGTATGATTCACAAGAATCAATTTATGCAGCTGCGCTTACTATGCTTGATAATGCTATTTCTGATTTAAGTGCATCTGGTGATGTTTCCGGAGGAGGAGATATTATTTATGGAGGAAGTGCTTCAAGTTGGGTAAAAGCAGCAAATGGTTTAAAGGCTAGATACCTTATGCATACTGTGAAGAGAAATGCTGGAAATGCAGCTTTAGCAATTGCCGCTGCCGATGCTTCTTTCGCATCTAATGCAGAAAATGCTTCATTCCCATTTGAGACAGCTCAGACTGGAAACAATCCTTTAGCTGCATTTGGACAAGAGAGACCTAATACTTTAGGTATTAACCCCAACTTTGTAGCTATGTTGGAGGGTGATCCGAGAGCAAGTAAGTACTATGTTGAGGTAGAAGGAGTACTACAGTACTTCGATCTAGGTAATTCTAATTTAGTATGGGCTCAAGATGATTCACCGATGCCATTAATTTCATACACAGAGGTAATGTTTATCAAAGCAGAAGCTCAATCTATGACTGGTGCTGATGCTTCAGCTTCATTAGCTGCGGCTGTACAATCTTCTATGGATCTTAACGGTATTGCAGCAGAAGATGCAACAGCTTATGTTTCAGGGATAGGTAGTGCTGACATTCAAACAATTATGGAAGAGGCTTATAAAGCGTACTTTGGATTTAACTTCTTACAAACTTGGACTAACTACAGAAGAACAGGATTTCCTGCTCTTACGCCGTCAGCGGATGCTAGCCCATCATTTAATCCGTCAGGAGTTGTTCCTCAGAGATATCTTTATGTAGAAAGTGAAACTCAAACGAATAGCGATAATGTAGCTGCGGCTTCAGCTAATCAAGGTGGATCTTTATTAGATAATACACTTTGGGCTTTCCAATAGAAATTTTTTAAGATCAAGTAAAGTTTTTACTTTACTTGATCTTAATGATTAACTTTTATAACTATGAGACTTTGTTCTCTTATTTTCTTGTTGTTTGTCTTGCTGCAGAACGCTGTAGCTCAGATAAATGACTCATATCTCACTAGATACAATGAAGTATATACGGTAGATAGGGTGATAGAGAAAGATGAGAAAGTATTCTATTTGTTAGATGGACAATGGATGCCTGGCATGATATCAATTATAGGTGGAAAGGAAAACCTATTACAAGAGATAAGATATAACTTACAAGCCGATCAAATTGAGATCAGATTAAACGGAAAAGTTTATACTTTAGATCACAAATATGTCGACAAGTTTTATATTTCATCAGGCGTAAATAAATATAATTTTAACCAATTGAATCTTGGGCTTTTTGATCTTGATAAAACAAACTATGTTCAAGTTCTTTCTGATGGAAATGATTTTGACTTGTTTAAGTATTATCGAGTTATAAAATCTCAGCTGAGTTTTAACCCTGTTTTACAGACAGGTCCAAAGAAATCTAAAACAACTTTAGAAGTGTTTTATGGGTTTTCTGATATGAGAACATTCAAAGAACTGCCGAATAGTGGTAGAAAAAGAAGTAAATTTCTCAAAAAGATTCCCCAATTTAAGAAGTTCATAGTGGATAGTGATTTAGATCTATCAAAAGAAAAAGACCTGATAAATCTATTCACAATTGTAAATAATAAAATAACGACAAATGAAAATATTAAATAATTTAAGTGTACTTTTTGCAGGAATCATCGCCATTACAATGGTTGGTTGTGTAGGGAGTGATTTCGAAGGAACAGAGTTTCCGGGAAATGAATTTACCGTAGAAGGTACTGCTATCTCTGCATTAGGAGTTTCGGGTGATTTTGATATAGGAAAGGCTGATGTACAGTCGGTAAACTATACGGTAAATGCTAGAGGAGGAGCTATTAGTGGTGTAGAAGTAAGAATAACACATCCAAACGGTTCGGCAGGTAGCCTTGGCACATCTACTTCATTTCCAGATGTTAAATCAGTAAGTCTTAATGATGCACTTACTGCAACGGGTATGGCAATTGATGATGTTGCGGTGGGTGATATGTGGTTAGTGGAATATTTAGTAGATGGTAACCCTACGACTACTAGTTTCAGTATTAACACAGTGACTACTTTTAAATCCGCTTTAGCAGGTCTATGTTCAGGTAAAGCTACAGTAACTGCACAGGGTGGTGCTGCTGCTACATGGGATGGCAATGCTGGTATGGTTTGGGAAGGTCCAGTGACTTTCGTAAGACAGCAATTGAATCCGAATGATGATGGTGAATATGTTATCAGCACTCAAAATGGTGCAGCAGATCCACTAGACGATATTTCGTTTGGAGCATACTACGCTGGATACGCTACAGATGCTCAAGGAAGTCTACCTAATGGTGATCTTAGATTAAGAGATATAGATAATAAACTGTCTATAACTGGAGCTTCACAATGGGGCGAGGTTTTTTCTATTGAAAACATAGTAGTTGATGGAGCGACGCTTTCATTTAAATGGACAAACGATTATGGCGAGGGCGCTGAAATCGTTCTTACTAGAGATGACGGTGAAGATTGGCCACCACTGAACTAAGTTTAAGTAATTAACTTTCAGATAATAAATGGGAGAAGATCAATTGATCTTCTCCTTTTTTCATTGTTCAATATGAAGTACTTTTTTATTTTATGTTTTTTTATTATTGCGCAACTAATGATTGCTCAAAATACCGTTGGTACATTGTTATTAGATGAATCCTTGGCTCTAGAGGGTTACACAGTCTATACGCCCAATAAACAATCTACCACATATTTAATAGATAATTGTGGGCAAGTGGTTAATAAATGGACAGATAATCCAATGGCAGGGCTAGGAGCCGATCAGTATATCTTGGAAGATGGAAGTTTGTTGATAAGTAAGTTTGACCCTTCCATCACTACCGAACCAAGTATAGGTACAGGAGGATCAGGTGGTATTATTGAGATTCGATCTTGGGAGAATGAGCTGAAATGGAGATACATCATAAGAGATAGTCTTCAATTGCAACATCATGATATACATATGATGCCCAATGGCAATGTTTTAGCAATAGCATTGGATAGGCATTTTCTTGAAGAGATCGTTGCAATGGGATTTGATACATCGATTAATAATCAAAGAGAACTTTGGCCAGATAAAATAATTGAGATAGATACGGCCACCAACGAAATTGTTTGGGAATGGCGTGCTTGGGATCACACTATTCAGGATTTAGATTCAGAAAAAAATAACTTCGGTTCTGTTCCTGATAATCCTCAGTTAATAGATATCAATTACCAAGAATTTTCATTCGGTCGCCAGGATTGGATGCACACTAATTCAATCGATTATAATGAGGAGCTTGATCAGATACTTATTTCGGTTCGAAATTTTCAAGAAGTCTGGATTGTAGATCATAGTACTACAAAAGAGGAGGCTGCCTCGGACACAGGAGGTCTATATGGTATTGGTGGAGATTTACTATTTCGATGGGGTAATGATCATGCATACAAAAAAGGAGAATTCATTGATAGACATTTTTATTATCAGCATGATGCTAATTGGTTGGATGAAACATTTCACTCTTCGTCAGAGTTTTTTAATATGATATCTGTTTATAACAATTTTATAAATTCTGAATATAGTTTGGGTGCCATATTAAGCCCTACCGTGGTAGATGGCATCTATAAAATGGGAGAAGGAACATATTTGCCTAATAACATTTATCAAACTATAAGCCATCCAGATACAGTAAAGCAATTGTCAGCCGCAGCCTCTAATTTTCAATTACTACCTAATGGTAATTTTCTTCTTCACGCTGGAAGGCAAGGTAGGACTATGGAACTTACTTCTGATGATGATCCTGTTTGGGAGTACTTTGTACCTATGCGTAATGGAGTAGCTATAGATCAAGGAGATATTCTTCAAGTGTCTGATAATTTCACTTTCTCAGGCCGGAAGTATCCAGCAGACTATATTGGTTTCGAAGACAAGGATTTATCTCCTAAAGGATATATTGAATTGATGCCAAGTGACCTGTTTTGTAATCCGTTATCTACAGATGTTAATAAAATAAATGAATATGGTGTCTTTCCTAATCCATCTTCATTTAATATAACATTGACTACTTTAAAAGCAGGAGATCCTCTTACAATTCTCGATGTCTACGGGAACTCAGTTTTGACTACTAGCGCTATTAAGGATTCGCCTACTTTAAACATTCAAAAATTAGATCCAGGGATATATATTATCCTAAGTGATAAAGAGAGCTATTCATTTGTGAAAATTTAGATTTTCATAATTTTGCTTTGGAATATTTTCCCGTGTTTGTCTATTATTTGCACTAAATAATATCCAAATTGACTATTCAGATCAAGTTTAATTTTATTCTCACTATGTTCATACCCTAAAAATACTCTTGCGCCTTGCGCATTAAATACATTTACTTGAGATATACCATTTACATGATCGGGAAGGAGGATTGTTACATTTCCTCTAGTTGGATTTGGATATGCACTAAGCGTTGATAAATTTAAATTATCAACAGCAACAGTCATATTCTCTACTATTTTTGTTATTGTATTCGTCAGAATGTTCTGCTCTGTTTGTTGGTTCTTACCACCAGTCCAAATAACTACAATGCTATCTACTTGAGTTTCAAGTCCAATACCTATATGTAAAGTACTAGTATGTTGTGAGCAAAAACTAGCTCCACCACTTAATTCTCTAAGATAGATGTTGTTAGGTGTGTGTACGTATATTTTAGAACCAAATGCATCTTTATTGACTTGGGTGCCTTCTAAAATAACACCAATCCAGTTGTTGTCGTTTTCAGTAATGTTCTCATAAAGAACTGTTTGAGTATTTTCACCAAAATTAGGCTTGTCAAATACTACAGATAGGATATCAATGTCTCCATCCATATCGTAATCAGAATACGCAGCACCCCTCGATGGAAATTCATTAGTTATTCCTATTGTACTGTCTAACATTGTAAAAGTTTTGTCGCCATTGTTAACAAAAAGTCGATCAGGATCCAATATGCTAGTAGTAGCTAATGATTCAGGTGCTGGTACATATCCATTTGCCACAAATAGATCTTCATCACCATCATTGTCAATATCAGCAAAAAGATTCCCCCAACTTACTGTCAATGTTGAATCTCCATATGCATATGTGTTTTTTACTTGTGCTATCTCAGATACATTATTGAAGATGCCGTCATTATTTTCTAGTAATACATTAGCAGCAAGGTTTGAAATATAATAGTCAAGATCTAGATCATTATCATAATCAGCTACTGCTATGCCCATTGAAAACATCTCAGTATTAGCCCCTAACTCTTCAGATTGTTCTTTAAAAATGTTATTGACTCTATCATTTTGATACATGCGATTACCTTGAAGAAAAGGTCCAAAATCGTTACCTAGTAACAGGTCAAGATCATGATCACCGTCGTAATCTGTAGCCGTAACTGCCAAAGCACATCCATTATTACCTAATCCTTGTTCGTCGGTGACATCCGTGAAGTTGAGATTGCCATCATTTCTATACATACGATTAACGAAACATTCATGGTCAAAACCATTTATCATGTTTTGATCGTCAAAAGTAAATTGTGCTACTTCCACATAATTGACAGTATATATATCGAGTAGGCCATCTAGATTGTAATCAATAAACACGCTGCCCATTGTCATACTTTTATCTTCCTCTCTATCCCATTCCCAACTCTCTGTAAATGTAAGGTCACCGTTATTTATATATAGCAAATTTTTGCAAAATGCTTCGGTATCAGAAAAGTAAGTGTTGACAAATACATCTTTGTCTCCATCATTATCTAGATCACCGTAAATAACACCAGTGGTATAAAAATTTTCTGTTTGCTCAAGACCAGGATTAGCCAATTCGTCAAATGTGCCATTACCATTATTAATGTATATTTTGTCTGTTTTGTCACCACCTACTAAATATAGATCATCATCACCATCGTTATCTAGATCCACCCAAGCAGCTCCACCACCATTATAAGTTTTCTGTGCAAAATTGTAATCGATCCCTGCAGAATCTTGACTTTTTCTAAATTCTTGACCATTGGATAGATGACTCATTATCACATAGAATCCAATGAATATTATTCTTTTAATCATAACTTAATTATTTTCCTTGTCTCTGTTTTTTGCTTGCCATCTATTATTACCAATGTATAAAGACCACTATTAAGTCCGATTGTTGAAATGACATTCTCTTTTTGTTGTGAAACTAATCTTCCTTGCATGTCATACATCCTCAAATCTGAAATTTGCAACGATGATTCTATTATTATGAAATCTTCGAATGGGTTTGGATATATGTTTATTTCACTTTCGAAATTATCATGTTCTCCTATATCGCTGATGATGTTAATGTCACTGTCAATATTAACTATTCCATTGTTCGTTTCACCCTCAATACTTTTTAGAATCTGGCTAGCTTGAATATCATAGTATCTATCAATATGTCCAGTAGGCCAAGTTACGGTCAATGAGTCTATAGCCTCTAAGTCAGCAAGACCAAAGTGTATATTTTCACTGTTTTGTCCCATAAATCCATTGCCACAGGTAGTATATCTTGTTTGCTCATTGTCTTCAGTATATAACGATATCCAAGCTCCTATGCCATCACGATTACTTACAGTACCTTCTAAGTTTACTTTTAGCCAGTTAGCATCAGGTTTTTCCGCTTTCCATAGTTGTGAATTAAAACCAGCAGAGTTAATTACCATGATTTCCATTTGGCCATCATTATCTATATCACCAATAGCATTATTAAAGCTTCGTACAGTGTCACCAACAAATCCAAAGTCATCTTCGCTAAATGCTCCTAGCCCATCATTAACAAATAATTGACTGCTGTATTGATCATTGCTGATAAGCATTCCACTGACATATAAATCTTCCCAGCCATCGTTGTTTACATCTACAAATACAGATCCCCAGCCTATACCGCCACTCATAGCTACCATAGTCTCTTCCGCATTTTCTATTACTACACATTCATCTCCATTGCTCTGGTTAGTTAGTAATTTTCCGCCAGTGGCAATATTACTTAGATATATATCTAATCGTCCATCGTTATTATAATCTCCTGGAGCTACACACATTGCATCCATTTCTATACCCGCTCCACTTTCTTCGCTTATGTCAGTAAACAATCCATTGGCATTATTCAATAAAAGTGTATTTCGCTTTTTCTTGTCATTGGCAGTATAGATGTCTGGCCACAAGTCATTGTTCATATCAACAAAGGCTGAGCAAAAGGGCAGTCTTCCTTCATCTCCAGCATTAGCGAAATTAGTAACTTCCATAAAAGTACCATCAGCCATATTCTTCCAAAGTCTATTTCGGTGTACACCTTGATCTGCAGAATTGATTCTAGCGCTATAATATAAGTCTAACCAACCATCTCTATCATAATCTCCCCAAATGGCGCCGAAAGTATTTAAGCTATCAGCTGCAGGAAGATTGCTTTGTATAGTTACATCCAAAAAATTCATTTCTCCTTCATTTCTAAATAGTTTATTTGGACTTTGATAGGCTCCTATAAAAACATCTTTATCACCATCATTGTCGTAATCTACCCAGAGTATACTTTTTGTATTTTCTTGGAGATCAATTAGATTATTTAATCTAACGAAGCCAGTTCCGGTATTTTTATAAAAATGAATTACGTCATCTTCATTTGTTCCGAGAGTTATATCATCTAACCCATCTCCGTCGAAGTCTACAAAACTCACTCCAGATCCATTGGTATTATTACTAAATGTATGATCGATTCCTTGACTTAGAGCAAGGTCTTGATAATTGACATCTTGAGAGTAAAGATCAATTGCAGCTATCCTGAATATTATGATACTTAAAAGTGCTATCTGCTTCATGGTAAAATATCAGTATTTAATATAACGTTAAGATAAAATACTTAATTTGACTAAATAGTAAAATATCAACTATTTCTATTGTTAAAGTCATATTAGTTATATTTGTAATATGAAAGAGTTGATTGACAATTTCTTACTATACCTATCTTCACAGAAGCGATTTTCAAAGTATACTGTGATATCGTATAAAAACGACCTTTCTTCTGCGGCTAAATACGTTTTAGAGACCTATGAAATAAAGGATATTCGGAAAATATCATTTTTCCATATCCGATCGTATATTGTAGATCTTATGAAAAACGGAATGTCAGCCAAGTCGGTTAATAGAAAGATATCTTCATTAAGATCGTTTTATAAGTATTTGGTCAAGAAATCCATTGTGGACAAAAATCCGATGCTTAAGGTGATTTCTCCCAAAATACCAAGGAGATTACCAGATTATGTAAGTAAGACAGATATAGCAATACTCTTCGATTCGATATCGTTTGGGAATACATATTGTGAGGCAAGAAACTACATAATTATGCTCCTTTTGTACAATACAGGTATGCGTAAATCAGAGTTAATTGGGCTTACTGATGAGAGTGTAGACTATGCTCAGAAGAGAATTGCCGTTGTTGGGAAGGGAAACAAGCAAAGAATTATTCCGGTTACCAATGATTTGTTGACCAAGATCAGAAAGTATATCCAGATCAGGAATCAAAGCTTCGAATGCAGGGAATCTTTTTTACTGCTTACAGATAAAGGCAAACCTATGTACCCTAAATTGGTATATAACGTTGTAAATAGGGTTTTGGTAAGCATGGCTACAAGTACGAAGAAAAGCCCACACATCCTGCGACATACCTTCGCGACACATATGGCGAATAATGGTGCAGAGCTCAATACGATAAAGGAGTTACTCGGCCATGCAAGCTTGGCTGCAACTCAAGTATATACTCATAATTCAATTGAGAAGCTGAAAGACGTTTATAGTAGATCTCATCCAAAAGCGTAATTTTGGTGTAATACAAATATTAGAATTTATGTAATTGATATTAAATCCTATCTTAATAATATCAATATTAAAATTTAACCCGAAAAAATTACAAGCAATTTTTTTCATCAAAAAAGATTTATGAGTAGACTAAAAATTAATTTCGAAACTCCACAATTTACTGCAGATAAATCCTTACTGGATTATATATCTATCAAATTAGCAAAAGCAGAAAATTATTTCGATAACATACAATCTATAGATGTTTACCTAAAATTAGAGAACGCAGGACAGATAAAAGATAAGCAAGTAGACCTCAAATTGAGGGTTCCAGGCAAAACATTGCTTGCAAGTGGCGCAGATAAATCTTTTGAAGCGGCTTATGATCAAGCTGCAGGCGGTCTAAAGAAACAAATTTTGAAATATAAAGAAAGGCTGAGAGTATCGAAATAGATGACTTTCAGATACTTATGATACTGTAGTTTTGTTCCGTCCAAAATCTTTCCAAAAAATACCAATAATAGTTTTTGTTTATTGATAAAACTCCTATTTTTGCATCGTTTTTCGAGAAAAGCTATAAAGTCAAAGGATTTTATTAATAAAATTATTGTTTTGCCGATGTAGCTCAGTTGGCCAGAGCAGCTGATTTGTAATCAGCGGGTCGGGGGTTCGAATCCCTCCATCGGCTCACCGTTTTTACGAAAGAATAAGGAGGGGGTGCGCCACAGTTGGAGAGGTGGGTTGGACTGTAAATCCAATGTTTCGGCTGAGTAGGTTCGAATCCTACCACCCCCACATTTACTTGAACCGTAAAAACTATAGAATTATTATTAGCGGAAGTAGCTCAGTTGGTAGAGCATCAGCCTTCCAAGCTGAGGGTCGCGGGTTCGAGTCTCGTCTTCCGCTCTAGTTTTTCTTTATATATTACATCTCCTTAGCTATGCCAATGTAGTTTAGGGGTAGGCCACTTCTGTTTTAGGTAAGGGGTCGAGGGTTCAAATCCCTTCATTGGTCAAAAGTGTATTATTATTAACAAAATATTTATCTAGTAAAAAATTAACATCGATGGCTAAAGAAACATTTCAGCGGAATAAACCGCACGTCAATATCGGAACTATTGGTCACGTAGATCATGGTAAGACGACTCTTACAGCTGCTATCACTTATGTTTTATCGGAAGGTGGTACTGCTACGAAAATGAGTTACGACTCAATTGATTCCGCTCCAGAAGAAAAGGAGAGAGGTATCACTATTAATACTGCACACGTAGAATACGAGACGGAAAATAGGCACTACGCACACGTAGATTGTCCAGGTCACGCCGATTACGTAAAGAATATGGTAACAGGAGCTGCCCAGATGGACGGTGCTATTCTTGTTGTTGCTGCTACTGATGGCCCTATGCCCCAGACTAGAGAGCACATTCTTTTATGCCGTCAGGTTGGTGTACCAAAGATCGTCGTATTCATGAACAAGGTTGACCTTGTAGATGATGAAGAGATGTTAGAACTAGTCGAGATGGAAGTAAGAGAACTTCTTGATGCCTATGAATTTGGAGGCGATGACGCTTCTGTAATTGCAGGTTCTGCACTTAAAGCACTTGAAGATGATCCTGCTGCTAAGCAACAGATTAGAGATCTTATGGCTGCTGTAGATGCTGATATTCCTGAACCAGTAAGAGATGTGGATAAGCCTTTCTTAATGCCTATCGAGGATGTATTCTCTATCACAGGTAGAGGTACGGTTGCTACCGGTAGAATTGAAAGGGGAGTTATCAATACTGGAGATCCTGTTGAGATCGTAGGTATGATGAAGGCCGACGAGAAGCCACTCCAGTCTGTTATAACAGGAGTAGAAATGTTTAGAAAGATTTTAGAAAGAGGAGAAGCTGGTGATAACGCTGGTCTACTTCTTAGGGGTATCAATAAAGAAGATATTAAGAGAGGACAAATTATCTGTAAGCCAAGTTCAGTTACTCCACACAAACACTTTAAGTGTGAGGTATACGTATTAGCTAAGGATGAGGGAGGTAGACATACTCCATTCTTCAACGGATATAGACCTCAGTTTTATTTCAGAACAACTGACGTAACGGGTGACTGTAAACTTCCTGAGGGAGTTGAAATGGTGATGCCTGGTGATAATGTTGGTATGGAAGTGATGCTACTTAATACTATCGCAATGGAGAAAGGACTTCGTTTTGCGATTAGAGAAGGTGGAAGAACTGTAGGTGCGGGTCAGGTTACTGAAATCCTAGATTAATAAAGAGTAGTTAATAATCCTTATTACAGGGGTTTTTAAGATACTTTTACAATAAATATTTGTAGTGAAAATTAAGCATCCTATTGGGTGCTTAATTTTTCACTTTCAAAGAAGTTTAGCTTTTTTTCTTCAGTATGCTAGGTGTTTTGGAGTTTTAGTTATTCTAATAGGGGCGTAGCTCAGTTGGTAGAGCAGTGGTCTCCAAAACCAAAGGTCGAGGGTTCGAATCCTTTCGCCCCTGCACTTTAAGTGTAATTTATTTTGTTCAACTATTGCTTAATGAAGCAAAAGCATTTCACAGAAGTAAGATGAATTTCATTACTTCTTTTATTTCGAAAGTAACACCATAATACAATGGACGGCATATTATTATATATCAAAGAAAGCTACAACGAGTTGATACATAATGTAACTTGGCCCACTTGGCCTGAGCTCTTTAGTTCAACTAGGTTAGTTATCGTAGCATCTATTATCATAGCTCTTTTGGTATTTGTGATGGACGTTATCTCTAAGGCTATCACTTCAGGTATTTACGATTTAGGAGCATAATCAAAAGATAACCTGTCATGGAAGAAGAAAAAAGATGGTTCTCACTAAGAGTAATTAGTGGTAAAGAAAAAAAAATCAAAGAGCGTATAGAGCTTGAGATGCAGCGACAGAAGTGGACTGAAGTTGTGACTCAAGTCCTTGTTCCATCTGAGAAAGTCTATAAAATCAGAAACGGTAAAAAAGTTATTCTAGATAGAAATATTCTTCCAGGTTATATTTTAGTGCAAGCAGTTCAAAGTAAGTTTAGAGGTGAGATGATTGCGGCTATTACTAACATGCCTAATGTCATTCATTTTTTAGGTAGAAATCATCCTATACCAATGCAACAGTCTGAAGCCAACAGAATGCTTGGTAAAGTTGATGAAAGTCAAGCGCTAAGTGAAGCAATGATAGAACCGTTTTTATTAGGAGAGACTATTAAGATTATCGACGGACCATTCAACGATTTCGTTGGAGATATCCAAGAGGTTAATGAAGAAAAGAAAAAGCTGAAAGTGGTAGTTAAGATTTTTGGTCGAGGTACCGAAGTAGAGCTTAACTTTATGCAAGTAGAGAAACAAGCATAGCAAGTAAAAATAAATAATGAAAAGCCGTAAAGATTTCATATCTTTGCGGCTCTTTTGAAAATACATTCTGTAATTATTCCCAAAGCGGAGCTTCCATAATACAGAGAAGGTAAAAATATATTTTATAACATATACATTGAAAAAAGCATTATGGCAAAGGAAATCGAAGGATTTGTCAAATTACAGGTAAGAGGTGGTCAAGCTAACCCATCTCCGCCAGTAGGACCAGCACTTGGTGCTAAGGGTCTAAATATTATGGAGTTCTGTAAGAGATTCAACGCTCGTACCCAAGAGAAGCAAGGTCAAGTTTGCCCAGTAGTCATTACTGTGTTTAAGGATAAATCTTTTGAGTTTGTAATCAAAACTGCTCCAGCTGCTACTCAGATCATGGAAGCTATCAAACTTAAGAAGGGTTCATCAGTACCTAACCGTGATAAGGTCGGTAAAATTTCTTGGGATCAATTAAAATTGATTGCAGAAGATAAAATGGAAGATTTAAATGCATTCAAAATCGAATCTGCTATGCGTATGATTGCAGGTACGGCTAGATCTATGGGTGTAACAGTTGATGGTCCAGGCCCTTGGGAAGCGTAAGTAATACGGGCAATCAAGAAATAATTAATAATATTGTATATCAGGGAGTAAGTATATCTTACGTTAATACCTTAAAACATTTAAAACAATGGCAATAAGTAAAAAAAGAAAGGCCGCTGAAGCTAAAGTAGATGCAGATAAGCACTACGGACTGCATGATGCTATGGCACTTGTAAAGGAAGTAAATCAAACTAAGTTTGATGCTTCTGTTGATCTTCATATACGTTTAGGAGTCGATCCACGTAAAGCTGACCAAGCAATCAGAGGAACAGTTACATTACCTCACGGAACAGGTAAGACAAAAAAGGTGCTAGTACTTTGTACTCCAGATAAGGAGCAGGAAGCACTAGATGCTGGAGCTGACTATGCTGGACTTGATGAGTATGTCAAGAAAATAACTGATGGTTGGTTAGATATGGATGTAATTATAGCTATGCCTAACGTAATGGCTCAAGTAGGACGTATAGGTAGAATATTAGGACCTAGAGGCCTTATGCCTAACCCTAAGACTGGAACAGTAACCCCTAATGTAGGAGCAGCTGTTAAAGAAGTAAAAGGAGGAAAAATTTCATTCAGAGTAGATAAATATGGTATTATTCATTCATCAATTGGAAGAGTGTCTTTTACTGCAGAAAAATTAACTGAGAACGCTCGTGAAATACTTGGCACACTAGAAAAAATGAAACCTAGCACCGTAAAAGGTGTTTATATGAAGTCTTTAAATGTTGCAAGTACGATGAGTCCAGGTATCAAAATCGATACTAAAACTATCTAATCCGATTAGCTAACACTTAGAAAGAAAAACACAATGTTAAAAAGATCAGAAAAGACTCAGGTTATTGATGAACTGAGAGAAAAAATAAACGCTTCACCAAATTTATATATCACCGATGCTAGTTCACTTACTGTGGCTAAAATCAATGAACTCAGAGCACTTTGTTTCAAAGCAGGTGTAGAAATGAAAGTTGTAAAAAATACTCTTACTATCAAAGCAATGGAGCAGGATCAAGAGGAAAGAGGTTATACACCTCTCTATGACGCTCTTAAAGGACCTACAACAATCTTATTTTCTGAGATAGGAAATGTGCCAGCGAAAATAATTAAAGAATTCCGTGGGCCTAAGGGCGAAAGACCAATCCTCAAAGCTGCATATATCGATAGTGATATATTCATTGGAGATGATCAGTTAGAGCTATTAGCTTCGTTGAAATCAAAAGAAGAATTAATCGGAGATGTTATCTCTTTACTCCAATCTCCTGCGAAGAATGTTATATCTGCCCTAAAGTCTGGTGGATCAACGATTGCAGGTATTGTTAAGACTCTACAAGAGAGAGGAGAGTAAAAGGATGACGGAGGTCTCCCAATACAAATTTGGCTTCCAAGACAACGCAACTCATTATTTTTTTTGAATTGTATTATTGAACATTATAAAATCCATTTAAAATGGCAGATTTAAAAGATTTTGCTGAGAAGTTAGTTAACTTGACAGTAAAAGAAGTAAGTGAATTAGCTGATATTCTCAAAGACGAATACGGTATTGAACCAGCAGCAGCAGCAGTTGTAGCAGCAGGAGGTGGCGGTGCCGCTGGTGGCGAAGCTGCAGAAGAGAAGACAGAATTTGATATCTCTCTAAACTCTGCAGGGGCTGCTAAATTAGCAGTAGTTAAGGCTGTAAAAACTCTATTAGGAGTTGGACTTAAAGATGCTAAAGACTTAGTTGATAGCGCACCTTCAATCATTAAAGAGGGAGTTGCTAAGGCAGAAGCTGAGTCTATTAAGGCTGAACTTGAAGCAGCAGGCGCTGAAGTAGAATTAAAATAATCCTATTAAACGTATCTGACTGTATGACAGAAATTAAGTCTAGTATATACTAAGATATTATTGGCCTAACTAGCGTTAATCGTTAGTTAGGCCTATCGTCATTTTTAGAATTTGCGATTAATAACTCAATGTGCGCACTTGATTTATTGATCTTTTGAGTTAAATCACTCTCTCACAAAAGTGGTTACCGTTTTGCAAAACATTTAGCATAAAGATATAGCGTTATATCTCTTTGCATCATAGTAAAAACCGTTTAACGGATGGCATCAAATGGAGTAGCTGCAACAGCCGCCAATAGCAGGATAAACTTTGGCAACATGAAGCTCCCTTCACAATATCCTGATCTTCTTGAGATCCAACTCAAGTCGTTTCAAGAGTTCTTCCAATTGGAAACAACCCCTGAAAACAGGGGCCATGAAGGATTGTTTAGGGTATTTCAAGAGAATTTTCCTATTACAGACGCTAGAAACATCTTTGTATTAGAGTTTTTAGATTACTATATAGACCCTCCACGTTACACTATTGAAGAGTGTATGCAAAGAGGTCTCACGTATAGTGTTCCTCTTAAAGCAAAGCTTAGACTTTCTTGTAACGATGAGGAGCACGTTGATTTTCAGACTATAGTTCAAGATGTATTCTTAGGTAATATTCCTTACCTGACTTCTAAAGGTACATTTGTTATCAATGGAGCAGAGAGAGTAGTAGTTTCACAACTGCACAGATCTCCTGGAGTATTTTTCTCACAAAGCTTCCACCCGAACGGAACTAAGATTTACTCTGCGAGAGTAATCCCATTCAAAGGGGCGTGGATGGAATTCGCTACTGATATCAATTCAGTAATGTATGCTTACATCGACAGAAAGAAGAAGTTCCCTGTAACCACTCTTTTAAGAGCAATCGGATATGATTCTGATAAGGATATTCTAAATATATTCGGTCTTGCCGAAGAGGTTAAATCAGATAAAAAATCACTTAAAAAAGCGCTTGGTAGAAAATTAGCTGCTAGGGTACTCAAGAAGTGGACAGAAGATTTCGTAGATGAGGATACTGGAGAAGTAGTGACTATTGAAAGAAACGAAATTATATTAGAGAGAGACGTAATCTTAGATGAAGAAAACGTGGCACTCATCTTGGATGCAGCGACAGATACGGTTATATTGCAAAAAGAGGACTTAGATGAAGATTATTCTATCATTTATAATACCCTGCAGAAAGATCCTTCGTCTTCTGAATTAGAAGCCGTTACGCAAATTTATAGACAATTAAGAGGTACTGATCCACCAGATGAGGATACAGCGAGAGGTATCATTGACAAACTATTTTTCTCAGATAAGAGATATAACCTAGGAGAAGTTGGTAGATATAAAATCAACAGAAAGCTTAAACTTGATATTGATATAGAGACACTTGTACTTACTAAACATGATATAATCTCTATCGTAAGTTATTTGGTATCTCTTGTTAACCAAAAAGCTGAGCTTGATGACATTGATCATCTTTCTAACAGACGTATTCGTACTGTAGGTGAGCAATTATACGCTCAATTTGGTGTTGGTCTTGCTCGTATGGCACGTACCATCAGAGAACGTATGAACGTAAGAGATAATGAGGTATTTACACCTATTGATCTTATTAACGCACGTACGCTTTCATCAGTAATTAATTCATTCTTCGGAACAAGTCAATTATCCCAATTCTTGGATCAAACGAATCCGCTTTCTGAGATTACGCATAAGAGAAGAATATCAGCCTTAGGACCTGGAGGACTTTCGAGAGAGAGAGCAGGTTTCGAAGTTAGAGATGTTCACTACTCTCATTATGGTAGATTGTGTACTATTGAGACTCCGGAAGGTCCAAACATTGGGCTTATTTCTACTCTGTGTGTTCACGCTAAAGTGAATAAAATGGGATTCTTAGAAACTCCTTATCGTGCCGTAAAGAATGGTAAGGTGGATATTAAGAATGAAGGTCAATATCTATCTGCTGAAGGAGAAGATTTCAAGAAGATTGCTCAGGCTAATGCACCCCTTAATGAGAAAGGAGCATTCATCGGAGATAGAATTAAGTGTAGAGAGCATGGTGATTTTCCAGTTCTGTCTCCAGAGGATATTGAGTATATGGATGTTGCACCTAACCAAATTGTAGGTGTATCAGCATCTCTTATTCCTTTCTTAGAAAATGATGATGCAAACAGAGCTCTGATGGGATCTAATATGCAACGTCAGGCTGTTCCTCTAGTAAAACCATCTTCACCTATTGTTGGTACAGGTATCGAGCAGAAAGTAGCTCAGGATAGCCGTATCATGATCAATGCAGAAGGTAATGGAATTGTTGAATATGTAGATGCAAATGAGATTGTAATTAAATATGATAAATCTGAGATCGAGCAGTTAGTTACTTTCGAAGACAACGTAAAAACTTACCAACTCACTAAATTCCGTAGAACTAACCAAGGTACTTGTATCAATCTAAAACCGATCGTAAGAAAGGGTATGAGAGTTGAGAAAGGTACGCTTCTATGTGATGGATATGCAACTGAAAAGGGAGAGCTTGCACTAGGTCAAAACCTAATGGTAGCCTTTATGCCTTGGAAAGGGTATAACTTTGAAGATGCGATTGTACTCTCAGAAAGAGTAGTAAGAGAGGATATATTTACTTCACTCCACATCGTAAACTACGAACTTGATATTAGAGATACTAAGTTAGGAGAAGAAGAGTTGACTAATGATATTCCAAACGTGAGTGAAGAGGCAACTAAAGATCTTGACGAAAATGGTATTATAAGAGTCGGCGCTTGGGTAAAAGAAGGAGATATACTTATCGGTAAAATTACTCCAAAGGGTGAATCTGATCCTACTCCGGAAGAGAAACTGTTAAGAGCGATATTTGGTGATAAGGCTGGTGATGTAAAAGATGCATCGATGAAAGCTTCTCCAGGAACGAAAGGTATCATCATTGGTAAGAGACTTTTTGCTAGAGCGAAGAAAGATAAATTTCAAAAAGTACAGGAAAAAGAACTTCTTGCTAAACTTGAAGATAAGCATGCAGTAGCAGTAAATGAGCTAAAGACCATATTAATAGATAAGTTAAACATATTAGTAAAAGGCAAGACATCTCAAGGAGTAAAGTCTATCTATCATGAGGAGTTAATTCCTAAGGGTATTAAGTTTTCGGTAAAAAATCTTAAGACTTTAGACTATAGTCAAGTAGATTACTCTAATTGGACTACTGAAGAAGAGAAAAATAAATTAGTAGCAACATTACTGCACAATTATACTATCAAACTCAATGAAGAGGTAGGCAGATATAAGAGAGCGAAATTCAATATAAGTATCGGAGATGAGTTACCAGCAGGTGTACTTAAACTCGCTAAAGTATACATGGCAAAGAAACGTAAACTGAAAGTGGGAGATAAGCTTGCAGGTCGTCACGGTAACAAGGGTATTGTATCTCGTATTGTACGTATGGAAGATATGCCATTCTTAGAGGATGGTACTCCTGTAGATATTGTATTAAACCCTCTTGGTGTGCCATCAAGGATGAACCTAGGTCAGATTTTTGAGACTGTATTGGGATGGGCAGGTAAGAATTTAGGAGTAAAATACTCAACACCAATATTTGATGGTGCGAGTATGGATGAAATAGAAACAGAGATCCAAAAAGCAGGATTACCTTCATTAGGTCAGACTTATCTACAGGATGGAGAGACAGGAGACAAGTTCCACCAACAGGCAACCGTAGGTGTGATTTACATGCTTAAGTTATCTCATATGGTAGATGATAAGATGCACGCAAGATCCATCGGACCTTACTCACTCATTACTCAGCAGCCACTTGGTGGTAAGGCTCAGTTTGGTGGGCAGAGATTTGGTGAGATGGAAGTGTGGGCACTTGAGGCTTATGGTGCTTCTAACATATTAAGAGAGCTACTTACTATTAAGTCGGATGATATTATCGGTAGAGCTAAAGCTTATGAAGCAATAGTGAAAGGTGAAAATCTTCCGGAGCCAAGTATTCCAGAATCATTCAATGTACTTGTACATGAATTGAGAGGATTGGCTCTAGATGTAAAGTTTGATTAACTAATTGGTTAACAAATTGAATTGACTTAGAGTAAGAATTGAGAAATTCTATTCATTAATACTATAATTAATAATAGCTATGCTAAAAAGACAAAATTCGGATGCTCGAAAGCCATTCGATTCTATAACGATAAGCCTTTGTTCCCCTGATGATATATTAGACAGATCATTTGGTGAGGTGCTTAAGCCAGAGACGATCAACTATCGTTCATATAAGCCAGAGAGAGATGGTCTCTTCTGTGAGCGTATATTCGGACCTGTAAAGGATTACGAATGTTACTGTGGTAAGTACAAACGGATCAGATATAAAGGTATCGTATGTGATAGATGTGGAGTAGAGGTGACAGAAAAAAAGGTGAGAAGAGAGAGGATGGGTCACATCAAACTCGTAGTTCCTGTAGTCCATATATGGTTTTTTAAATCACTGCCTAATAAGATTGGTTATCTTCTTGGATTATCATCCAAGAAACTGGAATCAATAATTTACTATGAAAGATATGTAGTAATCAATGCAGGTGTGAAAGAAGCTGATATTGACTTCATGACGCAACTTACCGAGGAGGAATACTTTGAGGTATTAGATACATTGCCAGCTGACAATCAGCTACTAGAAGATACTGATCCCAACAAATTCATCGCTAAGATGGGTGCTGAGGCGGTACATGATCTTTTGGCCAGATTGGATTTAGATCAGCTTTCATTTGACCTTCGTCACCAAGCGGCTAACGAGACTTCTCAGCAGAGAAAATCAGAAGCTCTGAAGAGACTAAGAGTCGTTGAAGCTTTCAGAGATGGACAGACACGTATTGAGAATAGACCGGAATGGGCTATTATCCAATATTTACCAGTAATTCCGCCAGAACTTAGGCCTCTTGTACCTCTAGATGGTGGTAGATTCGCTTCCTCTGATCTTAATGATCTATATAGAAGAGTAATCATTAGAAACAACAGACTTAAGCGTCTATTAGAAATTAAAGCTCCGGAAGTGATTCTCAGAAATGAGAAAAGAATGCTTCAAGAGGCCGTAGATTCTCTCTTTGATAATTCAAGAAAATCTAACGCTGTAAAAGCTGAAGGTGGTAGAGCACTGAAGTCACTATCTGATATTCTCAAGGGTAAACAAGGTCGTTTCCGTCAGAATCTTCTTGGTAAGAGGGTAGATTACTCGGGTAGATCTGTAATCGTTGTAGGACCTTCACTCAAGTTACATGAGTGTGGTATTCCTAAAGGTATGGCAGCTGAGCTGTTTAAGCCATTCGTGATCAGAAAACTAATCGAAAGAGGTATTGTAAAGACTGTAAAGTCAGCTAAGAAATTAGTTGATAGGAAAGATCCTGTAATCTGGGAAATACTAGAAAACATATTGAAAGGACACCCTGTAATGTTGAATAGGGCACCTACACTACACAGACTTTCTATCCAGGCTTTTCAGCCTACGTTGATAGAAGGAAAGGCAATTCAGTTACACCCACTAGTTTGTGGTGCCTTCAATGCCGATTTTGACGGTGATCAGATGGCGGTACACGTACCCTTATCTCATGCAGCTATCCTTGAGGCGCAGGTACTAATGCTATCTGCACACAACATGCTTAACCCACAAGATGGGTCCCCTATATCACTTCCTTCACAGGATATGGTACTTGGTCTTTACTATCTTACTAAGGTAAAGCAAGATAAATTGAATAAAGTAGCAGGTGAGGGAATGACATTCTACTCAGCGGAAGAAGTACAAATCGCATACAGCGAAGGTAAAGTTGATCTCCACGCACCTATCAAAGTGAAAGCTAGGGTAGAGGACGCTGATGGGAATATGATTATCGATTTAGTAGAAACTACTGTAGGTCGTGTGATATTCAATGAAGCTGTACCTGAGATGATTCCATTTATTAATGAATTACTGACTAAGAGAAATCTTAAGAAAGTAATCAGTGGTATCATCACTAGAACGGATTATGCGATTACAGCTGAATTTCTTGATAAGATTAAACAGTTAGGATTTTACTGGTCATTTAGAGGAGGATTATCATTTAACCTTGGAGATCTTATCAATCCTACAGTAAAGGAACAAACTCTAATAGAGGCTCAAGTTGAGGTAGACGAGATTTGGGAAAACTATAATATGGGTCTTATTACCGGTAATGAGAGATACAATCAAGTAATTGATAAGTGGACTTATGCCGATAATAAAATTACTGAGAATCTAATGACTGAATTAGCAGAGCACAAAGGAGGTTTTAACTCTGTTTATATGATGCTTGATTCAGGAGCAAGGGGATCTAAGCAGCAGATTAAGCAGCTTTGTGGACTCAGAGGTCTCATGGCTAAGCCAAGAAGATCTGGTGATACGGGTGGCGCTATTATCGAGAATCCGATTTTATCTAACTTCCTCGAAGGTTTATCAGTACTTGAATACTTTATCTCTACTCACGGTGCACGTAAAGGTCTTGCCGATACAGCTCTAAAGACAGCCGATGCCGGTTATTTAACGAGAAGACTGGTAGATGTATCTCAAGATGTTATCATACGTGAAGTAGATTGTGCTACCCTTAGAGGTATCGAGACGACTTCACTTAAGGATAATGATATCGTAGTTCAATCCTTATCAGAAAGAATCAGAGGTAGATATACATTACACAACATAGTTCATCCCGTGTCAGATGAGATTATTCTTGAGGCAGGTGAATATATCACGGATGATGTATCAGAATACATAGAGGAAGAAGGTGTGGAGATGGTGAATATCAGATCTGTGCTCACATGTGATAGTAAAGACGGTGTTTGTACTAAATGTTATGGAAAGAATTTGGCAACAGGTCGTATCGCTGAAAAAGGTGATGCTGTTGGTATCATAGCAGCGCAGAGTATTGGTGAACCCGGTACACAATTGACACTACGTACGTTCCACGTCGGTGGTATTGCATCTGTAAGTAAGCAAGAGAGCGAATTGGTATCTAAGTTTGATGGTGTACTTGAATTTGACAATGTAAAAGTGACTATTGCTAAAGAAGGCGATAAGACTACAAACGTTGTACTATCGCGATCTGGTGAAGTAAGAATTAAAGATAAAGAGACTGGTAAAGTATTCGTTACTCACTATCTACCATATGGATCTGATTTGCATGTGAAGGACAAAGGTAAAATCAAGAAGGGTGATGTAATATGTGACTGGGATCCGTTTAACGCGACAATAATCTCTGAATATGGCGGTATTGCCCAGTTCGATGATATCGAAGATGGAATAACGTATAGAATAGAAAGAGACGACCAGACTGGGTATGCTGAAAAGGTAATCGTAGAATCTAAGAATAAGAAGAAGATACCTACAATTAAGATCGTATCTCCAGCAGGCGAAGAATTAAAGAATTACAACTTACCTGTGGGCGCATATATCAATATCGAAGATGGAGCTGAAATACTAGCTGGTCAGAAGATTGTTAAGATACCAAGAAAACTTGGTGGTGTAATGGATATTACCGGTGGTCTTCCAAGGGTAACTGAACTGTTCGAAGCACGTAACCCATCTAATCCTGCGGTTACAGCAGAGATTGATGGTATCATTTCATTTGGTAAGATCAAAAGAGGTAACAGAGAGGTATTTATTGATGATGAGAAAACTGATCAACGTAAGAAATACCTAATCAACTTATCTAAGCACATCCTTGTACAAGAAGGTGACTTCGTAAGAGCTGGAACGCAGTTATCTGATGGAGCAACTTCTCCACAGGATATCTTAAAGATCAAGGGACCTTTCGCAGTACAACAGTATTTAGTTAATGGTGTACAAGAAGTTTACAGATCTCAGGGTATCGCGATTAACGATAAGCATATCGAGACTGTTGTAAGACAGATGATGAGACGCGTACTGATTGAAGATCCAGGAGATACTACCTTCCTAGAAGGTGAGGCTGTAGGAAGACATGATTTCCTTGAGCAGAATGATTGGATTTATGACAAGAAGGTAGTAGATGATCCAGGACAATCTAGCTCATTTAGAACAGGGCAGATTGTATCAGTTAGAGAACTCAGAGAAGAGAATTCATTACTAAGAAGAGAAGACTTGAAAACTATCGGAGTAAGAGATGCTATAGCAGCAACTTCAAGTACTCTACTACAAGGTATTACTAGAGCATCACTTGGAGTATACAGTTGGATATCTGCTGCATCATTCCAGGAGACAACTAAAGTACTAAGTACGGCTGCGATAGGAGCGAAGAGAGATTACCTTGATGGACTTAAGGAAAATGTAATTGTAGGTAAGAATATACCTGCAGGTACTGGTCTTAAAGAATTCAAGAACTTAATCGTTACAAGAAAGCCAATAATAGAAGAGAATTTAGAAATAACAGAAGAAGCTGTTGAGTTATAGAATTAACTAACAAGCTTAGAAACATTAAGTGGATGGTGTCGTAAGATACTATCCATTTTTTTGTGGGTTAATGGTATACGTAGTATATTCCCAAAACTTTTTAATTTGAGCGAGCCATATTAGAAAGGAGGTCATTTTTGACCTCCTTTTTATTTTTATTACTCTTTAAAACCTTGCTGGCCAACACAATTGACTTTATCTCAGACACTTAATTAGCGGCAACTCTTTCTACGGAAGGTAATTAATAGAAATTATTTCAGTTTGGAAAGATGGACATCCATATAAAGCTCAATATTTTTTACGATATGTTTGGCAATTATATCATATTCAATATTAATACTTGATCCTGCAATTACACTATGCATAGTCGTATGCTCATATGTATAGGGTATAATTGAAACTCCAAAAGAATCTTCATCAGGTTCCACAACTGTGAGACTTATGCCGTTAAGTGTAACGGATCCTTTGCTTACGATAAGATTTTTTTTGTCAGTAGGTAAAGTGAAGCGATAGTTCCAGCTTCCATTTGCATCTGTTACTGATAGACACTTGACAGTTCCATCAACATGTCCTTGTACAAAATGGCCATCCATTCGCTTGTCGGCTGTCATTGCTCGTTCGATATTGATAGCATCACCGACTTGTAAGAGTCCTAAATTACTAAGTTTGAGAGTTTCTTTTATAGCAGTGACTACATAGGTATCTTCATGTATGGATACTATAGTAAGGCAGACACCATTGTGGGCGATACTTTGATCAATATAACTTTCTGTGGCTAGCTCAGTCTTGATAGTGAAGTGTACATTCGTAACTTCTTGTTTTATATCAGTAACTGTACCTATCGTCTCTACTATTCCTGTAAACATGTAATTATTGATTATCCTCTGATTATATTAATATAACCTCGAAGGAGCTTAGATTGTTCTTGTTCTCCATCAACCCTATTTTCTATTACTCTGCAAGAGTAAAGGTACGTTCCTGCAGGCACTTCATTGCCTCCTTCATGGTTGCCATCCCAGTTAATATTTGGATCTTCTGTTTCGAAAATTAAATTTCCCCATTCATTAAACAGTTTAAATTCTACTCGATTGATAAACCTATTGATTCTAGGTATTAAAATATCATTTGCATCGTCTCCATTAGGAGTAAATACATTAGGTAATTCATAGAGAGGACAATTGTCAACACAAACTATATTACTAAACATAGATTCATTGCCTAGTGAGTCCAATGCAGTTACGCTATAGCAACCTAAGATTCCATTAGCAGGCATGTGCTCAATCTCTAGTTCACTATTGTCAACGGTAAGTAGTAATTCTAATTCGTCACTCAAATTAGGTGAATAATAAATATTGTATCCCATTAGATCTTCTGGAAATTCACATTGATCTAGAGGGTTAGTCCAACGCAATAGATTGATAAAATCCTCTAAAGAAGTATTTCCTCCTGATTGATCACAAACATTACTTACGTTTAAAATTTGGTCGCAAGGCGGTTCGTTGTCAATTGCAGTTACGCATATATCTTGAGATCTATTTTCTAAGGGATCTTCTATATCATTAAGACCGTAAGATCCGAGTGCATCTATGTAATAACAGTACTGTCTATTATTTTCGACCATTAGATCTCTATAACCATCTTCTCCAGTAAAGGTGCTTAACAGCAGAGTATCATTATTGTCATCTATTCGGTAAAGGTCATATTGATAGTTATCCCAAGGATCTATAGCCGACCAAAAAAGATCTACTTTTTGATCTCCTTGTGTTGCAGAACAGAAAATGGTTGAAGCTTCTGCAGAAACACCGTATCCACTTAGAGCATTTCCTGTCTTGAGTTGCACTCGATAGGTATATTGATTAGCTACAGTATTGAGATTGAGGTCAAAGTAATTTGTATCTATCTCTGATGTAAAGTAAGGTATGGTCTGAGTATTGACGGTAGTAAAGTTATTGTCACCCAAAATAGATCGCTGTATATCATATCTATATGGGCCAAAGTTAGCTATCGTATCTAAGTCTTCCGATATTGGCTTGGTCCATCTCACATGTACATATCCTGTTATGCTATTTGTACTGTCTACACTAGCTTTGGTAATGAGAGGAAGGTCTCTACTTACTTGTACACAAATCTCGTAAGAGGGCAGAGATCCAACATTATTAAATGGGAATCCTGTGTTAGATGTCCTTGCAAATTCTCCTAATACTCTATAGCAATAAGTCTTGCCCTTCTCGACATTGCTATCTATATAATTGTACTTATTGCCATCATTATTATTGGTATTAAATACTATTTTTTGATAACCTCTTCCTTCCATACCTGCTTCACAGGTATCTGTAGGAAATGTATTACTACCTTCTCTTTTCCAAACTGAAAATCCTTTGAAGTATTCGTTCTTTGCATCTTGGCATACATAAGGTTGATCCCACTGTAATCGTATGTTACTATTTTCAGATTTGCCATCAAGATTTTCTGGTTGGGGCCCCACGACTTTAATTCGTAATACCTTGAGCGTGGCTAAACCTGTGGAATCTCCAAAAGAATTATCTGCGGCCCTAAACACCACTTGGTAATACTGATCGGATATATGCTCACAAGTAGTATTCCATGTAAATCTGGCTGTAAATGGTACTTGTAAAAATCCGGATGGTATTAAAAGTTGTGCTGAGGAAGTATCTTGTACAAATGGTCCTCCTGAAGCGAATAAAGATACTCTCGCATTTATATCTAGGTCATCGATTCTTACTTCTAGATCTATAGAATCGCCGGCTACAACGCATATCTCATCAACGACTTCGATAATTGGCGGTGTACTATTACAAGCTCGCACTAGTATTTGCATATCACGGATGATACTATTTAGAAGTAGTCCGTCTCTATATTCATCTATTCTAATAGCAATATTGTATTCTCCTTGTATCTGTGGTGATTCCCAAATAAATTCTCCAGTAACACTGTTCATCGATATGATGTTATTGGCTCCTGGACTAATTTCATTTGGCAAGAAGTATGGATCTATAGGTATGTCCTCTGACATTAATGGAGTAACCAAGCTATAGGACAAACTATCACCGTCTACATCGTAAGCATTAGGATTATGAATAAATCTCTGTCCTACACAAGCGATATCTAAGGGCGGCTGTAGTAGTACAGTACTACTGTTAGTCCCTTGAAATTGTGAATCTAAGAATGTAAATGTGGTAGATAAGAAAAATGGTACTTCTACGGAATTAGGTGGGCTTACGTTTAATATGTTAGCCACTCTATTGGGGTCTTCAAAGAATATGGTATAGGTACTTCTGCCTGGATAAGTATGTGTCTGAACGTACTTATTAACCTTCACATCATTTGGTAGAAATAATTCTTCTGTCCTACTTACTAATCCGCTTGTACCATCACCCCAAAATATCTCTAAAGTATCTCTATCTGCTGTAGAACTGCTCGTCTTGGTGTATGTAGTGACAGTCATTTCGATAGTGAGGTCAGCCACTTGTCTATAGGTGATCTCTCCAGCTCTATTGTGGGTAGCAGAAGCAATAGTAGCCCATAGGCTGCAGAGAATAATTAATATGTGATTTGATTTGATATTCAATGTATAGTATCTATTCTATCATCAAGATACAAGATAAAGAAGTAATGCCGGTCAATCGTCGAATTAAATTTGAGAGAATGTGTCCTGGAAGTCAATATCGAAACACTCGCATGACAAGTTATTCTCAGAAGTGATTTAATGTATTTTAGACTCTGAAGGAGTCGAACTGAGAAACTGTCGAGATCTAACCAAGTTTCTCAAGACAAACGGCCAAACTCTTTTTCCAATCCAAAACTTCGATGCCAAACGTTTCTTGGATCAGATTACAATCCAATACCGACCAAAAAGGACGATTAGCAGGTGTAGGGTATTCGCTGGTAGGAATAGGGTATAACAAGATATCTTTATCAGCTTGAGCAAATATCTCCTTAGCAAAGTCATACCAAGATATCTGTCCACTATTTGAGTAATGATATACCTTATTAAAGAATGAAATATCTTCCGATGAAAGTATCGTGTTTAAGATGGACATAGATACTGAAGCTAAATCTTTGGCAAAAGTAGGTGCACCGATTTGGTCATTTACAACCTTTATTTCTGGTAGTTTATCTGCTAATCTGAGCATCGTCTTTACAAAGTTATTGCCATATGCAGAGTATACCCAAGAGGTACGTAATACGATAGCCTTCTTATAAGTTTGAATAACATGCTGGTCTCCTAATAATTTACTTGCTGCATAGACGTTTGACGGATATGTGGGCTCAGTTTCTTTGATTGCGGTATCTAATTCTGCGTTGTATACATAGTCAGTAGAGTAGTGCAGCATTAAGCATTGGTTGGACATAGCGTCCAATAGATTCTTAACTCCATTAGCATTGACATCATATGCTTTGGTTTTTTTTGTCTCTGCAAGATCGACCTTTGTATAAGCAGCACAGTTGAGAATGACATCCACTTTGTGATCTTTAAAATAATCGATTATTTGAGATCGGCTAGAGATATCAAGATCAGAGCTAGATAGGAAGGTGAAGTCATGATCCGAACTTTTGCTTAGAGCTTTAAATTCCATCCCAAGTTGCCCATTGGCTCCAGTAACTATGATCTGTAATGCAGTCATTTAGAGATTGATAGGCTTATGTTCTCCAAATACAGGTAAGACAATATCTTTTTCTGATACCAAGAATGAAGAAGGATCTAATATCCAATCAATTTTCAGCTTTGGATCATTGAATAATAGCCCACCTTCTGATGCTTTATTGTATTCATTGTCACATTTATATGCAAATATGGCGGTATCGCTTAATACAATATATCCATGTGCCATACCTCGAGGGACTAGCATTTGCATTTTGTTTTCACCGCTAAGTCTTATGCCAAAGTGCTCACCATATGTCTTGCTATCTGGTCTGACGTCTACAATTACATCGAGTACTTCACCTTGTATTACGCGTACTAGTTTTGCTTGTGCACATTCTCCGCATTGATAATGCAATCCCCTAAGAACACCTTGAGTAGAGAAAGATTCATTATCTTGTACAAAATCATTATCGATGCCTAGTTCTGTCAACAAAGACTTACTATATGACTCCATGAAATATCCACGGTCATCTCCAAATACATTTGGCTCGATGATATAAACACCTTCTATAGTACTGGTGGTAATTTTCATTTATACGATTTTACTTTTCTCTAAAATAAATGCTGATGGGCACTCCTGAAAAATCAAACCTTTCCCTCATTTGATTTTCTAAGAAATTCTTGTACGATTCAGGCACCAACTTAGGGTGATTACAGAAGAATGCAAATGCAGGATAAAAAAGAGGTAGCTGAGTGATATACTTGATAGATATAATTCTACCTTTTACTGATGGAGGTGGCTTACGCTCTATGATAGTACCCATAATTTCATTCAGTTTAGAAGTAGTAATTTTCTGCTGGCGATTTTGCCATACTCCTAGTGCTGCATCTACTGCTTGAAAGATACGTTGCTTCTCAGTTACGGATGTAAATAGCACAGGAATATCATTAAACGGAGCAATCTTACGCTTCAGTTCTATTTCGAAATCACGCGCTGAGTTAGTCTCTTTATTTTCTACTAAATCCCATTTGTTAACTAAAATTACTACCCCTTTCTTTCGTCTTTGGATTAGTCCAAGGATTGCTAAATCTTGTGCTTCTAAACCATCTACGGCATTGATCATAAGGACACATACATCTGTGTCGTCCATTGCTTTTACAGCTCTGATCACTGAGTAATATTCTAGGTCTTCATGTACTTTAGCTTTCTTACGGAGACCTGCGGTGTCTATTAGATAGAAATCTTTATCGAATTTTGTATATCTTGTATGTATAGCATCTCTAGTGGTACCAGGGATGTCAGTTACTATATTTCTCTCCTCTCCAAGCAGTGCATTGGTCAGCGAAGATTTACCTACATTCGGCTGTCCTACTATGGCGATACGAGGGATGTCGCTTTCCATATTACTCTCTGGCGCATCAGGTATCAGTTCAGCCACACCATCTAGTAGCTCTCCAGTACCTCCACCTGTGATAGCTGATATAAAGTATGTATTGTCAAATCCAAGACTCCAAAATTCATTGGCCTGCAGGTGACGTTGAGAGTTATCCACTTTATTTACAGCCAGGAATACGGGCTTTTTGGTCTTACGTAGCATACGTGCTACTTCTTCATCCAAATCAGTGATACCTGTAGTTACGTCAACAATAAATACGATCGCTTCAGCTTCATCGATAGCTAAAGTCACTTGAGAACGGATTGCTGCTTCAAAAACATCATCAGAATTCTTGACGAATCCTCCTGTATCTACTATTGTGAAGTTTTTTCCATTCCAATCACTGAAACCATATATACGGTCTCGAGTGACACCGCTCAAATCATCGATAATGGCCTTTCTTTCACCTATCATACGATTAAAAAATGTGGATTTACCTACATTAGGTCTTCCAACTATAGCTATTACGTTGCTCATTAATAGAAATTTTTATGGTCTGATCCTAGCAGTGTATCCGCCTATCAGCTTTAAATTCTACCTCAAAGATAACTTATTAATACTGAATCGAAACTTGATGGCGCATGGGAAATAATAAATCTCATATATCAATACAAAGATTTAAGATGATACCCAAAGTCATGTTAGCTAGGTTTAGAGTGTTACTTCTAATTCTATTTTATCTGTATGACCGATATTAATAACCAAAATGCTTCAGTATACGATCATCATTTCTCCAACCATCTTTTATCTTCACTTTTAATTCCAAATAGATATGTCTGTCTAGGAAATTTTCAATGTCTTGCCTAGCAGCGATTCCTAGCTTTTTGATTTGAGATCCTCCACGTCCAATCAAAATAGGTTTTTGAGATTTACGATCTACATAAATAGAAGCATATATTGTTGAGAAATGTTCTCCATTTTGTTCTTCATTGATAAACTGATCTACAATTACTTCACAACTGTACGGTATCTCTTGTTTATAAATCATTAGTATTTTTTCACGGATAATCTCACTTACAAAAAATCTCTCACTACGATCACTCATCTGATCTTTAGGATAATATGGAGGATTAATAGGTAGGCGCTCTACGATTTTGGTGAGTAGCCTGTCTGTGCCTTCTTTATTAAGTGCAGAGATTGTGTGCACTTCATCAAAGTCACAGATTTCTTTCCACTCATTTACGAGATCTCCGATTTCTCCAATCTCAGCAAGATCTGTTTTATTGATCACTAAGAATTTTGGGATATTTGTTTTCTTAAGAGATTCGATTACTTTTTCATCACCCACATAATCTTCGTACTTATCTATCACGAGAAGTAGTAAATCTGCATCGGAGAAACTAGAGAAAGCAAATTTATTCATGCTCTCATGCATACCATAATGTGGCTGTTCGATTATTCCTGGAGTATCAGAGAATACCACTTGATAGTCATCTTCACTTATGATACCCAATATACGGTGTCTAGTCGTCTGCGGCTTGCTCGTAATAATAGAAAGCTTGTCGCCGATCATGGCATTCATGAGTGTCGACTTACCTACGTTGGGATTGCCAATGATATTGACGAATCCTGATTTGTGATTTTCCGCTGGATTAGTATCCGAGTTGTTTTTGTCCATTTGCTAGTTTTAGTTCAATCTCTTTGTAGAGTAGTGGCGCTTTTTTACCATGCCAGAGTACGTCTATTAGATTCATTCCTATATTGACATAGTTTTGAAGTCTTATATGCTCCATATCTTTGAGTACATGCTCCTGAGTATTTATTAGAGCGATCCAACCACCTTCGTCAGATACGTCTTCGTACCACTCTTCATAATAGCTATCATCTGATGGGTGGAAGTTGAGCACATTATCACAGAGAATAATGTACTTATATATATCCTCTTTAAGCATGTAGTCAATCAATTTTCGCTTGAGAAACATAATATCATTGTGGAGACAATCGTTCCATTCCCCTATCAGCTCTATCATAGCATAACCTGAAAGGTAGTCTACGAAAGTTATTTTGGCATATAAAGTCTGAGAACCAAAATCATCCCACTGAGGATGTATAAAATAGTTATAGACTTTTTGAGTATATTGAAATTCATTATAGACACGACCATAGAAAGGTGATCTATCGTCACTTTCTGAGGTGTAATGGTCTCTCCATTTGTAGTATGGTTCTATATCGTGCATTTACTAAAAAAATATTATTTCCCTGATGGTGAAAAGATTAGTTGTTTACGCATAGTAATATCTTATATCTTTATCAAACGTATAAATATCTAATTGAGTTTATCTGTTTATAATTATGTTTTAAATCACTCCTATGTCAAAGGTAATTATTAATGGTCCAGAATGTTCTGGAAAGACAACATTATGTGAGTATCTAGTGAAGAAATTGGATGCTGGATATATCCAAGAATACCCACGTATCTATTTAGAAATGACCGATGGAAGGTATGATGAAGAAGATTTATTAATTATGGCTCACGATATATATGATTTAATAGATGAGTTGGATGAGGATAGACTATGGATCATAGATACCAATAATATCAATATCAAGATATGGTATAAATATAAGTATGGTTCGCTTCCCAATGATCTGAGTGAAATGGATACTAATAGCGATGCGATACATTTACTATGTAGTCCAGATATACCTTGGGAAGAAGATGAGTTACGAGAAAACCCAGAGGACAGAGATGAGATATTTGACTTATATAGAAAATATATGTATGAGGAAGAGATAAAGTATCATATTGTCGAAGGAGACAATAGATTGGAGAATACTTTGGCATTTTTAAAAGGAGAATATTTTAAATTAGAAATAAATAAGGTAACTAGAAATACAATGACTTTCAAATAACTTGGGAGTGCTTACAATAAAGAATTTATAGTAGCGACATTCAATTAAAATAGCAGCTATGTGAAAGCAACATAGTAGATAAATGTTTGATGCGGGAAACAAGGTTTATTTATAAGCAATGAGTGTTATGAGAGAGTTGATGTATAGTGAAGGCTCCATGGGAAATTGGATGTCGGAGAAGAAGAATTCGTTTGAGATACGGTAATCAATTATAAACACTAATTTAACAAAAACATTGACTTAATTTTTCTTACTAGAATGTAGAAAATTCTATTTCTACCATATGATGTTAATCGTGCGATGCCCGGGGAAGAGCATTAAGTTCTTTTCGCAATGTTTGATTAAGCCTACCAATAAATTTAATTTAATTTAATGTATTATATTTATAATGTATTTGGGGTGGCTAGTACTTTTTGATATTTTATTCTACAAAAAAGTGCACTTGAAGCCTGAGATTATACCCACTGAACCTGGCCAGGTAATTCTGGTAAGGGATATACAATATGGGTAACTTAAATCTATTTATCGCTGATAAGATTTACCCCCATGTATCCAGTGTTATGACACCCTAAGTTTTATTTATAAACTAATCATAACATTACAATCAATGAGACACGGAATTTTACTTTCTTTCTTTTTATTACTCTTTTCATCTGTTACCGCTCAGTTTACTGTCAATGGCATTGTTACTAATGATGCAGGAGAAGGACTAGAATTGGCTAGCGTATTCGTGGTAGGATCTACTGAGCATGGAGCAATTACTGATGGAAAAGGATACTTTGAGCTAGTTGGACTACCTAAGGGAGAGCATATAATCAAATGTACTTATGTCGGATACGATGCTTTAAGTCAGAACATAATGATAGATCGTAATAGAGAGCTCAACATCAATCTCGAAGGATCTATCTACAATTTAGATGATATCGAAATTATATCTAATCGAGTAGGGGAGGATCCTGTATTTAGCTATGAGGATATGTCTGAAGAAGAAATCGATAAGCAAAACATGGGTAAGGATATACCCTACGTACTGCGAATGACACCATCAGTAGTAGTTACTTCAGATGCAGGAACTGGGATAGGATACACAGGCATAAGAGTAAGAGGTACCGATCCTAGCCGTGTCAATGTAACTATCAATGGAATAGCGCTCAATGACTCAGAATCTCAAGGCGTATTTTGGGTCAACATGCCTGACTTTGCAAGTTCGGTTGATAATCTACAGCTGCAAAGAGGAGTAGGTCCATCGACCAACGGTGCCGGTGCATTCGGTGCTACATTATCTCTCAATACTATGTCGACAAATGTGAAACCACGAATAATATTAGATGGTACTATTGGATCATTCGGTACTAAGAAGCTTTCGATTGGACTTAACTCTGGATTGATCGCAGAAAAGTACTCAGTAGATATGCGTTACAGTAATATTAAGAGTGATGGATATGTAGATAGAGCTAGTGCAGATCTTAACTCTTACTATCTCTCGGCATCTAGAATTACTGATAAGAGTAGCTTGAGATTTATCACATTTTCAGGGGATGAGCGGACTTATCAATCATGGTATGGTACACCACAGGCCCTACTTTATGGTCCAGATGCTAACCGTACGTTCAACTTCTATACATATGAAAATCAAGTAGATGACTATGGTCAAGACCATTATCAGTTACACTATAGCTTGCAAGCTACTGACAATTGGGTGACTAAGCTTTCTGCACATTATACCAAAGGGTCTGGATTTTTCGAAGAGTATAAAGATGAAGAGGATCTCAATGGTTATTTATTAGATCCTATTCTTGATGGTAATGACTTGGTGGACAACACAGATCTCGTACGCAGAAGATGGTTAGATAATGATTATTATGGATTATTGTGGGCAAATGCCCTAGAAGTGAGTCCAACCTTAAGTCTACAGTTTGGAGCTGCATTGAGCCAATACAAAGGGGATCATTTTGGTAATGTAATTGACTTTCCTTTGATCAATGTTTCGCCAGATAAGGCATTCAACTATTATTTTTCGGATGCTACAAAAAATGATATAAATGCATACGTTAAAGCCAACTACAAGTTAACTGATAATTTAAGTCTCTATGGAGATCTACAGTTTAGGGGAGTAGGGTATGAGACTCAAGGTACTGACAATGATCAGACTAAAATAGATGTTACTGCCGATTACAGTTTTTTCAATCCTAAGGCTGGAATAAACTATAAAGTATCTAATGATGCAGAAGTATACGGTTCATTTGCTGTAGCCAATAGAGAACCAGATAGAAGTGATTTTACGGATAATCCATTGGAAGCTAGACCAGAGCATGAAACCTTATACGATACTGAAATAGGGTATCGTATAAGTGGTAAGGCATATTCATTTGGTATCAATGTCTACAATATGATTTATAGTAATCAACTTGTGCCCAATGGCCAACTTAATGATGTCGGATCAGGATTGAGAGTCAACGTGGATAATAGCTTCAGAAGAGGTGTAGAAGTCATTTTTGGTGCGCAACTATCAGACAGATTTACCTGGGATGCTAATTTTACACTCAGTAAGAACAAGATTGAAAACTTTACAGAAGTGCTATATGATTATACTACAGGTTTTGACGTCATCGAGAATCAATACGAAGATACGAATATATCATATTCGCCATCCGCAATATGGTCAAGTATGTTGAATTATAAGATGAATTTTGGATTTTCTGCTTTGCTTAATACTAAGTATGTAGGTACACAAAACCTTGATAATACTGGACAACGATCTAGAGTTTTGGCGGCTTACATTGTCAATGACTTAGGTTTTAGTTGGGCCAAGAGAATAAATGGAGCAGATGCATTATTGCAGCTAATGGTTTACAATCTACTTGATGAAAAATACTCTGCTAATGGGTATACGTTCAGCTTTGTGGTCGAAGAATTGATTACCGAGAAATTCTACTATCCGCAGGCCGGCAGGCATGTAATGCTTCGAGCTAAGGTGTCATTTTAGAGGTTTACCTTAGCCTTTAGGCTGTGGTATACTATTAGGTACATTGGGTTGAAGAGTATTAAAAAGCGAAGTAAGAGTTAATCTTACTTCGCTTTTTATTTAATTCTAAATTAGAAATTCTTAGTGAATCCGAACCAAAATTCAATCG